>OKWQ01000042.1_pt1 | contig 180861 bp, 157 predicted proteins | sample 1607071 | NCBI WGS metagenome assembly OKWQ01 (sample SAMN07501039, study PRJEB24779) | human gut metagenome
AGGGAAATTTGATGTTCCTTTCCAGAAAAGATTATCAGATTAAGCATATGGGACACAGAATTGAACTTGGTGAAATAGAAGTAGTAGCCAATGCACTTCCGGTTCTGGATGCGGCATGCTGTATATATGATGAGATAAAAGAGAAAATTGTTATGTTTTATCAGGCGGGAGAAAAGTGTGACAGAGATGTTCTTAAATCTATGGGTCAGAGTCTCCCGAAATATATGTTTCCGAATAAATTAAAATATTATGAATCATTGCCGCTTAACAAAAATGGGAAGATTGACCGCGTATTGTTAAAAAAGGAATATATGGAAAATGAATAAGATGAATATTTGTTATAAGGAAATTATTGTGGTGGGAACAACCCAGCTCGCCGGTCAATGTCTTTCATTTGTGCGGGAAATGAATAAAGATATTTCGGTTTATTTTTGGGATACAGGAGAGAAAGCCAGCGATATTGTGCAGGAATCTTTCAGGAAGGATAATATATCCTATACCACAAAATCGAAAAAAGAGATAATGGATGAACTGAGAAACTGGGGTACGAAAACGTTGGTTTTCAGTATTATGAATCCATATTTATTTCCGGCTGCTGTGGTGGATAACAGTAATCTGAATATCATCAACCTGCATCATGCATTGCTGCCACGTCACAGAGGGCGTAATGGCGAAGCATGGGCTGTTTATGAAGGAGATCAGGCAGCCGGTATAACCTGGCATCGTGTGACACCCGGTGTAGACGATGGAGATATTGTGATTCAAAAACAAACACCTGTTACAGAAGACATGACCTCCATAAAATTGCTGCGTCTGCAGAATAGGCTTGCTTATGAAGGATTTACGGAAGTGTTAGTGGATTTGCTTACGGATAAAGCCGAATACCAAAAACAGATAATTCCCGGCGACAGCAAAATAAATTTGAATAAAAATGTTCCGGGAGGAGGATATCTGGACCTGCAGTGGACAGGGGAGCAGATAAGCCGCTTTCTCAGAACGATGGATTATGGTGTCTTAAAAACACTTGGAACCCCTAAAGTTGAATTTGAAGGCAAGACATATGCCTGGAAAAAGTACAAGATTGAAAGAGAGAGTACCAGACAAGATTCCGTTGTAATGCAGGATGACTGCTTACATATAGATAAAGACGGATATAGCATTTCATTAAAAAAAATATTTGAGACAGAGAAAGGAAGTAAATAGCATGAAAGAAGAATTAATGGAGATTTTGACAGAATTGAGACCCGATGTAGAGTTTGAAGCAGAGACAAAGCTGATTGACGATGGAGTACTGGACTCCTTTGATATTGTATCTTTGGTAGGAGAACTAAATGATGCATTCGTTATTGAAATTAATGTAGAACATTTAATGCCGGAAAACTTTAATAATGTGGAAGCAATGCTTCAGCTGATCACTTCCCTACAAGAAGAGGATTAAAATATGGCTTTTGTATCAGGCTCATTCTTGGTTTTCCTTTTCGTAGTATTTACGGCATACTTTCTGACACCGAAGAAATACCAGTGGGTCGTGCTTTTGATTGCCAGCTATACTTTCTATGCATTTTCAGGTGTAAAGTTACTGTTTTTTTTAGTTCTGACAACACTTGTAACTTTTATGACGGGACGTTTACTGGGGAAGGTAAATCAACAAACCTCCCAGTACCTGGCTGCACAGAAGAAAAATCTCAGCAGGGAAGAAAAGAAAGAATATAAAAATAAACAGACTACAAAAAAGAGAAGGATATTATTTTACGCAGTTTTGGTGAATCTGGGTATCCTGATCTTTTTGAAATATTTTAACTTCCTGGCAGGAAATGTGAATTCAGTGATTTCATTGTTTGGAAGTAATGCTAAGATTCCGGTATTGAATCTGCTGCTTCCGCTTGGAATCTCTTTCTACACACTCCAGTCTATTGCTTATGTGGTAGATGTGTATCGAGGGAAGTATGAACCGGACGGAAATATAGCAAAATTTGCATTGTTTATGTCTTATTTCCCTCAGATTGTTCAAGGGCCAATTGCCCGTTATGATCAGCTGGCGCATCAGCTTTATGAATCCCATAAATTCGAGTATAATCGTGTTACACAAGGAGCGCAGCTGATTCTATGGGGATTTATTAAGAAGCTGGTAATAGCAGACCGTCTGGCTGTAATTGTGAATCCCATTTTTGATAATTATCAAAATTATGGTGGAATTTTACTGTTTATCGCAGCAGCAGGGTATGGATTTCAGGTATATGCAGATTTTTCAGGCGGTATGGATATTGCGCGTGGAGTATCACAGATCCTTGGCATAGATCTGGTTCTGAATTTTGAACGCCCGTATTTTGCTCGGTCTCTTGCGGAGTTCTGGCGCAGATGGCATATAACTCTTGGAAGCTGGATGAAGGATTACGTATTTTATCCGTTATCCCTGTCAAAACAGTTTTCTAAGCTGGGGAAAGCTACAAGAAAAATTCTTGGTAATTATATTGGCAAAAAACTGCCAACATTTTTAAGCATGTTTATTGTATTTATGCTGGTAGGTGTCTGGCATGGGTCAAGCTGGAAATATGTGGGATATGGACTCTGGAATGCTGTTATCATTGTCAGCAGTATTTTACTGGAGCCATTTTATATCAGCGTGGCGCAGAAATTCAAAGTAAACACTGAGTGTTTTGGATGGCGGTTTTTCCAGATGGTCCGTACATTTTTGATTTGCAGCTTTGGAAGATTTTTTTCCAGAGGGTTGTCATTTTTAGTTGCTGTCGATATGATTAAGAGAACATTCACGGAATTTAATCCCTGGGTGTTATTCGATGGAACGCTTTTAAATCTGGGATTATCTATTTATAACATATTAGTTTTGATTTTTATGATAATTGTAATGTTAATTGTTGGAAATCTTCAGGAAAAAGGGATACATATCCGGGAATCAATTGCAAGACAGAACCTGTATTTCCGGTGGATGATATATCTGGGTGCACTTATACTAGTATTAGTATTCGGGATATATGGTCCGGGCTATTCAGCAGCAGAATTTATATATCAACAATTTTAACGAGATTTGAAAGGCTATTGGAATCAGAAGCAGGGGCTTTTGTGAAAGGTAGCCTTTTCTTAACATTTCAGGAAAAGAAATAGGGGAGAATGAGAATACCAAAGTGAGGTTATGAAATGAATAAAATATTTTGTGGGTTAAGGAGCGCTGATTCCGGAAGTTTAAGGAATCAACGGTTTCATTATTATGCGATTTATACAGTACTGTTTATTCCGGTGGCTTTTTTGTGTTTTTTTGGTTTTTTGTTAGATGGTAAATCCTTGATCTGGAAGGTTGATGGTCTGAATCAGCATTACAGTTCTCTGGTTTATTTTGGGAATTATCTAAGAAGTATTATTTCTTCTTTGTTTTCAACGGGGAAGTTATCCATACCTCTCTGGGACGCTAATATAGGATATGGTTCCGATGTTTTAAGTACCTTAAATTATTATGTCATTGGCGATCCGCTAAATCTTTTGTCCGTATTTGTGCCGGAATCCAAAGTGGAATATCTATATGAATTTTTGATATTCCTGAGAATGTATCTGGCAGGTATTGCCTTTTCTGCATATTGCAGAATGATGAAAAAAGGAAGATTCGCAACACTTTGCGGGACTTTTACATATGCATTTTGCGCTTTTGCACTCTATACAGCCGGAAGACATCCGTTTTTTATTAATCCAATGATATATCTGCCGTTGCTGCTAATTGGAATTGAAAAGATTTTTGCAAATAAAAAGCCTTTCTTTTTTATAGGTATGGTTTTTATATCAGGTATCAGTAATTTTTATTTTTTCTATATGCTAAGTATCCTCATAGTAATCTATGCGGTAATCCGATTCTTTTTCATTTATCGTGAGCATCGTGTTAAAAACTTCTTTTTGTGTCTGAGAAATTTTTCGGGTTATTATCTGACAGGGGTGCTGCTGGCATGTGTGGTATTTTTGCCCAATGCACGGGCTTTATTGTCCAGTGAACGTTTTCAGGTGGACAGAGCTTTTCAATGGTTTTATAATATCGATTATTATAAATCGCTGCCCTTTAATCTGCTGTCTTATAAGATGATAAAGAACTGGACACTATTTGGGTGTGCAGCTATTGTAATACCTGCATTACTATTACTGTTTTGGGAATGGAAAAAACATAAAGAGCTGGTAATCGGTTTTGTGGTGTTGTCTGCATTCTTTTTATCTCCGGTGATTGGACGGGTTATGAATGGATTTTCTTATGTTTCAAACAGGTGGTCATGGGGATATTGCTTTTTACTGGCATTCATACTGACAACCATGCTGCCGGATTTATTAAAATTAAAGAAGAAGCAGATTATATTTTTGTCATCCGGGTTAGTCTGCTATTTGATGCTATACCTGTTTCTAACAAGAAAAACAGGTATAGATAAGTCTTTGATACCTTCCTGGATCATTCTGGTAATTACGATTGTTGTTTTGGCAGTATTATCTGTGATGTACACAAAAGGCAGGATTTGCCGCAGGATGAAAATATGGTCTTATTTTACCGTTTTTGCTGTAACGGTTTCCAGTATAGTAGTATATGGTAATATGAATTATTTTCCGCGAAATAATAATTGGGATGTTTATGTGACAAAAGGAATGGCTTATCAGGAGGTGGCAAACAGCCAGTCAGGGGCAGCAAACAAGATCGGTGACGATGAGTTTAATCGATTTGAAATTCTGGATCAGGATTCTAATTCTCCGGCTACAAATATGGCGATGCTGAATGGAGTCGCTGGAACCAGCTTTTATTTTAGCCAGTCAGACTGTAATGTATACAGGGCTTTAAGCCAGAACGCCAATCGTTTTTACCACAGTTTTTCTTATAAAAGTCTTGATAACCGTGCGATGCTGGGTACTTTATCAAATGTAAAATATGAAATAATTGAGAAGGGGAAATCAGATAATATTTTTTATGGATATGAACCTTATAGTGATAAAAATACGGAGGGACTGAACTACCAGATATATAAAAACAATTACAGCCTGCCTTTTGGATATACTTATTCCGGTTATATAACTAAGGATGAGTATGAGAATATGAGTCCGTTAAAAAGACAAGAGGCAATGATGCAGGGAGCAGTTCTGGAGCAGGAACCGGCAGGTTTCAATAAAGCAGTCCCCCGATTTTCGGAACGTGAAATACCGTTTCGGATGAAATGCTCGAAAGACATATCCTATAAAAACGGAGTGTTTGTGGTGAAAAAGCCATCAACGGTAACCATAGAATTTGAAGGAGTGGATGCTTCTGAAACCTATCTTTACTTTGAAAGTCTGTTATATCATGGAAAAGGTGATGGCAATTCAATGGCATCTGTCAGTGTAAAGGCAAATGGGATAAGGAAATTTTTATATTTATTAACACCGAATCGCAGATATTTTGAAGGGGTACGCGATCATGCTGTTAATCTTGGATATAATAAAAAGGCATTGAATTCCATCAAAATTAAATTTAAGAATAAGGGAAAATATTCTTTTAAAGACTTGAAAGTACTATGCCAGCCAATGGATAATTATATTGGACACGTAGAAGCATTAAAGGAAAATTATCTTCAAAACACAGAGTTTGCTGCGAATAAAATCTCCGGAACGATGGAATTGGATTCGCCAAAGTTACTTTGTCTGACCATTCCATATTCAAAAGGGTGGTCCGCTTATGTAGATGGTAACAAAACAGAGATTTTATGTACGAATACCATGTATAGTGGAATTATGCTGGGCAAGGGAGCACATTTAATAGAATTAAAATATTTTACGCCAGGACTTAAGGCTGGACTTTTTTGTAGTGCGATAGGTGTGATTATTCTAATAGGAATCAAAAAGGGAAAGCGATGGAAAATGAATAAATAATCACGGCAGTTTTTCTTAATATTTCTTAAAAAGGAAAAGACAGATTGCATGTTTTTAATTAATTTGATAGAATTATGATATTTGAAAGTTACTTACAAAAGAGAAGAGTGTGCATTAGATATTAGAAGTGAGGTTATGAAATGGATGGGATAGTAAGTAAGTTAAAGAAATATGATTCCAAAAGTTTGAGGAATCAACGTATCAATTATTATGTAATTTATACGATATTGTTTATCGCAATTGCTTTTGCATGTTTCCTTGGGTTTCTGCTAGATGGGAAATCAATGATTTGGAAAGTTGACGGACTGAATCAGCATTACAGTTCACTGGCGTATTTTGGAAAATATTTAAGAAGTATTATTTCTACATTATTTTCCACAGGAAAATTGTCTATACCTCTTTGGGATCCGCATATAGGATATGGATCAGATGTATTGAATACCTTGAATTACTATGCAATAGGGGATCCACTCAACCTGTTGGCAGTTTTTGTTCCTGCATCAAAAGCGGATTACCTTTATGAGTTTTTAATTCTTTTAAAAATGTATCTTGCAGGAATTGGATTTTCTGCTTTTTGCAGGATGATGAATAAGGGGCGTTTTGCAACGCTTTGCGGAGCTTTTACCTATGCTTTTTGCACATTTGCTCTGTATACAGCAGGGAGACATCCGTTTTTTATCAACCCTATGATATACTTGCCGCTGCTTTTGATTGGAATAGAAAAAATATTTGCAAAGAAAAAACCCTATTTTTTTATTGCTATGGTATTTATATCCGGAATTAGTAATTTTTACTTTTTTTATATGTTAAGTATATTAATTGTAGTTTATGCAATTATCCGATTTTTTTTCATATACCAGGAGCACAGGATCAAGAATTTCTTTTTGTGTCTTAGAAATTTTGCGGGGTATTATATTACCGGAGCGCTGATGGCGTGTGCTCTGTTTTTGCCAAATGCACTGGCGTTAATGTCCAGTGAACGATTTAGTGTAGACCGTGCTTTTCAACTTTTTTATAACAGCCAGTATTATAAAGCGCTGCCATTTAATCTGTTATCAAATAAAATGATCGGTAATTGGACGCTGCTTGGCTGTGCGGTTATTGTAATACCTGCAGTATTTTTGTTAATTCTGGAATGGAAAAAACATAAAGAACTGGCAATTGGGTTTGTGGTTTTGTCTGTATTTTTTATGTTTCCGATTATTGGACGGGCAATGAATGGTTTTTCTTATGCTTCGAACAGATGGGAGTGGGGGTACTGCCTCCTGCTGGCATTTATTCTGACAACAATGATGCCCGATTTACTATGTTTAAAGAAAAAGCAGATAGCATTCATTTCCGGAGGAATTCTTTGTTACCTGCTGATCTACCTGCTCCTGACGATAAACAGGGGGATTGATAAATCTTTAGTTCCATCGTGGATTATACTATTTATTACCCTTGGAGTATTAGCTGCCATATCTCTAAATAAGAAGAAAGACAATATTCTAAAATGCAGTCCAAAGAATCTGTCTTATCTCGCCGTACTTGCTGTGACGGTAGCCAGTATAGCAGTGTATGGCAATCTGGATTATTTTCCGAGAAAGGGTAATCTGGATATTTATGTAACAAGAGGAGAAGCTTACCATGAAGTGGTAAATGGACAGGCCGGGGCAGCGAACAAGATAGGAGACAAAGAGTTTAACCGCTTTGAAATTCTGGATCAGTCCCCCAGTTCTACAGCTGGAAATATGGCAATGCTGAATGGTGTCAGCGGAACCAGTTTTTACCTCAGTCAGTCTGACAGTAACGTATACAATGCTTTAAGTGAAAATGCCAACCGTTTTTACCATAGCTTTTCCTATAAAAGTCTGGATAACCGTGCAATGCTCGGTACTTTATCTAATGTAAAATATGAGATAGTGGAAAAGGGCAAATCCGATAATATATTCTATGGATATGAAACCTATACGGATGAAAAGACGGATGGGCTTGATTATCAGATCTATAAAAATAAATACAGTCTTCCTTTTGGTTATACCTATTCCGGTTATATAACAAAGGAACAGTTTGATAACCTGAGCCCTCTAAAAAGACAGGAAGCGATGATGCAGGGAGCGGTGTTAGAACAGAAGGTTACAGATCTGAATGAGGCAGAGCCGCAGTTTACGGAGAAGGAAATACCATTTGAAGTAAAGTGCTCTAAAAATGTTACATACAAAGATGGTGTATTTAAAGTGAAGAAGGAATCTTCCGTGACCATAGAATTCAAGGGAGCAGAAGCATCCGAAACATATCTTTATTTTAAGAACCTGCTTTTTGAAGGAGGCAATGAGCGTAATTCGAAGGCATTAGTCAGCGTAGGGGCTAATGGCATACACAAGTATTTATATTTGCTGTCACCTGATAGAAGATCTTTTGAGGGAATACGGGACCATGCTGTGAACCTTGGCTATAGTAAAGACTCATTGAACTCAATAAAAGTGAAATTCAAAAATAAAGGCAAATATTCATTTAAAGACATGAAAGTAATCTGCCAGCCAATGGATAATTACCCTGCCCAGGCAGGAGAACTGAAAGCAGACCATCTGGAAAACAAAGAATTTGCTGCAAACAAAATTTCAGGTACCATTGACCTTGCTTCCTCAAAGCTTCTTTGTCTGACGATACCGTACTCAAAAGGCTGGACAGCTTATGTGGATGGCAAAAAAGCTGAAATTTTGCGTACGAATACCATGTATAGCGGTATTGTACTGAATAAGGGGAAGCACGTAGTGGAATTAAGATACTTTACACCAGGACTTAAGGCAGGGCTGCTGTGTACACTGATGGGAGTGGTTTTTTTGGCAGTTATTATTATTTATCATAAAAAGAAAAAATCAGTGAGTACTGATAGAAAATCGGAGTAACTTATCAAAAACGGAAAACAGAAATGGGATAGATAATGGCAGACTGTGTGAAAAATTGCCGAAAACAAATATTCCTTGCTGTAACCTGCAATATTTGATATAATACCCGTAGCGCAATTCAAAACAGCGCATTTTGGCGCTTTATAAACAAAATTTGGAGGAATAAAAAGTGAGAACATATCTGGTAACAGGAGGGGCAGGCTTTATAGGCTCTAATTATATTCATTATATGTTTAAGAAATATGACAGCGAAATTCGTATCATCAATGTGGACTGTCTGACCTATGCAGGAAATCTTGAGAATTTAAGAAGTGTAGAAAACCGTGATAATTATACCTTTGTAAAGGCTGATATCTGTGACAGTGATGCCATTATGAAGATTTTTGCAGAAAATGATATTGACCGTGTGGTTCATTTTGCGGCGGAGAGCCATGTAGACAGAAGTATTAAGAACCCGGAAGTATTTGTTAAAACAAATGTGTTAGGAACTCTGGTAATGTTAAATGCGGCGAAGGCAGCCTGGGAGCTCCCGGACGGAACTTTTAAGGAAGGCAAAAAATTCCTGCATGTATCTACGGATGAGGTATATGGCTCCTTGGAAAAAGAGGATGAGTTCTTCTATGAGACAACTCCTTATGATCCGCACAGCCCATATTCCGCAAGTAAAGCTTCTTCCGATATGCTTGTAAAATCTTATATGGATACTTATAAGTTCCCGGCAAATATTACGAACTGCAGTAATAACTATGGACCTTACCAGTTCCCGGAAAAACTCATTCCGCTGATTATCAACAATGCCCTGCAGGGCAAGAAACTTCCTGTGTATGGTGACGGCAAGAACGTAAGAGACTGGTTATATGTAGAAGACCATGCAAAGGGAATCGATATGGTTCAGGAACAGGGAAGACTTTTTGAAACCTATAATATAGGCGGACACAACGAAAAACAGAATATAGAGATTATTCATATTATCCTGAACACGCTGCAGGAAATGCTGCCCGAAGGGGATCCAAGAAAAGAATTAGTCAGTGAAAATCTGATTACTTACGTGGAAGACCGTAAAGGACATGACAGACGATATGCAATCGCACCGGATAAAATTAAAGCTGAAATCGGCTGGTATCCGGAGACGAAATTTGAAGATGGCATTAAGCTGACAATCAAATGGTTCTTTGAAAATGAAGATTGGATGAAAAATGTGACCAGTGGTGATTATCAGAAATATTACCAAGAAATGTACAAATAAGAAAGCATATAGCAGTGCCCGTACCAAGGCACTGCTCGTTTGCGTTAAATAGGAGGATTATAGAATGAAGGGTATTATATTAGCAGGCGGTTCCGGAACAAGATTGTATCCGCTTACAAAGTCAATTTCAAAACAGATTATGCCGGTTTATGATAAACCGATGATTTACTATCCGTTGTCCATTTTGATGCTGGCCGGAATCAAAGAAATTTTAATCATATCTACACCAAGGGATATTACGGTTTTCGAAGATTTGCTGGGAGATGGTTCACAATTGGGACTCCAGATGTCCTATGCTGTACAGACGGAGCCCAGAGGATTGGCAGATGCTTTTATTGTTGGTGAAGAATTTATCGGAAAAGATAGTGTTGCGCTGATTTTGGGAGATAATATATTTTATGGTCAGAGTTTCTCTAAAATTTTAAGAGATGTAGCATCAAGAGAAAAAGGTGCTACTATTTTCGGATACTATGTCAGAGATCCAAGAGAATATGGTGTGGTAGAATTTGATGAAGATGGGAAAGCTTTATCTATTGAAGAAAAACCGGAACATCCAAAGTCGAACTATGCAGTTCCAGGATTGTATTTTTATGACAATGATGTAGTGGAAATTGCCAAAAACGTAAAACCGTCAGCCAGAGGGGAAATCGAAATCACCAGTGTCAACAATGAATATTTAAGGAGAGGTACCCTTCATGTAGAGACCCTTGGCAGAGGATTTGCGTGGCTGGATACCGGTAACCATGATTCACTGTTAGATGCAGCAGATTTCGTTGCGGCATTCCAGAAACGTCAAGGCCTTTATATTTCCTGCATTGAGGAAATTGCTTACCGCAGAGGATTTATAAACAAAGAGCAGTTGATTGAACTCGCTCAGCCGCTTCTTAAGACGGAATATGGCCAGTATCTTATGGAGATTGCAAACGGTCTGTAGAATTTCCGGCAGTCCATATATTTTATTATTAAGATTTTTATGCAGATGAAAAAGGTAAAGGCTGAAAGAAAATTATGATACAGAAAGGAAGCCACGATGTAATTCTTTCAGTGTATTATTGTGGCAGTATTGCAGGCTTGCCTGCAATATAAAATGGGTAAAAAAATGGGTAAGATTACAGTAGAGACATGTGATATAGAAGGTTTAAAAGTGATTACACCTGCCGTTTTTGGCGATGAACGTGGTTATTTTATGGAGACATACAATTATAATGACTATAAAGAAGCAGGGATTGACATGGAATTTGTTCAGGACAATCAGTCAATGTCTAAAAAAGGTGTACTGCGTGGTTTACATTTTCAGATTAATTTTCCTCAGGACAAATTAGTTCGTGTTGTTTCCGGCGAAGTATTTGATGTTGCCGTGGACTTAAGGGAAGGATCTAAAACTTATGGAAAATGGTTTGGTGTAGTGCTTTCGGCAGAAAATAGAAAGCAGTTTTTTATACCGAAGAATTTTGCACATGGCTTTGTTGTATTGTCTGACACTGCAGAGTTTGCTTATAAATGTACGGATTTTTATCATCCGAATGATGAAGGCGGAATGGCATGGAACGATCCTGAAATTGGGGTTGAATGGCCGATTCCTGCTGATATGCAGCTCATTATTTCTGACAAAGATCAGAAGTGGGGCGGCATTGCGACACTGAAGAAATAATAGAGGTAGTTAAATGTTAAGTAGAATATTTTCCCTGCCGGCGGAGCTTTACCAGAATCGTAAACTGGTAATGCAGCTGGCAAAAAATGATTTTAAAACAAAATATGCAGGATCTTATCTTGGGATTATCTGGGCATTTGTCCAGCCGATTGTAACAGTTCTTGTATATGCGTTTGTATTTTCCAAATTAAGATCCGGACCGGTGCGGGACGTGCCATTTGTTTTATGGCTGGTTGCTGGTCTGGTGCCATGGTTTTTCTTTTCGGACGGACTAAACAATGGGACGAATGCTTTTATCGAGTACAGCTATCTGGTTAAGAAAGTAGTTTTTAAGATTAGTATTCTTCCCGTTGTAAAAGTAATATCTGCATTGTTTGTACATTTGTTCTTTATTTTAGTGGTTCTTTTTATGTATACGGTGTCGGGACACTATCCAACCCTTTATGCTCTGCAGATTATTTATTATACTTTCTGTATGTTTGTAATGGTATTGGCACTGTCTTATGTAACCAGTGCAATTGTTATTTTTTTCAGGGATTTAACCCAGATTATCAATATTGTTTTACAGGTAGGAGTCTGGATGACACCGATTATGTGGAATTTTGAGGATTTGCGCATAACAGGGATACTGGCAGTGATCTTTAAACTGAATCCAATGTATTATATTGTGTTTGGCTACCGCGAAGCTTTAATTGATAAAGTAGGCTTTTGGAATCATCCCTGGCAGACACTTTATTTCTGGGTTTTTACAGCAGTAATATTCTTAATAGGTGCCAAGCTTTTTAGAAAATTAAAGGTACATTTTGCAGATGTTTTGTAGGAAGAGGTAGAATAAATGGATGAAATAGCGATTAAGGTAGAAGACCTTACGAAAATATATAAGTTGTATGACAAGCCTTCCGACCGGTTGAAGGAATCACTGGGCCTTAGCAAGAAAAAAGTCCTTTCCAGAGACCATTATGCACTGCAGCATGTCAGTTTTGATGTAATAAAAGGTGAGACGATAGGTATTATCGGAACTAATGGCTCCGGTAAGTCTACGATTTTAAAGATTATCACAGGTGTGTTAAATCCAAGCGGCGGAAACCTGACAGTAAACGGCAGAATTTCGGCTTTGTTGGAGCTGGGTGCCGGATTTAATATGGAATACACCGGTATTGAAAATATATATCTGAATGGAACCATGATCGGTTTCACAAGAGAAGAGATTGAAAAAAAGATGGATGATATCCTGGAGTTTGCGGATATTGGTGAATTTATTCATCAGCCGGTTAAAACCTATTCCAGCGGTATGTTTGTCCGTCTGGCATTTGCAGTAGCGATTAATATAGAACCTGAGATTTTGATTGTAGATGAGGCGCTTTCCGTTGGAGATGTATTTTTCCAGACGAAGTGTTATCGTAAGTTTGAAGACTTCAAGAAGATGGGGAAGACGATTCTTCTGGTAAGCCACGATCTGAGCAGCATCAGCAAATACTGTGACCGGGTTATTCTTTTAAACAAAGGCAAGAAGCTTGCAGAAGGCGTGCCAAAACAGATGGTGGACATGTATAAGAAGGTTCTGGTAAACCAACTGGATCTGGATGCACAAGGGAAGCTGACGGAAGTTGTGCCGGAGAAAAAACCTGTTTTAGCAGCGGATATAGAGAATCAGGAAGAATGGAATCCGTCCTTTGATGTGAATCCGCATATTAATGAATATGGGGATAAGAAGGCCGAAATAATCGGATTTAATATATTAGATGAAAAAGGAATGTCCAGCAACACTATTGAAAAAGGAAGTTTGTGCACGATTCAGATGCGTGTGAAATTTCATGATAAGATTCATGATCCGATTTATGCATTTACCATTACCGATCTGAAAGGGACAGATATTACCGGAACCAACAGCTTATTTGAAAAAGTAAATGTACAGAGTAAAGGACCGGGAGAGTATCAGGAAATTGCATTTACCCAGCGTATGGATATGCAGGGCGGGGAATATATGCTTTCCCTTGGATGCACGGGATATGACCAGGTAGATTTTGTTGTACATCACAGGCTGTATGAGGTATGCAATCTGACAATCGTATCGACCAAGAACACAGTTGGTTTCTATGATGCGAATTCAAAAGTTGCGTTATTGAATTAGAGCGTGGAAGATCCAGGCTTTATGCTCTGGATGTGAGCTTCGAATAACGATACATCCGATACGGGAAGGGGAAAGGATTGACAATGCAGGAACAGGTGGGAAAAGTTCGTCTGGATTATAAATATTATCCGGGTGAAGATTTGTACAGCGACGGCAAAATTGAAGATATGCTTCTGGAAATTGCAAGCCGTTATGAAGAAGAGGAATTAAATCAGGTAATTGCAGACAGCAGGGATTGGTCGGTGTTATACCATATGTCTCATATCAGACAAAATATCATTGACTGGTTTCCGTTTCATAAACAGGGAGAGGTTCTGGAAATCGGCTCCGGATGCGGAGCGATTACGGGGGCATTGGCACGCAGGGCAAAAGAAGTTACCTGCATAGAACTGTCCAAAAAGAGAAGCCTGATCAATGCTAACCGTAACAGGCATTATGACAATATTAATATATGTGTTGGAAATTTTCAGGATATAGAAAAAAGTCTGGAAAAGAAATTTGATTATATAACTTTGATTGGTGTATTTGAGTATGCGGAAGGCTATATTGGAACGGATGAACCATACACAGAGTTTTTGCGTTTGATCGGAAGCCATTTAAAACCAGGTGGGAAAGTGATTATTGCTATTGAAAACCGTTTGGGGCTGAAATACTGGGCAGGCTGTAGAGAAGACCATGTAGGAACTTATTTTGAAGGCTTGGAAAACTATCCCAATACCAGCGGAGTGCATACTTTTTCCAAACCGGAACTGGAAGATATATTTAAAGAGGCTGGTTTTGCTGAGGCGGATTTCTATTATCCATATCCGGACTACAAGCTTCCGATGACAATATATTCAGATGAATATCTCCCGAAAAAAGGAGAATTGAATACAAATATCTGGAATTTTGACAGAGAACGGCTCCTTTTATTCGATGAAGAAAAAGTTTTTGATTCTTTGATAGACAGCCGCTTGTTTCCGTTGTATTCCAATTCATACCTGGCTATCTTAGAGCGTGTTTGAAAATTCATTCCCGTCATCTGCATGCCCCGCTTTGCGGTCTGAATTTGCCAAATCAGAAAGGAACAAATAATTATTATGAAGAAAGTGGTATATTCCAAATTCTCAAATGAAAGAAGTAAAGCATTTGATATTCGTACAGATATCCTGATTGACGAACATAAGAAAAAAACGGTCCGTAAGGTACCCTGCTATGAGGATGGAATTCCTCATGTGAATAATATAAAGAGGTGGTACGATGAACTGTCACAGATGTTTCATGGTACGAAGATTTCGGTTAATCATTGTGCATTGACTGAAGAAGGTGTCGAACTGGAATATCTGGAGGGGATGTATACTTTAGAAGAGGGGCTGCATCAACTTTGGCAGTCCGGTAAAAAAGATAAAGCGATGAAGTATCTGAATATCTATATTGAGATCATACGTGAAAGTGCTACAGAGCCCTTTCGGATGACGGAAGAATTCAGAGAAATATTCGGCAATCCTTGTCTTCCGGAGAATCAGTATTCTATGCCGGTATCCAATATCGATATGGTACTGGGTAATATTCTGGTGGGCAAAGGCTGGAATCTGATTGATTATGAATGGACCTTTGCTTTTCCGATTCCGGTAGACTTTGTGATTTTCCGTGTTCTTCATTATTTTTTACACGGAAATGAAGATATATCGAAGAATGATCTGACACAATATTACCGGCAGGAAGGTATCTGTCCGGACCAAATTCCGGTTTATCTGGAGATGGAGAAATCTTTTCAGGATTATGTAGTTCGCGGACATGTACCAATTCGTGAGATGTACAGCTCTATTTCTCAGGGGTTTATTGACCTGAGAGGTGACGGTCTGGGAGTTAACTATCATCCAAAGACAAAGTTTGTAAGCACCTTGTATTATTCCGGGGGAGAAGTCTTTTCAGAGGAGCGGTCCTTACATCAGAAATTATATTTAGATAAAGAAGGCAGTTTTTCGGTTACCTTTGAAATTGAGAATCCGGGAGATATCGGTATGCTCAGGTGGGACCCTCTGGAGCGGGAAATCTGCTGCTGCAGAATAGATAACATCATTTCTGAGTGTATGACACAGATAGAACCTATGAACGGATTCCATCAGGGAGATGGAGATGTTTTCTGGGATTATGATCCGGCTTATATCATCCAAGGCAACTTTAAAGAATTGCATTCCATTACCATTCAGGGACATATCGATATCCTGGATGAAAGAGAAATGGTTAAAAATCTGAAAGCACAGAGAAAAGAGCTGACAGAGCTGCGTGAAAAGGCCCATCGCTATCATGACAAGGGAAAAGAGCTGCAGGATCAGCTGCATGCCCTGAGACAGACAAAAGGCTTTCAGGCTATGGAAAAAATGCGTACGGCACGAAATTATGCCAAGTTTAAGGCAAAGCAGATGATGCCGCAAAAGCCGGATACAGAAGCTGTTAAACCGAAAACGCCTTACCAGAACTGGTTTGAGGCTCAGCTTCCAACGCAGGCTCAGTTAGAAAGCCAGAGAAAGCATCAGTTTCTTTATAAACCAGTGATCAGTATTTTGGTTCCCACTTATAATACACCGCTGAAATATCTTCATGAGATGATAGAATCCGTACAGTCACAGACCTATGGAAAGTGGGAGTTATGTATTGCAGACGGCAGCTGTGGAAATAAAGAACTGGAAGAGGCATTTGAGTCATATGCGAAAAAGGATGCCAGAATCAAATATGTTTTGCTGGACAGTAATAAAGGAATATCTGAGAATACCAATGGGGCAATCCCTTTGGCAACCGGTGATTATATAGCACTTTTAGATCATGATGATGTTTTGGCACCCAATGCGCTCAGTGAAATGGTGCAGGCACTGCAGGATAAGAAGACAGATATTGTATATTCGGATGAAGATAAGGTAAATGCAGATTTGACCGAACATATGGATCCCAATCTGAAGCCGGACTTTAGCCTTGACCTTTTGCGCTCCCATAATTATATCACCCACCTCTTTATAGTGAAAAGTTCTATATTCCATGAAGTGGGAGGATTCCGTAAAGAATTTGACGGAGCACAGGATTATGATCTGATGTTCCGGTGCATCGAAAAGGCAAAAGTGATCAAGCATGTTCCTAAAATTCTTTATTATTGGAGAATGCACAGCAATTCTACTGCTGAGAATCCGGAAAGCAAAATGTATGCATATGAAGCCGGAAGAAAAGCGATCGAAGAGCACCTGAAACGGGTGGGAGTTAAAGCGGATGTGGAAAGAATGGATCTCTGGGGAATGAATCATGTAAAATATCATACACCGGGTGATCCCCTTGTTTCCATTATTATACCAAACAAAGATCATACAAAAGATCTGGATCTTTGCGTGCGCTCTATTCTGGAGAAAAGTAATTATAAAAATATAGAATTTATTGTTGTGGAAAATAACAGTCAGAAGAAAGATACTTTCTCCTATTACGAGAAGCTTTCGCAGGAATTTAAAAATGTTCATGTGATTACCTGGGAGAGCGGATTTAATTATTCCGCCATCAATAACTTTGGTGTGAAGCATGCAAAAGGAGATTATCTGCTGTTTTTAAACAACGATACGGAATTAATCAGTCCGGATGGCATTCGTGAAATGCTGGGCTGCTGTATGAGAGAAGAAGTTGGATGCGTAGGAGCGAAATTGCTGTTCGCAGATGATACGGTTCAACATGCCGGTATTGTACTGGGATTTGGCGGATTTGCAGGACACGTCTTTTCCGGTATCGGGAAAGATGACTTAGGTTTTATGCTCCGCCCTGTAATTAACTGTAATTATAGTGCCGTTACGGCTGCATGTATGATGGTGCGCCGTGAGGTTTTTGAAGAAGTTGGATGTTTTAATGAAGATTTTGCAGTAGCATTAAATGACGTGGAATTCTGTATGAAAGTGCGCGCGAAAAAGTATCTGATTGTTTATAATGCTTTTTCACTGTGGCACCATTATGAATCCAAGTCCAGAGGCTACGAGGATACGCCGGAAAAACAGGCGCGTTTCCAGAAAGAAGTAGAGAAGTTCCGTTCTGTTTGGGGCCCGGTTGTAGATGCGGGTGATCCTTATTACAATCAGAATTTCTCAGTAAACCGTGCGCCATTTACCCTTTGGTAATCAGGCAGTATGTGGTGACGAATTTAGGAGGATACGGATGGACAGATTGTTTAATGTACAGATAGCCAGATTTCATCTGGAACACAGGGACTGCTATGTATTGCAGGGAATTTGTGAAGGAGATGAAATCACCGATAAAAATATTTCTGCATTTATGGACCGGAAGCGGCTTCCTGTGAAAGTTACGAACTTATCGGGGATAGAGGTACGGAAAAAATATCTGGCAAAGGGGCTGGAAATAGACCGGGAATATTTTATATGGATTAAACTTCCGAAAGAAATGGGCTCCCACAAAAAGTTATCCGTTTTCCAAAAGACAGAGGAGGAACAGAAGCGGATTTACAGGCTTCCTGTTTCCAACCTTTTAAAGCAGCAAAAAGAAGTGAATTTCTGTATTGATGCTATTCGTGCAGGAGCGGATGGGAAAATGTCCGTAAGTGGCTGGGCAGCGTCGATAGAACCTTATCAAGTTGAACTTAAGGACAGTAAAGGCTGTGAAATAGATGCAGAAATAAAATTCCACGAGCGTGTGGATCTGGCTGGTAATTTTCCTGAGGGGCATCTCTGCAATCAGGCCGGGTTCCAGCTGGAATATAGGAAACCGGCTTCGAAGGTGAAGATTACCGTTACAGCATGTGGGCTTAGTTCCGGCTATACGGTGGGTTCTTCTGCTGCCGGAAAATCAGGACAGCCATCGTATTTAACAAAAGGTATTGCATATCTGAAACGAAACGGTCTGGAGCGTGCCATGAAACGTACGATTGAAAAAGTAATGCGTGTGGATATGAATATTGAAGAGAACTATGGAAAATGGCGCAGGAAACATTTGATTTCCAGAGAAGAACTGGAAGAACAAAGGCGCACCAAGTTCGGGCTCAGACCCCTGATCAGTATCGTAGTACCATTATATAAGACACCCCTTCCTTATTTAAAGGAATTTGTGGAATCCGTACAAAACCAGACTTACGAGAACTTTGAACTATGTCTCTCAGATGGAAGCGGGGAGGATTCGCCTCTCGCTGAAACATTAAATGAAATGCAGAAAAAGGATTCCAGAATCAAGGTCATTTATCCGAAAAAGCAAATGCAGATTTCAGAAAATACTAATTATGCAATTCAGATTGCTACGGGAAATTATATTGCGTTTGCAGATCATGACGATTTACTGGCGCCGGAGGCGCTGTTTGAGTGTGTGAAAGCAATCAATAAAAATCCCCGTATTGACGTGCTTTATTCGGATGAAGATAAAATTACTATGAATGGAAAAGAATATTTCCAGCCTCATTTCAAATCAGATTTCAATATTGATTTACTATGCAGTATGAATTATATCAGTCATTTATTTGTTGTAAAAAAAGAACTTTTAAAACAGGTGGGATGCCTGCGTCAGGAGTTTGACGGAGCACAGGATTACGACTTTATTTTAAGATGTGCAGAGCAGGCAAAAGAGATCTGGCATATACCGAAAGTACTTTATCATTGGCGTGCCCATAAGGATTCCACTGCTGAGAATCCCGAGAGCAAGCTTTATGCTTTTGAGGCGGGAACACGGGCAGTGCAGGCGCATTACGACAGGCTTGGCATCGAAGCAGTTGTTTCAAGTGGAGCATATCTGGGGCTTTATAAGACCCGGTTTGTAATGCCGGAGGAGAAACCTCTGATCTCAGTAATCATACCGAATAAAGACCATTCTGCTGATTTAGAAAAATGTGTCCGTTCCATTTTAACCAAATCGGCTTATCCTAATATAGAATTTATTATTGTGGAAAATAACAGCAGTGAAAAAGAAACATTTGATTATTACCGAAAACTGGAAGCAGAGCTTGCATGTGCGCATGTTGTCTGCTGGAAAGATGTATTTAACTACTCCAGCATCAATAATTTTGGTGTGAGACATGCAAAAGGAAGCTACTTACTGTTTTTAAATAATGATACGGAGATTATTAATGAAGATTGTCTGGAAGAAATGCTGGGCTACTGTATGCGGGATGATGTGGGAGCCGTAGGAGCCAGACTGTATTTTGAGGATAATACCATTCAGCATGCAGGCGTTATCATTGGATTTGGCGGGATTGCAGGGCATGCATTTATCGGGAGCAGACGTGATGATAATGGATATTTTTCCAGAATTATCTGTGCGGCTGATTTAAGCGCAGTAACAGCGGCATGCATGATGGTAAAAAGAAGTGTATTTGAAGAAGCCGGAGGGTTTGACGAGAACCTTCAGGTTGCATTTAATGATATAGATTTTTGTCTGAAAGTCAGGGCACTTGGTAAGTTAGTGGTGTATAACCCGTATGCAGAACTTTACCACTATGAGTCCAAGTCCAGGGGATATGAGGATACCCCCGATAAAGTCCAGAGGTTTAACAGGGAAGCCAACAGGTTTCTTGCTAAGTGGCCGGATATCCTGGAAAAAGGGGATCCTTATTATAATGTGAATTTATCGTTAGACAAGGCGGATTTCTCGTTGAAGATTTAATTAGGGAGAATTTCAGCAAGGGGAGTAACGTATGATACAGGAAAAAAATACAAGCAGTTTTAAGACGGCAGGGATTCTAAGCCTGATCATTTTAGGTGCCTGTCTTCTTATTTTTCAAAGTTATATATTTGGAAATGAAACCTTTGTCTTTGGAGACATAGGTTCTGATACAAAGCAGCAGTATCTGATGCAGTATAATACTATTGTGAATCATTTGCGAAACGGAAGTTTTTCTCTGTGGGATTTCAACAATGGTTTTGGGGTAAATATGTTTGGACTGAACCTGACAGATCCCTTTTTGATGGTGCTTTACCTGTTGGGTGTCGTGTTTGGACCGGAGCATCTGGCTTCGTATCTGGTATATTTCCAGATTTTTAAGATACTTCTTGCAGGTATCGCAGTCTATTATTATTTATCCTGCTTTTCACTTTCAGAATATGCAAAGCTTATTGCAGGATTTATGTATGCATTCAGCGGCTTTATGGTGGTCTGGGGGCAGCATTATCAATTTGCTACGGTAGTTGTCTTCTTTCCCCTGCTCTTACTCTGCATAGAAAAAACACTGGTATGTAAAAAATACAAACTGATTCTTGCCGCAGTCTCCGGTATTATTGTATTTGGAAGCTTATATTGGGGATATATGTGTCTGCTTGGAGGCGGCATATATTTATGTTTCCGGCTGATTCAGCTGAATGGATGGAAGCTTAAAGAAAAAATCATGCTTTTATTCAGTGATGGATGCTTTATGCTGTTAGGCGTGGGAATGGGAGCCATTAATCTTTTTCCGGTTGCCGCACTTTTGTTTGGAACAAGTGCAAGGCTGGCCTCCACCACGAGCCTTTCACAGCGGTTGCTGGCTTCTTTCAGTCTTTGGCCTAAAGATTACTATAAGACAGCATTATACAATCTGTTTTCCAGTAACCTGCAGTCGGGATCCACATATTCTTACAGTGGATTTTCAAATTATTATGAAGATATCCACCTGTTTTTATCTACCTTGTTTGTAATATTGTTATTTCAGTATTTGTTTACTATTCACAGGCAGAATACAGATAAAAAGCATAAAATAACCCAATATGCGGCAGTTATACTGATTGCAATCAGCATTGGTCTGAAATGCGGAAGTATTATATTCAATGGATTTTCTTATGAATTCTCAAGGCACAGCTTTTTATTTATGCCGCTTTTCGCACTGGTCAGCGGGATGATGCTGGACCGGATTATAAAAGAAAGAAAATTAAATATTTTGGGGCTGGCTGCAGCATGTATTGGAATTATTGCGGTATATGGGAAGGCCTATACATATCTGAAAGAAGCAGGATATGGTGAAAATGCCTTTTTTATGCTTGTGACAGGAATAGGCATGGCAGTTGTCCTGTGGCTGTTTGTTCAGAAAAAATGGAAGATACCTTCCGGTAATCTCTATTTAATGCTGGTGGTTCTGTTATTTTTTAATGTCACCAGTGATACGGCATTAAATTATAAGAATAGGGATACGGTAAAGAAAGATGATACTTCTTATTTTGAAGGCACATATCATTCTTCCGTGGAGGAAGCGCTGGCATATTTAAAATCTATTGATTCTTCTTTTTACAGAGTAGAAAAGGATTTTATCTCTGCTTCCCACAGTATGGATTCGCTGGCGCAGTATTATCATGGGGTCAGTACTTATAATTCTACCCAGAATGGAAATATAGCAGCATTTGTAGACCGTGTATGGCCTCATTTGTACAGTTTGGGGGATATCAATCATTACCAGTTTAAAAATGCGGTTCATGACAGTGATCTGGCAGCTCTTTGTAATGTGAAATACATTTTGACTAAGACAAAGGATTTAAATGTGGACGGCTATCAGTTTTTGCGTGAAGTGGGAGATATTTATATTTATAGAAATCAGAAAACCTCCTCCCTTGGTAAATTCTTTACAAAGACCATGGACGAAGATGCATTTACCGCAAAGCGAAGCCAGTTTGATGTAGAAGGTTTATTGTCGGATGTTCTGGTACTGGATGAATCGGAAAGCCAAAAGAAGAGCGCTTTTCGGATTTCTGACAAACAATTAAAGGAATATCAGAAGAAAAAAGCAGCAGATTTGATTGCGTATGATAAAATAGATACGTCCGTATGCCAGGTAGGTAATCATGAAATTACAACCTATGACCAGCACTTTATTCATCTTCCGGTTAATCAGAAATCATTACAAAAATACCAGAGAGCAAAGCTTGAATTTACAATCGAGGTAGATTTCCCGACCTATGTGGAAATAAGTACAAACGATGACCGCCCTTACAGAGTGTATGTGAGAAAAGACGAACCGAAGAATATAGCATTAAACATTTTGCCGGATACGGAAAATATTACGATACAGATCAATGAAGGAAAAGTAAATGCAAAGCTGACAAATTTGAACGCTTACGGATATAAAGACTCTATTGTATACGATGCAGAAGCAAATATTGAAATTACAGATCCGAAGCGGGACAGTATGATTACAGGTAAAATTGAAGCACCGGTAGATGGTATGGTGATGCTGGCAATTCCTTTTGAAAAAGGGTGGTCCGTTTATCTGGACGGAAACAGGCAGGAAATAAAAAGGGCGGATTATGGCTTTATTGCCTTTGAAACTCCAGCGGGAAGCCATGAGGTGAAAATTGTATTTGAACCCCCTTTATTTAAAGAAGGAGTCATTGTAAGCATCATAAGCAGTATCATATTTATATCAATGCTGGTATGGAACATAAGGATAAGCAGAAATAGGAAAGAAGAGTAGTAAAATGATCGATTTTAATGTACCACCATTTACAGGAAAAGAACTGGACTATATAAAAGAGGCGATTGACGCAAGGAAAATCAGTGGTGACGGAAAGTTTACAAAGCGGTGTTCCCAATGGATGGAAGATCGTTTCCATGTAAAACATGCTCTGCTTACCACATCCTGTACCCATGCCCTGGAAATGGCGGCCTTTCTGGCAGAGATCCGGCCGGGGGATGAAGTGATTATGCCGGCATATACATTTGTTTCCACTGCGGATGCATTCGTACTCCAGGGCGCAAAGCTGGTATTTGTAGATATCCGGCCGGACACCATGAATATAGATGAACGTCTGATTGAACAGGCGGTAACGGAGAAGACAAAAGCCATTGTACCGGTTCACTATGCCGGGGTGGCATGTGCTATGGATGAGATTATGGCAATTGCCGGGAGACATCATTTGGCTGTTATTGAAGATGCGGCGCAGGGTGTGGATGCTTACTACAAAGGCAAAGCCCTTGGTACAATCGGGGATTTTGGATGTTACAGTTTTCATGAGACCAAGAATTATTCTATGGGTGAAGGCGGAGCGATATTATTCCAGGGGGATGAATATCGTGAAAAAGCGGAAATACTAAGAGAAAAGGGAACCAACCGGAGTAAGTTTTTCCGGGGACAGATAGATAAATATACCTGGGTGAATTATGGTTCCTCATACCTGCCTAGCGATATGAATGCGGCTTATCTCTATGCCCAGCTGGAAATCGCAGATAAAATTACAAAGGATAGAATGAGAAGCTATGCATACTATCAGGAGGGCCTGAAGGGATTGGCGGATCAGGGATATTTAAGTCAGCCATCGGTGCCGGAATATGCGGTGCACAATGCCCACATGTACTATATTAAAGTGGAGAATCTTAAAGTGAGAAGCAGATTAATCGCCTATCTTCATGATAATGGCATACATAGTGTGTTTCATTATATTCCTCTGCATACTGCTCCGGCAGGTCTGAAATTCGGACGTTTCTGCGGAGAAGACCGCTATACCACTTTGGAGAGTGAACGCCTTTTGCGGCTTCCGATGTATTATGGTCTGGAGGAAAAGGATTTGGAACATGTGGTAAAAACAATAAAAAGTTTCTTCACAGGAGACAGCAGTTTTGCAGGTCAGCCTGCTTGTGCTATTCAAGGGGACAAAAATGAGTAAACATGCAAAGATTTCCTGGGGAAAGCTGGTAAAACGACTTTCTCCATATAATATTAAGAAAGCGTGTCTGTATCTGAAGCACTATGGCTTCAAGGAGTTTACGGTAAAACTTACAGAGCGTTTTGAACATTCGGATGTGGACTATCCTGTCTGGTATGACAGGCACAAAGCATCGGCAGAGGAACTGGAACGGCAGAGAGAACAAAACTGGAAGAATCCGGTGAAATTCAGCGTGGTAGTTCCTGTTTACCGGACACCGGAAGATTTTTTGCGCCAGATGATCGAATCGGTCTGCGAACAGAGTTATCCTCATTGGGAGCTGTGTCTTGCTGATGGCAGCGGAGACGACACGCAGACGGGTAAGATTATAAAAGAATATGTGAAAAGTGATGCCAGAATCCGGTATCAGAAACTGGAAGAAAATCTGGGGATTGCAGATAATACAAATGCGGCATTTACGATGGCTAAAGGAGAGTTCATTGTTTTGTTTGATCATGATGACCTGCTGGCACCAAATGCGCTGTACGAAGTGGCGAAGGCGATAGAGGAAAATCAGGAAGCAGAAGTTATTTATACAGATGAAGATAAAGTGACATCGGATCTTTCGGAACATTTCCAGCCGCATTTTAAGCCGGACTTTAACCTGGATCTGTTGAGATCGAACAATTATATCTGTCATCTGTTTGTGGTAAAGAGAAGTCTGGTAGAAAAAGCAGGAGGGCTTCGCAGGGAATTTGAAGGCGCCCAGGATTATGATTTTGTTTTCCGGTGCATCGAAGAGGCAAGTAAAGGGGAAATGCATGGCCAGAGTGTGAACAAAAACCATGTTGATACAGCTGGTTCCGGAAGTATCGCAGGCCGCCTTGCAAAATGCAGAGGGTCAAAAGTAATACATGTCCCGAAGGTACTCTATCACTGGAGAATTCACAAAGCTTCCACAGCAGACAATCCCGCAAGTAAGGCCTATGCTTTTGAGGCAGGAAAACGGGCAATTGAAGCACATCTGAACAGATGCAAAGTAAAAGGAAGTGTTAGCCAGACAAAAGATATGGGATTTTACCGGGTTTCCTATGAAGTGACCCATAAACCGCTTGTCTCGATTATCATTCCCAATAAAGATCATGCAGATATCTTGCAGAGCTGTCTAAATTCCATCAAAGAAAAGACAACTTATCCGAATTATGAGGTTATTATTGTAGAAAATAATAGTAAAGAGGAAGAAACTTTTGCATTTTATAAAAATTTGGATGGACAAAATCGGATTCAAGTAGTATATTGGGACAAGGAATGTAGACTTTCCTCGGAATGTAGCCCTTCCCCGGAAGGTAGCCATACTTCCAAATTTAATTATTCGGCTATTAACAATTTTGGAATAGCAAAATCTTCAGGGGAATATATCATCTGCCTGAATAATGATATAACAGTAATAACACCGGGATGGATTGAAGAATTTTTAGGCCATGCAATAAGAGAAGAAGTCGGCATTGTCGGTGCAAGGCTTTATTACCCGGATGATACCATTCAGCATGCGGGTATTGTACTGGGGATCGGCGGAATAGCAGGCAGTATGTTTGTGGGACTGCCCAGAAGCCATAGCGGTTATCTGCATAAAGCCAGGCTGCAGCAGGATATGAGCGCAGTGACAGCTGCATGTATGATGGTCAGCCGCAGTGTCTATGAAGAAGTGGGTGGATTTGAAGAGAAACTGGCAGTTGCCTTTAACGATGTGGATTTTTGTCTGAAGGTTGGGAAAGCAGGCTATCTTGTGGTTTATGACCCCTTTGTGGAAATGTACCATCACGAGTCAAAGACCCGCGGACCGGAAGATACAAAAGAGAAAGTAAGACGTTTTCAATCAGAGATAGAATATATGAGAAGTCATTGGATTTCCCTCCTGAAACAGGGTGATCCTTATTATAACCCTAATTTTTCTTTGAAAACCTGGAATTATGAACTGAAAAATGAATTTTCAAACAGGCTTTAATACAGCAACCGCGCAATTTCCACAGACTGGTATTGAATGGCAAAAACTGATGCAGCGCTGTACTGGCCGGAAATGTCGCAAGAGGAATAGTTTATGTGTAAAGTATCAGTTGTGATACCAAATTATAATGGAATGATTTATCTGGATGACTGCCTGAGCGCACTTCGCAGGCAGACGGAGAAAGACTTTGAGATCCTGCTGGTGGATAACGGATCCGGTGACGGGAGCATTTCATTTGTAAAAGAGAAATATCCGGAAGTAAGATGTATAGCATTAAAACGAAATTATGGGTTTTGCCGGGCGGTTAATATCGGGATTCAGAAAGCAAAGGCACCTTACGTGATCCTGTTAAATAATGATACAAAAGCAGAAGAGGATTTCGTCAGGGCCCTGCTTGCAGATATAGAAATGCATCCAAACTGTTTTTCCAGCCAGGCGAAAATACTGCAGATGCATAATCCCGCTCTGATGGACGATGGTGGAAATTATTACTGTTCTTTAGGCTGGGCATTCGCCTGGGGAAAAGACATGCCCGCAAATCTGTATGATGAACCCCGCAGAATATTTGCATCCTGTGCATGTGCTGCAATTTACCGAAAAAGTATTTTCTCGGTGATTGGATATTTCGATGAACGGCATTACGCATATCTGGAAGATATCGATATCGGATACCGGGCAAGGATTGAAGGATATGAGAACCGCTATGCACCTGGGGCAGTTGTGCATCATGTAGGAAGCGGAACCACCGGTTCCAGATACAATGAATTTAAAATCGGCTACTCAGCCAGAAATAATATTTATTTAATTTATAAAAACATGCCTTTTCTGCAAATACTATTAAATATACCATTCTTAATAACGGGAATTCTGGTGAAAACAGTATTTTTTGGCAGTAAAGGATATTTTAAAGAGTATATACAGGGAATTAGAAAAGGTTTCGCATTGGCGGAAAAAGGAAGTAAAGTTAAATTTAAAAAGAAAAATTTCAAGAATTATGTTAAAATACAATTTGAATTGTGGATTAATATCATAAAACGTCTGAAAAATACGAGATAAGTTCTAAAAAAGTTAGATATCAAATCGAAAAATGACAGTTGCCCTTTTTAGGGAGATATTGTATTATAGAACGTATGGATAAAGCGAGGAGTGAAGATTAGTGATTAAAGATAATCAAAAGTATTTAAATCGCTTTCATGTTGTAATTGATGGCTGTGTTATTGCGGTCAGTTACGTAGCGGCATGGTTTATCCAGTTTTGGCTGCTGGAGGATCCGGATATAGGTAAGCTTCCGGTGCAAACTTATATGTCCGCATTAATTCCATTAATACCAGGACTGCTGCTGCTTTATTATGCTTTCAGCCTTTATACTCCGAAAAGAGTGCAGGGCAGGCGGTTAGAATTTGGTAATATCATGAAAGCAAACAGTATTGCACTGTTGCTGTTTATACTTATTTTATATATGATACATGAAAACAACTTTTCGCGAAAGATGCTTTTCATTTTCTATGGCTTAAATATAGGCATGGAAATTCTGGTCCGTTATTTTATACGTAAAGTATTGATGAATATGCGGGCAAAGGGAATGAATCTTAAGCATATTATTCTGGTCGGATACAGCCGGGCGGCAGAGGAGTTTGTAGACCGGGTGAAGGAAAATCCGCAATGGGGTTATCTGATTCGCGGTATCCTGGATGATAATGTGGAAAGCGGAACCATGTATAAAGGTATTAAGGTTATTGGGCGAATAGATAATCTGCTGGTAATACTTCCGCAAAACAGGCTGGATGAGATAGCGATTACTCTGGGATTGAATGAATATTACAAATTGGAACGTATTGTTTCCTTATGTGAAAAGTCAGGTGTCCATACAAAGTTTATTCCGGATTATAATAATATAATTCCGACAAAGCCATATACAGAAGATCTTCTGGGACTTCCGGTTGTTAATATCCGCCACGTCCCGCTTACGAATACATTTAACATGATGGTAAAAAGAGCAGTTGACATTCTGGGAGGAACCTGTGCAATTATTTTGTTTTCTCCAGTCATGTTAATCGTTACCGGGGTAATCAAGCTGACTTCTCCGGGTCCCCTTATCTTTAAGCAGGAGAGGGTAGGGCTTCATAACAAGCCTTTTATGATGTACAAGTTCCGGTCCATGGAGGTACAAAAGCCAAACACAGAACAGCGCGCATGGACGGTTAAAAATGATCCGCGTGTTACCGGTATCGGAAAATTTATGCGGAAAACCAGTATTGATGAACTTCCGCAGCTTTTTAATGTCCTGAAAGGAGATATGAGCCTGGTGGGACCAAGGCCGGAGCGGCCGCAATTCGTAGAAAAGTTCAGAGAAGAAATACCTCGTTATATGATAAAGCATCAGGTACGGCCCGGGATGACCGGATGGGCACAGATTAATGGTTACCGTGGAGATACCTCTATCAGACGCCGTATAGATTATGACTTGTACTACATTGAGAACTGGACTTTGGGATTGGATATTAAAATCCTTTTTTTGACGATTTTCAAAGGATTTGTTAATAAAAATGCATATTAAAGATTAATTAGAGAAGGGGAATGAAATGTCAGATCGAAAGAAAAACCGCGAAAGCCAGAATAGAAACCAGGGCCGTCCGAATAATGGTCCGTATCAGAGCGGCCCAAATAATGGCCCATACCAGAACGGACCTTATAATGGTCCCTATCAAAATGGACCTTACAACGGTCCGAACAACGGGCAGTATCAAAATGGCCCATACAATGGTCCGAATAACGGATACCAGAATGGTCCGTACAATGGTCCTGGAAACGGTCCGTATAACAATGGACAGTACCAGCAGAATGGATCTTATAACGGACAATATCAGAATGGACCTTATCAGAACGGACCTTACAATGGGCCTGGTAATGGTGCGCCAAAGGGCAGAAAACCGAAAAACAGCAATGCAGCCCCTGCCGGTGGATATCCGGGAGGAAAGGATAAGAAGTCATCCAAGAGAAAAACCAGAAGAAGAATCATTTTTGTAATTGAAATACTTGTTCTGCTGGTACTTGCAGTAGGATTATTTGTTGCTGCTAAATTCAGTAAATTAAAAACAGAAGATATTGCAGAAGGCGATATTATTATCAACTCAGAGATTCCTTCTGAGCAGGCAGCGGTCATGAAGGGTTACCGGAACATAGCTCTATTTGGCGTGGATTCCAGGGATGCGTCTACAACAGACTCCCGTAGTGATACGATTATGGTGGCAAGTATTAACAACGAAACAAAGGACATTAAACTGGTTTCTATTTACCGCGATACTTACTTAGACAACACGAACGGTGAATATCGGAAAGCAACAGAGTGTTATCAGTTTGGCGGACCGAAACGTTCTATGAATATGATTAATAAAAATCTGGACATGGATATCACCGATTATGTTACGGTTAACTTCAATGCAGTTGCAGAAGTGGTAAATGCACTGGGCGGTGTGGAAATCGATATACAGGAAGATGAGATTGTTCACCTGAATAATTATCAGGTAGAAGGATCCGAAGTAACGGGATTGGAAATTGTCCCCGTGGAAACAACAGGCCTTCAGACATTAAATGGTTTACAGGCATTATCTTACTGCAGAATCCGTTATACAGCCGGAGATGACTTTAAGCGTACAGAACGTCAGAGAACTGTATTAGAGCAGATCTTTAAAAAGGCAAAAACAGCAAATCTTTTGGAATTAAATAAAATTATAGACAGTGTGTTTGATAATATTTCCACAAGTTTAAGTGTTACCGAGATGGCTAGTCTTGCAAAAGACATCGCTTCTTATAACATGAGTGATACGACCGGTTTCCCGTTCGAGCAGATGCCGGCTAATATTGCCGCAGGCGACTGTGTAGTACCTGTTAATCTGGCCCAGAATGTAAAAGAACTTCATACGTATCTATTCGGCAGCGATGGCTATACACCTTCCAATACGGTACAGGAAATCAGTAACAAGATCATTAACGAAACAGGAATTCAATAAACCTATGAAAAATTATACAGTTGATGTTATCATCCCGACTTATAAGCCGGGAAAACAATTTCATATGCTGATGCAGATATTAACCAGGCAGGATTATCCCATACATTGTATTCGTATTATGAATACAGAGAAAAAGTATTTCCCGAAAGCAGGGATTTATGAGAAAATGCCGGGGGTGGAAATCCACCATTTATCTGCAGAAGAATTTAATCATGGCGGCACTAGAAATAGAGCCGCCACGATGTCTGATACGGACATTTTATTGTTCATGACTCAGGATGCCATGCCAAAAGATGAATTTCTGGTTTCGTCCCTGGTAAAAGCGTTCGAGCGTGAATCTGTGGGTGCGGCCTATGCCAGGCAGCTTCCAAACGATGACTGTAAGATTATTGAACGTTATACAAGATCCTTTAACTATGGAGATAAAAGTGTTGTAAAATCAAAAGAGGATCTTCCCGTTCTGGGAATAAAAACCTTTTTTTGTTCCAATGTGTGTGCCGCATACCGAAGGGAGCTGTACGCTGCACTTGGAGGTTTTGAAAAACATACAATCTTTAATGAAGATATGATTATGGCAGGAAAGATGATAAAATCCGGCAGAGAGATTGCATATGTGGCAGAAGCTATGGTATATCACTCTCATAACTATGGGAATATGATGCAGTTTAAGCGTAATTTTGATCTGGCTGTCTCCCAGGCTGACCATCCACAGATATTTTCAATGGCAAGTTCCGAGAGCGAGGGAATGCGAATGGTAAAGCAGACCGCTGCATATCTTATGAAAATCCATAAACCCTGGCTGATCGCTGATCTGGTAATGAAAAGCGGGTTTAAATACCTGGGATACTTTTTAGGAAAACGATACAGGAGATTGCCGAAATGGCTGGTTTTGAAATGCACTATGAGTCCTAATTACTGGAAACAACAACAAAGCAACCGCTAAATGAATTATGAGGAGGAACAACTATGTGTGGAATTGTTGGTTATATAGGAGAGAGTCAGGCAGCACCAATTTTATTGGATGGCTTGTCAAAACTGGAATATCGTGGTTATGATTCTGCTGGAATAGCAGTTTATGACGGTACCTCAATTGAAATGAAGAAATCCACCGGGCGTCTAAAGATTCTGGATGAACTGACACACGGCGGCGCAACTATGCCGGGGATGGCAGGAATCGGACATACGAGATGGGCAACACATGGCTCACCGTCTGATGTGAATGCACATCCACATTTTAATAAAGATGCTTCCATCGTAGTTGTACACAATGGAATTATCGAGAATTATTTAAAGTTAAAGAAAAAGCTCCAGTCTAAAGGGTATGAATTTTTATCTGAGACAGATACGGAAGTGATTGCCCATCTTCTGGACTATTACTACAAAGGTGACCCGTTAGAGGCGATTACTAAGATTATGCACCGTGTAGAAGGTTCTTATGCCCTTGGAATCATGTTTAAAGAACATCCGGGTGAAATCTATGCCGTTCGTAAAGACAGCCCCTTAATCGTGGGACACAGCAAAGATGGCAACCTGATTGCATCCGATGTTCCCGCAGTGTTAAAGTACACCAGAAACGTTTATTTTATCCAAAATGAAGAAATAGCTATGCTGACGAAAGACGGCATGACCTTCTATAATATTGATGAAGAAGAGATCGATAAAGAATCAACAGAAATACAATGGGATATCAGTGCTGCGGAAAAAGGCGGATATGAGCATTTCATGTTAAAAGAAATGTATGAACAGCCAAAAGCGGTTACCGATACATTGAATCCAAGAATTAAAGGAAATGAAATTGTAATTGAAGAACTGGGAATGACCGAAGAAGAAATTAAGGCAATCCGTAAAATTTATATTATTGCCTGCGGTTCCGCTTATCACACCGGTGTCACTGCAAAATATGTATTTGAAGGTCTGGCTAGAATTCCGGTAGAAGTAGATCTGGCCAGCGAATTCCGTTACCGCAATCCGATTTTTGAGCCGGATACCATGGCAATTATCGTTAGCCAGTCCGGTGAGACTGCAGATTCTCTGGCTGCACTCCGTGAGGCTAAGGCGCATGGCATTAAGGTATTGGGAATTGTAAATGTAGTGGGAAGTTCCATAGCACGGGAAGCGGACAATGTAATGTATACCTGGGCTGGTCCGGAAATAGCAGTAGCAACCACGAAAGCATACAGCACCCAGCTGATTGCCCAGTATTTACTGGCATTAAAATTTGCCCATGTAAGAGGTAAGGTGACAGACAGCCAGATGGAAGAGTACATCAGGGAACTGAAAAGGCTGCCTCAGCAGATTGAAATGCTTTTAAATAACAAAGAAAAGATTCAGCGTTTTGCCAATCGTTATATTGCCGCAAAAGACGTATTTTTTATCGGAAGAGGAATTGATTATTCCATTTCCCTGGAAGGCTCTTTAAAGTTAAAAGAAATCTCCTATATCCATTCTGAGGCTTATGCAGCAGGTGAGTTAAAGCATGGCACAATATCCCTGATTGAAGAGGGAACGCTGGTAGCAGCAGTGCTTACCCAGGAAGACCTTTACAAAAAAATGATCAGTAACATGCAGGAAGTAAAGACAAGAGGGGCATTCCTTCTGGCAGTTACAAATGCAGACCACACTGATGTGGAGAAAACGGCTGATTATGTAATCTACATACCGAAGACAAACCAGTATTTTGCCAATTCACTGGCGATTATTCCGCTGCAGCTGTTCGGCTATTATGTAGCTCTGGGCAAAGGCTGTGATGTAGATAAGCCGAGAAATCTGGCAAAGTCTGTTACCGTAGAATAGTGGAATAAATGTAAGTATATGCATTCGTATATTGTTCCTGTATAGAATCAGTACGGGCGCAGTACAATAGGAAATACAGGATTTTAAATGCAGTCCGTAACTCCTAAAGTACTGCGTCCATATTTATTTTCAACATTTTTTGATATTTTTGTCGTTTCAAATTTTTTTAAAACATTTATCACAGATTGAACACATTTGGTTGTTAAACTGATACCAGAAAATAACAAAGAGGAAAAATACGAGGAGGTAATTCAAATGTATGATGAATTTAACGATAAAGAACAAAACAATGTAACAGGAGGTACTCCTTCTAATTCAGGAGAAGGATACAGACAGGACGAAGTGTATGAACAAAGTGATGCACAGCCGTCAAACGAGAATATGGTTTACGATGCAGATGAGACTGCAGATACCATAGAGTCGCAGGAAACATCAGAAACTGCTGACACAGCTGAGGAACAGGCATATGCACAGCCAGATAATCAAATGACAAGTTCCCAGAATCAAAACGGGCAGGCTCAGAATAATTCATTTTATCATTACGCTTATGACCGGGATAACAGACAGGAAGAAGAACAGCAGCAGGATCAGCAGGGACAACAGCAGCACTCTTATGGCTCCTATCAGACAGGCGGCCAGAACCCGAATCCGCCCCGCTATGAAAAACCGAAAAAGAAAAAATCCATGATGTCCAAAATTGCAGTGGCAGCATCGGTAGCAGTTGTATTCGGTGTAGTGGCAAGCGCATCCTTCCAGATTACAGATTATGTAGGTGGAAAAGTATTCCCGCAGACAAAGCAAACAGAAGCGAAAATCAGTTCAACAGGAACAGTGAATGAGCTGAATAAGACTGCAGAAGGCAGCACAGTCAGTACATCATCCACTGATGTGGCAAAGGTTGCCGAAAATGCAATGCCTTCCATTGTAGCAATTACCAGTAAAACGGTAAAAGAAGTACAGACATATTTTTATGGAACTCAGGCACAGGAAGAAGAGAGCAGCGGCTCCGGTATTATCATTGGTAAAAATGACAAGGAGTTACTGATTGCAACAAATAACCACGTAGTAGAAGGTTCCGAAAACCTGACCGTATGTTTTACCGTAAATGTGGAAAATCAGGAAGATAAAGTAGTTCAGGCACAGGTAAAAGGAACGGATCCGGAACATGATCTGGCAATGGTAGCAGTACAGTTAAGTGATATTCCGGCAGATGTATTAAATCAGGTTAAAATAGCTGAAATCGGTGATTCTGATAACTTACAGGTTGGACAGCAGGCAATTGCAATTGGTAATGCACTTGGCTATGGACAGTCCGTTACATCCGGTATTATCAGCGCACTAAACCGTGAAGTCAGTGTTGAGACTACATCCGGAACAGTTACCAACAGTCTGATCCAGACAGATGCAGCGATTAACTTCGGTAACAGCGGTGGTGCTTTATTGAATATCAACGGTCAGTTAATCGGAATCAATTCTGTAAAAGCAGCATCTTCAGGAGTAGAGGGGATGGGATATGCGATACCGATTAATACTGCAAAACCGATCTTAGATGATTTAATGAACCGTACTACCAGATCAAAAGTGGAAAGCAGCGAAAAAGGTTATATGGGTGTGAAACCGGTGGATGTTTCTGAAGAAGCAAAACAGGTATATAATATGCCGTCCGGTGCCTTTTTATATGAAGTAGTAGAAGGTTCAGCAGCAGAAAAAGCTGGTCTGATAAAAGGGGATATTGTTACAAAGATTGACGGTATTTCCATAACATCTGCGAATGATTTATATGACAGAATGAATTATTACAAAGCAGGGGAAACAATTGATTTAGAGGTTCAGGCAGCCGATGGCGGTGAATACAAAGCCAGAACAGTCAGCATCACATTAGATAAGCAGAGTGCTGATACAACCAGCAATAATACAAATCCCCAGAGTGAAGATTCCTCAAACGGGCAGTCACAGCAGGATCAGATGACCCCAATGATTCCAAATCAGGGCGGTAATGGAATGGAGCAGTTCTTCAACTTTAATAATTAAGTGTCATTAGCAGAATAGTATAACCGTTCCAGGATTTGGAGATCCTGGAACGGTTTTTTATAGATTTTATAAAATCTTCACTTGTGCGAGCTTTTTGTCTATGATATAGTTACTTGTAGTAGTTTGTGCAAAAGAGAGGAAATAATATGTCAGATAAAAAAGAGGAAATATATGATAAAGATGTAGTGGATGCTGTTGACTCTGATGATGAAGATATAACAGCAGATATTACAGAGACTGAGGAAAAAGTAAAGACAGAAAAAAATAAAGAAAAACCGGATGACGATGAATATGAAGAGGTCTGTTTTATATGCAGACGGCCGGAAAGCAAAGCCGGAAAAATGGTAAATCTTCCCAACAGTATTCATATCTGTTCGGAATGTATGCAGAAGGCATTTGATACCATGAACAATGGAAATATTCCATATAATGATCTGATGAATATGTCAAACATTAATATGGTAAATCTGTCAGAGCTTACGAATAAAATACCAAACCAGCAGAAGGTCAAGAAGAAAAAGCCCAAGGAGGAGCCTAAGAAGGAATTTGATGTAAAATCAATTCCCGCACCTCACAGGATCAAAGCCAGTCTGGACGAATATGTTATTGGTCAGGAAAAGGCAAAGAAAGTAATATCCGTTGCGGTATACAACCATTACAAGAGAGTGGCAACCGGAAATATGGATGACATTGAAATTGAGAAGTCCAATATGCTTATGATCGGACCTACCGGCAGTGGTAAAACATATCTTGTCAAAACCCTTGCAAGGCTTTTGGATGTTCCCCTTGCCATTGCAGATGCCACATCCCTGACGGAAGCGGGTTATATTGGCGATGATATCGAAAGCGTAATTTCCAAACTTCTGGCGGCTGCCGGCAATGATGTGGAGAAAGCGGAAAGAGGAATCGTATTTATAGATGAAATTGATAAGATTGCCAAGAAGAAGAATACCAATCAGAGAGATGTCAGCGGAGAATCCGTACAGCAGGGAATGTTAAAACTGTTAGAAGGTGCGGATGTAGAAGTTCCGGTAGGGGCAAACAGTAAAAATGCCATGGTACCTCTTACAACGGTAAACACCAGAAATATTCTGTTTATCTGTGGCGGAGCTTTCCCGGGACTGGAAGACATTATCAAAGAACGGTTAAACAAGCAGGCATCGGTTGGTTTCCGTGCGGACCTGAAAGACAAATATGATGAGGATCCCAACATCCTGGAAAAAGTGACGCTGGATGATATCAGAACATTTGGCATGATCCCTGAATTTATCGGGCGTCTCCCTATTGTATATACCTTACAGGGATTGACAGAGGAGATGCTTGTACAAATTTTAAAAGAGCCTAAGAATGCTATTTTAAAACAATATCAGAAGCTGCTTGCATTAGACGAAGTGAAATTGGATTTTGATGATGAAGCACTGGCATCCATCGCTAAAAAAGCATTGGAAAAGAAGACAGGAGCCAGGGCGCTTCGGGCTATTATTGAAGAGTTTATGCTGGATATTATGTATGAGATTCCAAAAGACGATAATATAGGCAATGTAACAATTACGAAAGCTTATATTGAACATACGGGAGGACCGCTGATCACCATGCGCGGAGTGCCTGCTCTGGAGGGATAAGCTTATGATATACATTCTGATACCGGTAATTATATTTATCACTGATTTTTTAATAAAAGACAAAATTGAGAAAACCAGAGAAATTGGAGAAGATGAAGAAATACTGGGCGGTAAAATCATTCTTCACAAATACCATAACAAAGGCGCTATGTTGAATTTTCTGGATAAAAAGCAGGAGTTTGTAGCCGGGCTTTCCACCGGGATGACGGTGGGAGTCCTGTTCGCTTATCTCTGGCTTCTGGGTAAAAAAGGAATGGGGTTATTAAAAACCGGATTCGCCCTGGTGCTCGGAGGTGCAGCAAGCAATATTTACGACAGGATAAAGCGTGGATACGTAGTAGACTACTTCAGCTTTCAGACAAAATGGAAAAAGTTTCGCCAAATTGTGTTTAATATATCGGATATATGCATTTTTGCGGGATCTTTTTTATTTATTTTGTGGAATCTCAGGAACAAAAGTTGACAGGATATGTCAAAAATGTTATGGTAATCTGTAGGAATACCATAGAGGAGAAAAGAAAGTTTATGGATGAATTACAAGAACAATTTTCAAAAGCATTAAAGGGACTTGTCGAAAAAGCAAAAGGTAAAAAAAATGTAATTGAATACAAAGAAATCAATGATGCTTTTGCAGGAATTGAGCTCAGTGAAGACAAGATGGATGCAATATTAGAATACTTGGAAAAGAGCAATATTGATGTATTACATGGTTCTGCAGAAGATGAAGCAGAAGAATTACTGATTGAAAATGATGATGATCTGCTGTTAGGTGAAGAAGAGGAAGTTGAAATTATCGATGATGTTGATGTCCTGGAAGGCGTCAGTACAGAAGATCCGGTACGTATGTATCTGAAGGAAATCGGTAATGTGCCTCTGCTTAGTACAGAAGAAGAAGTAGAACTGGCAAAACGTGTGGAAAATGGCGATGAAGAAGCTAAAAAATCACTGACAGAGGCAAATCTGCGTCTGGTAGTCAGTATTGCTAAAAAATATGTTGGCCGCGGTATGCCTTTCCTGGATTTGATTCAGGAAGGAAATATGGGGCTTATGAAGGCTGTGGACAAGTTCGATTATACCAAAGGATATAAGTTTAGTACTTATGCTACCTGGTGGATACGTCAGGCGATTACACGTGGTATTGCCGATACCGGAAGAACCATTCGTGTTCCGGTACATATGGTAGAGACGATCAACAAGACCCTTCGTATGACCAGAACCTTGTTACAGGAATTAGGAAGAGAACCAACCGCTGAGGAAGTAGCGGAGAGATTGAATGTTCCGGTTGGAAGAGTAAGAGAAGTTCTGAAAATTTCCAGAGATCCGGTTTCTCTTGATACACCCATAGGTGAAGAGGATGATAGTCATTTAGGTGACTTTATAGAAGATGATTCAGCACTTTCACCTGCAGACTCTGCAGCGTTCTCCATGCTTAGAGAAGAGCTTGGCACTGCACTGGAATCCCTTACGGACAGAGAGCGTCAGGTAGTTAAACTGCGTTTTGGACTGGAAGATGGAAGAGCAAGAACACTGGAAGAAGTCGGTAAAGAATTTAACGTTACCAGAGAACGTATCAGGCAGATAGAGGCGAAAGCACTGCGCAAGCTGCGTCATCCGTCTCGTAGTAAAAGACTTAAAGATTTTCTTATTTAAAGATTAGACAGCATTTGGGCGTGCAGGCTGGTGTAATGAATTTCAAATACACTTTTGAGCAAGATAACGGGATTCGGGAGCCTCATTACAGAAGCTCCCTGGTCCCGCTTTTGTTGTACTGATACGGTTTGTCATTGGTTATAATGTGTGGATGAATAATCATAGGAAAGGTTATTATGAAAAAAATTGTCATTATCGGAGCAAATGATTTCCAAAACCCTCTGATATTAAAAGCGAAAGAGATGGGATACCAGACCCATGTGTTTGCATGGAAGGAAGGGGCTGTCGGAGAACAGACAGCAGATTATTTCTATCCGGTAAGTATTGTGGAAAAAGATGTAATACTGAAGGAATGCAAAAAGATCAGACCGGATGCGGTAGCCAGTATCGGTTCTGACCTGGCGAATATTACCGTGCAGTATCTTGCGGTACGCCTGGGACTTTGTGCAAACAGCGACAGATGTATCTTGTATTCCACTAATAAATATGAAATGCGCAGGGCATTTGTAAAAAATCATATTTCGGCGCCGTTATTTACGGTGGTGGATGAGAAACGAAATGTTGAACTGCCCCAGGGCATGACATTTCCAATTATCGTCAAACCCACGGACCGGTCCGGCAGCAGGGCGATTACCAAGGTTTTCCGGGAAGAAGAGCTAGAAGGGGCAATTACGGCAGCCATCTCAAATTCTTTTGAAAAGAAGGCGATTTTAGAAGAGTATATTGACGGAGAAGAATTCAGTTGTGAAGGAATCAGCTATGAAGGACAGCATACCTTTTTGGCAATTACCAGAAAGTATACTACCGGGGCACCTCATTTTATTGAAACAGGTCACCTGGAACCTTCCGGTCTGCCCCCTGAGACAGAAGCGAAGGTATTCCGGGAGCTTGGAATGGCTCTGGATGCCCTTGAAATCCGAAATGGGGCATCCCACTCGGAATTTCGAATTAACAGCAGGCAGGAAGTGAAAATCATTGAAATAGGGTCACGTATGGGCGGAGATTGTATCGGTTCCCATCTCGTTCCACTTTCCACCGGACAGGATTATCTGAAAATGGTTATTCAGACTGCTTTGGGTGAAAGACCCAGGCTGCTGGAAGAGCCGCTTAATCACTTTGCCAGAATCCAGTTTATTTTAGGAACCGGTGATCTGGAGAAATACAGGCATATAAAAGCAAAATATCCAGAAAATATAGTATTTACCAGCGAGATCGGGGAAATTGGTTCTCATAAGGTGGTTGACAGTGGAAGCCGATTTGGCTTTTACATTATAAAAACCGGGGACTTTTCCCATATGCAGGAGATTGAAGCGCTCCTATAAAAACTGGATTCTTCATTATTAGAAGGAAGTATTTGCAAACATGCTCCAGGGGATTAATACAGACAGGAAACCGAGGAAAAGTATATGAAAAAATTAATGATATTAGGCGCAAGCTATTCTCAGGTACCGCTAATCAGGGCGGCAAAAAAACTGGGATTTTATACAATCGCCGCAAGCATACCAGGTGATTTTCCTGGTTTTGAAGAGGCAGACGAGTTCTGCTATGCCGATATTTCAAAGCCGGAGGAGGTTTTGGAATATGCCAGGAAGTTACAGATAGATGGAATTACCACCTGCTGCCTGGATACCGGGGTGCCGGCTATTGGTTATGTATGTGACAAGATGGGACTTAAGGGACCGGGATACGAAACGGCATGCTGCTCTGTAAATAAATGGAAAATGAAAAAAGCTTTCGAGAGAGAAGCTGTAAGTACCGCCCGGTTCCGACTGGTGAAAAATCAGGAGGAACTGGAAAGGGCATTAGAGGAACTTAGCTTTCCTGTTATTGTGAAAGCAGTTGACCTGATGGGCAGCAGAGGAATCTTTAGAAGTAATACAAAAGAGGAAGCCATTGCAAATTACGGTAAAACAATGGAAGCAACCGGGAAGGATTACTGTCTGGTGGAAGAGTTTATTGAAGGTACAATTTTCGGTACTGAGGCGATGATTCAGGACGGAGAACTTGTATTTATGCTTCCAAACGGAATTGATGCCTATCAGGGTTTTACGCCTACCCCTGTTGGACATTATGTACCCCTTGAGAATATTAACCAGCTTTCACCCCAGATTTCAAAGGAAGTAGGAAAAGCTGTCCGTGCACTGGGAATTGACAATTGCCCGGTTAACTGTGATCTTATATTGAAGGATGGAAAAGTATACGTAATTGAAATCACTGCAAGAGCAGGAGCTACCTGCCTGCCGGAATTAGTGAGTATATACTATGGGATACACTATTATGAAATCATTGCCATGCTGGCAATGGGACTGGATGTCCGGGCTCTGTTTATTCGTGCTTCCATGATTCGTCCGGTGCCGAATCTTTCAAAGATATTAATTTCCGATAAGACCGGAACGGTTACCAGACTTGTAAACGAAAATGAGCCTTCCCAGGATATTATAGATTTGTCCTTTAACATCCGGGAAGGGGATCAGGTGAATAAATATAACAATGGCAGGGACAGAATCGGTCAGATTATTATAAAAGGTGATACCTTGCAGGCATGCAGGGAGCGTTTAGAAGAAGTGATGTCCAAAATCACCATAGAAGTGGATAACGAATATGGCAGATAAGACAAGAAACAAATGGTTCTATATAAAATTATTTACGGTTCTGCATATCAGTCTGCTGTTTAGTTCTTTAAGCGGAGTGGCATCTAAGATGGCTGCAAATCAGAAGTTTTTATCTCTGGAATTTTGCGGTTACTATGGTCTTGTGCTGGTGATTATGTTCGTTTATGCATTTATCTGGCAGCAGATATTAAAGCGTATCCCGCTGACGGTAGCTTTTGCAAACAAGCCGGTAACTCTGATCTGGGGAATGATTTTCGGTAAAATAATATTTGGGGAGGTAATCACATGGAACATGCTGCTGGGAGCAGGGATTATCTTTTTTGGAATATATCTGGTGGTGACTTCTGATGAGTAAGCTCAATATTTCCATCTGTATTTTATTATCATCGGTTCTGATTTCTGCAATCTCCCAGATTATGTTGAAGAAGGCTACGATGAAGAAGTATAAGAGCATGTTATTTGAATATTTGAATCCCCTGGTTATCTTTGCATACGGGCTGTTCTTCTTATCAACGCTGCTGACCATGTTCGCACTGCGCTATGTACCGCTTTCCATGGCACCCATTTTAGAATCTACCAGTTACATATTTGTATCCGTAATGGGTTATTTCTTTTTGAAAGAGCGCTTTCCAAAGAAAAAATTAATCGGAATACTGGTCATACTCGTGGGAATATTAGTATTTTCTATGTAGCTGACACAGGTCATATACCCGCAGTAAGCTGGCGGGACGTTAAATATGCAGCCGCAGGCGGTTGGGAAAAGTCCCTCGCTGCAGCCGCAAAAAGCAAATGCAGGCATGCCTGTTTGGCTCTCTGCAAGCAGAAATAAAGGAGTACTTAAATGTTAATATCGATTGTGATTCCCTGCTATAATTCCCAGGATACCATTGAGAAGGTAGTGGATTTATGCGTAGAGGAATTTAAAAAAATAGATGGTTACGAGTGTGAATTCGTACTGGTTAATGATTATTCAAAAGACAAAACTTATGAATCCATTAAACGTTGTGCCGATAAGTATTCTTTTGTGAAAGGTATTGATCTGGCTAAGAATTTTGGACAGCATAATGCGATCATGGCTGGTCTTCAGCATACAAACGGCGAACTGATAATGGGAATGGACGATGATATGCAGACGCATCCGTCCCAGATCCATAAGTTTATCGAGAAAATGAATGAAGGCTATGATCTGGTCTATGGCAGATATCAGACCCGGAAATTTTCCTGGCTTAAAAATCTGACCAGCAAAATCAGTGATTTTATTGTATGGCATATGATCGAAAGACCAAAGGGCATTACGGCATGCAGTTTTTGGCTTGCCAAGAAATATGTCAGAGATGAAATTATCAAATATGACAACTATAATTTATACCTGCAGGTATTGTTTTACCGTACTACAAACCACATTGCAAATGTGGATATCGAACATTTCAGCCGTGAGGTGGGTACTTCCAACTACACCTTCAAAAAGTTATTCCGGTTATTCTTATCCTGTATTAATTATACGGTAATCCCCTTGCGGATTTCCATGTTGCTGGGAGGCATCTTTGCAGTTATCGGTGTAATCGGGGCATTGGTTGTGTTTGTGCGCCGGATCTTAGATCCAACGATGGTTCTGGGCTGGTCTTCCCTTATGTGCGCCATGTTCCTGTTCTTTGGCATCGTACTGTTTATGCTGGGGATCGTGGGAGAGTATATCGGGAAAATTATGCTGAATCTGAATAAAACCCCCCAATATGTCGTCCGTGAGACAATCAACGTGACAGCGAAAAAACCGGAAATAAAACCTGAGATGGAACAGCAAATAAAACCGGAAATAAAACCACAAGTAGATGTGGAAATGAGGTCACAAGTCCGGACAGAAATAGAAACGAAAGAATATCAGGAAAACGAAGTAGCGGCAACCACAGACCGGGGAGAAACAGAATGAAAAACAAAAAAAAGAAACTGATCATTGGGATTGTTACTGTTCTTGTACTGGTGATAGTAGTGGTTCTTGGATTCATAGGCAATTATTTTTGCGATTATGCCTTAAATCCCAGCGTTATCAATGGAGTTGAATCCGATGATGAGATGGAAAAAACGCCGGATGATGATGAAAAGGATGCTGCCGGATCCTGGCTTTCCGGGGAAGCCGAGGATGTCTGGATGACCAGTGATGATTCCTTAAAGCTTCATGCATATAAAGTAGATGCAAAAAAGCCTTCCAACAAATACGTCGTTCTCTGCCATGGCTACAAGGGCGAAGCAGCTGATATGGCCATTTATGGAAAACATTTCTATGAAAATAATTATAATGTCTTAATACCGGATGCCAGAGCCCATGGACAGAGTGAAGGAAAATTAATCGGTATGGGCTGGCCGGAGAGAAGAGATATCATTAAATGGATGAATACCATTGTATCGGAAGAGGAAGATGCACAGATACTTCTGATGGGAGTTTCTATGGGAGCGGCAACGGTGATGATGACATCCGGAGAAGAAGATCTTCCCGCCCAGGTAAAAGCAGTGGTGGAAGACTGTGGTTACACTTCCGTCTGGGATGAGTTTGATCACCAGCTAAATGAAATGTTTGGGCTGCCTCCATTCCCGGTACTGAATGTGTCCTCTCTGGTAGTTAAAATCCGTGCCGGATATTTTTTAGGAGAAGCAAGTGCAGTAAAGCAGGTAGCAAAGAGCCATACCCCAACGATGTTTATTCATGGTGATGAGGATACCTTTGTACCCTTTGCAATGCTGGATAAGCTTTATGAAGCAGCAGCATGTGAAAAAGAAAAGCTTGTGATACCCGGAGCAGCTCACGGTGAAGCCAGAAAAACCGACAGCAAGACTTATTGGGATGCAGTTGATAAATTTGCCAAAAAGTTTATTAAGTAAAAGCATAGAAATTAAAATGGTCCACAAGCTGGGTGTATTTGCTTGTGGACCTCTACGATAAAGGGTCTGTCAGACATAACTTACGTCTGATATATTTTTGAAGTAAAAAGCCAGATGGCAGCAGCCGATGTACCAATCGCCAGAATGCCTGTAATAATTGGGTAAATGTAAAAGTAAGGAGACTGGGCTATTAATAGAATTAAGTCTCCGGATTTTTGGTGAAGGGTAGGATAAATTACTGTAACGGCAATGATTAGACATATTACCTCACCAATAAAAAGTGTGTAGCGAACAATCTTATTATCTATCGTTAGTATCATCAGTGCAACATACCAGGCAAAAATAAAGGAAAAGTAATAAAAGAGTAAGGAACTGATCAAACCGGGCAGTGAACTCTGTGAATACATGTATATTAGATAATCAAATGTAAAAACTGTTTGGTCAAATATACATGTAAGTAAAATATACAAATAGCCCTTAATCAGCAAGTTTTGTACAATACTTTTTTGATGCAGCGGAGCGTACCGCATAATGGAATGCTCCTCGAAGTAAACTCTTCTCAGTTTCTGTATTGTATATATAAATACCCATAAAGTAAGGGAGAAAACTCCATTTCCAAAGAAAAATGTCTGCGCCAGTAGAAAACATACCAAAATATAGGATAAAATTTGCGTATGCCCCACATCTGCAACCCGCTCCATTTTCTGATAGGCTAAAATATCCTTTACCATTACGCACCCTCCTCTGAAAAATATCTCATAAAATCATCGAATCCCGCTCTTACAAATCGTATTTCATCTGTATTCGTTCCGGCAATATCGGAATGGCTGGATGATATCAAACCTTCATATCCAAAAGCGGTTTCTTTCATACCCACAATATTTTTTTTGAATTCCGGTGTCATACATTCCGTTGGACAGTGGAATAGCTGGTATTGTTCCAGTAGTGTATCTTTTTCCTCTGCAAATATAATTCTGCCTTTTTCCATAAAAACAACATAGTCTGCAATCCGTTCCACATCCACAGTCAGATTGGTGGAGAAAAGAATGGATTTCTCTTCATCCTGCATAAAATCCATCACCATATCTAAAATATCATCCTTAGACACGGTATCCAGGTTTGCTGTAGGTTCATCCAGTATCAGTAAATCAGGATTACAGCTAATAGTCAGCAAGACCTGAAATTTCCGCTGCATACCTGTGGAGAAGTTTGCCAGTCTCTGATCCTCATTCAAATGAAACAAGTCTAAATATTTTTCAAACAAATCATATTTGAAATTCTTATAAAAGGGTGCAACTGCATTTGCGATCTGATCCGGAGAAAACCGCGGGTTATAAGCGAGGGCATTTGAGGTAAAGCTAAGCCGCTCCTTGATTAGGGGATTCTTAAGGCTTTTGTCAGTTTCAAAATAAGTGATGGTCCCTTTTTGGTATTTTTGAAGTCCCATGATTGCTTTCAGTAAAGTAGTTTTACCGGCACCATTTCTGCCGATCAGGCCGGTAATAGTACCAGTTTTTATCTCCAGATTGATGTCCGATAATTTAAAATCATTTTCATAAAAGCGAACTTCAAGGTCATTTAAAATAAGTGCGGATGATGTCATATAGATTCCTCCTCTACAAGTTCCCGAACCAGATTCATAAAATCTTCGTTACTAAAACTGATTGTTTTTGCGTAGTGATAAACGTCTTTCAGCTGCTCTTTCAGCTGCATACGATAGGAATTTTTAATGAAAGAGGCATCCAGTTCTGCGGCGTAGACGCCTTTTCCATTAATACTGACGGCTATTCCGGATTTACAAAGCTCTTCATAAGCCCGTTTCACCGTAATGATTCCGATTTTGCATTCCTTTGCCAGCATACGGATGGAGGGAAGCTGGGTACCTGGTGGAATTCTACCACTTAAGATCTGCTCCGTTACCTGTTCCCTTATCTGCTCATAAATCGGAATTTCAGAAATAGGTGAGATCATAATATTCAATCGTAATCGCCTCCGTTCTTACTGTGACTATACCATAGACACGGTTTAAAGTCAATTGTAATATTCAAAAATCTTTTGTTTAAGGGAGGTAGGTATTACTTGTATTATATCCTCTTTTACAGGCTGCCCCAAAAAGTTATGACAACTGTCTTGTCACCTGTAAAGTTTTGTGGTATACTAATTCATCGAAACATATACAAAAGGGAGGTCAAGATGAACGAGAAGCAATTAAGAATCCAGGAATTAAAAAAGGAAAAAGATGCTGTGATCCTCGCACACTATTATGTAAATGATGAGGTTCAGGAAATTGCAGACTATGTAGGAGATTCTTATTATCTGAGTGAAATTGCCACCAAGATAAAAGAAAAAGTGCTGGTACTTTGCGGTGTCCGCTTTATGGGAGAGAGCGCAAAGATTTTAAATCCGGATAAAAAAGTTTTAATGCCGGATATGCAGGCTGACTGTCCCATGGCACATATGGCTGATGCCCGTAAAATAGAAGAAATCCGCAGAAAATACGAGGATGTGGCAGTTGTCTGTTATGTGAATTCTACGGCGGAACTTAAGGTTCATTCCGATGTATGTGTAACTTCATCCAATGCATTAAAAATTGTCAGAGCATTGCCAAATAAGAATATTTTCTTTATACCGGATCAGCATCTTGGAACTTATGTAGCCTCTCAGGTGCCCGAAAAGAATATAATATTAAACGATGGTTATTGTCCGGTTCATGCAAGAATCACCGAAGAGGAAATTAAGGAAGCAAAAGCAGCCCACCCAAAAGCAAAAATTCTGGTTCATCCTGAGTGTCAGGCTTTGGTTACCGCGATGGCTGATTATGCAGGAAGTACATCCGGTATTATCGAATACGCTTCCAAAGATGATGCGTCAGAATTTATCATTGTAACAGAAAAGGGTGTGTTATATGAACTGCAGCACAGGAATCCGGAAAAGAAGTTTTATCTTGTAAATGAAACACAGTGCTGCCCGGATATGAAAAAAATAACATTAGATAATATGATCCAGGCAATGGAAACCGGAGCCCCTTTAATTGAGTTAGAAGAAACATTTATAAACCAGGCGCATGCACCATTGAAGAAGATGCTGGAGCTTGCGAAGTAAGGAAGAAGATGGAGTATTATGAAAAAAAATTATGATGTAATCATTATTGGAACCGGAGTAGCCGGATTATTTAATGCATTGAATCTGCCGGAATATCTGGAGATTCTGATGATTACAAAGGCCGGATTAGAAGAGAGCGATTCTTTTTTGGCACAGGGCGGAATCTGTGTTCTGAAAAATGAAAATGATTTTGAGAGTTATTTTGAAGACACCATGAAAGCTGGTCATTATGAAAATACCAAAGAATCGGTAGAAGTCATGATCCGTTCTTCCAGGGAAATCATATCTGATTTACTGCGGTATGGCGTGGAATTTGAATCAGAAGAGGGAGAGCTTCGCTATACCCGCGAAGGTGCCCATTCCACTCCAAGGATTTTGTACCATGAAGATGTAACCGGAAAAGAAATAACAGGAAAGCTGTTAAAACAGGTTCTGGATAAAGAGAACATTACCATTATGGAACATACAGCCATGACAGATATTTTATGTCACAATAATGATTGTTATGGTGTTATAATAAAATTGGAAAACGGGCAGGAAACCACGGTTATGGCACATGATATTGTACTTGCCTGCGGAGGAATCGGGGGACGCTATCAGCATTCAACAAATTATCCCCATCTAACGGGAGATGCACTTACCATTGCAGGGAAGCATGATATTCGTCTTAAGAATTTAGATTACATACAGATTCACCCTACAACACTGTATTCTACCAAACCAGGCAGAAGATTTTTAATCTCAGAATCTGTCCGGGGTGAGGGGGCAGTATTGTATAATAAAGCAGGGGAGCGTTTTGTTAATGAACTGCTGCCCAGAGATTTGCTTACAAAGGAAATCTATAAGCAGATGGAAAAGGATGATACCCCTTATGTATTGTTATCAATGCAGACCATACAGGGAATAGATGTTACCAGGCGTTTTCCAAATATTTACCAGCACTGTCTGGATGAAGGTTTTGATGTTACAAAAGAATGTATACCGGTTGTACCGGCACAGCATTATTTTATGGGAGGAATTGATGTGGATCTGGATAGCCGTACTTCAATGGAGCATTTATATGCCGTAGGAGAAACCAGCTGTAACGGAGTCCACGGTAAGAACCGCCTTGCCAGTAATTCACTTTTAGAAAGCCTTGTTTTCGCAAAACGTGCTGCAAAGGATATATTGAGCAATCGATCAAAGGAGAAAATGATATCATGAATCAGATTACAACCAAATTAAATGTAGACAATCTTATCATGCAGGCATTGCGTGAAGATATTACCAGCGAAGATATCACCACAAATGCTGTTATGCGTGAGAGTAAACCAGGGAGAGCAGATCTTATCTGTAAACAGGATGGAGTAATTGCAGGTCTGGATGTGTTCACCAGAGTATTTGAGTTATTAGATGATAAGGTTACGGTAGAAAAGTTTTTTAAAGATGGTGACAAGGTTAAAAATGGGGACCTTTTAGCAGTCGTTACCGGAGATATCCGGGTGTTGCTATCAGGGGAGAGAACAGCTTTAAATTATTTACAGCGCATGAGTGGAATTGCAACGTATACAAGAAATGTTGCAGATCTGCTAAAGGGCAGTAAGACAAAATTACTGGATACCCGCAAGACAACTCCAAATATGCGTATTTTTGAAAAATATGCGGTAAAGGTAGGCGGAGGATATAATCATCGTTATAATCTCTCGGATGGAATCCTGATCAAAGATAATCATATCGGAGCAGCAGGCGGAGTAAAAGAAGCAATTCAAATGGCAAAAGAATACGCACCGTTTGTAAGAAAGATCGAAGTGGAAGTGGAAAATCTGGAGATGTTAAAAGAAGCGCTGGAAGCAGGTGCTGACATTATTATGCTGGATAACATGACTCCGGAAACCATGAAAAGAGCAGTGGAAATGGTAGACGGCCGAGCAGAAACCGAATGTTCCGGAAATGTCACCAAAGAAAATATTAAAAACATCATTGATGTTGGTGTTGACTATGTATCAAGCGGCGCTCTGACCCATTCAGCTCCTATTCTGGATGTGTCATTAAAAAATCTTCATGCTGTTTAATAAGATAAATACTGTTTAATAAGATAAATACTGTTTAATAAGAAAACCTCAGGAAGCATATCTACTATGTTCCCTGAGGTTTTTGTCAGCATCTGTTTAAAAATTTATTGATCATTCATTACGATACGCGGTACTAGTAGTCCATAAGGTGAAACGTATATCTGATAAATTTAGAGGCTGGTGCCGAAATCGATCACAATTTCCTGTCCGGTAATAGCCCTTGACTCGTCGCTGGCTAGAAAAAGAATTGCATTCGCTACGTCCTGTGGCTGGCAGACAGGAAGCTTCATATCTGTATGTTTTGCCATAGCGCCGAGCATATCCATGTCTAAGGTGGAATTTGCGGCACTGGCACCCATAGGTGTGGCTACAGACCCGGGACAAAGAGCATTGCATCGGATACCTTCTGATGCACACCGAAGAGCAGTATGTCTGGTGATGCCCAGGATAGCAGCTTTTGAAGCAACATAGGCAGCACCGCCTCCGCCATTAACGCCTGCAATGGAAGCGACATTCACAATAGAACCGGATTTATGTTTCAACATAACATTTAATACAGTTCGAATGCATTGGATGGTACCTTTGGCATTAATATTGATGACACGGTCCAGCTCATCATCCTGAACCCGGTCTACCGGCAGCAGACCAGAATCTAAGACGCCAGCATTATTGACAAGAATGTCGATATTACTGAATTTATCCAGAGTTTCCCGAACTAAGGCAAGGAAACTTTCCGGGTTCGAGATATCGCTGGGAATAGAAAGTACAGAACCTCCTGCCTGTCTGATTTTTTCTGCAACAGTGTCTAATTGCTCTTTCCTTCGGGCAGTGATTACAACGTTTGCTCCTTCAGCAGCAAAAAGCAGAGCCGCAGCTTCCCCAATTCCTGAATTACCGCCTGTAATGATAGCGGTTTTATTTTCTAAACGTTTCATATAAAATCCCCTTTCTAAAAATAGTAATAATTATTGTTATTGATTATATCATAGCGCGAAACTTACCCTATGTCAATGGATAAAAGGTAGACATTTCCCAACAATATAAGTTATAGTATCCTATTTTGTAAAAAACAATAGAAGGCAGGTAGAATTTCAAGTATAATGAAATACTGTAACTTACAAATAAAAAGAAGGGGATAACTCATGAAAGAAATATTTCAAAAACTTACCGATGATTATGCAGAAAAATACCACTTTAGTGGGACCTGTATGCTGAAATCCTCAGATGAAGTCTTATTTTCCGCTGCATATGGGTGTGCCAATCAGGCTTATAAAATAAAGAACAGATTAGATACCAGATTTGATACGGCATCTGTGACGAAGACATTTACAGCTGCAGCAATTCTGCAGCTGGCTGATAAGGGATTCCTGAAGTTAGACAGCAGGATTCATGATCTCGTAGATCTGACAGGAACTAAAATCCCTGAAGATGTCCGCATTGAACATCTGTTAAACCATACTTCGGGAATCGCAGACGATGCAGATGAGGAGGCAGGAGAAGATTATTCCCTGTTATTTACAGAAAGTCCCAATTACGCTATCCGCAATTGCCGTGATTTCCTTAAGAATTTTGCTTTTAAAGACCCCTTTTTCAAAGCAGGTACAAATGTGAGATACAATAATTGTGCATTCATTTTGTTAGGTCTTGCAATTGAGAATATTACACATATGAATTATAGGGAATATGTAGAGAAGAACATTTTTGAGAAAGCAGGGATGAAGAATACAAGGTTTTGTGCAATGGATGAAATATGTGAAAACACAGCGGAAGGTTATGGGGATGTGTTTCGGAAAACAGAATCAGGTGATGAGATATGGAGTGGATTTAGAAAAAATATTTACAGCTATCCGCCCATTGGAGCTGCTGACAGCGGGGCATATACAACAGTAGAAGACCTGGACCGATTTATAAGAAGTATCAAAGCAAATACCCTTATGTCCCATGAATTTTCAAAAATGTTGTTGGAACCCCACTGTGATTTCACAAGAAAGTCCCAGTGGAATGAAGTGGCAGATGCAAGAGTTAGAATGGTGTATGCTTTCGAATTTCTTGAAATTAAGGATGATATTTTCTGCATTTATAAAGAAGGAATCAATGAAGGTGTATCGGCGATGTTTTCCTATTACCCGAAAGCAGATCTTACTCTAAGTATACTATCGAATCAAAATTGTGATGTGTGGAAAATGCACAGAGCTATGCAAACGGAAATTTATCATAATTATTATCATGCATGAAATAGCAACTAAAGCTTCTGTACAATATAAGTAATCACATTGGTATGAATCATAACCTGCAGATCTTCTCTTGGGATCGTATAAGATTGGGCGGATGTTCTGTTTTGCAGTATGCGGCATTTGGAGAAACTTTCTTTCAGCAGATTTATCATGGTTTCTGTTGGAAGATTGATTTCAAATTGCGGTAATAACATCGAATGGTCTACTGTATTTTCTTCAGTAATATTGCTGTTTAAAATTAGACAGGCAATGCCTTTTGGTTTAAGCCCAAGTGAAATTCTGCTTAATAAATCTTTTAAATGTTCCAGTGAAGCTGCATGTTCTAAAGAAGATATCCCAAGAATAAGTGTATAGGTCTCTGGTGGTATGGGAAAGTCTTCTATAGCACAGGTATGAGGAATGATTTTATCACCTACATGATATTTTTTACTATATGATATTAGCTGATCAATTGCGCAATCCAATAAATCCACACAATCAATGGAACAGGGTGTTTTACTTTTACTGAAAAATTGGGCCGCGGGTATACAGTTTCTGCCGACTCCGCAGCCAAGATCCAATACTTTCACACTTGATTCCTTGTTTAAAAGCGGGAAAATATCCATAACGGAAGATACTGGTTTGGCAAGCCAGGAACCTTCTTCAAACAGACGGTTATTTTCGTAGCAGCTTTCGTGAGATTTTCTTTCTGCATTTCTTATTTTATAAAGTGTATTCACATCTAATCTCCTGGAAATTTATTTATTTGAAAAAAAGTAATTGTATATTAGTTCACCTTCTCTATTTTTGCATAACAATCCGTCTTTAGCAGATTCATAAAAAATGTTCTCGCATTTTCCGGTGTCCGGTAGTGGGGCATGCTGGAAAATGCAAGAGAGAGATCGTCTATTTGTTCCATTGCATTTTTACAGCTGATCAGGAGTTCTTCAGGGAGAACTTCCAGTGATGAGTATTCCAGGTTTTGGGGATTCAGACGGTGGGTTTCCATTGCGTAAGGGATACGTTTGCGGCAGCGGCAAAAGCCCTGTTTCCCAAGTTCACAATACTCATCCAGAAATGCAGCCATCTTTTTCCTTATGCGGGAGAGTCTCTGGCGATATGCTTCAGGGGTGATATTCAGTATTTCGCCTGCTATTTTGCTGTCCGCTTTAAACATGGTTCCCAGAATAAATATGCAGCGGCTGTCCGGATCCAGGCACTGCAGCATGACATTGGTACAGGATAATTTTAGTTCCTGCTCTAACAATGGCTGCTCAACATTTTGAGCCGGGTCAGGGATATCGTTTGCTGCACCGTTTTTAATATCATATCCATAGAATTCAAAGCTGAGAGGTCTCTTTGCAAACATACTTTTTTTGTAGTTTTTTAAATGGTTTACAGCAATGCGAAAAGCCCAGGTGGTAAAGGAGCTTTCTTTGCGAAAAGTCTCTAAGTGGGTCATGATCCGGATGGTAATTTCCTGAACGGCATCTTCAGCATCCGGTATTGTTCCAAGCATTCTCAGAGACAGATTAAAGATTAAATCCTGTATAGAAACAAGGAGGGTTTCCATAGCGGATCTGTCACCGGATACAGCCAGATCAACGAATTCGTTCCACTCATCATTGGTGTAGTCTGTATCAGAATTATCATGATACAAATTTTTGGTTGTGTTTTCCATAGTTTTCTCCGTTGTAGTTTATTTGGGACAGGTAACTGTCTGATAGCAATAGTATAGCACAGACAAAGGCTGTACGAAAGTAGAAAAACGGTTACGGTTCAGTTGTAAATAAGACTTGACTCTCCCCTTACAGGAGCATATATCCTTACCTTTGCAACAGGAAAACTATTGTAAAAGTATAGTATTTGCAATAGGGAAAAGTGGTGCAACAGAAAGGAGAAACGATGGGAAATGTAATTGAAGTAAGGCATTTAGAGAAACACTTTGGAGGAAAAACTGCTGTGAAAGATCTTTCATTTTCAGTAGGCAAAGGTGAGGTCTTCGGATTGCTGGGACACAATGGAGCAGGGAAAAGTACCACCATAGATTGTATGCTGGGACTGAAATCTTATTCAAAAGGTGAGGTTCATATTTTGGGAATGGATCCGGTAAAGAAGCGGAAAGTATTATTCGAACGGGTGGGTGTACAGCTGCAGCATACCTCATATCAGGATAAGATTAAGGTTGGTGAGCTATGTGAGGAGAATGCAGTGTTATATAAGAATCCTGGTAATTATCATGAACTTCTGGAACAGTTTGGACTCTCAAAATGCAAAGCCCAGTATGTATCCACGTTGTCCGGAGGGGAAAAACAGAAGCTGTCAGTTTTATTAGCTCTGCTCCCCAAGCCGGATGTGATCTTTTTAGATGAACTGACAACCGGATTGGATACCCTGGCAAGAAGAGAAGTCTGGAATCAGCTGGTGAAACTGAAGAAAGTGGGAGTGACGATATTTCTGACTTCCCACTACATGGATGAGGTAGAAGCGCTTTGCGACAATATCTGCATCATAAAAGAAGGAAAAAAAGTGGAGTGCGGTCCTGTGAAAACCGTGATTGAAAAAAGTCCTTGTGATTCACTGGAGGATGCTTATCTTTGGTATATGGGAGAGGAGGTAGTTAAATGAAACGATTTTTAACACTGCTGAAAATTGAGGGGAAGATTGCAGTCAGGGGAATAGACGGAATCTTCTTTGGCGTCTTTATGCCGGTTGGAATTGCGATACTAATTGGTTTTATATGTGGGGATAAGCCTGCTTATGAAGGGGCTGCGTATACTTTCCTGGAGGCATCCTTTCCGGCACTTATTACGGTAGGAATCTGCGCAACTGCATTTATGGGAATTCCGCTTGGGCTTTCGGATTACCGTGACAAGAAGATATTGAAACATTTTTTTGTCACACCGGTCAGCCCGATGCTGCTTTTAATGGTACAGGTAGCTATTAATTTCCTTAATTCACTTGTTTCAGCCACGGCTATTTTACTGGTGATGAAGTTTGTGTTCGGATATCGGATGAGGGGGTCAAAGATAGGTTTTCTATTTGCCTATATTCTGGTTCTGATTTCCATGTATGCCCTGGGAATGATGCTGGCCAGTCTTTGCCGGACCCTTAAGGTGGCAAATCTGGTATGTACACTGATTTATTTCCCTATGCTGTTTCTCTCAGGAGCTACAATTCCTTATGAGATACTGCCCCAGGCATTGCAGAAAGCGGCAAACATTCTACCTTTGACCCAGGGGATTAAATTACTGAAAGGGTTCTCTATGGGGACCGGGAAAACAGAAATTTTAGTTCCCAGTATTATAATGATAACGGTAGCGGCGGCAGGAATTATCATTTCCATAAAGAAATTCCGATGGGAATAGTCTATTTATGAGTAGATGACTATCCACGAAAATTCAAACTGGCAAAAACAGATAGCTTGTATGTCGAAATTCTCATTATATTCTTAAATTGTGTCTCATATACTATAACCAGAACCGATATTTAGGAGTGGCATATGAGTGAGAAACAATCAAACCAGAATGTTGTCAGAGAATCAGAGCCGGGCCCGGATAAAGAGACTAAATTCCATCAATACAGAGGAATCGGCATTCTGCTCTTGTGCGCTGTTCTGGTAATGGGGGGGATTTACAGCTTTGGGGGAATTACCCTTCAGACGGCAGGGAGCAGTACGGTAGGAAACAGGGAACTTCCGATTTACTGTGTAGATACCCAGAAGAACCAGGTGGCACTGTCTTTTGATGCGGCCTGGGGAAATGAAGATACACAGGAGATACTGGATATTCTGGCAAAACATAACGTACATGTTACATTTTTCATGACCGGTGGATGGGTTGAGGCTTTCCCGGATGACGTAAAACGAATTGCAGCAGCGGGCCATGATCTTGGAAATCACAGTGAAAACCACAAAAATATGAGCCAGCTGAGTGATGAACAGTGCAAACAGGAAATTATGAAGGTACATGACAAGGTGAAAGCTCTGACCGGAATTGAAATGAATCTGTTTCGTCCGCCGTATGGAGACTACGATAATCATGTTATAAAAGATGCTTATGCCTGTGGTTATTTCCCGATACAATGGAGCGTGGACAGCTTAGATTGGAAAGATTACGGTGTGGAAAATATCATCCAGACTGTCACCCAGAATAAAGCATTGGATAAGGGTGCTATTATTCTTATGCATAATGGCGCAAAATATACAGCACAGGCTCTGGATACCGTCATTACCGGTCTTCAGGATAAGGGATACGAGATCGTACCGATATCCCAGTTGATTTATCAGGATAAATACCATATGGATCAGGCAGGAAAGCAGATCAGTGATGATATTCAGAACAATTCCAAAACCCAGACCAGCAGCGGGCAGTGATCAGAAACCGTAAGCCGGGCAGTCTCAGATGTATTGAGGCTGTCCGGCTTGCTGCCGGTTAAATCATGACTGTCACAGGTATTGTCATATAGCTGAATCTGCATACTTTTCAGGTGCCATAAATGGCAGCAGGGAGATTAAAATGGAATAAAAATATTGAGGTTTCAAATATATCATGCTATACTTATCACCGTAAATACCATATTTAAGCGAGGAGGGATATGATGAAATTTACAAAGATGCACGGAATCGGCAATGATTATGTGTATGTAAACTGCTTTGAGGAACAAGTTGCAGACCCGGGAAGGACAGCGGTATTTGTTAGTGACAGACACTTTGGAATTGGCTCAGACGGGTTAATATTAATCAAACCTTCTAAGAGGGCAGAATTTATGATGGACATGTATAACGCAGACGGCTCCCAGGGTGCAATGTGCGGAAATGGAATCCGGTGTGTGGCGAAATATGTGTATGATTATGGTTTGACCGATCAGACAGAGATCAGTATAGAAACAAAAAGCGGAATTAAATATCTGCATCTTACGGTAGAACAGGGTAAGGTGGCTTATGTAAAAGTAGACATGGGTGCGCCAATACTGGAATCCGGTAAAATACCTGTTATTTCCCAGAAGGATAAAGTAGTGGACGAGCCCGTTACTGTAGATGGAAAAACATATCATATGACAGCGGTTTCTATGGGAAATCCACATACGATTGTCTATGTAGACGATGTGCAGGGACTGAAGATAGAAGAAATCGGTCCGGGCTTTGAAAATCATCCCTGTTTTCCGGATCGAGTAAATACGGAATTTGTTCGGATTATAGACAGACATACCGCCGAAATGCGTGTATGGGAAAGAGGTTCGGGAGAAACGCTTGCCTGTGGTACGGGTGCCTGTGCCGTAGCAGTGGCATCTATTTTAAATGGTTATACAGAGGATGAGGTAACCGTAAAACTGTTAGGCGGAGACTTAAAGATTGAGTGGGACCGAAAAGCAGACCGTGTATATATGACTGGTTCTGCTACCGTAGTATTCGACGGCGAGATAACTTTGCCGGATGAGTCGCAGAGCTGTCAGTAAGCAATTTTCAAACATGCTCTGGAAAAATAGACGAAGCATAGGTATAAGATAAACACGAAACAAGCACGAAACAAGCACGAAACAAGCACGAAACAAGCACGAAACAAGCACAAAACAAGCATGAAACAAGCACGAAACAAGCATGTTATAAGCGAGGAGGCCGCTATGTTTAAAATCAATGATAATTATTTAAAATTACCGGGAAGTTATTTGTTTTCGACGATAGGCAAAAAAGTTGCTGCATTTACAGAAGCAAATCCGGATAAAAATATTATACGACTTGGAATTGGAGATGTTACTCAGCCACTGGCGCCGACGATCATTACAGCCCTGCATGATGCAGTGGATGAAATGTCCGATGCAAGAACGTTTCACGGCTATGCTCCGGATCTTGGATATGAATTTTTAAGAAGTGCCATTGCCAGAAATGATTATGAAGACAGAGGATGCAGCATTGCAGCCGATGAAATCTTCATCTCTGACGGTGCAAAGTGTGATTCAGGTAATATTCAGGAAATATTTAGTGTTGATAATAAAATTGCTGTATGTGACCCGGTCTATCCGGTTTATGTGGACACAAATGTAATGGCTGGAAGAACCGGAACGTATAATGCCGGAACCGAGACATGGAGTGATGTAATCTATATGCCATGTACAGCTGAAAATAATTTCGCACCCGAACTTCCAAAGGAGAGACCGGATATTATCTATCTTTGTTTCCCAAATAATCCAACGGGTTCTACGATTACAAAGGATCAATTACAGGTCTGGGTAGATTATGCCAATAAAGAAGGCGCCGTAATTATCTACGATGCGGCTTATGAAGCATATATATCTGAAGAAAATGTACCACATTCCATTTACGAATGTGTTGGAGCCAGAACCTGCGCAATTGAACTTCGCAGCTTTTCGAAAAATGCGGGATTTACCGGGACACGACTTGGATTCACGGTTATTCCAAAAGAATTAAAAGCCGGATATGTATCCCTTCATTCACTGTGGGCAAGACGCCACGGCACAAAATATAACGGTGCACCTTATATTATTCAAAAAGCCGGAGAAGCTGTGTATACGCCTCAGGGGAAGGAACAGTTAAAGCAACAGGTATCCTATTATATGAACAATGCAAAAGTAATCTTTGATGGACTGAAGGATGCCGGTTATACCGTATCCGGCGGTGTAAATGCACCATATATCTGGCTGCAGACTCCTAAGGGTATGACTTCCTGGGAATTCTTTGATTATCTGCTTGAAAAGGCAAATGTGGTTGGAACACCGGGTTCCGGATTTGGACCAAGCGGTGAAGGATATTTTCGTCTTACTGCATTTGGCAGTTACGAAAATACGGTTGCTGCTATTGATAGAATTAAGAAAATGTAATAACAATTAAAAAACAGTCCGAAATCCTGATAGGATCTCCAAAGCAGACTGATGAATATCAGACGCTTCTGCTTTTATGGGTCCACATCAAGGATTCCGGGCTGTTTTTAAAATCCGCAGTGCCCGTCTATACCGCAGCTCATTCCGGAAACAGATGTAGTTTCCTGCTGTAATAAAGCATCTGCAATTGCCTGTGCGTATACCTCCGGTGTATGGTAACCAGGCAGACGTGTATCCCCTATATAAATTACCGGAATACTGGTTATGTCATATTCTTCTGATAGGGCATTGAGCTCATCGAGCCGTGCAAGCTGCGATTTAGAAGTGATCTCTTCCAGAAATTCTTTTTCGTTTAGTTCCAGCTCTTTTGCGATGGCGCCTAATACGTTCAGGTCGCCGATATCTTTTTCATCTTCATAAAAGGTTGTAAATACTTTTTCCGTATATTCCTGCCCAACACCATGATCTTCGCAGTAAAGCAGACCTAAAAACGTATTCGTAGAATAAGGATGCGGAGAAAGTCTGGGAAGCTGCATTGTCAAACCAAGTTCTCTGGCCGCCGGGAGCAAAACTTCATCAAATCTTTTTAAGCGGGCTTCATCATGCATGGGGTCAGCCATTGGAGATGGCGGACGGCGCAGTTCATGAGGAATCCTTTCAAATGTTACATCCAGTCCATTTGCAGCCTGTTTCAGAGAAAAAAATTCCAGGTAACAGAATGGGCATACAAAATCAAAAAATACTTTAATTTTCAGACTCATTTTTTTTCCTTTCGATTTTCTGTTTCAGAATTTGAAACATTTTCAGTTATTTGCAATTAATTACGCTCTGCTGCCTCCTAAAACGAACCGCCGGACACAGCCAGGGGTCAACACCCTGCTGAGAAAACCAGTTCTGTGGCCAGCTGACGGAGTTCATACAAGTTTCCACTCCCATCTTTCAGTACATCGTACTATCTACAAAGCGTCCCATAATCACTTAAACCCAAATTCAAGAAATTGTTCACTCTGGTATTATAGTATAACTCAAGGAATAGAACAAGCAATATTCGGGGAAATAGGAACTATTCAAACAAGCAATTTTACTTCCTTTTTTACTGAATATGAAGTAAAATGGTATTAAGTTTTCTGTATAAACCCGAAAAAAGAGAGGAGATTTATTTATGGGAGAGTATTTGTCACAAGTTAATGCATTACCGTTCTATTTGATCGTAGGCGGGGTACTTTTGTTTATCGTAGTAATGTGTGTGGTATTTTTGGTAAAAAGCTACCGTGCAGGCATTGCCATAGGTATGGATAAAAAAGTATTAAAAAGAGCAATTACATCCAGTGCCACGTTTACCGTACTGCCAAGTATCAGCATATTATTAGGTGTAATTGCACTTAGCGGAACACTGGGAGTTCCGTTTTCCTGGCTTAGGCTATCCGTAATCGGTGCCCTGCAGTATGAATTGAACGTTGCGGAGATTTCAGCCACCAGTATCGGTCTTACAGGACTTAAAGTAAGCGAGATGTCGGTGCAGGCTTTTAGCACCATCGCACTGGTTATGACGGTGGGAATTCTGGGTGGAGTAATCTGCTGTATCTTTGGACTGAAGAAATATCTGGGAAAGGTACAAAAAACTACGACACAGAAAAAGACCGGCAAGCCTGGATTTGGGGCATATGCCACAATAGCGATGTTTATTGGGCTATGCAGTGCATACATAGGATCCTATGTGGGAACTTTTACGTCCTCAGGGAATTATCTGCCGTTAGCAGTGGCCGGAATATCTGCTGTGGTAATGGCAATATTTGAGTATTTTACCCAGAAGAAACAAATGGCATGGCTGGATAATTTCAGTGTGGCTACCAGTATGCTGGTGGGCATGATTGCAGCTGTATTAATGAAATTGGCATAAGGAGGCAGAGTTATGGATCAGAATGCAAAAGAAGTATATTTACAAAAATTTAATCAGCAATTGCATATGTTAGGCAGAATTACGCTGGGAGTGGCAATCGTTTTACTGATAGGAGCACCCCTTTTAATGGGTCTGCTCTATGGGGTAATGCCGGATATGTCCGGATTTTTAAAAGGCATCATTAAGGTTGGGATTATTTACATTCCTGTAGCTATCGTGGAATTTCTGGTATATGCTCCCATGCTTGGAACCGGCGGCAGTTATCTGACATTCCTTACGGGAAATGTTACGAATTTGAAAATTCCCTGCGCCATGAACAGCAGGGATATTGCAAAGACAGAAGTTGGGACAGTGGAAAACGAAATTATTTCTACTATCAGTATTTCTGTGAGTGCATTGGTGACCATGCTGGTTATATTTATAGGTGTACTTTTACTGGTACCGTTAACTCCGGTATTGCAGAATCCGGTGCTGACACCTGCATTTGACACGGTAGTTCCGGCATTGTTCGGCGCACTTGGTTTGAAGTATTTTATTAAGAGCTTGAAAATCGCATTTATACCTCTGCTTACAATGACACTGTTGTGCGTAATTGTTCCGGCTGCGATTCCCCAGACCAGTCTTCTGTTAATTCCTGCAGGCGGTATGGCACTTGGCATCGGATATTTGCTTTATCGTAAGAATATGTTGTAAACCGGAAAGAACAAAAAACAAAGAACGAAAAAGGAAAGAAGGATTTAATAATGTTGAAATGGATCGTATTAGCAATTGTACTGATTATTGTTTTGCTGGCAGCAATCGTCTTAATCAGGGCATGTATGATGAAACCTACGGAAGCTTTGAACGCAACAATCGAAAAAGGAGATCCAAAACGTTCCAGACAATATGGAGAGCGGTTATCCAGAATGATTCAATGTGAAACGGTGTCCAGCAGATTTGAGGATGATAAAACAAAATTTTATGATTTTCATAAAGTATTGGAAGAGTTATTTCCGAATATTCATAAAAACTGTGAAAAGCATGTTTTTAACGGAAGCCTGTTATTTAAATGGAGTGGAAAAGGTAAAGGGGATCCAATTTTACTGATGAGCCATCAGGACGTAGTGGAGGCAAACGGAACATGGGAACATCCTCCTTTTAGTGGTGAAATTGTAGGTGAAAATATATGGGGCAGAGGGACGGTAGACACAAAAGGCAGCCTGTTTTGTCTGTTAACAGCAGTAGAGGAATTGCTCAAAGAGGGATACAAGCCCCAATGTGATGTATATCTTGCCAGCAGCTGTACAGAAGAATTCAGCGGAGAAGGTGCCCCGTTAACTGTGAAATACTTAAAAGAAAAAGGAGTAAAACTTGGACTTCTGATCGATGAAGGCGGAATGATCATGTCAGAGCCCATACCCGGAGTGAAGGGCACTTACGCAATGGTAGGTGTTTTAGAAAAAGGATACGGGGATGTTAAGTTTACGGCGAAAGGAACCGGAGGGCACGCAAGTGCACCCGGCAAAAATTCACCGTGGGCGAGACTTGCGGCATTTATTAATGATGTGGAAAAACATCATCCGTTCCGTGTGGAATTTAGCCAGACAGTACTTGAAATGTTTCGCAGGCTGACCCCTAATATGAGCTTTGGAATGAAAGTGATATTTGCAAATCTCTGGCTATTCAAGCCGGTATTAAAAAAAGTCATGCCCATGATCAGCCCGGCAGGCGCGGCAATGCTCCAGACAACGATAGCATTTACTACCGGAAAAGGTTCCGAGGGCTTAAATGTTCTTCCTCAGGAAGCATATGTAACAGCTAATCTTCGCTTTATTCCTCATCAGCCAACAGATGAGAGTATCGCATTAATTTCAGAGAAGGCAAAAGCATATAATCTGGAGACCAGTGTCATCTATAAAGACTACCCCTGCCCGGTAGTAAACTATAAAGGAGAACAGTTTGCAAAAGTAGAACAGACCATACACGAACTGTTCCCGGGTATCGGCGTCAGCCCGTATATTATGACAGGTGGTACAGATGCAAAATATTATAAAGATATCTGTGCCGATTGTATTCGGTTTGCACCCCTGTCCATTACCAAACAGCAATATGAAAGTATTCATGGGCTGAATGAAAACATAAGTATGAATGTTCTGCCAAAAGGCGTTGACTTTTATAAGGCAATTATTCAGAAATCTTAAACGGTATAAGGCGATTACAAAGTAGTTGTGAATAGTAATACTTGCTGACAGTTACATTTGTGATTTCAATAATTGCAAGTATAGCCGCTTATTATATTTGCAGGTGGCTAAGTAAAGACAAGAAAGACAGCTAAACAAAAAACCCCCGCGGAGCACCATTCCGTGGGGGTTTGTGTATCCTATGGATACATAGTTACTTTGTATGAGTCTATAAATAGTTTGATCAAAATGTCAATGATTTTTATGCAATTTATTACTGTGCATAAATGACAGGACAAATGGTGTGTCAACTAAATGAAACCAAACGTGGAAGATATTTATTCTTGAAAATCTCTCATTAAAAAGTTATAATCATATTATTGGCGTTACGATTTTGATTTTTCTAATAAAGCCAATCTATAAATTCAATTTACAAGTGGATAACATAAAAAAATATATAGAGAAAAAGGAGCAGAACAATGGGTGTATTAAGTAATCTGGAACCAAATTCAGTTTTTAAATTTTTTGAGGAGATCTGCAGTATCCCTCATGGATCAGGAAATGTGGAGCAAATCAGCGCATACCTTGTAAAATTTGCAAAAGATAGAAACCTGGAATATTACCAGGATGAACTTAAGAATGTAATCATTATTAAGGAAGCTGCGAAAGGTTATGAGCAGGAAAAACCAGTAATTATTCAGGGACATATGGATATGGTTGCCGTAAAAACACCAGACAGTGATATTGATATGGAAAAAGACGGTTTATCATTAGGCATAGATGGAGATTTTATTTATGCTAAGAATACGTCTCTTGGTGGTGATGATGGAATTGCAGTTGCATTTGCGCTGGCACTGATGGATTCTGATTCGTTAGAGCACCCCAGATTAGAGGCTATACTCACCGTGGATGAGGAAGTTGGCCTGGATGGTGCAAAGGGTATTGATTTATCTATGCTGAAAGGAAAGCAGCTGATCAATATTGATTCTGAAGAGGAAGGTTTTCTGCTTACCAGTTGTGCAGGCGGCTGCAGTTTAAGATGCACCATACCTGTTGCAAGAGAAAAGCGGGAAGGAATCACTTATGAAATTTCGATGACCGGACTTCTTGGAGGGCATTCCGGAATTGAGATTCATAAAGAAAGAGGAAATGCAAACTGTCTGATGGGAAGACTCTTATATCAGACAGCGAAAGAAGTGCCGGTTTCCCTGGTTTCTCTGGAAGGCGGAGAAAAGGATAATGCAATTCCTAAAGCAGCGAAAGCAGTAGTATTGATAAGTGAAGCAGATGCAGCGAACTTTGAAGCAGCAGTTAAAAAGTTTGAAGGGGCAATGCAGCATGAACTGGCTGTAAAAGATCCGGATGCGAAAGTGAAGATGGAGAAGAAGGAATCCGCGGTAAAGGACTGCCTTACCAAAGATGCATTTGACCGGATAGCCACATATCTGATTGCAGTTCCAAATGGTGTACAGGCTATGAGTGCATCAATTAAAGGTCTGGTAGAAACTTCAGTGAATCTGGGTGTTATGAAGCTGGAAGAAAATGAATTTAAAGCAGCAGGAGCAGTCAGAAGTTCCGTGCAGACATCTAAAGATTATCTGATTGACAGGATAACCGGGCTCTGTGCAATGGCGGGCGGATCTTATTCACAGGAGGGAGACTACCCTGCATGGGAATATAAATTAGAATCTCCTTTAAGAGATAAGATGCTTTCCGTTTATCAAGATATGTATGGCAAAGATATGATTCCGCAGGCGATTCATGCCGGGCTGGAATGCGGACTTTTATCCGGTAAAATCGAAGGTCTGGATTGTGTGTCCATTGGACCGGATATGGTACATGTTCATACTACCGATGAGAAACTCAGCATCTCCTCTACCAGGAGAGTCTGGGAGTATCTGGTGGAAGTTTTAAAGAGAAAATAATAGAGTAAAGATAGAAAAGGAACGTCAGCAGGGGAGTAGTGATACCCTCTTGCTGACGTTCCTTTTTTGCATTTGCCTGCCGTATGGAAAACCGGAATATTACAGCAGGTCTATGTCATTATCCCGGGCTTTCTGCATTACGCTTTCAGGCCACAGGGAAGCCTGCACTTCACCGATATGTGCTTTTCTGAGATAGAACATACAGATGCGGGACTGCCCGATACCGCCGCCGATTGTGTATGGAAGTTCCTGATTCATAATTGCTTTTTGGAAAGGCATTTCTGCACGATCCGGGCAGCCGGCAATTTCCAGCTGTTTTTGTAAAGCATCTTCGTCCACGCGGATACCCATGGAAGACAGTTCAAGAGCAATATCAAGTACCGGATAGTAGACAATGATATCACCGTTTAAGGACCAGTCGTCATAATCCGGTGCTCGGCCGTCATGTTTTTCACCGGAAGCAAGAATACCGCCGATCTGCATAATAAATACGGCACCTTTTAATTTAGCAATATTGTATTCACGTTCCTTTGGAACACAGTCCGGATACATATCCTCTAATTCCTGGGAAGTAATGAAGAAAATTTCTTTTGGGAGGATTTCTTCGATGTAATCATACTGAATTGCCATATATTTCTCTGTTTTTTTAAGAGACTTATAAACAGTGCGCACAACTTCTTTCAGAGTCTCCTCATTTCGTTCTTCTTTTGTAATTATTTTCTCCCAATCCCATTGATCAACATAGATGGAATGGATGTTATCGGTATCTTCATCACGACGGATAGCACTCATATCCGTATACAGGCCTTCTCCATGAGAAAAACCGTATTTTTTCAATGCATATCGTTTCCATTTAGCGAGAGAGTGTACAATTTCAGCTGGGGCATCGCCCTGTTCTTTAATGCCAAAGCTGACCGGACGCTCTACACCGTTTAAATTATCATTCAGACCGGAATCCGGAGTAACAAAAAGAGGTGCGGACACACGCAGCAGATTCAGGCGCTGTGCAAGAGACTGCTGAAAGAAATCTTTAACTGTTTTGATCCCGATCTGTGTATCGTGCAGGTTCAACTGGGATTTGTAACCTTCTGGTATCATTAATTGTTCCATTTGTGACATCTCCTTTAAAGATAATATTGTGTTTCTTCCGAAGACGGACTGGTATGCCGCCAGACAAAAGAAGGATGAACTGTTGACAGATGTTAAAACAATGGTTTCATGTTATCATAAAACGTGGGTGTTTGTAAATAGATTTTGGAGGTTGTTGATAAAAGACGATAAATAAAATATTTTTTAAAAACCCCTTGCAATCCCAAATAATCTGTGATAGAATCTGTCATTAATAAAGCAAATGCATTGAAAGAGACTCTTGTTACTGAAACTTGACAGGAATACGGCGTCACCGACTGAGAGCGCTGTTTAAGGGAAAGAACAAATAGGGAACACTCTGGAGCAGACTGGTTGAAGGATAAGTAGTATTTTACAGCTTATCACAGTAGGTCAGTACGTAGCACGCGTTAAGTGGATGAGAGAGACAGGTATTGCAATTGCTGTATCTGTAACGCGGGTGGTACCGCGGGAATTATGATAATCCCGTCCCGGAATACGAAAGTATTCCGGGACTTTTTGCGTGGCTGCAAAGGATAACAGTTCCGGGAAAGCTTTCGAACTACAACTGACGTCGAATAACAATTAAAAAAACTGTCGCAAAGGTGCGAATGGGAATTACAGGCTGAGTCTGTGTTTCTTGACCCCTTGCGGCAGTTTTTCAGTCAAATACCCCGCCGCAATCAAGAAGGCATCAAATTTGCAGCACCGCGGGAATAAATGTTTATTCGACAGTATAACGTTTATGGAAAGAAAGGGGAACATGATGGAATTCTTAAGTGGAGTCATGAAAAAAGAAGTGCTGGAGATCAGCAAATTGTCATCGGAGGATTATATTGGCAAAGAGGTGAAGGTAAATGGTGCCATTCATTCCATTCGCGATATGGGAGAGGTTGCATTTGTGGTATTGCGAAAAAGAGAAGGCTTGCTGCAATGTGTTTTTGAAGAAGGAGTGTCGGCAGGGAGGCTTAAGGATTTGAGGGAAGCAGAAACAATTGAAGTTGCCGGAGTGGTCCGGTCAGAAGAACGGGCTCCGTGGGGATTTGAGATCAGAATCATCAGCTTCCGGATTTTAAGCGAACCTGCAGAAGCACTTCCGCTGGCAATTTCAAAATGGAAAATGAATGCTTCTCTGGAAGCAAAACTGAATATGCGTCCGATTTCTCTTCGAAATGTACGGGAACGGGCTAAATTTAAAATTCAGGAGGGGATTGTCAGAGGATTCCGGGATTTTCTCTATGAAGAAGGATTTACCGAAATCAGAACGCCGAAGATCGGGGCAAAAGGTGCAGAGGGCGGTTCCAATATTTTTAAACTGGATTATTTCCACCGGCCGGCAGTTCTGGCACAAAGCCCACAGCTGTATAAACAGATGCTGGTGGGGGTGTTTGACCGGGTCTTCGAGACAGCGCCTGTGTTCCGTGCCGAAAAGCATAACACGAAACGCCATCTGAATGAGTATACCAGTCTGGATTTTGAAATGGGCTATATTGACAGCTTCCAGGATATTATGGGAATGGAAACAGGATTTTTACAGTATACCATGAGGCTTTTGGAAAAGGATTATGACAGGGAACTGAAAATTCTGGGGGTAGTGCTTCCAAATGTGGATAAGATTCCGGCAGTTCGATTTGATGAGGCAAAAAGGCTGGTTTCTGAAAAATATGATCGAAAGATCAAGAATCCCTTTGACCTGGAGCCGGAAGAGGAGATTTTGATCGGGAGATATTTCAAAGAAGAGTTTGATGCAGACTTTGTATTTGTAACCCATTATCCTTCTAAAAAGCGTCCTTTTTATGCGATGGACGATCCGGCGGATGCGAAGTTTACTTTAAGCTTTGACTTATTGTTCAAAGGAATGGAAATTACAACAGGGGGTCAGCGTATCCATGAATACCAGATGCTGATGGAGAAAATTGCAGCAAAAGGGATGTCTGCGGAAGGTTTAGAACAATATCTGGATACCTTCAAACACGGTATGCCGCCACATGGGGGACTTGGGATCGGGCTTGAAAGACTTACGATGAAGCTTTTGGATGAGGAAAATGTGAGGGAAACAACTTTATTTCCAAGGGATTTATCAAGACTTGAGCCTTAAGACACACTTTAGTACAGCATTACGCAATAATAATATAATTGAATAGAAAGCAGGAAGAAGGATTATGGCAAATGAGATCAATGATGAAACAATCGAATACGTTGGAATTCTGGCAAAGCTTGAGCTGTCTGACGAAGAAAAAGAGCAGGCTAAAAAAGATATGAACAGTATGCTGGATTATATAGATAAATTAAATGAACTGGATACGGACAATGTAGAACCGATGTCCCATTTATTTTCCACCCATAACGTTTTCCGTGAGGATCAGGTAGATAACGGGGACGAGAGAGAAATGATTCTGGCAAATGCTCCGGAACAGAAAGACAGTATGTTTAAAGTACCGAAAACGGTAGATTAGACAGGCTGCATATTGTGATGGTTCATAAAGAGAGGAGATTCAGATGATGAGTTTAAAAAGTCTGACGGCACTGGAACTGGCTAAGAAGATAAAGCAAAAGGAAATATCCGTAAAAGAAGCCGTTTGTGCATCCCTGGCGCAAATCGGTGAAGTAGAAGATAAGGTGCATGCATTTGTTACCGTGGATAAAGAAGGGGCGTTAAAAAGAGCAGAAGAGGTACAAAGAGAGATCAGTGAGGGAAGGCTGACATCACCTCTGGCGGGAGTACCGGCAGCCGTAAAGGATAATATATGTACCCAGGGAATCCCCACGACCTGCAGTTCTAAGATTCTGCATAATTTTGTGCCGGGATACTCCGCACAGGTCATTTCGAACATGGCAGAAGCTGGAGTGATTATTTTAGGAAAAACAAATATGGATGAATTCGCCATGGGTAGTACCACAGAGACTTCAGCATTTGGCGTTACCAGGAATCCCTGGAATACCGGGCATGTTCCGGGGGGATCTTCAGGCGGATCCTGTGCAGCCGTATCTGCCGAAGAATGCTTTTTCGCACTAGGTTCTGATACTGGAGGATCTATCCGCCAGCCCAGTTCGTATTGTGGGGTTACGGGTTTGAAGCCCACTTATGGAACGGTCTCCAGATATGGTTTGATTGCCTATGGATCATCCCTGGATCAAATCGGTCCGGTGGCAAAGGATGTTTCTGACTGTGCAGCAATTCTGGAAACCATTTCTTCCTATGACAGAAAGGACAGTACTTCCATTTTGAGAGAAAGTTATGACTTTACGACAGCATTAAAAGATGATGTAAAAGGAATGCGGATTGGAATTCCAAGAGATTATTTTGGAGAAGGACTGGACGTCCGGGTAAAGGAAGCTGTTCTTGGAGCAGCAAAAGTGCTTCAGGAAAAAGGTGCAGTGGTGGAGGAATTTGACTTAAGTATGGCAGAGTATGCGATTCCGGCCTATTATGTTATTGCTTCGGCAGAGGCAAGCTCAAACCTCTCCAGATTTGATGGTGTAAAATACGGTTATCGTGCCGAGGAATATCAGGGTCTGCATAATATGTATAAGAAAAGCCGTTCCCAGGGCTTTGGGGCAGAAGTAAAACGGCGTATCATGCTGGGATCCTTTGTATTAAGTTCCGGATATTATGATGCTTATTATCTGAAGGCACTTCGTACAAAGGCTTTAATCAAACAGGCATTTAATCAGGCATTTCAGAAATTTGACGTTATCCTGGGACCCACCGCTCCTTCTGCCGCACCTAAGCTTGGGGAAAGCCTCTCTGATCCTCTGAAGATGTATCTGGGTGATATTTATACAATTTCAGTAAACCTGGCGGGACTTCCGGGCATTTCAGTACCCTGCGGCAAAGATAAAAAAGGATTGCCCATTGGAGTTCAGTTTATCGGCGATTGTTTTGAAGAGAAGAAAATTATTCAGGCTGCCTACAGTTTTGAGCAGAGCAGAACGTATGAAGCGCCTCTTATAGCTGGAAAAGGGGAGGAAAGTGTTCATGAATAAACAATATGAAACAGTAATCGGACTGGAAGTTCATGTAGAATTAGCTACGAAAACGAAAATTTTCTGTTCCTGCCAGACCACATTTGGCGGTGCACCCAATACCCATACCTGTCCGGTCTGCGCTGGGATGCCTGGAAGTCTGCCGGTTCTTAACAAACAGGTTGTGGAGTACGCACTGGCGGTAGGGCTTGCTGCAAACTGTAAGATCCACCAGCATTGTAAATTTGACCGCAAAAATTATTTTTATCCGGACAATCCGCAAAACTATCAGATCTCTCAGTTGTATCTGCCAATCTGTTATAATGGTGGAATTGAAATAGAGACAGAAAACGGAAAGAAAACCATTGGGATTCATGAAATCCATATGGAAGAGGATGCCGGAAAACTAATTCACGACGAATGGGAAGACTGTTCACTGGTGGATTATAACAGAAGCGGGGTGCCATTGATAGAAATTGTTTCGGAACCGGATATGCGAAGTGCAGAAGAAGTAATTGCTTATCTGGAAAAGCTGCGCCTGATTATCCAATACCTTGGAGCGTCGGATTGCAAGCTGCAGGAGGGTTCCATGAGAGCGGATGTCAATCTGTCTGTAAGAGAGGCAGGGACAGCAAAACTTGGTACGCGTACAGAGATGAAAAACCTGAATTCATTTAAAGCGATTGCACGGGCGGTTGAGGGTGAACGTGCCCGGCAGATTGAATTGTTAGAGGAAGGGAAAAAAGTCATTCAGGAAACCAGAAGATGGGATGACAATAAAGAATATTCCTATCCAATGCGGTCAAAAGAAGATGCCCGGGATTACCGCTACTTTCCGGACCCCGATCTTATGCCTATTGTGATCAGTGATGAGTGGATACAAAAAATAAAAGAAGCCCAGCCGGAACTTCGTACGGAAAAACTGCTTCGTTATAAAAAAGAATTTGATATTCCGGATTATGATGCGGGAATTTTAACTTCATCCAAAAAACTGGCAGATCTCTTTGAAGCGGCTACCGCAATCTGCAATAAGCCAAAGAAGGTATCCAACTGGCTCATGGTGGAGACGCTGAGACTTCTGAAAGAAAAGAACAGGGAGCCGGAAGATCTTACCTTCTCGCCGGAAAATCTGGCAAAGCTGGTAGAGCTTGCAGATGCCGGAACGATTAACAGTAGTGTTGCCAAAGAGGTGTTTGAGCATGTATTCGAAGAAGATGCTGATCCGGTGCAATATGTAGAAGCACATGGATTAAAGACAGTAAATGATGAGGGAGCATTGAGAAGTGCCATTACCGATATCGTAGCCGCAAATCCGCAGTCAGTTACCGATTATAAAAATGGAAAAGAAAAAGCAATTGGATTTCTGGTAGGGCAGACGATGAAAGCAATGAAAGGAAAGGCAGATCCCGGGACGGTGAACAAAATTTTAAAGGAAATATTAAGTGAAAATCCACTTTAAAAAAAACTTGTAATTTGTCAGAACACTGATATAATAGCTTATACACGCGTAATTTAATGACTGAACAAATGCGAGGGAGGGGCTATGTATCAAATTAACAGTAAAGAAGAAAAAAAACAGTTTTACAAATTAGTTGCCACACTGGTTTTGCCTATGGCATTACAGAATTTGATTAATGTCGGTGTAACCTCTGCCGACGTTATCATGCTTGGAAAGGTCGGAGAGACTGCACTTTCAGCATCTTCTCTGGCAGGCCAGGTATATTTTATTATGACCCTGATATTTTTTGGACTGACTTCAGGGGCTGCAGTTCTGACAGCTCAGTACTGGGGAAAAAAGGATATCCGGTCTATCGAAAAGATTCTGGGTATTTCCATGCGCATTGCACTTTGTGTAGCGGCAGGGTTTATGATTGTGGTATTGGTGTTTCCGTATCAGATTATGCACATTTTTACTTCAGAGCCGGATGTAATCCAGGGGGGTGTGGAATATTTAAGAATTACCGTATTTTCTTATTTATTTGCAGCCACAACACTGGTTTATCTGAATATTATGCGAAGTATCGAGCGGGTTATTATTTCTACGATTGTCTACATGGTTTCACTGCTGGTCAATGTGGCTCTTAATGCCGTTTTCATTTTTGGATTGCTGGGATTTCCTGCAATGGGAATAAAGGGTGCGGCACTTGCCACTTTAATTGCAAGGATAACAGAGTTTGTGATTGTAATGTTCTATTCCAGGAAGATGAACCATACCGTACGTTTCCGAATTAAGGATTTCTTTGTGAAAGATAAGCTTTTAATGAAAGATTTCCTGGTTTATGCAGTGCCTGTAATCCTCAATGAAATGTTCTGGGGACTGGGCGTCTCTATGCTGACAGCGGTAATCGGACATCTGGGAAGCCCGGCAGTTGCGGCTAATTCGGTTGCACAGGTGGTAAAACAGCTGGCAATGGTAGTAACTTTCGGACTTTCCAATGCTACGGCTATTATGATAGGTAAGGTAATTGGAGAGGGCAGGGAAGATCTTGCCAAACTTTATGGTAAACGTTTTGTAAAGCTGTCATTGGCTTTGGGGCTGGTTGGCGCCGGCGTTATTTTAACCATATCCCCGATTGTAAGAGCCAATCTGACTTTGAGCGAACAGGCACAGGGATATTTAAGGGCGATGATGTTTGTCATGTCTTACTTTGTAATAGCGCAGGCATATAATACAACCATGGTTGTAGGGGTTTTCCGTGCAGGCGGCGATACCAAATTCGGGCTGATTCTGGATTTGGCTACTCTTTGGGGATTTGCCATCTTCTTAGGCGCGATTGCAGCATTTGTATTTAAGGCACCGGTTATTGTAGTATATATCATACTGTTAAGTGACGAGATCGTAAAGCTTCCGGCGACGACCTGGAGGTATCGAACCTACAAGTGGGTAAAAAATGTCACGCGGTAGAGGCTGATTTATATTCGCCATTAAAGAGCCGGGGGTGGTGCTGCAAGATACAGTTCCTCCGCTCGCGGCGGGGTATCAGGCTTAAAAATAGAATTATATAATGAAAGAAGCACTTACATGCAAATGCATCAGTATTATGCGTGTAGATGCTTCTTTTTATAGTGGTCAAATCCGTCCAAATTTAAGCGCAGAAAGTCCATGACTGATATTGTTTATCTACTATACAAAATAGACTTTCTTCTATATACTATAATTATAAAGAAAAATACAAAGTGTTGCAGGAGGGTCTATGAAAGTATCGGAAATTATAAAAAATACAGATGGAATTATAATTAAAACAGATCAGGGAAACTATGGATTTTATGGAATCAGAGAAGATATTATCCGCGTAGTGTATACAAAGAAGGAAAATGTGGAAAATCAGTCACTGCTGATAGAAACTGTGGTATATCAGAAGTCGGTAAAACCGGAATTTTTAGAAAGTGAAACGGACATCGTAGTATATACCACAAAATTAAGGGCAAGATGGCAGAAAGAAACCGGCACCTGTATTTGGGAAGATACACAGACAGGCAGAGTTTATGTGGCGGAGACATTAAAGCAGCTAACTCAGACGGATGTAATCCGATATACGACCCAGGGAGAGAAACCGGTTGTAAAAAGAGTAAAAACAGTAGATGGCGAGCGGAGTTTTATAGAGAATCTGAAACAGGTCAAAGACCGGGTGGCATATCGTGCAAAACTGGGATTCCATTGGGAAGAGGAAGAGGCTATTTACGGTTTGGGACAGGGAGAAGAGGGGATTTACAATCACAGAGGGCAGAATCAGTACCTCTACCAGCATAATATGAGAATCCCTATGCCAATGTTCGTATCCAGTAACGGATACGGCGTTATGTCAGATTGTTGTTCTATTATGACATTTCAGGATGATATTAACGGTTCTTATCTCTTTATGGATACGGTGGATCAGCTGGATTATTACTTTATCGCCGGAAAAACAATGGATGGCATGATAGATGGATACCGTTATCTGACGGGAAAGGCTGCAATGCTGCCAAAATGGGCATTTGGGTATGTGCAGTCTAAGGAAGCATACCATACAGACCAGGAAATTCTGGAAGTCGCAGAAGAATACCGCAGAAGGGGAATCCCGCTGGACTGCATTGTACAGGATTGGAATACCTGGGTTCCCGGGCTCTGGGGGGAAAAGAAACTGGACCCGTCCCGTTACTCTAATATGAAGGAAGTTAACCGGAAACTGCATGAGATGAATATTCATACGATGGTTTCCGTTTGGCCGAACATGGCTGAAGGAGGAGTAAACCATCAGGAGTTCGCAGATGCCGGGTACATTCTGGGAGATTATTCCACTTATGATGCATTTGATGAAAATGCCAGAAAGCTCTACTGGAAACAGGCAAGTGAAGAATTGTTTTCCAGTGGTTTTGATTCCTGGTGGTGTGATTCTACCGAGCCTTTCAGCGGACCGGACTGGAGTGGGGAAGTAAAGCGTGAGCCATGGGAGCGCTATGATCTGGTAGGAAAGGAACATAAGAAATATCTGGATGCCACCAAAACAAATGCATTTGCCCTGATGCATGCAAAAGGGATTTTTGAAAACCAGAGAGAAGAAAAACCGGACAAACGAGTTTTGAACCTGACCCGTTCAGGCTATGCATCCCAGCAGAAATATGGTGTTGTTCTCTGGTCCGGAGATATTTCGGCAACCTGGGAGGTATTGCGTCAGCAGATTGCCGAGGGACTTAATATGGCAATGAGCGGAATGCCCTATTGGACACTGGATATTGGCGGATTCTTTGTTGTAGGAACGGCATGGTGGAACCGGGGATGCAATAACAGCGATAATCCTAATCCATTGTGGTTCTGGAAGGGAGGATATAATGAAGGGGTAGCTGATAAGGGCTATTGTGAGCTCTATACCAGATGGTTCCAGTTTGGCACCTTCCTTCCCATGCATCGCTCTCACGGGACGGATACTCCAAGAGAAATCTGGAATTTCGGGGAGAAAGGCAGTGAGTTTTATGATGCAATTGAAAAATTTATTCGCCTGCGTTACCGTCTGATGCCGTATATCTATTCACTTGCCGGAAATGTCTATCTGGATAACAGCACAATTATGAGAAGTCTGATGTTTGATTTTGCTGATGATGATAAGGTAAGAAACAGGGCAGATGAATATATGTTTGGCCCGAATCTGTTAATCTGCCCTGTTATAAAACCGGTGTTCTACGGAGTTGGCAGTGTTTTGCTTCAGGAAGAAAAGAAACAGAAGGTATATCTTCCAAAAGGCTGCAGCTGGTATGACCTGTGGACAGAGAGCAAGACAGAAGGCGGACAGGAGATTGAGACAGATATTACCATGGACAGGATTCCGGTATATGTTAAAGCAGGCAGTATTCTTCCCCTTGCGCAGGAAGAACTGCAATATGCCCAGCAGGAATTGCAAAAGCCGGTGGCAATCAAAATTTATCCTGGTGCAGATGGAAGTTTCCGGCTTTATGAAGATGCGGGAGACGATTATGGTTATGAAACAGGAGAATATTCCAGAATCCAATTTACTTACTGTGACGCAGAGAAAACACTGTGCATATCAGAAAGGGAAGGTTCTTATCCGGGTATGCAGGAGCAGCGTGAATTCGAAATTATTTGCTGCGGGGAACATAAGAAGGTCCTTTATACTGGCGAAGAGGTAAATGTGTCTCTTTAAAGGGGAAGGGATAGATTTTAATTGGGGTTTAAGTTTATCCTGAGAAACTATATTTTTCCCCTTTACTATCATGGTAATTTAGTATATACTGTTTAAGATCAACATCTTGTGATGCGAATGATGAAAACAATATTAGAATACCATATATAGTAAAGGGGAATCATTATGTTTGTAATTAAAAAAGATGGTACACAGGAAGAATTTAATGTAAATAAGATTATAGCAGCTGTCAATAAGTCTGCAGAACGTATCTTGTATAATTTTGATGATGAAGAGATTCAGTTTATCTGTAAATTTGCAAAAGAGCGTGCCAATAAAATGAACAGGGATGGAATTACTATCCAGGAAATGCACAATATAGTTGAAGGAGCACTGGAACAGGTGAACCCAAGTGTTGCCAAAAGCTACCGGGATTACCGTAATTACAAACTGGACTTCATACATATGATGGATGATGTCTATACCAAGAGCCAGTCAATCCGTTATATCGGTGATAAGAGCAATGCCAATACGGACAGCGCATTGGTGGCTACCAAGAGAAGTCTGATCTTTAATGAATTGAACAAAAATCTATACCGCAAATTTTTTATGACAAGAAGTGAATTGCAGGCATGCAAGGACGGATATATCTATATCCACGATCAGTCAGCAAGGTTAGATACCATGAACTGCTGTCTGTTTGATGTGGCAACGGTGTTAAAAGACGGGTTTGAAATGGGAAACGTTTGGTATAATGAGCCAAAGACCCTGGATACTGCATTCGATGTTATGGGCGATATTATTCTGAGTACCGCTGCGCAGCAGTATGGCGGATTTACCGTTCCGGAAGTAGATAAAGTGCTGGGCCCTTATGCAAATAAAAGCTATGAGAAATATAAAAAAGATTTTTTAAGTTACGCAGATCCGTCTTGGCAGGGATATGAGGAAAAAGCAGAAGTTTATGCTGCAGACAAGGTAAAGCGTGATTTTGACCAGGGATGGCAGGGAATAGAATATAAGCTGAACACAGTGGGATCTTCACGTGGAGACTATCCGTTTGTTACCGTTACCATGGGACTTGGCGAGGGGCGTTTTGAACAAATGTGCAATATATCGCTGCTTAACGTACACAAAGAAGGACAGGGAAAACCTGGAAACAAAAAACCGGTATTATTCCCGAAAATTGTTTTCCTCTATGATGAAAATCTTCACGGGCCAGGGAAAGTCTGTGAAGAAGTATTCGAATCCGGAATTGAATGTTCTGCTAAAACAATGTATCCCGACTGGCTTTCCATGACCGGAAAAGGTTATATATCCAGTATGTACAAACAGTATGGCAGAGTTATCAGCCCTATGGGGTGCAGGGCATTTTTAAGCCCCTGGTATGAAAAAGGCGGTATGTATCCGGCTTCGGAACAGGACAAACCTGTATTTACGGGACGTTTTAATGTAGGTGCAGTCAGCCTCCATTTGCCTATGATTCTTGCAAAATCAAGAGCAGAAAGCAGGGATTTCTATGAGGTTCTGAATTATTATCTGGAAATGATCCGAAGCCTTCATATCCGGACCTATGAGTATCTGGGAGAAATGAAAGCTTCTACGAACCCGCTGGGTTATTGTGAAGGCGGATTTTATGGGGGAAGCTTAAAGCCAACAGATAAGATCAAGAAGATTTTAAAACCGATGACCGCATCCTTTGGCATTACGGCATTAAACGAACTTCAGCAGCTTTACAATGGAAAATCCATCGCCGAAGACGGTGCATTTGCATTGGAAGTCTTAGAGTATATTAATAAAAAAGTTACGGAATTTAAAGAAGCAGACGGTTATCTGTATGCAATCTACGGTACTCCTGCTGAGAGCCTCTGCGGACTTCAGGTAGAGCAGTTCCGCAAACAGTTTGGGATTGTGGAAAATGTATCTGACCGCCCTTATGTAAGCAACAGTTTCCATTGTCACGTAACAGAGGACCTGACACCGATTGAAAAGCAGGATCTGGAAGGACGGTTCTGGGAGCTATGCAATGGCGGTAAAATACAGTATGTCCGTTATCCGATTGATTACAACAGGGATGCTATTAAAAGCCTGATCAGAAGAGCAATGGATCTGGGATATTACGAGGGTGTCAATTTATCTCTGGCATATTGTGATGACTGCGGCCATCAGGAGTTAGAAATGGATATCTGTCCTATCTGCGGAAGTACTAATCTGACGAAAATAGACAGAATGAATGGCTATCTGTCCTACAGCCGTGTACATGGTGATACCAGGCTGAATGAAGCTAAGATGGCGGAAATTGCAGAAAGAAAGAGTATGTAAAAAGCAGGAGGAACAAGGATGTCAAACAGAGTAGAAAAAGCTTTAGAAAACCATAAAAAAGGGATGAATTGCTGTCAGGCAGTTGTTTGTGCATTTGCAGATGCAGTAGATACAGACGAAAAATTACTGTTTATGGCAGGAGAAGGATTCGGAGCCGGTATGGGTGGTATGGAATGTACCTGCGGAGCCGTATCCGCAGCGGTTATGCTGGCTGGAATGAAAAACAGCGGGGGTGACATGTCCAATCCCACTACCAAGGGAAAAACCTATGGCTTTTCCAAAGCAATCGTAAAAGAATTTGAAGCTAAAAATGGTTCTGTAGTCTGTAAGGATCTAAAAGGCCTGGAAACGAAAAAGGTTCTGCGTTCCTGTGACGGCTGTATCGAAGATGCAGCCAGAATTGCAGAAAAAGTGTTAGGACTATAGGAGAGAGCAGATGTCGGAACAATTAGTCAGAACAGAACTGCTTCTTGGAAAAGAAGGGGCAGACCGTCTTTTAAACAGCCGGGTAGCGGTATTTGGAGTGGGCGGAGTGGGTGGATTTGCTATTGAAGCACTTGCCAGAAGCGGCGTGGGTACCCTGGACATTATCGACAATGACCAGGTGTGTGAATCCAATCTAAACCGTCAGATTATCGCACTGCACAGTACTATCGGTATGAATAAAGTAGATGTGATGAAAGAGCGGATTGCGGATATTAATCCTGAAATCCGGGTGAATGTACATCGCTGCTTTTACCTGCCGGAAAATGCTGACAGCTTTGATTTTACCTTATATGACTATATCATAGATGCAATTGATACCGTAACCGGAAAAATACAGCTGGTAATGCAGGCGCAGGCGGCAGGCACGCCAATCATAAGCTGTATGGGTGCAGGCAACAAACTGGACCCGGCACGTTTTGAAGTAGCGGATATATATAAAACAAGTGTATGCCCACTTGCAAAGGTGATGCGCAAGGAATTAAAGGCAAGAGGCGTTAAGTCTTTAAAAGTGGTGTATTCCAGAGAAGAAGCCAGTAAACCTGCGCAAACCATTGCAGAAGGCAACCGCAGGGCGATACCTGGGAGTATTGCCTTCGTACCTTCAGTGGCAGGGTTGATCCTGGCAGGGGAAGTCGTAAAAGATCTGGTTAACCCCTCTAAGACAATTTCATCCAAGTGATAGAAGGATATAGATATGTTTGGTGAATGTCATGCCCATATGCTGATGAATGGGTATAATTATAAAGAAGCAGTAAATTGTCACAGCAAGTGCGTATGTAAGGAGCTTGTTCGCAGTTATTTTCAGGAATATGTAAGACGGGATGTAACGTTTATCCGGGACGGCGGAGATGCTCTGGGTGTGTCCCGCTACGCAAAAGAAATCTCCGGTGAATACGGGGTGGATTACCGGACTCCTGTTTTTGCGATTCATAAGAATGGATATTATGGCGGCATTGTAGGCAGGGGATTTGATACCATGACAGAATACCGGGGGCTGGTGCAGGAGGTAAAGGCATCAGGCGGGGATTTTATTAAAATAATGGTTTCCGGAATCGTGGATTTCAAGGAGTTCGGTGTGATTACCGGCTCCTGCCTGAAACGGCATGAAATACGGGAAATGATACATATTGCTCATGAAGAAGGCTTTGCAGTCATGGTACATGTAAATGGCAGACAGGCATTTCTGGATTCCGTAGAGTGCGGGGCGGACAGTGTGGAGCATGGGAATTTTATTGATGGGGAATGTATCGATGCCCTTTTGGAAAATAAATCCGTGTGGGTGCCTACCTTAGTAACCATTAGAAATCTACTGGGATGCAAAAGGTATGAAGATGTCACTGTAAAGAAAATCTATGATCTGTCAGCGGAAAATGTGAAGTCTGCATTTTTAAAGGGAGCTTTTCTGGCGCTTGGCAGTGACGCAGGTGCTTATATGGTATCTCATGGAGCCGGAATCTATGATGAGTATCAGGCGTTTAGAGAAATTCTGTCTGATTATGAGACACAGGAAGTAGATCGCCGGCTGTACACAGGAGAAAGTCAAATCAGAAATAGATTTCATTTTTAAAAAAGCAGTTTTCCGGATAATGGATCCGGAAAGCTGCTTTTTAAAAAGTAACCATACATAAAAAGTGAAAATTGAGAAATCCTATCAGTAAAGCTCTAATGCGGATTTTTCTCAATAAGGGGTATTGTATATTTATGTAAAATAGATTATGATACCTGTAGTTAGCAACGACTAACCCAAAAAAATACAAATATGAGGAGGTTCACAATGAGTGTTGTAATAATTGGTGGAAATGAAAGAATGGTCTGTCAGTATAAAGAAATTTGTAAAGCCCATAATTTTAAAGCAAAGGTATTTGCAAAGATGGCAGCTGATTTAAAAAGCAAGATTGGAAAGCCGGATCTGATTATCCTCTTTACATCCACTGTTTCGCATAAGATGGTACATTGTGCTATACAGGAAGCAAACAGAAACAATATCGCTGTGGAGCGTTCTCATTCCAGCAGTGCCAGTGCATTGAAGGAAATATTAGGAGGGTTTACATGCCAGCAGAATTAATTCTTGACTATTTATCCAGCAGCAGTGCATGGGAGCAGCTTTGTTTTCAGGTGGTATTTCAATGTGCACCGGTTTTAAAGGGTGTTAAAGCATCTAATCTGATTACGCTTCCCAAAGGAATGTGGCTGCATCTTTTTAACATATTAAAGGATACTGACATTTCCTGTAAGATTTTATATACAGGAAGTAAAAACGAGGTAATCTTTCTATACCGCGAAGACAGGCTTAACTCAATTTTAGAGGATAAAAAAGCCTGGGATTTTGTACAAAGCTACGGATATGCAGATATGGGTATGCCGGAAATTTTAAAAAGACTGCGCAGCAGATATGAATTATTTATGCGCAGGACCGGGGATTTTCCGCATGAGCTTGGTATCTTCCTGCAATATCCCATTGAAGATGTAAAGGCATTTATTCAAAATGGCGGAAAGAACAGCTTATTGTCCGGTTATTGGAAAGTTTACCATAATCCAATGCAGGCAGCACAGGTATTTCGGACTTACGATGAGGTGCGGGATCATGCTGCAAGCGAATTTATGAAGCATAAAAGTATACGACAGGTGGTATGCTAGCACAGATACGTGTTTGGAAAATGCAGACAGAAAGAAGGAGAATATAATGAAGACAATTAAAGTGGTATATTGGAGCGGAACAGGCAATACACAGGCAATGGCACAGGCGATTGCAGAAGGTGTTGAAAAGGGAGAAGCAAAAGCGGATCTTCTGGATGTGGATACAATTAAGGCAGATGATCTGAAGGATGACAGCATATTTGCAATGGGCTGCCCGGCAATGGGGGATGAAGTGCTGGAAGAAGGAAGCATGGAGCCTTTTATGGAAGAACTGGAGAGCAATTTGTCCGGTAAACAGGTTGCTCTCTTTGGTTCTTACGGATGGGGCGACGGCCAGTGGATGCGTGACTGGGAAGAACGTGTTACCGAAAAAGGCGGAAAGCTGGTTGAGGGCAAAGGGCTGATGTGCTGTGAAGAGCCGGATGACCAGGTATTAGAAGACTGCCGCAAGTTAGGTGAAAAGCTTGCAAAATTGTAATCAGGTTGAAAACTGGGCATATTTTTTTGGTGATATGCCCACTGCTTTTGTAAATGATTTTAAAAAATTACTGTAATCGTTAAAACCACATTGCTCACAAGCCTCACTGACGGTACAGCCGTCAGTCAGCAGAGCCTTGGCAATGGTGATCCGCTTCGCCGTAATATATTTATTTATGGTAGTTCCCGTTGCCGATTTAAAAATGCGGCAGATATAAGAAGGACTTAAAAAAAACTGCTCTGACAATTCATCAATTGTGAGAGGGTTTTTTATATTCTGGTTAATGTAGGTTAAAATCTGGTCTACCTGCTGATGATAGGTAGGCGTCTCGTCGGATAATTCTTTTCTCTGGTTCTTGTAAAATACCTTGTTCAAAAATACCATCAGTTCAATAAAAGCACAGCGTTCGGTCAGATCAGAGCCAAAACCATCTGTCTGGCAGATTTTATGGATAAAATATAAAAATCGTTTTTGTTCTTCTTCGTTCAGGCTGAGTTTATGATCCGTACCCGGATTGCGGCAGGAAAAACAATGATTTAAATCGGTCTGGTCAGAAGAGAGCCTTTTTAGAAAATCCGGATAAATGGAAAGGACAACCCGTTCGTGGACCTCAGAATCAATCTGGGTCAGATGATGGCTTTCGTATTGGTTAATGAAAAAAATATCTCCCGGCTGAATGGAGTAGAAACGGTTATCGATTAAAAACTGTTTGCCTCCGGAAACTGAGAAATAGATCTCATAACAGTTATGAATATGCATCTTCATCGGTTTTTCTTCGTTATATAGATGGGCTATGGAGAAATACTGCCTCTCCAGACAGGATTCAATGGCTGCTTTGCAGGAACTGTATTCTTTCATTTCAAAACCTCCCTTAAAATAGAGTACCTCTTTTTCCTTACTATACAGGAAAAGTTCAAAATTTGCAATATTTAGATCAAAAAACAACAGGAAAGAGTAATAATGATATGTTATGATTGTTTCATAAGAGAAATTTATAATTCCGGTAAGGTAAAAGAAAGGATAGTTGACATGGAACTTAGAACTGCAGCATCCCCAAGAGATGTAAAACATTATACAACAGACCGTTTAAGAGAGGAATTTTTAATTCAGGATTTATTTGTTCCCGGAAAAATGAAAATGGTATACAGCCATATTGACCGTATTATTACAGGAGCGGCAGTTCCGGTGGAACCGGTTATGCTCACAGCGGGAGAGGAATTAAGAGCCGATTATTTTTTACAGCGAAGAGAAATGGGTGTGATTAACATTGGAGCGCCGGGAAAGATAACGGTAGACGGCAAAGTATTTCATATCATGGAAAAAGAAGGAATGTATATTGGTATGGGTGCAAAGGATATCACTTTTGAGAGTGACGATGCAGACGTACCGGCTAAGTTTTATTTTAACAGTGCACCGGCACACACTGCATATCCCACAGTACATATTAAGCCTGAGGGAGAAGCCAGTGAAGGTGTTGTAATTGTAAAAAATGAAAATAAAGTGGAGCTGGGGTCTCTTGAAGAGGCAAACCACCGCACGATCTGTAAGTATATTCTGCCAGGGCAGGTAGAAAGCTGCCAGTTGGTAATGGGAATGACAAAACTGGAACCGGGCAGTGTGTGGAATACCATGCCCTGCCATACCCATGACAGACGTATGGAAGTGTATCTGTATTTTGATATGCCGGAAGATGCATTTGTAATGCATTACATGGGAGAGCCAACGGAGACAAGACATATCGTAATGCGCAGTGAAGAAGCAGTTATTTCTCCAAGCTGGTCCATTCATTCCGGATGTGGTTCCAGAGCCTATACCTTTATCTGGGGAATGGTTGGAGAAAATCAGGACTTTGATGATATGGACGGCGTGGCCAACAGAGATATCCGGTAACGTGGAGACCTGTTTCGTGCAGTATATTTAGCAGAGAACGTGGGAAGCGTTTCCCATTAGAATAGAGGAGAATCAAATGAATATTTTAAATACATTTTCATTAGAAGGAAAAGTGGCGCTGGTAACAGGAGCGGCATACGGAATCGGATTTGCAATGGCAGAGGCTTTTGCTCAGGCAGGGGCAAAAATTGCATTTAACTGCAGAGGACAGGAGCATATGGATAAAGCTCTTGCTGATTATAAAGAAAAAGGAATTGACGCACATGGCTATATCTGCGATGTTACAGATGAAAAGCAGGTACAGCAGATGGTAGCAGACATAGAAGAAGAACTGGGAACCGTTGATATTCTGGTGAATAACGCTGGCATCATTAAGCGGGTTCCAATGTGTGATATGAGTGTGGATGAATTCAGACAGGTTATCGATATTGACTTGAATGCACCATTTATTATGTCAAAAGCTGTGATCCCTGCTATGATCAAAAAAGGTCATGGAAAAATTATCAATATTTGTTCTATGATGAGTGAACTGGGGCGGGAAACTGTCTCTGCTTATGCAGCAGCAAAAGGCGGACTGAAGATGCTTACTAAAAATATTGCCTCTGAATACGGTGAATATAATATTCAGTGTAACGGCATAGGACCAGGTTATATTGCAACACCTCAGACCGCACCGCTTCGCGAACTTTCCGAAGACGGCAGCAGACATCCTTTTGACCAGTTTATTATTTCCAAGACACCTCAGGCACGTTGGGGAACCCCGGAAGACTTAATGGGACCGGCAGTATTTTTAGCATCGGATGCATCAAATTTTGTAAATGGGCATGTACTGTATGTTGACGGCGGAATTTTAGCATACATAGGAAAACAGCCGAAATAAGAATAGATAAGGAGTAAACTCAGATGAAAATAGCATTAATCAATGAAAACAGCCAGGCAGCAAAAAATGCCATGATTTGCGATACCTTAAAAAAAGTTACAGAGCCTATGGGACATGAAGTTTATAATTATGGGATGTACAGTGACAAGGATCCACATCAGCTGACATACGTGCAGAATGGTATTCTTGCAGCAGTTTTGTTAAATTCAGGAGCAGCAGATTATGTAATTACAGGCTGTGGAACGGGAGAAGGCGCAATGCTGGCATGCAATGCATTTCCAGGCGTACTTTGCGGACATATCGTGGATGTTTCCGATGCATATATGTTTGCACAGATCAATGACGGTAATGCCATTGCGCTGCCATTTGCAAAAGGTTTTGGCTGGGGGGCGGAATTAAATCTCCAGTATATTTTTGAAAAATTATTCAAAGGGGAAAGCGGACAGGGCTACCCAAGAGAGCGTGCGGTACCGGAACAGCGGAATAAAAAAATCCTGGACGAAGTTAAAAAGGTCACTCATACCGGTATGACAGACATTCTTAAGAATCTGGATCAGGAGTTAGTAAAAGGCGCTTTAAGCGGAGATAAATTCCAGGAATATTTCTTTGCAAACTGCAAGTGTGATAAAATCGCAGATTGTGTAAAGACAATTCTGGCATAACAAAAGGAGCAGCAATATGCTAAGTATTAAAGTATTGGACAGGGATGATAAAACAATAGCAGTCAGCCGGGGAGAAGAGGAAGTGAACCTGGTGTGCGCAAGAGAGTACAGGGAAGGCGACCGTATTATCCTGGAAGTGGATTGTGAACAGGGATATCTGTGGCTGCAGGTGGATGATGCTCTCGGCAAGTCCCTGGTGTACGTGACGGGAAATGTGGCATTCACTATTCCGTTCGGGGAAAAAAGAATCAGCTATTCACCAAAAGCATTTTACGGAACAAAGCACCTGATTACAGCCAGAACTGCAAAAGATTATGAGGTTAAAGCTTATCGCAATCTGGCATATAATATTAATGACCAGCATGGGGATACCAATTGTTATCCTCATGCCACGGCTAACGTGGAGACCAGAGGGGAGGCTGTTTTTGCAGCCAGAAACGCAATTGATGGAGTGACGGTAAACAGCAGTCATGGGGAATGGCCCTATGAGTCCTGGGGAATCAACAGACAGGATGATGCGGTTATGAGAATTGATTTTGGACGTACTGTAGAGGTTGATCAGGTGGTGCTTTACACCAGAGCGGACTTCCCCCATGATAACTGGTGGAAAAAAGCAGTCCTCACTTTCTCAGATGGAAGTACTCTGGAATTAGACATGAAAAAAAGCGCTTTGCCCCATATAAAAGCTTTCGAGAAAAAACAGATTAACTGGGTTGAAATCAGCCAGTTAATAAAATCAAAAGAGCCATCGCCATTTCCGGCGCTGACCCAGATGGAAGTATACGGTACAGACCTTCTATAATAGCCTGCCCGCATAAGCAGAAGGCGTCTTGCCGGTCTCATTTTTGAAAACCCGGCTGAAATACCTGGCGTCCTCATAGCCTGCGGCGGCAGCTATGGATTTAATATCTGCATCGATGTCTTTTTTTAAAAGCTGCTTTGCATGTTCCATGCGAAGATTAGTCATATACTGCAGCGGCGAAATGCCGCTGTTTTTTTTGTATATACGGTTAATATAAGAAGAAGTATAGCCAAAGCGTTCGGACAGGTCATTTAGTGAAATCTTACAGTTGAAATTATCTTCAATATATTTTTTCAGATTCTCATAAAGGGAGTCTGCATTCATCCCCGGGGTATGTTGCCGGATGATTTCCATTAGCGATGAAGAGACGTCTGCACAGAGAGCCTCCGGGTCTTTGTATGTATAGAACCTGCATAGTATCTGTGACATATAATTCCGGCATATATTTTCTTCTACGTGAAATAAGGATGGAAGCGCATGATAAATTTCATACAAAAAGGAATCTGTGTATGCAGCAGGAGCGTGAAGTTTGTGGTATTCAAAAATGCCGTCTTTTGTATATTTTAAAAGCTGTGTCGAAGTGCTAATCTGATGCAGGTATGCACTTAAATTCTTTTGCAGGTTCTGTACCTGCGAAAAATCCGGCAGCGTATCACTGATGCAGCAGTAGCCCCTGGAAAAAGAGGGAACTGTAGTTTCATAGAAATGGCGGATCAGCTTTGCCGTATTCCAGATCTCGCTGCATGGAATCAGGGTAGGGCATACTTCTATGTGAAACGGAACATCAGATACAGCAGAAGCCATATAGCGGTAAAGAGCCAGGGCAAAGTGTTCTGGTGTAAAGGAAGCATTTGTTGTATAAATAATGACGAATTTCTGGAGGCTGTAAGTTTCATCGATCAGCCAGGCATGCTCCAGCTTCTGCCTGCCTTTTAAAAATCCAGGGATATCAAAATCTTCCCAAAGGATCTGGTAATCCCGGCTGATCTGAGGTGAAGTAAACTGGGAAGGCTTGCTGCCAAGACTGATTAGTGCCAGTATAAAACGGCCTTCATGAAAATAATAAGGCCAGCAGGCACTTTCTTCATCACCCTTTAAGGTCATTGAAAGAATATTGCGTTCTTTAGAGTGTCTTTCCAGCTGTATTTTTTGAGCCAGGCGGGTCAGAAGCTCTTTTAAGTCTTCCTGTGACACCGGTTTTAATATGTAATCCTCCACATTGTATTTTATTGCCGTTCTGGCATATTCAAAATTGCTGTAACCACTTAAAATCACAATATGGATTCCGGGATAGCGCTCCCGCACCTGGCAGATTAATTCCAGACCGTTAATTCCCGGCATTTCAATATCAGTAATTAAAATATCCGGCTGTGACACTGCCAGTAGTGCCAATGTTTCATTTCCGCTTTGTGCCTTGCCGATTACAGAAACAGATTCAGAAGAATTTTCCACTTTTTTGACTATATTATTCAGAATGATCGGTTCATCTTCCGTTACAATTACGGTTATTGTCGCATTCGTACTCATTTATATTCCCTCCTATTTTAATGAAAGCTCCCTGGTCTGTATTTTTGATCTCAAATACAAACAGATTGCTGTAAAACAGCTTTAGCCGCAGATATATATTGGCGATACCCATCCCGTTTATTGTCAGTTCGGGATAATTTTCTTCTTTGTTCAGGCTTTCGATTTTCTGATTTACCTGGTTGATTGCCTCATCCGTAAATCCGTTCCCGTTATCCCTGATTTCGGTATACCAGTAATTTTCTTCCAGCCAGGAATGAATCTCTATCTGCAGTGTTTTTCCGTCCTCTCTGGAATATTTTACACTGTTTTCTACCAATGGCTGAATAATTAGGCGGGGGATAGGCAGAAAGCAGAGCCCCGGTTCAATGTGATAATCAAAGGAAATTTTGTCACCAAACCGGATAGACATCAGGTCAGTGTAATTGCGCGTATGTTTTAATTCCTGTTCAAAGGTCGTGTTTTTGGAATAATCTTCGGTTATATAACGCAGCATCTGAGTTAGCTTGATACACATATCAGCTACCTGCATATCATCGTGCTCTTCCGCCATAATGGAGATAATAGTCAGGGAGTTGTATAGAAAATGTGAATCCATCTGTGCCTGCAGTGCCATAATCTGAGCGTGGACAGATAAAGTCTTGGATTTTACAATATCGTCCAGGGATTCTTTTAAACGGACCTGCATCCGGTTATATGCATCGCTTAACAGTTCCAGTTCATTTAAGTTGCTGTCGGGCACATAAGCGGATTCTTCTGAAATGGAGTCCAGTTCCAGATGGGAGATGCTGTCTTTTAAGCGTATGATGGGTCTGGTAATACTCTGGGCTACCCGGTAAGATATTGTCGTCAGCAGTAAAAGTGACACGGCTGCAATCAGGATACCAATGTTACGGTAAAAATGCTGATTGGTGAGGATATAAGAATCGGGAGTAATCAAAAGTGTAGTGAATCCCGTGAAATCAGAAGTATGCGTAGTAACAATCTCACGTTCTTTCGTATTTGGATTTATAAAGCTGGTTTCATTTTTGAAATCCAGTGAAATATAATGGTTAAGCAGCTTCTGATCCAGGTCATAGGGATAGATTAACTTTTTGTTTTTATCAAATATCAGAACTGTTTCCGCATGACGGTTAAAAGAATAAATGGTGTCAGAAATTACCCGGTCCAGTGTATAGTAATTAATCTGTATTTCTATGACGGCCTTTGGGATAGTCAATGCATAACGTCCAAAGCAGCGGAGCATGGAAATGGTGTGGACATCCTTGTCAATCTTATAAATGGTACCGCTGTCGGTAGGCATTATATTTTTTGCCCCATTTAAGTCAATGGTAGGCTGTATTAAATCTTGTTTTATGCTGGAAGTAAGTTCATAAGGCTGATAGTCATAACGCTGGCCAAATGTAATCAGATGATTATCTTCCAGATTCAGGATATTCATGTGGAAAAATTCAAAATCATAACCGCATATTGTGTAAATGGTATTCTGAAATGCCCGGTCAAATGCCAGTTTGCGCCGGGCAGCATTTTCAAAAACATATTCCCGCACTACATCAGATTCCAGCATCTTCTTTTGGAGGACATTTATATTGTCAAAAGTCTGCTCAATCTGATGGGATATAATTTTTGTACTTTGCCTGGAGGTTGCCGTATAGTTTTTCACAAAAGTATTGTAAGAAACAAAATAATACAGAAAGCTGGTAAATAGAGTCAGTAATAAAATAATTGACCCATAGGATAAAAAAATCTTGGTTTTAATAGAAGAAAATAAGTTGGCCTTCATAAGGGTGTCCTCACTGTGTAAATTGTATAGTAAATATGTAAATATAATCTGCTCTTTGTTAATATAACACATAGAGACAAGGATGAAAAGAGAGAAAACGGTACTGATGGGTGGACAATCCGGACATATTATTGACTTTTTTTAAAATACGCTTATAATTACAACTAAATATTCTTTTATTGTATAAGGAGGGAAAACAGATGCAGACAAAGGTAACCAGGGAAGAAGCACTGGAATTATTAAAAAAATATAATCAGGAACCATTTCATATGGTTCACGCGCTCACGGTAGAAGGAGTAATGAGATGGTATGCCAAAGAACTGGGGTATGGAGACGAGGCAGATTTTTGGGGAATGGCAGGTTTGCTGCATGATATTGATTTTGAAAAATATCCGGAAGAACATTGTATAAAAGCACCGGATTTATTAAAGGAGATTGAGGCAGAGGAAGAGCTGATTCATGCAATTTGCAGCCATGGTTATGGAATTGTGGTGGATGTAAAACCAGTACATGAGATGGAAAAGGTACTGTTTGCTGCCGATGAACTGACAGGACTGATTGGTGCGGCAGCGCGCATGCGTCCGTCTAAGAGTGTTATGGATATGGAAGTATCCAGCCTGAAAAAGAAATTTAAGGATAAGAAATTTGCTGCAGGCTGTTCCAGGGATATTATTAGAACAGGAGCAGAACAGCTGGGCTGGGATCTGGATAAGTTATTTGAAATGACAATTCTGGCAATGCGTAATTGTGAAAAAGAAGTTTGTGAAGAAATAAAATAAATTTCTTTCCTGGCTGCCCCGGCAGCGGGGCTTTATTGGAACGTCAGATGCAAACTTTACGGATTTTGCAGTAAAATGCACCAGGATTTATATGCTTGGAATTTTTACAGCCGGTTTTCAGGTCGTTTCCACCAGTTATTTTCAATCCACCGGGCAGCCCATGAAGGCGTCTGTATTGTCCATGCTGCGGCAGTTAATTCTCCTGATCCCGTTTATCCTGATTATGCCTCTGTTTTTAGGATTGGATGGCATATTAATTGCAGGCCCGATGGCGGATATTATTTCCGCATTGATCGTTGCTGTATTTGCAGTTCATGAGTTGAAAAAGCTGTCAAAGAGCTGCGCAACTAACCCCACAATTTAATAAATCTGTTACTCAAAAATTTTAGCATGAAGCGGAATCCAGATATATCATGGTTTTTTCAACATTAAAACTTGGCTGCAAATGCTCTACATATACACCTACAATCGCTCTTTTTTGATTCAGATTCAGCCAGTCATATTTAAAAAGTCCCTGACTGCCGGACATTTTCAGCGTACCGTCCAGATAGACATCCAGGTCCTGATACTGCATCCGTATTCTGACTTTTGTGAAATATAGAGGAGCCTGTACATGGATATACATTCCTGATTCTAAAAAACTCATTACCTCTCCAGGATAGCTCTCTGTTTCTGTTTCAACCGTTATTTTATGTCCGCTTTTTACCGTGGAGTAATCACTGCGGGGAGTATTTCCGATGTGATATGCAACCCGGATACAGATTACAATGCCCATAAAGTTATAGATACTCCATACCAGATTAACGACGAAAGGAATAAGCGTTATATACCCCAGGTGGAGGAATAGACCTCCTGTAATCCAGGAAAACAGGGTAATTGCCGCAATTACCATATGAGGCAGGATTACCTGTGCCTGAAAATGGGAGCGGTCATCTCTCATTTCTTTGGGTGTAACGGCAAAGTTTAAACTTGCACTGAAGAATTCCCGTAAAACAGAGAGACACATGTGGGGTGCCATTGCTATTTCATAATAATGAGCCCACTTCAGACTTCTGGTATTGGATATCATAGCGTAGAAAGACGTCATCTGACCAATAAAAAACGGCAGGAAGAAAGTCAGGATTCCTGCAAGGTCCGCCTGCATTGCCAGTTTGGTCGTCAGAAGAAACCATATCGGGCAAAAGGTAAAGATCAATTTGGAGAATCCGGTATACCAGTAAATGTCTCCACCCAGATAAGCCAGCTTCTGCCAGCTGCTCAGACCCTTCATGCGCAGAGGGTGGTATTCTCTGGAAGTCTGGATATTTCCCCTGCACCACCGGTCTCTCTGGATCACAAGATCAGTATAAGTGGAGGCTGTGAGTCCCAGTACCAGCACCTCATTAATAAAGACAGACTGGTAACCGGCAGCCTGTAAAAGCATGCCTACAGCCATATCTTCAGTGATCGTATTAGTGGGATACATACCAATGTCCATAATACTATCCCTTCGAAAAACAGCATTTGTGCCTACGTGGAGGACTGCACCTACGGCAGCACGTGACTCCTGGATTTCACGCATAAAAAAATCCTGTTCATTGGGAATTTCGCTTCCCAGATTACGCTGATACATATCTTTGTTGTAATAGACTTGTGGTGTCTGTACAAAAGCTGTTTCGGCATCGGAAAAATAACCTACCGTATGTTTCAGAAAGTTTTTAGAGCAAATCATATCCGCATCCAGGACCGCAAATAATTCTCCGGAAGAGTGCAGAAGAGCATTATTCAGGTTTCCTGCTTTAGCGCCTTCATTGGATCCCCGGGTCATATAGTTGACGCCGCAGCGGGCAGCCAGTCTTTTCATATACCTGCGCTGTCCGTCATCACAGATGTAGATATTAAGATTATCCTTTGGATAGTCCAGATTAAGGGCTGCTAAAACCGTAGTTTCCACCAGATCTTCCCCTTCATTGTAAGTACAGATAAAGATATCAACTGTGGGGATATGGCCGCCAAAGTCGTCAAGTGATTTTTTCTTAAGTTTATATTTCCTGCTTAATAGCAGCTGGGATATGAGAAACTGGGCAATTCCCAGAAGCTCCCCGCCAAGCAGAAGCCCTCCTAAACACAATTCCATAATACTTGCAGTTGGAATTACGGTCACTCTCCAGACAATATAGATAAAAGTAATCATAAAATTCCACCAAACCAATATTCTGGAGCTGCATCTGTTTCGTTTAACTAGATAGGAAATTAGAAAAGAGCCGCCAACGGCAGCAAGGAAATATAAGAATCCCATTTATGAATACACCTCGTTTGGTTTTATTGATTTATTGCAGTCATTTACCTTATAGTATTACTTGGATTTTGGGAAAGTATGCAGACCTTTTTACACGATCCCAGTGTATCACTATATTTTATGTACAAATGGTACAGACTTATGGTAAAATATTCCCCATAAGACCATGAACATTCATAACAGGAAATGGGGAGGTTAAGTGAAGATCTTACACAAAGCGGTAAAATGGTTTGGATCACAGGGGATTGCCAAGAAAATTCTCATTGTTCTTTTGGTAGTTTCCATTATTCCAATTTTATGTATACAGTTCATTTCTTACAAAATCAGTACGTCTACCATTAAGGCGCAGACGGGTGAACTTATACTGGCAAATCTGGAACAGTCGGCAAACAGTGTGGAAAATTTTCTGGAAACTTATGATAAGTTAATTATGAATATTTATACGGACAGTGATTATGTTACCTATCTTAAACCCATTAATACATGGGATTCCGGAGAATTTTATGCTGCAAAGCATGAGCTGGTAAACCGTCTGCAGAATATTTCATATGTAAATCCGGATATTTTGGGAATTGCGATTGTTGGATTATATGGGGATACCGTGTTTTATGACAGCGTAACGGCTTCCGGAAATGAGAACTTCTGTTTCGAAGGAGATAAAATGAGGTATAGTCCGCTGTTTCAGGAATCCATGGAGGAAAAGCACACGATTTATTCGAAAAGCTATCATAAAATGGATTCGGAATACGGGGAAAAGAACTATCTGTATATTGCCCATCAGCTTACGGATTTTAACAGTTATGGAGAGGGACCGATTGGAAGTATCATTATCTGCGTGGATGAGGCAGCTTTCGGAGAGGTGTATGCCCAGGGAAATCATACGGAGTCAAATGTTACTTTTGTAGTGAATAAAAACGGCGATATTATTTCTTATCCGGAAAAGGCTTATGTGGGAGCTAATATTTTTGAGGATGAAAAGGATGAGGACAATATCGGTCAGGCGTCAAAAGAGTATATTCAGAAAATTAAATATGAATCCAAAAAGAAACTGGAAGTCAATTTTAAAAGTATCCGGGACGGTGAATTCTATATTGTCAATGTGCAGGATTTGAATTACACCTTATCCAATGTGTGGTATATATCCGTTTTGATTATTTTAATCGGACTTTTGGTAGGAATCCTGTGTATGCTGATAGCCATTTCCTTTTCGGATATGACGGATAAATCAGTAAAAAAAATACTCCATGGGATGAATAAGGCATATAAAGGGGATTATGATGTCCGGATAGAGATGGAGGGAAATGATGAATTTGCCCAGATCTCCGAGCATTTTAATCACATGATCCAGAAAATCAAGAAATCCAATGCGATGGAGAAGGAAGCGATTGTCCGGGAAAAGAATGCGGAGATAAAATCACTGGAGGCACAGATCAATCCGCATTTCTTATATAACACGCTGGATACCATCAATTGGATGGCGATTGCCCACGAAGAGTTTACCATCAGCCGTATGCTTACAAGTCTTGCAGTGATACTGCGTTACAGCGTCCATAAGAGCAATGAGATCGTGGAACTGAGCAATGAGCTGGAATATCTGAAGAAATATGTTTATTTACAGCAGCAGCGTTTTGATTATTCTTTTCAGTGCATTCTTCATGTGGAAGAAGAAGTTCTGAATTGTAAAATACATAAGCTTTTAATACAGCCGCTGATTGAAAATACGATAGTTCATGGATTCCCGGGCAACACGGGATTTGATGAGATCAATCTTAGGATTCACAGGATTGATGATACGAATATAGAAATTGTAGTAGAAGACAATGGAAAAGGCATGGAACCGGAACTTGCAGAATTCTTTAATCACTTTGATTATCGCAAAGAGAGGATTGAATCCAGCATAGGAGTCCGTAATGTAATTACCAGAGTGAAACTCTATTATGGAGAATCGGGACATTTTCATGTTGTTTCCAGTGAAAACGGCACATCGGTAACGATTACAATTCCATATGAGTAGGGAGGATGAGAGTATGCGTATTATAGTTGTGGAAGATGAACCTAATACAAGAGAAGGTTTAATCGGGATTATCAATCGGTATACGGAGCATGAAATAATCTATACGGCGGTAAATGGGAAGGAGGGTTTGGAAAATATCAGATCCCTGAAACCGGATCTGGTCGTAACGGATATCCGGATGCCGGTTATGGACGGGCTTACAATGCTTCAGACACTTCATGATGAAGGAGAGGAGTTTCAGTCATTACTTCTGACCGGCTATTCAGAGTTTGAGTATGCACGGAAAGCCCTGAAATTAAATGTGACAGAATATATTTTAAAACCGCTTGATATTGAAGAATTCTTAAAAATACTGAAAAGAGTAGAAAATAAAATAGAAAAAACGAAGATAGAACGGGTTTCAACCAGCCAGCTTTTATGGAGTTATCTGACCGGCACAGAGGATGAAAAACACAAAATTCTGCCGGTAATAGAAGAGTCTTTACAGGTAAATAAAAAAGTGCAGATTTCTCTTTTTCTGGTGAAAGGAAGCAGTGTGGCAAGAGAAAGTACTACAGAAATGATGGAAGAGACTAATTCTGTGCTGGATGCCATGTGTATGGAAAATTACTATGTGATATTTTTGTCCCAGGATGTAGGATTTCTTGTCATAGTACTGGATACCGAGCGAAACCGCAGTTTAAAACGGATTTTTCAAATGCGGGTACTGGAGAAAATAGGGAAAATATCGGAATGTTTTTGCAGTTATACCACCATATATGGTGTGACCGGGCTGGATGAGAAGGTTCAGGATTTAAAGGAATTGATGCGCCATGCGTTTTCCTTTCCTTCCGGTACAATTTTGGATGAAGAACTGCTGGCAGGATTTCAATATGAAAATATAGAATATCCGGATTCTCTGGAACGTGCCGTGTGCAGGGAGGTGCGCAGTGGTAAAGCAGAGCGCATACAGGAACTGGGCGAACAGTTTAAGAAAGGCGTGATCCAAAGCAAGGGGCACCCGGAATGTATCAGGGAGTTTACGGTTCGGTTTACCGCAGGTCTGCTTCGGGTTGTGAATGAGCTGAAGGAGAATCTGGAAAAAGACAATGGGATTCAGTATATTGTAGGAAATATGGCTAAAAGTAATTCCAGGGAAGAGCTGGAACATCAGTTTGACAAAGTCATGAAGACACTGTCTTTAAATGAAGATGACTTGTCCGGGCTTACGGAAAACGGAATGATTCTGAATGTGATAACATTTATCCGTGAAAATTATGCCAGGGATATCACCTTATCGGAAACGGCGGCGATGTGCGGTGTAACCCCGGAGTATTTAAGTAAGATATTCTACCGGGAAATGAATGTGAATTTTGTGGCATTTTTACAGAACTTCCGTATCAGTATGGCGAAAAGGCTGTTAAGCCTTGGAAAATGTAAGATAGGAGAGGTGTCAGAAGCGGTGGGCTTTCATGATCAGAAATATTTTGTGAAAGTATTTAAGAAAATTTGTGGTGTTACGCCTTCCGATTATAAAAAGGAGATGAACAGCCAATGAAGCTAAGATGGCTATTGGGCGGTGCGGCGGCATGTGTCCTCGTTATGCTGGTTATTACTTATATTGGGTTTTCTTCCAAAAATAATAAAGGGGTAAAAGGGGAAGAGGGCACAGAGCAGATTATCCGGATTCTGGCACCTGACGAAGGCAGTGTTCATAAACAGGCGCTGGAAGAAACAGCACAGAACTATTCCCGGATCAGAGGGAATAAGCAAGTGGAAATCCAGTTCATTTCCCAGGAAAATTATCAGAAAGAAATCTGTATGAGAACGGATGAGGGAACCAATACAGACCTGATCATCTGTGAAAATACAATGATGCCTTCTTTAATTGATATGGGCATATTAGAGGATCTGACTTCTTATGTGGAAGGTAATGTAAAATTAAGATACCAGCAGAATCTCTGGACCAATGCCATCAGCGACGGGAAATACTATGGGGTACCATTTACGAATGATCCCTATGTATTGTTTTACAATAAAGACCTGATGAAAAAAGAGAGTCAGGCAGTGCCAAAAACCTGGGATGAGTTATTAAACGTATGTGATCATATCAAAGGGCTTGGAAACTATGGATTTGGATTTGCAGCAAAGCAGCCGGAGGAAGTGACATCATTTTTCATGCAGGTGTTATACTCCTGCGGCGGCTCCCTTCGGGAAGTTAATGGAAGTGCAGGGAATCAGGTGTTTCAGTTTCTGCTGCAGCTAAAAAACAGAAAACAGATTTCACCGGATACCATAAACTGGAGTCAGTCAGATCTGGCACACGAATTTGCAAAAGGGCATATCGCAATGATGGCAGGAAATGCCAGCATGGCTTCCGTACTGAGAACAAGCCGCCTGGGATTCGAAGTGGGGGTTGCCGGGATGCCCTCGGGGAAAAAGGAAGCGTATTTACTTCATGGGAAGAATATCGGAATTACAAAATCTGCCGATGTAGAAGAAGCAAAAAAATTTCTGGACTATATCAGGGAGCTGGATGTTGCCAATTTTCTTACGAAAGAAATGGATTCCGTTCCGGTTCTGGTTGAAGGGGTATATGAACAGAAAAAAATAGGTCCTGGCAAAGAACTTGTATCGGATTATATGAAAAATGGAGTCACAAAAGGCGCATATGATTCCTGGTTTGACATATCCGCAGCCGTGGCAAATGGGATTTATGAAATATTGCATGAACGGAATGTAAGTGTACAGGAAATTGGTGACGCCATGCAGGATAAAGTTCGTGTAGCTATTATTGATAAATAGGATAATTTACAAATGATAATATGCAAAAATGTTGTGAAAGTGTATAAAGAAAAATGCCTTCACAACATTTTTTTGACAAAAAATGAGCAAAAAAGTATAGACGAAGATTAAAAATGTACCCCTTTTTCAAAAATGTGGAATTTTCAAAACGAAATTGGGATGATAATATATAGACAGCTTAAGAAAAGCAATGGGACATGAAAAAGTAAAAAAAAGGAGCGATGAAGTATGAAAAGAAAAAAATTGGTGAGCGTTATGATGGCATCCGCAATGGTATTAGGATTGACAGCCTGCGGTGGTTCAGGTGGTGGAACGGATTCCACGACAGCAGGTACTTCCAAGGAGACGAAAGCTGAGACAGCAGCAGGTTCTGAAACAGCTGCAGGCGATGAGACTAAGGCAGCCGGTGACACAGCTGCAAGCGGAGATGCTAAGACAATTACCTTTACTTTCCGGGATGACGGACAAGGTGAGAAAAGTGCTCTTTGGCAGTGGATTCAGGATGGATATGACAGCTGGGATAAAAAAGATTCCGTGAAACTAAATATTTCTCCGATTGTCGCAAGCGAAGGCGATTATTTCGCTAAAATAGCATTACAGCTTCAGGATCCAAGTACTTGTCCGGATTTAGTTTGTGAAGATACTTTCCAGCTTCCAAATGACGTAAGTGCAGGTTATCTTACTGATTTATCAGATTATGTAAAAGATTATACGGAATGGAACGATGGTACATACTATGAATCCATGAAGAATGGTGTTTCTAAGGATGGCAAACCATATGGTATTCCATATTGTACAGATACAAGAGGACTTTGGTATAATAAAGATATCTTCAAACAGGCAGGACTGCCGGAAGATTGGGCACCAAAGTCCTGGCAGGATGTTTTAGATGCATGCAAGACAATCAAAGAGAAAGTGCCGGATGTTGTTCCTTTCTGGTGTAACTCAGGTGTTGCTACCGGTGAAGCAACTTCCATGCAGACATATGAAATGCTCCTTTATGGAACAGGCGAAAGATTAATCGATGACAGCGGAAAATGGATCGTAAAGAGCCAGGGTATGTTAGACTCCCTTAACTTCTTAAATGACATTTACTCAAACGGATACGGCCCATCCTTATCGAAAGTATTAAATGGGCAGGCTTCCAATACCTCCGCAAGAGAATACCTGCCGCAGGGTAAACTGGCAATCTCCTTGGATGGAAGCTGGATCACAGGAAACTGGGAAGATACAGGCGCTTCACCATGGCCGGAAGCAAAAGACGTAATGGGATTTGCTCCAATGCCAACCAGCACAGGTCAGGAACCGGGAACAATTACCTTAGCAGGCGGCTGGGCATTATCCATTCCTGAAAATTCAGATGCAAAAGATATTACCTTTGAATTTATCAAACATTTAATGGATCCGTCTATTTATACAAAAGCAGTTATCGCACAGGGTAACATTGCAACCAGAACTGATGTAGCAAAAGATGCTGATTATTCTGCAAAACCATTTAAACAGATCTCAACAGATTTCCTTGCTACAGCTGAATTCAGACCTCAGAACGATCAGTACTCCACCGTTTCCACAAGTATCCAGTCCATGGTAGAAGCAGTAGTATCCGGCACGAGCCCGGAAGATGCAATTGCACAGTATGGAACAGAAGTAAAGCGTGCTGTTGGGGATGACAATACTGTTGAAAAATAGTAATTAAATGCAACGGGCGGGGTTAATCAGAATAGATTGAAACCCGCCCGGTCTTATTGAAAGGTGAAAGAGACGCTCATTTCACAAAGAAAGAAAAGGGGGCTGTGCTGATGGCTAGACCAAATAGAAAGGCAATGGTAATGGATGAAGCCAAGAAATCCATTTTGTTATTGCCGGCAATTGTACTGTTAATCGCGTTCTTTATTATTCCGATTGTATTAACTGTTTATTACTCTTTTACAAATTTAGCACTTAGTGGTTCAAATGCGGCGAATTTTCAAATAGTGGGACTGGAAAATTACATAAAAATGCTTACAGATCCAAATACCTTAATCGCCATTAAAAATACTTTGATTTTCTTAGTTGGAAGTTTAATTGGGCAGTCCGTATTAGGATTTACGATTGCCTATTTGATGAAAAATAAAGCAAAGACCTTTCGTAGTATCGTAGGTCCCTGCATCCTGGCAGGCTGGGTTATGCCTGAGATTGTTGTAGCATTATGCTGTTCCTCTTTCTTCCAGGAATCCGGTACACTCAACATGATTATGGGTGCAATACAGATTGAGCCCATCGCCTGGCTGTACCAGCATCCAATGGCTGCCGTTGTAGCTGCAAACATATGGCATGGAACTGCATTCTCTATGATGAACTTTCAGTCTGCACTGGATAATGTATCCGGAGATATCGAAGAGGCTGCAAAAGTGGACGGAGCAAACCGCAGGCAGACACTGCTTCGGATTATAGTACCCTGTATCAAAGATACCATTGCAACCAATACCATGTTAAATACCTTATCAACACTGGGTGTATTTGGATTGATCTACATTATGACTGGCGGAGGACCGGGTAATTCAACCAGTACACTTCCAATCTATATGTACAGACAGGCATTTACCAGCGGACAGATGGGTGCCGGAACAGCAATTGGTATGTTAATCTTAGTAGTTGGTATTGTCTGCAGTATCATCTATGCAAGAATATTGAAATCAGACGATTAAGGAGGGAAATTATATGCATGAAAAAACAACAAAGGGAATCCATTATGCAATCCTGAGCTGTATTGCATTGGTATTCATACTTCCACTTCTCTGGGTTGTTATCGCCTCCTTAGATACGAATGCAAGTGAGGCAATTAAGGCACCTACTCAGTGGACATTAGAGAATTACAAATCAGTACTTTCGAACAAAACGAATTTAAAAGGTTTTGGTATCGGGCTTTTCATCTCCTTTATCCAGGCAACCATCGTAGTAATTGTATCCGGGCTTGGCGCTTATGCTCTTTCAAGATACCGCTTAAGTTACCGCAAAGGGTTCATGTACGTGATCCTTTTTATGACCGCACTTCCGATGACGGCAGTTATTGTTCCTGTATACAAAATGTTTTTATCAATAGGCTTGCTAGATAGCATCTGGGGTGTTATTCTATTCCTGAGTGCTTCATCACTGCCCTATGGAATCTGGCTGATGAAAAATTTTATGGATGGCGTTCCGGTAGAGCTGGAAGAAGCCGCATGGGTAGATGGAGCAACTACCTGGCAGTCAATTCGAAAAGTAGTGGCGCCGCTTATGTTCCCGGGAATTTGTGTTGTATTTATATATACGTTCTCAGGAAGCTGGGGGAACTTCTTTATTCCCTATATCTTATTGAGTACACCTGCTAAGCAGCCTGCATCAATTCTCTTATATCAGTTCTTTGGAAATAATGGAATGGTTCAGTACGGACAGCTTGCAGCATACTCCGCAGTATATGCTTTACCCTCAATTTTACTTTATATCCTGTCTCAAAAATATATGTCAAAAGGATTTACCATGGCAGGGGCAGCAAAAGGATGATATTATACATGTGCCATACATCAGAGCCTGCTTGAAGCAGACTCTGATAAGGCACGTGATGTAGTTATAATAATGCAGATATCTTAATATCTGCCATAAAGAGGAGGTAACTCATGGTTTTAATTAAGGAAAGGATAGGAAAACTGATCGAAGACTTACATGAATTAATCTATCCGGAATCAGTTAATATCCAGAATTACAAAATGATTCAGACCACGGAACGTTTTACTGACATTACAGGTTTGGACACAAGTGCATGGCAGGAATTTTCCAGGGAACAGATTTGGGGCGGACACCGGGAGTATTACTGGTTTGAGACAACCGTAACGATACCCGATAGCTTGCATGGCAAGTGTGTAGTTTATGAACTAATCACCGGAAAAGAGAGCGAGTGGGATGCAACGAATCCACAGTTCTCTGTTTATGTGAATGGAGAAATGAAGCAGGGAATGGATGTGAACCACAGGGAAACGGTTCTGACAGAACATGCTGCTGCAGGCGAAAGCTATCGTATCGTCTTATCTGCATTTACGGGGGACCAGAATTTCAGCCTGAAGCTGGATTCAAAGTTAAAAACATTAGACCGGAAGACAGAAAAATATTTTTATGATATTTCTGTGCCGTTAAATGTTGCAAGGCTGTTAAACCCGGATGACAAAGCATACATAACAATTATTACAAGGTTAAACGAGTCTTTGAATCTGCTTGACTTAAGAAAAGAATATTCCAAAGAATATTACGATTCACTGGAAAAAGCACAGGAATACATTACAAAAGAATTCTATGAAAAAGAGTGTGGGAGCAGTGATGCAGTTGTTTATTGTGTAGGCCATACCCATATTGATGTGGCATGGCTCTGGTCACTGGCAGTGACAGAAGATAAGGCGGTCAGAAGTTTTTCAACGGTACTGGATCTAATGAAACAGTATCCCGAATACATTTTTATGTCCAGCCAGCCCCAGCTTTATAAATATGTAAAAAAGAATGCCCCAGAGGTATATGAACAGATCAAAGAAAGAGTAAAAGAAGGCAGATGGGAACCGGAAGGCGGCATGTTTGTAGAGGCGGATTGTAATATTGCATCCGGCGAGGCACTGGTCCGTCAGTTTATGTATGGACAGAAGTTCTTCCAGGAAGAGTTTGGAGCAGATAATTCAATTCTCTGGCTTCCGGATGTATTCGGATATTCGGCAGCGCTGCCCCAGATTATGAGAAAATGCGGGCTGCCATATTTTATGACAACGAAGATCAGCTGGAATGAATTTAACAAAATGCCCTATGATACCTTCGAATGGGAAGGAATTGACGGCAGCAGGGTTTTGACTCATTTTGTATCAACCAGGGATTATAAAAAAGGCGCAGTGGAAGGCGGATTCGAAACGGAGCATTTTACCACCTATAACGGAGATATTAATCCGTCCCAGATCAAAGGCGGATGGGCACGTTACAGCCAGAAATATCTAAACGAAGAAATCTTAAATTCCTTCGGCTATGGTGATGGCGGCGGCGGTCCTACTGCAAAAATGCTGGAAAACCATAGAAGATTAGAAAAAGGAATACCGGGTTGTCCGAAAACAGTTATGAGTACAGCCAAGAATTACTTTGAAGTTCTGGAAAAGAATGTGAAGGATCATAAATATCTGCCATCCTGGGTTGGGGAATTATACCTGGAATACCATAGGGGAACTTATACTTCCATGGCACGTAATAAGAAATATAACCGAAAAGCAGAATTCGCATATGAAAATGCAGAACTATACGGAATGATGGATCAGGATCTGACAGGAAATGCCTATCCTGACCATAAGCTTCACGAAGCATGGGAAGTAATCTTACGAAATCAGTTCCATGATATTCTTCCTGGATCCTCCATCAAAGAAGTATATGATGATTCTAAGGCAGAATACGAAAGTATATTTGCCATAAACAAAGATCTGGTAACCAATGCATTAAAAAATATTACAGACAAAGTGCAAGCTCCAAAGCATTCCATTGTAGTATATAATCCCAACAGTATGACAGCAGATGAGATCGTCAGCTTTCCGTGTCCGCAGGGGATGACAAATGCTGCCGTATACGACGGAGAGCGGCTGATTCCATCCCAGACAGCACATACCGGAGAAATTATTTTTAAGGCAGACGGTGTTCCGTCAAAAGGTTACAAGACATTTTATCTGAAAGAAGAAGAGTCAGAGGAAAGCGGCACTATGCAGGTTACTTCCACACATCTGGAAAATGACTTCTTTGCTATTACATTAAATGAAAAAGGACAGTTTGCATCCATATATGACAAAAAAGCAAAGCGCGAAGTGCTGCAGCCGGGAAAAGCAGCCAATGTGATCATGACTTACGAAGACAGGCCTCATAATTACGATGCCTGGGATGTAAATAATTACTATGTTGAAAAATCCTGGGAAGTAGATCAGGTAGAAAAAATAGAAATCGCAGAAAACGGACCGGTAAGGGCTTGTATTAAGGTACAAAGAAAATACCTGGATTCCACAATTACCCAGTCTATCTGCATCTACCAGGATATTCCAAGAATTGACATCAAAAATGAAATAGACTGGAAGGAACACCAGATTTTCATGAAGACTTTATTCCCGGTAGATGTTCATACCAGCGAAGCTACATTTGATATCCAGTATGGTAATGTGAAACGCCAGACACACTATAACACATCCTGGGATTATGCTAAATTTGAAGTCTGTGTACACAAATGGCTGGATGTATCCGAAGACAATTATGGTGTAAGTATGCTCAATGACTGTAAATACGGCTGCAGTGTACATGATGGTGTAATTGGAATGTCAATGCTGAAATCTGCATGTTATCCAAATCCGGAAGCGGACAAGGAGTTCCATGAATTTACTTACTCCTTCTATCCTCACGAAGGCGACTGGAGAAGCGCAGGCACCGTAAAACAGGCTTACCAGCTCAATAATCCTCTTACAGCAGTAGTAAAAGAGAATGAAGGCGGAGAATTAAAAGATATCTACTCACATGTATCTTCCGATCAGGATAACGTTGTTGTAGAGGTTGTGAAAAAAGCAGAAGAGGGAGACGCTCTAATTGTGCGTCTGTACGAATGCTTCAACCGCAGAACCCACGCATCCCTGACCTTTGCAAAAGATATTGTATCCGCATGGGAATGTAATATGATGGAAGTGAATGAAGTGGAAACAGCTGTTGTTGGCAATAAAATAGAATTTAATATGAAACCTTATGAAATCAAGACATTTAAAGTTATTTTCTGACATGCTCTAGCTTTACAGGGAACAGGTTAAGGACGCTTAGTGAAATCTGTTAGAATACAATAAAGAAGGGGTGCGGCATACAGCATGCCACATCCCCGGATATGATCGGTAAAATTACTGCATCAAACTTCCCAATATCTGATTCACAAGTTTGCCATCAGCCACACCTTTAACCTTCGGCATCAGTTCTTTCATAATCCGGCCTTTGTCCTTACCGGTTGGAGCATCGATGCCAAGGCTTTTCAGCACCTCTGAAATAACAGACTTAATCTCGTCTTCGTCCATCATATGCGGCGCAAATTCTTCATATACAGCGATCCGTTTCATGCATTCTTCTACAATATCAGTACGGTCGGCAGGCGTTAGTTCCAAGGTTTCTTTTGTCTGCTTAATCTCTTTTAATACCACTTCATTTTCTTCCTGCTCTGTCAGATCTTCTCTTTTGTCGATGGCCTTATTTTTTAAAGCGGACAACAGCATGGAAAGTGAATCTTTTCGTTCTTTTTCTCCGGCTTTCATAGCGGCAACCATAGCGCTTCTTACTTCATCTATTTTACTCATTGTGACCTCCTGTAAATAATTTAATAAATATATTTTTGATATACCTTTTATTATAGGAAGCGTGAAAATAAAAGTCAAGGAGAAATCTTTTGAAGGCATTCCCAAAACTGGTAAATATAGGTTTTGATAATTTTTTTCATTTTTTCAAAAAAAACTATTGATTTATTCTGAAAGTTAGTATATACTAACCATTGAAAAGAAGATTAGCGAAAGCTAACTGAAAGAAAAATAGCAAGGAATATTATAATTCTTACGGATGAGGTGGTGAGTAGTGATGCCTTTAACAATGGCGAGTACCGGAGAAATGAACGTTATTAAAAAAGTTGGCGGAAAAGAAGACACCAGAAGATTTCTGGAGAATCTTGGTTTTGTAACAGGAGCGGCTGTTACGGTTGTATCTGCGATTCAGGGAAATGTGATTGTGAATATCAAAGATTCCAGGGTTGCAATTAATCAGGATATGGCAAAAAAAATCATGATTTAAGAGGAGGAGAATGTAATGGCAACATTAAGAGATGTAGCTTGTGGAAACACAGTTACGGTAAGGAAGTTAAATGGCGAAGGTGCATTGAAGCGCCGCATTATGGATATGGGTATTACGAAAGGCTGTAAGGTTTTTGTTCGAAAAGTAGCCCCTCTCGGAGATCCTGTGGAAGTGACTGTGCGTGGATATGAGCTGTCCCTTAGAAAACAGGATGCTGAAATTATTGAGGTTGAATAAGGTGGTATAGAGAGTTGTTATAAATATGGAGTTCCATGAACTCTATTATTTTTGAAACAGAGTTAGGTGAAACTAACTATAAAGGAGGAAAAAGAGAAGATGGCAATTCGTATTGCACTTGCAGGTAATCCAAACTGCGGTAAAACAACGATGTTTAACAGCCTGACCGGCTCCAATCAATATGTTGGCAACTGGCCCGGAGTTACTGTTGAGAAAAAGGAAGGTAAATTAAAAGGGCATAAAGATGTGATTATCACAGATTTACCCGGAATTTATTCCTTATCTCCATATACCCTGGAAGAAGTAGTAAGCAGGGACTATATGCTGGATGAAAAACCGGATGTAGTGATCAATCTGGTGGACGCTACGAACCTGGAAAGAAATCTTTATTTAACTACACAAATCCTGGAGCTTGGTATTCCGGTGATTATAGCACTTAATATGATTGATCTTGCTAATAAAAATGGTGATAAAATCAATGTCGGAAAGCTCTCAGAAGCATTGGGATGTGAAGTCCTGGAGACCTCAGCACTAAAAGGCATTGGATTAGATGAGGTGTCAAACAGAGCGGTTGCTCTGGCGGCTAAACAAAAAACAATGACTTCCCAGCATAAATTTTCCGATAAGGTAGAGAGTTATCTTACAGATATTGAAGATCAGCTTCCTTCAGATCTACCTTCAGAACAGGTTCGCTGGTACAGTATTAAAATGTTTGAAAAAGATCCAAAAGTCATAGAAAAACTTTCTCTTTCTGCAGACAGCAGTAAAGTTATCAAAAATGTTGTGGAAGTGGCTGAAAACGAGATGGATGATGATACAGAAAGTATTATTACCAATGAAAGATATGAGTACATAGAAAAAGTGATTCATAATTGTCTGAAGAAAAAACAAAAAGGGATGACAACTTCAGATAAAATTGATAGAATAGTTACAAACCGCTGGCTGGCACTGCCAATCTTCGCAGCAATTATGTTTTTGGTTTATTATGTTTCCGTAACTACAATTGGTGCAGTGGTAACAGATTTTACAAATGATACTTTATTTGGGGCCTGGATTCAGCCGGCTGTACAGGCAGGTCTTGAAAATATAGGCGCTGCAGAATGGCTGATATCTCTGGTAGTAGACGGTATTATCGGCGGCCTTGCAGCCCCCATTGGATTTGCACCGCAGATGGCAATTTTATTCCTGTTCCTTTCTGTATTAGAAGATTGCGGTTACATGGCGCGTGTTGCATTTATCATGGACCGGGTATTCCGCAGATTCGGACTTTCCGGTAAGAGCTTTATTCCACTTTTGATCGGTTCCGGATGCGGCGTTCCTGGAATAATGGCAACAAAGACGATTGAAAATGAAGAAAACCGTAAAATGACTATTATGACTACCACATTTATTCCCTGTGGAGCAAAACTGCCGGTTATTGCCTTAATTGCAGGTGCCATTATGGGCGGTGCATGGTGGATGGCTCCGCTGATGTACTTCATTGGAATCTTTGCTGTTGTAATTTCCTGTATTATGTTAAAGAAAACAAAATTATTCGCCGGAGAAGTATCTCCGTTTGTTATTGAATTACCCCAGTATCATATTCCGGATGTGAAAACAGTGCTGCTTCATGTTTGGGAACGTGTATGGAGCTTCCTGAAGAAGGCCGGAACGATTCTGTTCCTCTGCTGTATGGTAATGTGGTTCCTTGGAACTTTCGGTTTTGCCAATGGACAATTTGGAATGGCAGCATCCGAGAATGACAGCTTACTGGCTATTATCGGCGGATTTATTGCACCGATCTTTGCACCTCTCGGATTTGGCAACTGGAAGGCAGTGGCATCTTCCCTTTCCGGTTTCGTTGCCAAAGAAGGTATTGTCAGCACCATGGGCGTTATTGCCGGAATGTCAGATGCGGCAGAAACAGATGCCACATTATGGCAGACTGTTATGACATTCTTCCCAAGTGCCATTGCTGCATTCTCCTTCCTGGTATTTAACCTGTTGGATTCTCCGTGCCTTGCAGCTATCAGCACAATGGCAAAAGAATTCAGAAGTAAAAAATGGACCGCATTTGCTATCATATATCAGAACATATTTGCTTATGCAGTGACTTTAATGATCTTTCAGTTTGGCACGGCCTTCACAGGCGGTGGATTTACAGTAGGAACTGCAGTTGCAGCAATTATATTGATTATTTTCCTGTTTATGCTGTTCCGTCCGGCTTACAATCCGAACAAACACAAACAGGCATCCGGCAAGATGGCGAGAGCGTAACAGCATGGTATAAATTCGAACTTGCACGTAACTGTTTATCCGGTACATCATTGTAAACGCTGCAATGTTGTACGAACTTTATGAATGTAGAAAGAAGGAGGTTTTATGTTAAGTTGGATCACTGCGAATGCAGCAACCGTTAGTATATCAATTGCGATTCTGCTTGTCGTAATCCTGGATGTGCGCTATATCATCAAGCAAAAAGAAAAAGGTGGTATGTGTGCCGGCTGTTCCGGATGCGGCGGGAGTTGCAAGAGTTGTAAACCTCAGCATAAAAAGATAGGTTAAACACTGGATTGCGGGGCGGAGGTATGGGATTAAAGCAGGAAGCTGCTCTGGTTCCATGCATCTGCACCCGCATTTCCTGTACATAACTGAAAATGGAAGAGAGGAGAAAATTTCATGAATCCGGCAAATCTTATTATAATCCTGATTATTGCGGCAGGTGTATTTTTGGCTATCCGTCCCACCATCAAACATATGAAAGGGGAGGGGAGCTGCTGCGGCGGAGGTTCTTTGGATGGTTCCAAAAGAAAGAAGAAGAAACTTACAGAGCCTAAATGCGGAGAAAAGGTTATATACGTGGATGGAATGCACTGCCAAAATTGTAAAGAGAGAGTGGAGGATGCAATCAACCAGATTGATGGTGCGGCAGCGGTGGTACATCTGAAAGAGAAAAGAGCAATTGTTTCGATGAGTCGGGAGATTGCGGATGAACCGCTTATAAAAGCAATTGAAAGTGCAGGTTATCGGGTAAAGAAAATAAATCCGTAAAAACGCACATAGAAGAGTTGAAAATTTTAGTAAAAATAGCAATTGAAAATTCCTGAAAAGCCGATACAATTGAATTAGTAAAACTAATTTACAAAAACTAATTTAGCAAAAATCAAGGAGTCTTAGGAGATAAGGCGCAGGAGGGAATATGCAGAAAACGGAATTAAAAAAAATGGGCAGTATACAGCAAATGGCATATGTACGGAATATAGAATTCAAAGAGGGGCGTGCCTGTGGCATGAAGGCAATTCAGGTGAAGTCCGGTAACATTCAGTTTACGGCTGCCCAGGATAAATGCCTGGATATTGTGGAACTGTCTTACAAAGGAAGAACACTGAACTTTTTAAGTAAGCCGGGTTTACAGAACCGTCAGCATTATGATTCCAGTGGTTTTGAAGCGCAGCGCAGTATAATGGGCGGCCTTTTCTTTACCTGTGGAACTGATAATGTAGGAACACCGGAGCCAGAAGCGAATCCGCCGCTGCCAATGCATGGAAGCCTTCGTTCAACACCTGCAGAGCATGTCTGCACAGATGCTTACTGGGCGGATACGGAGTATCATATCAGGATATCAGGAGAAATGCGTCAGGCACAGCTTTTTGGTGAAAATGTCGTATTGAGAAGAACAATTGAAACTGTTTTGGGTTCCAATGTGATTCATATACATGATGAATTTGAGAATCAGTCATATGAAGAGGTACCGTTTATGCTGCTTTACCATTGTAATGCAGGTTATCCGTTGCTGGATAAGGGAACTGTGATTGATATACCGACTGATCAAACGGTTCTAAGAGGAGAAGACAGCCAGACCAGTCTGAACTGGAGAGAAATGGAAGAACCGGAAGATGGAAAACCGGAAGAAGTATTTTTTCACCAGGTTCAGGCAGATGAAAAAGGTGATACATATGCAGCTGTCATCAACAAAGATCTGGGGCTGGGGCTAAAAGTTCATTTTAACAAAAACCAGCTCCCCAACCTGACCCAGTGGAAATCAGCCGCTTCCGGGGACTATGCTCTGGGACTGGAACCTTGTAACTGCCGAGTTAACGGCCAGTCCTGGGAAAAAAAGAACAATACGCTGATGACGTTGAAAAGCGGAGAGAAAAAAGCTGTTGATCTAAAATTTGAAATTATAGAGCTGTAATTAAATTTACTGAACCAAACAATTTTCAGACAAAAGAGAGGTGCAGTCATGTGTCTCTTTTTTTGTTTGACCGGCAGGGTTTTCTGTATTAAGATATCACCAAAAATTTTGTTGATCAATTTCATGGAGTTAGCTAAAACTAACAAAATAATATTTATTATCAGTAAAGACTTGACTTTTTCTGAAAGTTAGCATAAGATAACTATATAAAAATGATTGACCATTACATACTTTAGAGTTGGAAAGGAGCGGTATTATGCCATTAGCGTTAGCAGCGTCCGGTGATAGAAGAATTGTAAAATCTTATTATGGTTCTGAAGAAATGAAGCGCCATCTGGAATCGCTTGGATTTGTCAAGGGACAGGAAGTCGAGGTTCTGGGGGAGAACGCCAGCGGAATGACCTTAATTATAAGGGGAACCCGTATAGCATTAAACCGCAGCCTTGCTCAGAAGATTATGGTGGAATAGTCTGTGACCATGCGGCTTCCATACAGAATCTATGTAAACAATGGTAAATTAGCAGAATAGATGTCATATTCTGCTAATTTTTACAGCAGTGGTTAGTTGCAACTAACTGAAAAACAGCTGGCATAGATAACATTTACCTTTTAAAGTAAAAGAAAGACAGGAGTGATCTAGTTGAAACCAAAAGAATATGACAGTCAGCCGATTCAAAAGCTGATCAACAAAAAAGAACTAATCATAAATGAATTACGCAGCAAAGGGCTTCGAATCACGAAGCAGAGAAAATTAATCATTGATATTATACTGGATGAAGAATGTACCTGCTGTAAGGAAATATATTATCAGGCGCATGGCAAGGATTCTTCTATTGGGATCGCCACGGTATACCGGATGGTGAAAACTTTAGAGGAAATAGGAGCAATAGACAGAAGGAATATGTACCGACTATCCTATGATCAGGAGGCAGGTATTAATAATGGATGTACGATTTTATTAAAAAGTAATGCTACCATCCGTTTGTCCAGGGAACAATGGGCAGAGGTGCTGGAAACAGGATTAAAGAAAAAAGGATTTTTAGCAGAAGATAAAATAGAGGCGGTTTTAGTGCAATAAAGACAGAATATAAGAAAATTGCTGGACGAAAGCCTCCAAATCGTATATATTATAAGGTAATAACTATTGGAGGTGAAACTTGATGTACGAGTCCGGAGAGAATTATTTAGAGACGATATTAATGCTGAAAGAAAAGAACGGTACGGTTCGTTCAATCGACATTGCAAGAGAATTAGAATTTAGTAAGCCCAGTGTCAGCAGGGCAGTAGGAATTTTAAAGGAAAACGGATACATAACAGTAGAAAGCGGCGGAGAGTTAGAACTGACATCGGAAGGTTCTAAACTTGCGAAATCAATATATGAGCGTCATAAACTTCTGACGGAGTTTCTGATGAAGGCTGCAGATGTATCAGAGGAAATTGCGGAAAAGGATGCATGTAAAATGGAGCATATCATAAGTCAGGAAGTATTTCAGGGAATAAAAGAGTATCTGAGTAAGAGTTGACAGGGAAAGCAGGTTTCAACTTGTCACGAGGATAAAAATATGTTAATATAATAGAGCGGCAAGGAGGTCAGAGCGAAATAATGTCTGATCTTTTTTGCGTTTTTTACTATAAATAATAAAATGAATGGAGGATACGCAATGAAGATGCGAGGGATTTATACATCCGTTAACGATATTAGAAGACGAGTATTTACTGAAGTTGCAAGACTTTCGTATGAAGGCGGGGATTATTCCAGGATAGAAGAAGTTCCGTTTCAAATTATTCCGGGTGAAGTTGCTTCTTACCGGGAAAGTGTGTTTTTGGAAAGGGCTATTGTAGGAGAGAGGCTTCGCCTATCCATAGGCCTGCCGCTTCGTAAAATGACAGAACATGCACCTATATCAGATGGAATTGAAGAAAGTGCCATTGCAGAAAAGTATTACGATCCGCCCCTTGTAAATATAATAAAGTTTGCCTGTCATTCCTGTCCGGATAATGTAATCCGGGTAACAGATGCCTGTCAGGGGTGCCTTGCTCATCCGTGTGTGGAAGTGTGTCCCAAAGATGCGGTTTCCATAAAAGAGGGCAGATCCATTATTGACCAGGATAAATGCATTAAATGCGGCAAGTGCATTAAGGTATGCCCTTATAATGCCATTATGAAAATAGAACGCCCCTGTGCAAGAGTATGCGGGATGGATGCGATTGGTTCTGATGAACTTGGACGGGCAGATATTGATTATGATAAATGTGTTTCCTGCGGTATGTGCCTGGTAAACTGTCCGTTTGGTGCGATAGCAGATAAAGGCCAGATCTTCCAGACCATACAGGCAATTAAAAGTGATGTTCCCGTATATGCTGCGATTGCACCGGCATTTGTTGGGCAGTTCGGTCCAAAACTGACGCCGGAAAAACTGCGTGATGCATTTAAACAGCTGGGATTTGAAGATGTAGTGGAAGTTGCAATCGGAGCGGATCTGTGTACCATCGAAGAAGCCAAAGATTTCCTTGAAGAAGTTCCGGAGAAACAGCCATTTATGGCAACATCCTGTTGTCCGGCATGGTCTGTAATGGCGAAAAAACTCTATCCTGATCTGGCACCATACATTTCAATGGCATTAACCCCTATGGTTTTAACTGGCCGATTAATCAAAAAGAAACATCCGGGCTGCAAGGTCGTATTTGTAGGTCCTTGTGCTGCGAAAAAGCTGGAAGCAAGCCGTAAATCTATCCGAAGTGATATTGATTTTGTATTGACTTTTGAAGAATTGATGGGTATGTTTGAAGCCCGGGATGTGGATTTTGATGCGATTACCAATGAAAGTAAACTGTCCGAATCCAGCGGTGACGGAAGAGGATTTGCAGTCAGCGGAGGTGTGGCGAATGCTGTTGTGAACTGTATAAAAGAGTTAGAGCCTAACCGGGAAGTCAAAGTAGTGAGCGCAGAAGGCCTGCGGGACTGCAAAAAAATGCTGATGATGGCAAAAGCAGGAAAGTACAACGGGTATCTGTTGGAAGGAATGGCATGTCCGGGAGGATGCGTAGCAGGAGCCGGAACATTGCAGCCAATCATTAAGTCTTCCGCTGCAGTTAATATCAATAAAAAGAATGCACCTCACCAGGGGGTGTTGTCAAGCGATTATAAAGAGTATCTGGAAAAACTGGAAGAGGAATAGCAGTAAAGGAGGCAGGGGATGATGGTAAACGGACAGCGGATGGTGTTAGAAGGTGTACCCAATGCAAGAGACCTTGGCGGGTATTTGACGGAAGACGGCAGGGTGATTAAAACCCATAGACTTATACGTAGCGGAGCACTGTGGAATTTAACGAAGAAGGATCAGGAGATTCTGATCAGGGAATATGAAGTGAAAACGGATATTGATTTTCGTTCCCATATGGAAGCTGACCAGAAACCGGATCCAAAGCTTCCCGGTGTGCGTTATGTGCAGATTCCTATTATCGATGAGTCGGCAGCAGGAATTACAAGGGAGAATGTGAACGGGCTGGAAGATATGATTCTAAAAGCCAGTGATTACATTCTGAAGAGCAGCAAAGCAGCCGGTGAATTTATGAAGAAGACCTACCGGGATCTGGTAACGAATGAATATTCCATAGCTCAGTACCGTAAATTTTTTGATACAGTATCCAGCCATGAGGAAGGTGCTGTACTGTGGCATTGCAGCGTGGGTAAAGACAGAGCCGGAGTCGGAGCGGCATTGGTTCTTCTTGCCCTCGGAGTGCCAAGAGATACGATTATGGAGGATTATTTGCGGACAAACCAGTTTCTGAAGGAAGAGACAGAGCATTTGATAGCGGCTGTGGCAAAAGTCCATAATAGTCCGGAGCTTTTAAAAGCAGCAGCTGAGATAAATGGTGTCTGCAGGGAATACCTGGAAACAGTATTTCAGGCTATGGACGAAAACTGGGGATCAGCCGATAAATTTTTAGAAGAACAGCTGGGACTCACTTCTGAGAAAAGAGAACAATGGACAGAGCGGTTTACTGAACTGCCTGAAATATACAGGTAATGGATAGATGAAGATTGATATTAAAACTATAAAAGATAACTGTTATAATAAATCTTATATCAAAGGTGTTTCGCTGAATGAAAATGGGATGGTCTACGGCGTACATTCCGATATGGATGAATCTTCCGGTATTTTTCATGCCAGCGGGGATGTGGAAGGAAGTTCCGGTACAGATTACCATGTCTGGTTTGATTATGATGTGGAGTCAGAAGATTTCCTGGAGTATGAATGTGAATGTCCTGCATTTTTTAAATATCCGGGTATGTGCAAACATTGTGTGGCCCTTGCACTAAAGTATGCCTCATCCACCAAGTCTAAGGCACTGTATGATTTTGAAAAATTCAAAATCCAGCAGTTAAAGTCTAAAAAAGTTCATACGGCGCCGGAATTATCCAAGCTTATCTTTGAATATACCATGCAGAAGAAAGCACAGTTTCTGCAGCCGGATGTTACGGGTAATATAGATCTTGAGCCAACCCTGATACGGGACTATTCCGGTTGGTCACTGGGGTTTCGTGTCGGTGCAGAAAATAAATATGTTGTAAAGGATATCCATTCATTTCTGGAGGCGATAGACCGGAATGAAAAGGTGGATTATGGGAAAAAGTTAGGCTTTATCCATGAAATGGGTGCTTTTACAAAACAGGCGCAGGAGATCATTTCCTATCTGAAAAAGTATATAGGTGAGTACCGTTACTACCACAACAGCACTTATTATATGCCCAGTATGCGATATTTTAAAATATCGGATGAAGCAAGGGGGGCTTTTTTACACATGATGGTGGATAAGTCCTGTAATCTGGATGATTATCTGACCAGAGATAAGGAGTTATTTGTGGTAAAGGAAAATCCCACGCTGTATTTTGGATTGGAACGGTTGGGCGAAGGCGGAGGATTTTCCCTTGTGGTTCCGGAAGAGGAAGCGTTTCTGGGAAATGGGAAGCTGTATCTGCGAAGCGGCAGAACCGTATACGAGTGCGATGCCGATTTCACGCGGGAGATGGGGTCTGTCTGCAGAATAGGCAAGATCAATAAAGAAGTGGTTCTGGATGTGGAAGAAAAGGATATGAGTTCTTTTTGCAGTTCTTTACTGCCGGTTCTAAAAAAATATACACAGCTTAAAGTGGATGGGGATCTGGATAAATATATTCCCCATGAAGCACTAATTAAAATTTATATTGACTATGACCAGGGGTTTATTACCGCAAAAATGGAAGCGGAATATGGTGAAAAGGTCTATGATCTTACGGAACATTATGATTTCAGTAATGCTTTTCGGGATATTCAAAAAGAAGCGATGGCGGTAAAAACGGTTGAATCTTATTTTGAAGGGATCAGTACAGATAACCGTTTTTGGATTGATGAAGAAAATGAGGATATGGTTTACCATCTTCTGACTACCGGTATTTACCAGATAGAAAAAGCGGGAGAAGTCTATATTTCGGAAGCTTTTCAGAAGCTTAAGGTTACCGGGGCCTCCAAGATTACAGTGGGAATTTCGGTAAAAGGCGGATTGCTGGATCTTCAGGTAGACGCGGGGAATCTTTCGAAAGAAGACCTGAAGGGGATGCTTCAGAGTTACCGTCAGAGAAAAAAATACCACCGATTAAAAAATGGTGATTTCATAGAACTTGAGGATAATGGACTGGCAGTTATATCTGAGCTGGCTGACGGACTGAACTTAAAAGCCGGAGAGATTTCCGGCGGATCTATTGAGATACCAAAATATCGGGCGTTTTATCTGGATCAGGTTCTGAAAAGTGAAGGTACGGAGGTTCATCGGGATGCATCATTTAAGTCTATGATCCGTAATATGAAGGATGTGGAAGACAGTGATTACGAAGTACCGGTTTCTTTGAAGAAGGTTATGAGAAATTACCAGAAGACGGGATTTCGATGGCTGTGTACACTGGATGCTATGGGATTTGGCGGGATATTAGCTGATGATATGGGGCTTGGAAAGACGCTTCAGATTATAGGTTTTCTCTTGAAGAAGAAAGAAGACAATGAGAAAAAAGAGCCTACCCTCATTGTATGTCCGGCCTCTCTTGTTTATAACTGGGAAAGTGAGATAGAGAAATTTGCACCGGATCTGAATGTATTAGTATTGGCCGGGGGCATGGCAGAACGAAGAGATCTGCTAAGAGGATATAAGGATTTTGATGTTATCGTAACTTCCTATGATCTTTTAAAGCGTGATATCGAAGAATATGAGGGCAAACATTTTTTTGCCCAGGTAATTGACGAAGCACAAAATATTAAAAATCACACAACCCAGGCATCAAAGGCTGTTAAATTCATCCAGGCGGAAGTGAAATTTGCACTCACCGGAACCCCCATAGAAAACCGGTTGAGTGAGTTGTGGAGTATTTTTGATTATCTGATGCCGGGATTGCTGAACAGCTATGAAAAATTCAAAACAGAGTATGAAACACCAATCGTCCAGGCAAAGGATGAGATTGTGACCAGGCGTCTGCAGAAAATGATTAAGCCCTTTATTCTGCGGCGGCTTAAGTCTGAGGTATTAAAAGACCTTCCGGAAAAAGAAGAAAATGTTATTTATTCCAAATTGGAAGGAGAGCAGAATGAGCTCTACCGCGCCAATGTAAACAAGCTTTTGGAAACCCTTAATCAAACCAGCAAAGAAGAATTCCAAACTGGCAAAATACAGCTTCTGGCACAGCTTACCAGACTTCGCCAGGTCTGTTGTGCACCGTCACTGGTGTATGAGGATTATAAGGGGGGAGCGGCAAAACTGGATACCTGCATGGAATTGATAAAAAATGCAGTAGAAGGCGGTCACAAAATACTGGTATTTTCACAGTTTACAAGTCTCTTTGTGCTTCTGGAGAAAGAGCTGGAAAAGGCAAAAATCAGAAATTACAAACTTACCGGAGCTACTGCAAAATCCAGGAGGGCGCAATTGGTAGCGGAATTTAATGAAAATGATGTACCGGTATTCCTGATATCTTTGAAGGCGGGAGGAACGGGACTCAATCTCACCGGTGCAAGTATTGTAATTCATTTTGATCCCTGGTGGAATGTAGCGGCGCAGAATCAGGCAACTGACAGAGCACACAGGATTGGACAGAAGAATACGGTGAGTGTCTACAAACTAATAGCAAAAAATACCATTGAAGAAAAAATACTTCTGCTTCAGGAAGCGAAAAAGAATCTGTCAGATCAGATTATTTCGGAAGATGGTGTATCCGTATCTAATTTATCAAAAGAAGATTTTATGGGTATATTGGAAACTGTTTAAGGTTTTATAATACAAAGAGTCAGCAGATACGCCGGGGTGGTGGTTATCTGCTGACTCTTTGCATGGCTGAAAATAATAATTGCGTAATATGAAATCATTATATTTATTCTACCTGAAAGTTTAATGATGATTCACTTGGGCGGCAGTAAACACGGCAACAGAACGTGGTTCCAGCCGGAAAGCATGATCTTCCATGACTGCCATATCAGAGGATTGGATGCATGTTCTCAGCGGATTTTCTTCGGCAGTATTGACTGCAAGCTGCCATTTCAGCGGCTCCTGCAATGAAGGAAGTGTGATAGTCAGTGGTTCCCAGTAAACATTGACAGCCAGATACACAATATCATCCCCTGACTCATCGGGAAGCCGTCCGGAAAACAAAATACCGATCATTTTTGATTCGGAAGTAACATGGCTTTCATAGGGATTTAACTGGTGAATACTGATGGCTTCCAGATTACAGAAACTGGGTGCGAGGCTGCATCTAATCGCAGGGTGGCTGCGGCGAAATGTTATCATATAGGAAAAAAAGTCAAACATATCCTGGTTTTTTTCCAGCAGAGTCCAATCCAGCCAGGAAATTTCATTATCCTGACAATAGGGATTATTGTTCCCAAACTGAGTATTGCAAAATTCATCTCCAGCCAGGAACATAGGGGTGCCACGGCTGCACATCAGTACGGCACAGGCATTTTTGATCATCCGGTGACGTAATTTTAAGACTTGCGGATCTGTGGTATCACCTTCTACGCCGCAGTTCCAGCTGCGGTTATCATTGGTTCCATCCGTATTATTCCATCCGTTTGCTTCATTGTGCTTCTCATTATAAGAATAGAGATCATATAAGGTGAAACCGTCGTGGCAGGTCAGAAAATTAACAGATGCATTATAGCCCCGCTGTTTGGGGTCATAGAGGTCCGGAGAGCCGATAATGCGTTTAACGGCTTCAGGAGCAAGCCAGTAATCCCCTTTTAAAAAGCTCCGAAGATCATCCCGGTATTTTCCGTTCCATTCCGCCCAGCGGTGCCAGGAAGGGAAGGTACCCACCTGATAGAGACCACCTGCATCCCAGGCTTCCGCAATCAGTTTTACATTGCCAAGTATCGGATCAAATGCAAGACTTTGCAGCAGCGGAGGTTTGCTCATTGGAGAACCGTCTTCGTTACGGCCCAGGATGGCAGCAAGGTCAAAGCGAAATCCGTCAACCCGGTAATTGGTGACCCAGTAGCGGAGACATTCCAGTATCATCTGCTGGACGATGGGGTGATTGCAGTTTAAGGTGTTGCCGCATCCGCTGAAGTTATAATATTTTCCGTCCGGCGTCAGCATATAATAGATATTGTTGTCAAATCCTTTAAAAGAAAAATACGGTCCGGCTTCATTTCCTTCTGCCGTATGATTAAAAACTACATCTAAAATTACTTCTATGCCGTTTTCATTGAGAGACTTTATCAGATTTTTAAGCTCCAGTCCTTCCTGGTTCGCTTCGTTATGGGAGGCGTAGCTGGTATTAGGAGAAAAAAAGCCCACGGTATTATAGCCCCAGTAGTTTAGAAGTTCTTTTCCGTTCACTTCCCTGCGGTCGCTCATTTCATCGAATTCGAAAATCGGCATCAGTTCAACCGCATTTATTCCCAGCCTTTTTAAATATGGAATTTTTTCCTTTAATCCGTCAAAAGTTCCCGGATGCTGAACTCCTGAGGAGATATGTTTTGTAAATCCCCGGATATGAAGCTCGTAGATGACCAGATCTTCCATTGTAATCAGGGGCTGACTGAAGTTGCCCCAGTCAAAGTTGTTTTTTACGACCCGTGCCCGGTACTGGACATCACATGAGGATTGCACACCCCACACACTTTGTCCGGTTACAGCTCTGGCATAGGGATCCAGCAGCGGCTTTGTCTTATCGAAAATGAACCCTTTTTCCGGCTGGTAAGGGCCATCCAGACGAAAGGCATACTCGAAATCCGCCATATTCAGACCAAATACAATCATAGAAAAGACATGCCCGATCTTATAAGTATCGGGATATTTCAGGACGGCATAGGGTGAGCATTGTCCGGGATGGTAGAGCAGCAGTTCGCAGGAGACGGCATTATGGGAATGAACGGTAAAACTGATTCCACCCGGTATAGCAGTGGCGCCGTTAATTTCATAAAATCCTGGACGAACCTTGTATCCTTCTACTGTATCTAACGGAAGGAGATGGTTGCTCATCATAGAAGGCAGTACTTTTGTGGAATACTCTTTTGTTGAAATTACTGTGGATTTTTTCATTATTATACCCCCTGCATATCGCAGGTTCCGCCTGCGATACTGCATTATTAAGTAGTTAAAAAGATGCCGCATTGGCTGCGGCTGATGCCTATTTACCGATAGCATCCAGAATATAGTCCAGTTCTTTGGCGCAGGTAGACCGTTCATAGTGAATACCGTCTATAGTCTCGAAGCCGGTTTTATTCAGATAGCGGTAGGTATTGATTACACTGGTGCCAAAAGCCGCTTTTAATTTACGGTTAAAAGTCCGGATCTGAGCATCTGTATGATAAGTGAAGGTGCTGTCCACAGGTGTAATAGTAGTAATATAAATTCTGGTTTGTGGATACTGATTCATAAGCTCCCGACAGAGGGCAATGTATCCTTCAATATCCTGCATATCGTTGACCCCCATACAGATGACGGCAGTTCGTCCGGGATCTTTATCCAGGAACTTTTTTAATTCTACAAATGCGGTGTTTTGAAACCACGGAAGCCTTGCACCGCTTTTTGTAATAAATTGAATGTTTTTCGTATGGTCATCCAGGATCTGTTCTTTACCTTTTGTCCTGGAAGCTCCAACAAAGACAGTTGAGCTTTTTCCCTGTGCAGATCGATTACTTACACGTATGGTACAGGAGGCTGATGACGGATTTTTCACAGATGAAGCTGTTATAACAGCTGTTCCGGACTGCAAAGCTTTTATATTGCCGGCGCTGTCAACCGACACTGTTGCGGGGGCGCTGGAAACAAATGTTACCCGGTCAGCTGCCATTATTTTCCCGTTTTTATAAGGAGTGATCTTATTTGACTCACCTGCAAAGAGGTTCTGTACATATTTTTCAAAGGTAATTTCTGATTTTTTAGGGGACACAATTACCGTACATCTTGTTTTCACTGATGCAGCTCCTTTTACGGAGCAGACGATGACTGCTTTGCCAGGTTTTATACCGGTAATCAGTCCTTTGGAAGATATTTTAGCTACTTTCATATTAAGAGAGCGGTATTTTATCTTTTTTCTGGTGGCATTCTGCGGTACCACATGTGCAATACATTTTACTGTCTGGCCTTCTTTTACGGAAAGAGCAGGACGCTTTAATTTGATAGAGACAGGAGGAACTTTGGAAAACCTGCCTGCGGAGACATTCATATTAAGGGAAAAGAATGTGGTAAGTACCAGCAAAACGAGACACAATTTTTGGAATTTCTTATGCATGATTCAATCCTTCACTTGCTGTTAATATTTTATTCATAGATGTAACCCATTATACACAAGGAAAAAAGCATTAGCAACATCTATAATATGAACTTTTGCTTAAGTTTTCATACATGACTTTTATATATTAATCTGGTATGATATACTGTATGAGAGCCTGTCATGTAACGATCATGCAGCAGGCAGTTATCAAACATGTTCAGGCTAAAGAAAATCAGTGTATCGTGAGCTGAAAAAGTACGACATAAGGGGTGAAAAAATGAAGGGAAATACTAAGAAGAAAAAAATAATTTTAGGGGTAGTAATTGGATTTTTCGTGATTATAATTGGTGTTTACCTGGGAATTGCAGTTTATTTTACGAAGCATTTCTACGGCGGCACGGTTATAAACGGTCTGGATTGCAGTAATGCAACCGTTGCCCAGGTAGAGGATAAGATACAGGAGAGTATCCTTGTATACAATCTTACTTTAAAAGGACGTGATAACTTTGAAGAAGTGATTACGGCGGAACAGCTGGGTTTTCAGTACACAGATGAAGAACAGGAAGTAGAGAAGCTCTTAAAAGCCCAGGAGCCATTTTTATGGTTTTTACATATGGGAAAACAAGAGAATTACGAAACATCGGTTAATACTTCCTATGATAAAGAGCTGGTGTCTTCACTGGTTAAGAATTTAAAGTGTTTTAAGGATGGAAATATCGTGGAACCGAAAGATGCTTACATAGAAGAGACGGCCACCGGCTTTGAGATCGTCCCGGAAGTGGCAGGAAATACCATGGATCAGGAGCAGGTGAAACAGGCAATTATTGATGCGGTAGACAAACATAAAACAGAACTATCTTTTGAAGAAGCAGGACTTTACAAGAATCCTGTAGTCTACAGCAACAATGAAAAAATGGTTAATCAGGTGGAAGAACTCAACCGCTTAACCCAGGCAGAGATTACTTTCGATTTTGTTGACCGTAAGTTGGTAGCAGACAGGGGTCAGATCAGAGAATGGCTGGTTGAAGGGGATAATGGAGAATACTCCATTGATGAAGATAAAGTAAGGCAGTGGGTCAATAAAATGGCGGCGGAAACGGATACGTTCGGACTCAGCAGGGAATTTAAGACTTCAAAAGGAGATACGATCACTTTGGAGGGCGGAGACTATGGCTGGGCGACGGATGTGGATGCTACAACCGAGATTTTATTAGAGGCTTTAAAAGCAGGCAAGGTGGAGACTCTGGAACCGGAATATGTCTATACCGCTATGGACCGGTCCACAAATGATATTGGTGATACTTACGTAGAGGTAAGCATTGAAGAACAGCGGATGTGGTGTTATAAAGACGGAGACCTGATTGTAGACACTCCGATTGTAACCGGAAACTCTTCCAAAGGATGGGATACGCCGAAGGGTGGATGCTGGGCAATAGATGCCAAGAAGCGTAACGCGATTCTAAAGGGAGAAGGTTATGCATCACCCGTAGATTACTGGCTGCCATTCAATGGGGACGTGGGTATCCATGACCTGAACCGTCCTGCATTTGGCGGAGAGATCTATAAGACAGATGGTTCTCATGGATGTGTGAACACGCCCTATGATAATGCAGAAAAAATTTATGAAGCAGTAGAGATTGGAACACCGGTTATTGTATATTAAAAAATACCTTGACGTTTTCTATACAGTTAAATATAATAGAGTCAAATAAATTTACTGATAAGTTAGAGAAAGGATTTTTGCAATATGGACAGTTCAGAAGATAATGATGGCATTTGTGATATATGCAGGGGACGTTTAGGGCAAAAACCTTAGAAAATAATGGAAAGAGGCATAATCTGATTTTTACGCAGATTATGTCTTTTTGTGCATTTTAAGTTTTTTGAGTTCGGTATTTGCATAATGAAATCACAGGAGGAACGAAATGAAATTTTTTAAAAAGCAGTCACCGGGAAGGTTGATTGCGTTGGGATTTGCATTGGTTATTTTTGCAGGTGCTTTGATTTTGATGCTGCCCATATCGGTAAATGATGGGGCTGAAGTAAGTTTTATCAATGCCTTATTTACATCCACCAGCGCAGTCTGTGTAACGGGCTTAATTGCCATTGACACGGCAGAGCATTTTACAGTGTTTGGAAGAACGGTGGTGGCACTTCTGATTCAGATAGGCGGTTTAGGAGTTACGGCTGTCGGTGTTACTTTTATTCTTGCAGCCGGAAAACGTGTGGGAATTAAGGGGAGGCTTTTAGTAAAAGAAGCCATGAACCTGAACAGTTTTAAAGGCGTTGTGCGTCTGGTTAAGGCTGTGTTACTTATGACCCTGTGTTTTGAAGGAGCCGGAGTAATTTTAAGTTTTATTGTATTTGTGCAGGATTTTCCACCCCTTGATGCACTTGGCATCAGTTTATTCCATTCGGTGGCAGCATTTAATAACTCCGGATTTGATATTCTGGGAGGATTACAAAACCTGATACCATATCAGAATAACGTACTTTTAAACCTGACTACCTGCGGGCTGATTATTTTTGGCGGTTTGGGATTTCTGGTTATTTTAGATATAATTAAGACACGTTCTTTTAAGAAACTAAGGCTTCATTCTAAAGTAGTTATTACCATGAGTATTTTCCTGCTGGCTATTGGTACGATTCTATTGAAGCTGACAGAAGATATCACCTGGCTGGGAGCATTTTTCCAGAGTGTTTCCGCACGTACAGCAGGATTTAGTACATATCCAATCGGCAGCTTTACAAATGCCGGGTTGTTTGTTCTGACTATTTTAATGTTTATCGGAGCTTCACCGGGATCTACCGGAGGCGGTATTAAAACCAGTACTTTTTTTGCATTGATGCAGGCTACCAAAAGCTCGGCTACGAATCAGCACAGTGCAGCATTTCGCCGTAAGATTCCCACAGAGGTAATTACAAAGGCTTTTATCATTACGTTCCTGGCGCTGCTTGTAGTATGTACCGGTACATTTGCACTATGTATATTAGAGCCGGACTGTTCTTTTATTCAGTTGTTTTTTGAAGTGACGTCTGCATTTGGTACAGTGGGATTGTCTACGGGAATTACACCGGATCTTTGTGTGGCAAGTAAAGTGGTACTGATTATTACCATGTTTATCGGAAGGCTTGGACCGCTGACCATTGCATCTTTATGGGCATTTAAGGCAACTTCGAATGTAAGTTATACGGAAGAAACAATTATTATAGGTTAGCAATATAAAACAGAAAGGTTAACATTATGAGAAAAAATAGAGAAACATATTCCTATGGTATTATTGGGCTTGGAAGATTTGGGACGGCACTTGCCAAAACACTTGCAGAGGCAGGAGAAGAGGTTATCGTAATTGATAATACGGAAAGTAAAGTAAAAGAGCTGAGACAATTTACGGAAAATGCCTTTGTGGCGGAGACGCTTACCAAAGAAGTTCTGGAAGAAATCGGAATACAAAATTGTGATACGGTGGTAGTCTGCATAGGTGAGAAAATTGATACCAGTATTCTGACTACCCTGAATGTGGTAAGCCTGGGAGTACCCAGAGTCATTGCAAAGGCGATCAGCCCGGATCAGGGAGCTGTCCTTGAAAAAATAGGGGCACAGGTAGTATATCCGGAAAGTGATATGGCTGTGCGTCTGGCAAACAGGCTCCTGGCAAACAGTGTTTTAGATTACATTTCTTTAAATAATAATGTGGAAATTACAGAAATTAAATTATCTGGCTCCCTGGTGGACAAAAGTATCCTTGAAGCAGATCTTCGCCAGAAATATGGGCTGAATATCATTGCAATTGAGAGAGAGAATAAAACAGACATTGAGATAAACCCCAATTACCGTTTTTCGGAGGGAGACATTATTGTTGTAGTAGGGAAAAAAGATAATGTACAGAAATTTGAAGATTCATTGAATTAAAAGGATTGACATTCCACCGCGCAGGAAGGTTTACAATGAGTGTAACAGGGAGGCGGAACATGTATAAGATAAGTGAATTTTCTAAAATCACCCGGTTAACGGTGAAAGCGCTTCGTTATTATGACGAAGCGGGTATCTTAAAACCATCCCACAGAGCCGAAAACGGTTACCGTTATTACAGTGAGGTAGATTTTAAGAAAGCAGAACTGATTCAGTTTCTGCGAAATTTGAGTTTTGGTATTGCGGAAGTGAAGGATATTATGGAAAATTGCAGAAGTACAGAAGATATATCCTATTATCTGGAAGAAAAGCAGGATATGATCCGCAGGCAGATTCAAAAAGAAAAGGAACTTATCCGCCGGATGGACCGCTATTTGAAACCCAAAGACGCGGAGGTGGAATCTATGGAATATAAAATTGAGATCAAAAGTTTCCCTGCTGTCACAGCGGCATCGATAAGATTTAAGGGAAGGTATCAGGATATGGGCAAGTATATGGCTGAGATTTACAGGGAAATCAAGGGAAAAGGAGCCGGCGAACCATTTTGCTGTTACCATGACGATGATTTTAAAGAAGAAGCAGATATTGAGATCTGTGTGCCTGCAAAAGGTCTGACAGAGGGAAAGAATATCAGATCCAAACAGCTGCCGGCTGTAAATAAGGCAATCTGTACCATACACACAGGGAGTTATGAAGGACTTCACAGAGCATACAAGGCATTGCTCGACTATGCCAGGGAGAAGGGTTATACTTGTAGTACGCCTTCCAGAGAAGTGTATCATAAGGGACCTGGAATGATCTTTAAGGGAAATCCGAATAAATATGTCACAGAGATCATCATTCCGGTGGAATATTCGGAATAGAAATCCGGGATTTCCGGAAAAATGAAAGCCCGTTACCGCATCAGGGGATTGCGAAAGCAGCCGCCCGGGTGCGGTATTTTTATGAAATGGAGTATATTTGCTTTAAAAAGTATAGCGCACTTAAAGCAGGAAGAGCAGGACAATTGCCAATACAGTCTGCATGGTGCCAACCAGTCCCCCATACAGCATTGATTTTGGGCCTTCATCCAAAAGATCCTGGAATTTCACCCGCATACCAATAGCTGCCAGGGCTATGATTTCAAACTGTCCGCTTATCAATTTTGCAGCTTTTATCATCGGAAGGGGTACTATGCCTATACTGCTTATAATACTGAAAATGAAAAATCCAATGATAAACCAGGGAATCCCGCAGGAAATTCTTGTACTTTGCGTGCTCTTCCAGGGTTTCTTTATAAAGAGCTTTTCCCCATCAGCAGTGTTCATTTTGGAAAAAACCAACGCCACCACAACCAGGAATACAATTCTGATAATCTTAAATATGGTTGCCATCTGTACCACGTCATCATTGATAAATTTAGCGGATGCAATAACCTGGCCAATGGATTGCAGCACTCCGCCAATCATACCGGAAGCATGAATTGTCTCATTATGGTATAAAATGCCTGTGATAACCGGCAGAATTACCATCAGAAAAGTGCCGGTAATATTTACAATCGTAATGGAAATCCCTTTATCTTTGGCATCTGCGTCAATCACCGGAGAAATTGTTCCAATGGCGGAGGAACCGCAGACTGCATTTCCGGCGCACATCAACAGACAGAATTTTTTGCGAAAGCCCAGCCTTTTGCCGATGAGGTAGGTCACGGTAATGGTAAGGGACATTTGCAGTGCAATAAAAATTATGCCGGAGATACCTACACCAAGGATATCGGACAGATGAAGTGTCAGCCCGGTGAGTACAATGGAATACTCCAAAAGCATAGATTCAGAGAATTTACATCCTTTATTCAGGGATTCCCTGTTTAAAAAGGTATTTCCGCAAAGAATGCCGATGCCGATGGCAAACAGGGCAGAGCCCACAGCAGGTACAAATGAACTGATTATCTGAGCGATACATGAGATAATCAGGCAGACGATGAATCCTGGAATCAAATTTTTCAGTGGTTCCGTAAATTTTTTCAAAACATTCACTCCTTTATACTATTTTTCAATTCCTGTTGATTTTACCATCATTTGGTTATAAAATAAAATTATTAAATTTTATAAAACTATAATATATATTTATATTAAGGAGACGTATGTTAGATTTTAGAATAAAAACTTTTCTTGAATTATGCAGATTAAAAAATTATACAAAGACGGCACATTCCCTGCATATCACCCAGCCGGCAGTTACCCAGCATATTCAATATCTGGAACGGGAATACGGGATGAATTTTTTTGACCATGAAGCAAGAGAACTTACACTTACGCCAAAAGGACAGATATTCTACTGGTCGGCACTGACAATGGAGGCGAACAGCCGGAAAATTCATGAGTTAATGCAGCAGCCTGTCGCAGCCGCCAGGTATTTCAGGTTTGGAGCTACCCTGAGTATTGGGGAGTATCTGATGCCGCCTATTTTAGCCGCGTATCTAAAAGAGTATCCCCAAAACAGATTGTCCATGCTGGTTGAAAATACAGCGGCACTGCTGAAAAAACTGGATGGAGGTGAAATAGATTTTGCAGTTGTAGAAGGACGGTTTGACAAGAATGCCTACAGTCACGTGCTTCTGGCAAACGAAAAGTTTATTGCGGTGTGTGCCGCTGATTTTCCCATACAGGAAGAAATGCTGATGGATGATATCACGAAGTATCCGCTGATTATAAGGGAAAAAGGTTCGGGAACGAGATGGATTCTGGAGGATATACTGGCTGAGCACAATCTGAGTATCGGGCAGTTTGAAAAGCTGAGTGAAATGGGGAATTTTGCAGTCATCAAACATCTGGTACAGGAAAAGCTGGGATTGACATTTGCCTACGAATCTGTGGTGAGAAGAGAAATCAGAGAAGGAAAATTAAAAAAGGTAACGATACAAAACTTCCAGGCGGCACGTGAATTTAACTTTGTATATTTAAAAGATAGTATTTTTGAAAAGGAATACCTGGAATTTTACCGGTATTGTATGACTGGTGTGGGTTTACTCCTTGGGGAGGGCACGTGGAGCCTTATGAATCCATAGAGGAGTGTGCCATCCGGGAAGTAAAAGAAGAAACCGGTCATATTTCCTTTGCACCGGGGTGCCGTGAACGTTTTGACCAGTTGTTTTAAAGAGGGAATTGTTGAAAAGTTAAAAGTTTGGCAAGTGCTGATTATTTTTCTCCAATGACACATAACCACCCATGTTTGGGATGTTTACGGACGCGAATTTTTGAAAAACCAGCTTCCAGCATCGCTTTTTTCAAACCAAGTGCAGAAGGAATATGCATTTTCAAAAGCTTTGTCACTTCCGAATATTTGTCAAGATCATCGTCTACAGACTGTACCATTTCACATATAATTGCCAATCTGCCGCCGGGCTTTAAAACCCGGAGTACTTCTTTTAAGTCAGAATGAATGTCCGGCCAGAAATAAATGGTTTCAATAGCGGTTACCAGGTCGAAAACATGATCCCGAAATGGCAGGTTGGAGACACTGGCTTTTAAAATATCGGCCCTTCCATTTGCAATAAAATGGCTGTTTTCTTTTAGTGCACGTTCGATACAAAGAGGAGAGTAGTCTACACCGTAGACTTTTCCCTGGGGAATTAACTTCAAAAGGCGACGTACTGCTTTTCCGCCTCCGCATCCAATATCCAGCGCTTTGCAGTTCGGCTCTGGATCCAGCTGGTAAAGTGCCCATTTTGTCAGGCGGGCATGTCCTAAATTCATTTTATGAATCATCAGACTGCCCCATGTCCCTTCCGGGCGGCGGGCATTTTTTGTGAGATTTTTTATCATATTCGATGGCTCCTTTTCCGGAGTATTATTCCAATACGTTTCATGCATTTTTCAAATACTCTCTTGTGTAAAAGTTCGTACAATCCATTATAAAGCGGGCAGGGGAGTGTGTCAACTCTTGGTCAATCAAAAAAAATGCCAGAAATTTCAGGGTTTGTTTTGTCCAATTTGCACAAATAAAAAAGTAAATATAGTTTGAAAATGATGGAAAATCAATTTTATTTATGCACTTTTTATATGTATATTGACTTAAAAGAAAGTTTCGTATAGAATGTCAACATATCAGGACAAACGAAAGAAAATAAGAAGAAATGGAGAGGTTAATTATGAAAATGAAAAGAGCTTTAGCATGGTTATTGGCGGGGACTATGGTTGCTGGTTTGACGGGGTGCGGCGGCAGTTCGGACAGCAAAAGTACGGAGGTGTCAAAAGATGGCACCCGGGAAGAAACACAGGCGGGTTCCGGGGAAGCTTCCGGAGACCAGATTACCTTACGTATGGCATGGTGGGGATCACAAAGCCGACATGATGCCACCAATAAGGTAATTGAGATGTATGAGGAACAGAATCCAAATGTAAAAATTGAAGCGGAATTCTATGATTTTGACAGCTATTTTACAAAGCTGGATACTTTAGTGGCTGCTGATGATGTATGGGATATTTTCCAGCTGGGAGGCAATTTCCCCAAATACGAAAATAACATAGAGATGCTTGGCAGTTATATCGATAATGGGACAATTGATGTAAAGGATACCACGGAGTCATTTTTGAAAACAACCCAGAATAATAACGGGGATCAGGTAGGTATCTCTATTGGAACAAATACATATGGAATCGCATATGATCCTGCTGTTTTTGAAGAGGCCGGATTGACAGAACCATCCGATGACTGGACCTGGGAGGAGTGGAAGCAGGACTGTCTTACAATCACAGAAAAGCTGGGGATTTTTGGTACTTCCAAAATGGATAACTTTATTGCCGGGGTGACCCAGAGAGTGTCTCAGACAGAAAAAGATGCCAATTTCTTCAATAAAGAAGGAAATGGGCTTGCCTGGTCAGACGCAAAGCCGATGGCAGATTATCTCTCTATGATAAAAGAACTGACCGATGCAGGATCATATCCCGATGCAGGAGCAATTAAAGAAATAAAGGATATTGAAAATGATTATCTGGTTACGGGAGATGCAGGTATGACCTGGGTTGCGTCCAACCAGATCAATTCCATTATCAATGCTGCGGGAAGAGAAATCAAGATTGCACCGGTTCCCCGTATTACAAAAGACGGCGCTTACGGCATGATTGTTCAATCCTCACAGATGCTTTCTATTTCAAAAAACTCCAAACAGAAAGAAGAAGCAGCAAAATTTGTAAATTACTTTGTAAATGATTTAGAGGCAAATAAAGTGTTAAACGGAGAGCGCGGTGTTCCTATCATGTCTAAGGTAAGAGAGGAAGTAAAAGCGCAGGCGGATGACGCAAATAAGGTGATTTATGACTTTGTTGATAAAATTGGTAAATTCCCTTTGGAGGACAGTAATGTAATCAGTCCGGAACCCAAGACAGAAATTGAAGACCAGGATAAGCTGTTAGTAGAAAAAGTGCAGTATGGAGAATTAACACCGGAGGAAGCGGCACAGAAATTAGTAGAATTTGCCCAAAGCAAATTTAATTAAAATTGCTGACATCCATGGAAGAAAAGGAGAATGGATATGGAAAAGAAACAAAGCAGTAAATTTCAGAAGTTTATACATAACAATAATACGGCAGGTTATCTGTTTTCACTGCCATTTATCGTTGGATTCCTGGGATTTACCCTGATTCCAATATTAGTATCCATGTACTATTCGGTAACAGATTACAAATTAGGGCAGGATGCTTCTTTTATTGGTATGCAGAATTATTTAAGTCTGCTGACGGACGAGCGATTTATGAATTCGATGAAAGTGACCGTTATTTACGTTGTGATTTCCGTTCCCGTAAAATTGGCATTTGCCCTTCTGGTTGCATATCTGTTGACAAAGAAGAGAAAAGGCGTTACTTTTTACCGATCTTTATATTATGTTCCCTCATTGATCGGCGGCAGTATTGCAGTAGCCCTGGTATGGAAGACAATCTTCTCTACCAGAGGCCTTGCCAATGCTATTCTCACCGGAATAGGCATGAAGAAGATTTCCTGGCTTGGAGATCCAAATGCGGCAATGGGAATTCTTATTGCTATGGCTGCATGGCAGTTTGGTTCCTCTATGATTATTTTTGCAGCAGGGCTAAAGGAAATTCCCGGAAGTTATTACGAAGCGGCAGATATTGACGGAGCAAATAAATTTCAGCGGTTCTTCAAGATCACCCTGCCATGTCTGTCCCCTATTATTTTATATAATCTGGTAATGCAGACAATATCAGCATTTATGTCTTTTACCCAGGCATTTGTAATTACCCAGGGCGGACCAAACGATGCAACGAATTTCTACGCGTTATATGTATATAAACATGCGTTCCAGTATTCCAATATGGGTTATGCCAGCGCTATGTCCTGGATTATGCTGGTTCTGATCAGTGTCGTTACACTTGTGATATTTAAATCGTCAAAATTCTGGGTATTCTCGGAATCAGACCAATAGGATGAAGGAGGATAAGCTGACATGGGAATGAAAACAAAACATCGCTTTGGCACTTTCTTCTACCATCTGTTTGTATGCGGATTTGGGCTGATTATGATTTATCCGGTACTCTGGATGATCAGTGGTGCTTTTAAGAATAACATGGAAATTTTAAATGGCGGGCTGAAACTTTTGCCCCCTAACTGGAGATTTGAGAATTTTACAAATGGATGGTCCGGGTTTGGAGGAATATCTTTTGGGAGATTTTTTGCAAATTCGTTTATTGTAGCTGGTATCTCTACGGCGGCGACCGTATTTAGTTCGGCATGTGTCGCTTATGCATTTGCCAGAATCAAATTCAAGGGAAGCAAGATCTGGTTTACTGCCATGATTTGTACCATGATGCTGCCTGCTCAGATTATTCTGGTGCCGCAGTATATTATATACAACAGGCTTGGCTGGGTGGGAACTTTTTTGCCTCTGATTCTGCCCCATTTCTTCGGACAGGCATTCTTCATCTATCAGATGATGCAGTTTGCAAAAGGGATTCCAAGAGAACTGGATGAAGCAGCAACCATAGACGGATGCAGCAAATATTCCATTTTTACCAGGATCATTTTCCCGCTGCTAAAGCCATCTATTGTAACAACGGTAATCATTCAGTTTTACTGGAAATGGGATGACTTTATGGCACCTATGATTTATCTGAATAAACCTAAGATGTATACGGCATCCATCGCAATTAAACAGTTTGCAGATGCTTCCTCTACAACGGATTACGGTGCGATGTTCGCAATGTCCACCTGTTCCCTGATTCCTGTATTTTTCATTTTCCTGGTTTTTAACAAATATCTGGTGGAAGGAATCAGTACCAGCGGATTGAAAGGATAGAATGCTATGATTGACAGACAGTTGCTGCTGAGCAGGCACAATCCCCATCTTGTTTGTGCCAGTATAGAGTCACCGTTAACGGTGGGAAACGGAGAATTTGCGTTTACCGTGGATGTAACCGGGCTGCAGACTTTTTACGGGGAGCAAAAGGAAGCCCATGTACCACTTTGCACTATGAGCCAATGGGGATGGCATACCGCACCGGCAGGAGAAAACAGAGACATTTATTTTAAGCCCTCCCAGGTAGTAAAAACAAAATACAAAAATGGAGACAGGATAGTCAGCTATGCATCTGACTGTCAGCCGGGAAATGAAGAAATCTATCATTGGCTGCGTGAAAATCCCCATCGACTTAATTTATGCAGGCTGACGTTTCTGTGGAATGGGGAAGAGATACCTTCATCGGATATTACAAATGTGGATCAGACGTTGTCCTTGTATGAAGGAATTATAACAAGCAGATTTACCATCTGCGGATACCCGGCAGAGGTGAAGACTATCTGTGCCGGAGAATGGGATGTACTTGGAATTCAAGTGGATTCAGAAGCATTGAAGACAGGGGAGCTCACCGTGGGGATCATGTTTCCTTATGGCAGCAGTGATATTACGGCATCCGACTGGGAACATGGGCAGTGGCATCAAACCAGGATAGCGGATGGGGATTGTACGGATTTAAAAGGAATGGTACATATTCACCGGATCCTGGACAGAGATCAGTATCATGTGATGTTAAACAGGGAGAGTGAGTCTGTACTGACAACGGATAACAGTCATTGCATAAACCTTAGAAATTATGGCAGGATACTGACTTTTACCATAGGATTTTCGGCTGGTAAACAGGTGCAGATACCGGATTATGAACAGGTGAAAAGCAGCAGCCGCAGGGAATGGAAGAAGTTCTGGGATATTTGTGGAATGATCGATCTCCACCGGTCAAAGGATAAGAGAGCCCTTGAACTGGAGCGCAGGATCATTCTTTCCCAATATCTGCTGAAGCTGCAATCCTGTGGGTCCATGCCTCCCCAGGAAACGGGGCTGACCTGCAACAGCTGGTACGGAAAGTTCCATCTGGAAATGTACCCCTGGCATTGCGCCTGGTTACCGCTTTGGAATCAGGGAGATCGTTTAGAAAAGAGCCTGGACTGGTACCGGAAGCATCTGCAGATAGCAAAAGAGAATGCAGCTGGGAATGGTTACCGGGGGGCAAGGTGGCCGAAGATGGTAGCTTATGATGGGGTAGACAGTCCTTCTTTTATAGCAGTGCTGCTGATCTGGCAGCAGCCCCATATTATCTATATGCTGGAATTGCTTTATCAAAATGGCGGCGGGCAGAAACTGCTGGAGGAGTACTGGGAGGTGGTGAAAGAAACAGCAGACTTTATGTGTGACTTTACCATTTGGAACGAGATGACCGGATATTATGACCTGCCGTCACCGCTGATTCCTGCCCAGGAGGAACATGATCCCGGGACAACGAAAAATCCCACCTTTGAATTAGAATACTGGCATTTTACCCTGCATATTGCTGCCAGGTGGGCAGAACGTCTGGGGAAAGAGTCGGAAAACTGGATCTATACTGCAGAACATATGGCACCGTCATCAGTGAAAGCGGGGGCTTATCTGGCATGTGAGACCTGTCCTGCCACCTTTGAAGAGTGGGGGCGTGACCATCCGTCCATGACCGGAGCATATGGTCTGATTCCCGGAGACCGTATTCTTAAGAACCGGATGAAAGCAACTTTAAAGAAAGTCTTTGTCTGCTGGGACTTTACCACAATGTGGGGCTGGGACTTTGCTATGATGGCAATGACTGCCATAAGGCTGAATGATCCGGAAACTGCAATTGATATTCTGCTGAAAGACTCTCCCAAGAATTCATATGTAATTAGCGGAAACAACTATCAGGCGGGACGGACGGATCTTCCTCTGTATCTGCCGGGAAATGGTTCCCTTCTGCTGGCTGCGGCTATGATGACTGCCGGTTATGCAGGATGCAGGAAAACATTGCCCGGATTTCCAGAGAATGGAATGTGGGAAGTGGAATACGAAAATATACATCCCTTTCCGTATTAATTTTTTGTTCTAACAGGGAAATCATGGAATAAATTGTATCAGGATTCCATAATTTCCGCACCAAAGGATTTTGGACGGGGCAGTGCAATGCTTTTATTGAATTGCTTCCGGTATTTCAGGGGAGAAGTTTCGGTATGCTTACGAAAGATCTTTTCAAAATAGGTGATGCTTTCATAGCCCAGCCGTTCTGCAATCTCCGTGATACTTAAATCCGTTTCCGCGAGCAGAACCCGCGCCTGCTGTATGCGGTTTACATTGATATATTCATTGACCGTATAGCCGGTTATTTCCTTGAAAATTCTGCTTAAATAGCTTTTGCTCATATAAAAATGATCGGCTATATGGGCAAGTGAACAGGCGGAATCATAATTTGCGGTAATAAAGGAGGCCACTTCCGACACCTTCTGATGAGTAGCTGATGTGGAAAGTGCAGTGGTTGGAGCAGATGAAACACTGTTTGACCAATGGCGCATGGCAAAGAACAAAAGTCTGGCAAGCTTTGTCATCGTCATCATCCGGTATCCGGGATCACAGGTATACATTTCATCTGCGATTCCATCCAGGAGGGATAGGACATATTTCTGCCGGGGAACATCCAGCTGCAGTACCCCCTGGTTTTTTCGGAAAAACTCAGCCAGAGAAAGTTCCCCTGTAGAAGCAAGAAATGTAGAAAAAGGCTCATCCAGAAATTCGATCACAATACGTTCATGGTAGGAGTCGCCGTACTGACCGGTCTTGTGGATCTGGTTGCGGTTTATGAAGACCAGGCTTCCCTTTTTAATGTGGTAAGTTTGTTTTTCTATAAAATAGTAGCGCTCACCTTCCACCAGATAATAGATCTCATATTCATCATGGGTGTGTTTGGATGGCATGGTAAATTCGTAATCTCGTACGACCCGGTCAATCATAATACCGTCGATACTTTCACTATACAGGACTTTGCGCATATTTGTCTCCTTTGTATGAATAATCTAGTACTCTATCGTTACTGTCCGGATGTACTAGATATAGAATATATAAAACATTATATTATATTTTGTCGTAATGTCCAGTAGTTCATAAAGCTGCAGGTATCGGGTACGCATTGAAAACAGTAATTAATTTAAAGAAAGCAGGTAATCGCATGAAGTATAATCACGACAAAGCATCAGATGTACAAATAACTTATATCGGGGGAGGTTCCAGAGGATGGGCATGGACATTTATGACGGATCTGGCTATGGAACCCCGCATGAGTGGTACCATCCGCTTATATGATATCGACAAAGAGGCTGCAAAAGCAAATGAAGTCATTGGAAATCATGTAAGTGAACGCAGCGAAGCGGTGGGAAAATGGGAATATAAAACTTATGACAGCCTGCAGGCAGCACTGTCAGGTGCAGATTTTATTGTGATTTCCATTTTACCGGGGACTTTTGAAGAAATGGCAGCAGATGTGCATTTGCCCGAAAGGCTTGGAATTTACCAGTCAGTAGGTGATACGGCAGGTCCGGGAGGAATGATCCGTGCACTGCGGACGATTCCCATGTTTGTTGAAATCGCAAAAGCAATCCGTGACCATGCGCCAAATGCCTGGGTAATAAACTATACCAATCCAATGTCTCTGTGTGTAAAAACCCTGTACAAGGTCTTCCCCGGGATAAAGGCTTTTGGATGCTGTCATGAAGTATTTGGCACCCAGAAAGTATTAAAAGGCATTTTAGAAGATACTTATGGATTGGAAGAGGTCAACCGCAGAGATATACAGGTGAATGTTCTGGGTATTAACCATTTTACGTGGTTTGACTATGCATCTTATAAAGGAATGGACTTGTTCCCGGTGTATCGGGATTATATAGAGAAGCACTTTGAAGAAGGGTATGAGGAAAGAGATACCAATTGGGCAAATGTATGTTTTGCATGCTCACACCGTGTGAAGTTTGACCTGTTTCGAAGGTATGGTCTGATTGCAGCAGCAGGAGACCGTCATCTGGCAGAGTTTATGCCGGGAAATGAGTACCTGAAAGATCCAGATTCAGTAGAAGAATGGAAATTCGGACTGACAACAGTTGAGTGGAGAAAAGAAGACCTGAAAAATCGTCTGGACAAAAGTAAAAAACTGCTGACACAGGAAGAAGAAGTAGAATTAAGGCCTACCGGAGAAGAAGGGATTCTTTTGATAAAAGCATTATGCGGGCTTGAACGGGTTATCAGTAATGTGAATATTCCAAACAGCTTTGGACAGATTCCCAATCTTCCGCTGGGTGCAGTGGTAGAAACAAATGCAGTGTTTGAACGGGATGCCATCCGCCCGGTTGTAGCAGGCGGGATACCGGATTCCGTAAAAACCCTGATTATGCCGCATATTGAAAATCATGAATATATCATGGAGGCAGCCATGAACTGCAGTAAAGAAGCTGTTGTAAAAGCATTTCTCAATGATCCGGCATTTACAGGTAAAAACTGCAGTGAAGATGATATTCGCTCTTTAGTCAATGATATGATTGCTGCAACGATGGGTTATCTTACAGGTGGGTGGAAATAACAGAATAATTAAGAAATGCGGTCCCATTATCTGATATGATACCTCTTAAGCAGACAAGGTAATAACCAAAATCTACTTAGGAGGTATTTTCATGGGGAAATAGGGAATTAGTTATTATGAAACACTTTTGGAAGACTTCTTACAGGGCTTTTTCATTTTAAATTTTAATTTTAATTTTTCCGGGCGGTCTGGATTCTTTGGAAACCAGCCTTTGGCAACCCGCTCTTCCTGTTCTTTTAATTCTACGATGCTCCAAAAACAGGTGAAGCTTAAGATACTGAACAGGGAAGAGAACATGGTGTTTTCAATATTAACGGTAAGGACTAAGCAAAGAACTCCGGCAAGCAGGAAGAGTGGCCAGATTTTACTGGAGAAGTAGTATTCTCCTTTGATGACGATGGGATGAAACACGCCAATGGTCAAAAATGCAAATAAACCAATCAGTAAACCTTCAAAATACATAAGTTTGTTTCCTTTCTTATTATGAGAATTAATGCTATCTTTGATACCAGCACATACATTCCTGAACTCGGGTTCCATATTCCTGATTCGCTGCGAACAGGTAGCTGAGCACGCATTTCTGGATATTTTCAGAAGTGGTATACAATTCGGAAGCAATGTTGTCAACCAGATGGTCACGTGCTTCCTGACAAAGAGAAAGATAACGTTCCCCAGCCTGGGTGAAATTGTCTTCTTTTAGAATTTCAGAGCGTTCAATGGAGCCGGAGATACATTCCCCGGTGCCGCTGGAAACCAATTGTCCTGGTGTCCATTTTTCTTCATGATTGACCGGAATATCCCTGAAATCCGGACCAATTCTTCTTCGCTGTGCATCCCAGTAGATAAAGGAACGTCCCTGCAGCATCTTATCTGCAGAAAGCTGGATTCCATCAATCAGGTTAGAAGGGGAAAAGGCAGCTTTTTCTACCTGCTGCTGATAATTATCCACATTGCGGTCTAAGGTGAGGCATCCTACCCTTGTGAGAGGAAATTGTTCCTGATTCCAGACTTTTGTGTCATCTAAAGGATCAAATGTGAGGCTGCAGGCTTCGTCCACATTCATGAACTGAACGCAGAGTTCATACTGGTAGGTTTCCCCCCCGGCCAGGGTATTGTATAATTCCTCCCCGGCAATATTGGGATTTTCGCCAGCCAGTTTCGCTGCTTCTTCCCGGGTTAAAGTACATTCCTGACAGGATGGTATCCAATGGTATTTTACATAACGCCGAACTCCTTTTTCATTCTCCCAGACGTAAGTATTGACGCCGTATGTACGCATACAACGAAAACTTGCCAGCGTCCCCAGATCTGAATACAGAAGGGTTACAAAATGAGTCGCTTCCGGAGTTTCTGCCACGAAATTCCAAAATGCCTGTGCATTTGGAATGTTGTTTACCGGTGATGGTGACAGGGATTTGATGGCAGCCGGGAATTTCATGGCATCTCTTACTAAGAATACAGGAATATGGTTGCAGAGAAGATCAAAAACGCCGCAGTCTGTATAGAATTTGGTGGAAAATCCCCTTACATTCCGGGCGGTGTCCGGGGTTCCTTTTGTACTCACGGCAAAAGAAAACCGTGAAAAGGTGTAGGTTACCTGACCTGGTTTCTGTAAAAAGGATGCTTTGGTATAAGGGCGCATAGACTGATAGGCCGTAAAGTATCCAAATGCTCCATAGCCTTTCGTATGTACAGCTCTTTCTATGATTTTTTCATGGACAAAGGTCTCAAGAGTTTCATGCAAAATGGTGTCCTGTAAAAGTACGGGGCCGCCTGGACCAACTGTCTGAGCGTGTTCAACCATGTTATGATTCCGGCATTTTTGGGAAGGGGAATGGGAATCCTGGGTGCATCGGTTCTGACCCATATTGCATCGGTTAGGCTGAGAACCGTATTGATAGTGATGTGGCATGGGAAGTCTCCTTTTTAAATATCGCTTTTTTATTATATGGTAATTTATATAAAATGCAGCTTGGACATTGAAAAGGCATTCATTTTTTTATGAAAGTCTTGTAAAGAATGAAGCAGCATTGTAAAATAAATGCATATAATTGGAATATTTGATTTCAGGAAGGATAAAATAATATGTATATAAGATTATTAGAACCAAAATTTAGTGTGTGCAAGCTTAAGGCAGGGGCAAAGATCCCATATGACGAAGAATTTGTATTTACAGGGAAAACGGACGAAGAATTGTCCCTGGTCTGCCCGGAAAATATGGTTCCGGACCAATTTTTAGAGCGGGAAGACGGATGGAGGGGATTTCGGATAGAAGGGGTGCTGGATTTCTCCATGATTGGAGTTATTGCCAAGCTATCGAAACTGCTGGCGGAACATGAAGTGGGGATTTTTGTAATATCCACCTTTAATACAGACTACGTTTTTGTAAAAGAAGAAAATTGGAAAAAAACAGTTGCGACTTTAAAAACAAACGGATACGGGATACGATAAGCAGGAAATGGAAGAGATAAAAATCTTCCATTTTTTTGTTTTGTGACTTGGTCACGGTAAATGAGAATTAGAACCATTATAATGATATTAAGATAATGATCTTACGGCGAAACCGATGGAAACCAGTTTTTGCCGGAGTCAAAAATGATCAGAATAGAGGTAATGATAATATGGGTAAAAAAACAGTGATTATTGGCGGGGTTGCAGGTGGAGCCACCACTGCAGCACGCCTTAGAAGACGCGACGAATCAATGGAAATAGTTGTATTTGAAAAAGGGGGCTATATTTCTTATGCAAACTGCGGTCTGCCTTATTATATCGGAGATGTAATCAAAAGCCGCGATGCACTGCTTTTACAGACACCCCAGGGAATGAAAAAGAAATTCAATATAGATGTCCGTATTTACAGCGAAGTTATAAAAATACAACCGGACCGCAAATGTGTTACGGTTCAGAATCTTGAGACAAATGAAACTTATGAAGAAGTATATGATAATCTGGTTATAGCAACAGGGTCATCCCCGCTAAAGCCGCCGATTAAAGGGATTGACGGAGAAGGAATCTATACACTGTGGACCGTACCGGATACCGATAAAATAAAGGCATTTGCAGAGGAAAAACATCCCCAAAGAGCAGCGGTCATCGGCGGAGGATTCATCGGTCTTGAGATGGCTGAAAACTTGCACCGGGCAGGAATTGAGGTAACCATTATCGAGATGCAGGATCAGGTGATGGCGCCAATTGACAAAGAAATGGCGCATCTTCTCCATGAAAACATGCAGATGAACGGTGTGGAAGTGATATTGGGTGATGGGGTTTCCAGCTTTGAAGACCGGTTAGGTACAACACAGATTACCTTGGGAAGCGGGAAAGTAGTAACGGCAGATCTTGTAATTTTATCCATTGGAGTACGCCCAAACAGTATCCTGGCTAAGGAAGCCGGGCTTCAGTTAAATGAACGGGGCGGCATTGTGGTAGATGAATACTTAAGAACCTCAAATCCGGATATCTATGCGGTAGGAGATGTGATTCAGGTTGAAAATTTCGTATTAAAGAATCCTGCAATGGTTCCTCTTGCAGGACCTGCAAATAAGCAGGCAAGGATCTGTGCTGATAATATAGCCGGGGATAAAAAGAAATATCATGGTTCCCAGGGAACCTCCGTAGCACAGGTCTTTGACCTGACTGCTGCAGCAGTGGGAGTAAATGAAAAGACCCTGAAGAAAATGGGCAGGGTAAAGGGCGAAGATTATGAAACGGTCTTGATTAACCAGAAGTCCCATGCCGGTTATTATCCCGGTGCAGTCCCTCTTACATTAAAAATGCTGTTTGACATGGAAGGTAAAATTTTAGGGGCGCAGATTGTGGGTCAGGACGGTGTAGATAAAAGAATCGATACATTAGCAGTCACCATGCGTTTAAATGGAACCATATATGATCTGGAAGAGTTGGAACTTTCTTATGCTCCGCCTTATTCCTCAGCAAAAGATCCGGTTAATATGCTGGGATTTACAGCCCACAATGTACTGGATCACATGGTTTCCTTTATCGGATGGGATGAAATGGATGAACTTCAGGAGCCGGGGGAAGAAAATACGGCTTTTACAATCCTGGATGTCACCGAGGAGATGGAACGTCTGGTATATCAGATTCCCGGGTCTTATCATATTCCGCTTGGAGAACTCCGGGGAAGAATGGGAGAACTGGAGAAAACCCGGATGATCATCGTATACTGTGCCGTAGGAGTCAGGTCTTACAACGGAGCCAGGATACTGATGCAAAATGGATTTGAAAACGTAAAGGTATTGTCCGGAGGTACTGGTTTCTATAAATCAATGCATTATGAGGACAGGGAAGACGAGGAGGATTCAGAAGAAATGGTAAAGGATGATATAAAAGCAGCGCAGGTAAAAGCAGAATCCGTTCCAGCACAAAAAGAAATGAAAATTCTGGATTGCTGCGGGCTTCAGTGTCCGGGGCCTATTATGAAAGTAAATGAAACCCTGGGAGAAATGGAAGAGAATCAGATCCTGCAGGTTTCTGCAACGGATATGGGATTTGTCAGAGATATTGAAGCATGGTGTAAAAGAACAGGAAATACATTTGTTAATTCGGAGCGAAAAGACAGAGAGAACCTTGTCTATATCAAAAAAGGAACCAATGTGTGCCAGGGAGTTTCACAGGCAGATGCTGTAAGCCTTCCACAGGGTAAGACTTTAATTGTATTCAGCGGAGATCTGGATAAAGTGCTGGCTTCCTTTATCATTGCAAATGGAGCAGCAGCAATGGGCAGGCCGGTGACCATGTTCTTTACCTTCTGGGGATTGAATGCACTGCGTAAAACAGAAAAACAGTCTGTCAGGAAACCATTCATTGAAAAAATGTTCGGTGCTATGATGCCAAGAGGAACCAGGAGATTAAAACTGTCCAGGATGAATATGGCTGGTATGGGTACGAAAATGATGAAGAAAGTAATGAAGGATAAAAATGTAGAATCACTGGAAGAATTAATGCAGCATGCCATGGCAAGCGGGATTAAACTGGTGGCATGCACCATGTCAATGGATGTTATGGGAATAACCAGAGAAGAGCTGATAGACGGTGTGGAACTGGCAGGTGTGGCGTCGTATCTTGGGGACGCGGAAGAGGCTAATGTGAATTTGTTTATATAGGCATTATGTGGAGAGATAACCTTTTAAAGTAATCATGATGTTCCATGTTTCTCCTGCAATTTTAAAAAATTTTGACATTTTCCGAAAATAATACTATAATAACTGTCGGAAATTCAACAGGAGGAACATATGGCTAAAAAAAGACATTTAAAGAAGAAAAATAAGATGATGACAGCTAATGTCATTGAAAATGAAACAAGAGAAGATACGAAAGAAGTTACAAAAGAAGTAATTCCAGAGGCAGCATCAGTGCAAACAGCGCAGGCTGAAGTGGTTCAAAATGAAGAAAGTGTAATATCTGTTCAGAAAACAGCAGAAACTGATTCTATGACAACGGGCACGGCAGCTAAAAAACGGGCATCGAAGAAAACGAATTTTTACGTGCAGTTTCGTGATGCAGAATATAATGAACAGGATATCATTGCCCAGGTGAAAAAGATCTGGAAGGATGCCGGCAATCGTATTGCGGATTTGAAGACAATGGATGTATATGTTAAGCCGGAAGAAAAAATGGTATATTATACAATTAATGAAGAACTGAGTGCATCATTCGCACTGTAAAAAACAGGTGGACCCAAAACGTAAATGTTTTGGGTCCACCTGTTTTTAGATGAATTACAGAAGTTCTTTTAATCTTTTCTTATCCAGCAGCCGGATACCGCCTCTTGATAATTCCACAAATCCTTCTGAGGAAAAGTACTTTAGCATACGGGAAACGACTTCTCTGGCACTTCCTGTATATTTTGCAATTTGCTCGTGAGTCATTTTGATTATATCTGACTTTGTACGGCTGCATTCGTCCAGCAGGAAGATTGCCAGACGCTTGTCAAAACTCATAAATAAGATCTGCTGCATCGCCCACATAACATCAGAGAAACGTTCGGTTGCCAGTTTATATGCGTAGGCTTCCACATGTATATTTTCTTCCATAAGCCTGGAGACAGCAGAAGAGTTAATCTGGAGTATTTCACAGTCCCTGGCAGCGTCAATATATACATCAAAGGTAATGGTATGAAGAACGCAGGAAGCGGATAAGATACAGACTTCACCTGCACCCAGCCGGTATAGTGTCACTTCTTTTCCGGTTTCCGAAAGTAAATAAGTTCTCATTTCACCGCTTTTAATAATGAGCATGCCGATACAGTCATTTTCTCCAAGGTGTATATGGCTGTCTCTGGAATAGCTGGCAGAGAATACATTTTGAGCAAGAATTGTCTTCTGTGGTGTGCTTAAATGATTCCAAAAGGGCAGGTATTTTTCTAAAAGCATGAAATTCTGTTCCAAATGTTCCATATTAACTCCTTTACAATCTAAATCTCACGCTGGAAAGCAATACGTTTTGAGCCGTCCTCCAGAAAAATGACCCCGCAGCGGACAAAACCGTTTTTCTTTAAAGCTTTCTGCATGGGAAGATTATCGTCGTGGGTATCAATTTTAAGGTTGCCGCACTGCTGAAAACACCACTGAAAGCAAAAAGAAGCGACTCCTTTTGTGCCTGCTGCGGATGTAATGCGGTGAATAACGCCATAAGGCTTCTCGTTTAACCAGCGGCCGTCAAAGATTTCCCGGTAAGAAAGATCTTCTCCTTCTTTAAAATAAAAGGTTCCCGCGATTTTGCCGTTTTCTATGCACACATAACTGCTGCCATATGCAATGTCTGAACTGACAAGTTCAATGGATGGATAGTTATTTCCCCATTGGGAGGGGTTGCCGTTTTTCGCCATAAAGTCTCTGGCATCTGCATATAACTGCAGTAATGTATCTAAATCACCGGGTGTACTTTTTCTTATTTCCATTTTTAAAATCCTTCCTGTAATAAAATTAAAAATCTATTAAGCAGATTGTGAATAAGAACCTGTAATATTATACTTTTATTCTATCCTAAGAAATACAAAAGAACAAGCCGGAGTTTAGATAATAAATTAAATTCCAGTAAAACTACAACACTTTACATAGGGTATAATTTAATATTTTGTGAAGTTATTGCAAATAATGAATAATAAAATGTCATATAGCATACCACAGATTTCGGTATTTTATGTAAATATTGATCTTTTTTTGAAAATAAATGGGATTCTTGTCATTGCCGTATGCAGAAATCTGCGGTAAAATGGAGACATGCTTAAGAGCATGTTTGAAAATTGCACTGAAGACTGAAAAAGAAGGGACACCTGTTATGTGGCAGCAAATCATAGATTATTTTACAAATAACATGGATACTTATCTGACGGCAGTAGGGGAACATGTATTAATCAGCCTGCTTTCATTGTCAATCGCGCTGGCAGTGGGCATACCTGCAGGCATATATTGTGCACATACGAAGAGATTTCGCAAGTGGATTACCGCGTTTTTTAATGTGCTCCGTATAGTACCAAGCTTTGCCGTTTTAATATTATTAATCCCCATTATGGGAACCGGAATGCGTCCTGCTATGACGGCGCTGGTAATACTGGCAATTCCTCCTATTCTTATGAATACCAATGCAGGATTTGAAAGCACACCCGAATTTATGCTGGAAACAGCCAGGGGTCTTGGCATGACAGAGAAGCAGATTTTTAAAAAAGTACGGATACCTCTTGCACTGCCGTATATCCTGATTGGAACAAAGACAGCATTAGTAGAAATTATTGCCAGTGCAACACTGGCTGCATATATTGGCGGTGGCGGATTGGGGACAATTATTTTTACCGGTCTTGGATTAAACAGGACTGATTTATTATTGATTGGTGGAATTTCGGTAGCACTGTTATCCCTTTTTTCCGGTTTTCTGGTGTCAGCAGCAGAAAAGTGGATTGTCAGATACCGCTAAAAGGGTGGATATCACCAGATTGAATACGATAACAAAATAACAATACAGAAACAAAATAACAATACAGAAACAGAATAACAATACAGAAACAGAATAGTCAAGGAGAATGAAAATGAAAAAAGGTAATAAAGTTTTGAAGAAAGCATTAGCAATTTTTATAGCTGCATCCCTTATGGTTGGGATTGCCGGCTGTGGCAATAGTAAAAGTGAGGAAAAGAGCATTAAAGTGGGGTCAAAAGATCTTACGGAGAACCTGATCGTAGCTGAAGTTTATGCCCTGGCATTAGAAGATGCCGGTTTTTCGGTAGAGAGAGTCATGGATATAGCGGGTTCTGTTGTTCATACATCTATAATGAATGGAGAAATTGATTTGTATCCGGAATATACAGGTACCGGTTTGATCTCTATCTTAAAAATGGATCCTATGACAGATGCACAGCAGGTGTATGACACGGTTAAAGAAGAATACGAAAAGCAATATAAATTGATTTGGCTGGATTATTCCCAGGCAAATGACGGACAGGGTCTGGTTATCCGAACAGATATAGCAGAAAAATATGGAATTAAAACCATATCAGATCTCCAGAAAAATGCATCGGAGCTTCGTTTTGCATCCCAGGGTGAATTTGATCAGAGAGAAGACGGGATGCTGGGCCTGGAAAAGCTCTATGGGCCATTTGATTGGAAATCATCAAAAGTGTATGACGGAGGACTGAAGTATTCTGTACTGGAAAATGATGAGGCAGATGCAGCACCGGCATATACAACAGAAGGCCAGCTGGTAAAAGATGAATTTACCCTTCTGGAAGATGATAAGAAGCTCTGGCCTCCATATAACTTAGCTCCGGTTGTACGGGAAACGGTGTTGAACACTTATCCGGAAATAGCGGACATCTTAAATAAGATCAGTGCTACTCTGGATACGAAGACCGTTACAAAATTAAATGCGGAAGCAGATGTGGAAAAACGGGAATATGAAGAAGTGGCAAAGGAATATTACGACAGTATAAAATAATGCAGTCAGCGGAGGCATTTGAGTGAAGAAAGCAATCGAATTTATAAATGTAAGTAAAAAATTTGACAATACCGGTTATTTTGCAGTGAATGATGTAAGCTGTGAAATCGGACAGGGTGAGTTCATAACGATATTGGGCTCTTCCGGTTGTGGGAAAACGACTTTATTAAAGATGGTCAACCGTCTTTATGAACCGGATAAAGGTTCTGTCAAAATCTTTGGAGAGGATATCAGCTCCAAAGATCCGGTTCTTCTTAGAAGAGAGATCGGTTATGTCATCCAGCAGGTTGGCCTTTTCCCACACATGAACATTGGGGAAAATATTGCCACGGTTCCAAGGCTTCTGAAATGGCCGGAGGAAAAGATAAATGAAAGGGTTCAGGAATTGCTGGAAATGGTGGGATTGTCTTATTCGGAATATGGTAAAAGATACCCTTCTCAGCTCTCGGGTGGACAGCAGCAAAGAGCAGGACTTGCAAGAGCCCTGTGCGCAGATCCAAGGATCATGCTGATGGATGAACCTTTTGGAGCCATCGACGCTATTAACCGTATGAATCTTCAGGAGGAACTGCAAAAAATTCACAGGGAATCCAAAAAGACGTTTCTCTTTGTAACACATGACATTAATGAGGCATTTAAACTTGGCAGCCGGGTAATTATTATGAACGAAGGAAAGATCAGACAGTTTGATAAGCCAGAGAATATCGTCAGGAATCCATCAGATGAATTTGTAAAATCCCTGATCGATTCAACACGTAAACAGGAACAATTCTGGGAGGCATTTACATGATCACATATCTGGTAAAATACCATGATAAGTTATTAAAGGCATTGGCAGAACATATTGAAATCGTTATAATCACGCTGCTTTTATCTGTGATACTGGCATCAGTGTTAACAATATTATCGATGTATTTCCAGTGGATATCAAAAATCTTAATCGGATTTTTTTCTATGATTTATTCCATACCAAGCCTTGCCCTGTTTGCAATTTTAATACCGGTAACGGGACTGGGCAGGAATACTGCAATTATAGTACTGGTCATGTATAATCAGTATCTGCTGCTGCGCAATTTTATAGATGGGCTGAATCAGGTGGATGCATCCGTGATAGAAGCTGCAACAGGAATGGGAATGAGCCGGATGCAGATTCTGGTTAAGGTTCGGATACCGCTGTCCCTGCGCCCCTTGTTTACGGGGATACATCTCGCTGTTGTTTCAACCATTGGAATCGCTACGATCGCAGCAACGATCAATGCAGGAGGACTGGGCAGTATTCTGCTTGACGGACTGCGGACCTTGAATGTAAACAAGATTTTATGGGGAAGTATTCTGTCGGCAGGGCTGGCAATTATTGTAAATGCAGGATTAAGCAGGCTGGAGAAACACATGGCAAAAAGATAAAGGAATAAGGCAGGTACAGGGATGAAAATAATAATTGAAACACCGCTCCAGGATGAAGAAGATAAAATTATTATTTCAATGCATAAACTGAATGAAAATGTACTGAAGCTGATATCAGCACTTAAAATGCAGCAGGATACTCTGATAGGATATAAAGAAGAGCAGATGTACCGGATCCATCCCCATGAAGTCTATTATTTTGAATCAGTAGATAATAAGTCTTATATGTATTGCAGAGAAGCGGTTTACGAAATAAAACAGAAGCTGTATCAGATCGAAGAAGTCTACGGGTACAGTGATTTTCTTAGAATATCCAAATCAGTGATCATCAATATGGACAAAGTCAGTTCCATAAGACCCGCATTTGGAGGCCGATTTGAAGCGATGCTGGAAAACGGGGAAAAGATTATTATTTCCAGGCAGTATGTACCTGAATTAAAGAAAAAAATGAATGTTTAGGAGGGAATGGGATGAAAAAAGGACCGGCACCATGGGTGAAAGAACTCGTACATGATTTTTGTGCAATTACCACTGGAATACTGATTATGGTAACGCTGGCAACCATGGGTGGAAATTCCGGTATTATGATTCCTAAAAATATTTTTGGACAGATATTACTCCTGGCGATCTTAACATCTGTTTTCAATGTTATCTTATATCTCTGGACGCCAAAAAGCAGAGGCAGTGCTATTTTAAGAAGAAGCGTACATCTGGCATGCATAATTGTTACTGTGATGCTGTTTATCTCATTTTCCAACTGGGGAATGAATTCCTGGAAAGAAAAAATTATTATACTGGCGGAAGTTCTGGTAGTCTATACAGTCGTAGTTCTATTGTCTTTTTTTAAATCCCATAAGGAGGCAAAAGAGCTGGATAGGGGATTAAAAGAATACCATAAGAGAAAGAAAGACATACTTGATTCTAAAGAGTATGAGAAAAATAAATAGCAGCTTACCTTTTGTTTTATACCACTTATACCTCAAATAGAACAGGTCGCATTGCGGCCTGTTGTTTTTTTGCAAAAAGATAATAGAATAGAAAAACATAGAGGTATCCGGGAGATGGAAAATAAAAGCAGAAAGGAATGCCGCCGCACGATCTTACTTTTTGTTTAAGTGGGCGGTAATACAGAGAAATCTGTGAAAAAGGTGATCATATGAGTAACATCATTGAAGTATTCAATTTGAAAAAATCTTACCAGGAAACAGCCGCGGTCAAAGACCTTTCTTTTACCATAAAAAAAGGAGAACTGTTTTCGCTGCTGGGGCCCAATGGTGCCGGGAAATCTACAACGATTGATATTTTGTGTACTTTATTAAAACCAGACGGGGGAGAGGTAAAAATAAATGGTTTCAGGGCAGGTAAGGAGGATCTGCAGATTAAAAATGATATTGGAATTGTATTCCAGGACAGTATATTGGATGCATCTCTAACTGTTAGAGAAAATTTATATCTGCGTTCTAAATTTTATATCAAGAAAAAATCCCGGATTCAGCAGGCAGTCCATGAAGCTGCACTTGCCGTATCTGCTATGGAATATATTGACCGCCCGTACGGGAAATTATCGGGCGGGCAGAGAAGGAGAGCAGATATTGCAAGAGCTATGGTACATAAGCCAAGTGTACTGTTTTTAGATGAACCCACTGCCGGCCTGGACCCACAGGTTCGTCATGATGTATGGGAGATGATATTGCGATTAAAAGAGGAAAGGAACATGACGATTCTGTTAACGACACACTATATGGAAGAAGCTGCCGTTTCGGATCGCATTATTATGCTGGATCATGGCCTCGTGGCAGCAGGAGGCACACCTATGGAACTTAAGGAGAAATATCAGGTCAATACCTTAGATGAAGTATTCTTAAAAGTTGCAAAAAGAGAGGAGGTTTTATCATGCAGGTACTGATGATACGCAATTGTAAAATATTTTTCCGCAATAAAAAGGGAGTTTTTTCTTCTCTGATTGCAGCTCTTGTAGTGATTGCCTTATATGTGTTTTTCCTGGGCGACAATATGAAAAAAAGCCTGATGGAGGTTGAAAATGCAGATAATATAATTAATGCATGGATCATGTCCGGTTTTATATCGGTAGCTTCTATGACAACCACATTAGGAGCAATGGGGCTTATGATCCGGGATAAAGAAAATGGCTGTATAAGAGATTTTTTTTGCTCCCCGGTTAAGGCGTGGCAGATTGCCGGCGGTTATGTGCTTAGTTCTTATATCGTAGGGGTTCTTATGAGCATATTTACTTTTATCGCAGCAGAAATTTATATAGTATGCAGAGGTGGGCAGCTGTTGGATATCTTATCTTTGATGGAAGTGCTGGGTGTGATCCTGATCACGGTTCTGGCATCCAGCGCAATTATGTATTTTATAATAGTACTCTTCAGTCATTCCGATACATATGCAACTGTATCTTCTGTAATCTCACCCCTGGCTGGTTTTCTTACGGGCATTTATATACCGGTGGGAACCCTGCCGGAGGTGTTGCAGACGGTCGTCAAATGTTTTCCTATTTCTCATGGGGCAGCGCTGATGAGACAGGTGATGATGAAAGAACCTATGGATTCAGGTCTGTCAGGAGTATCGGAGGAATTTGTGACTGAGTTTAAAGACACGCTGGGTGTAACGCTTAAAATGGGCAGTGATAATGACCGTGTATGGATTCATATAGTGGTATTGCTGATAACTGCAGTGATCTTCTTCGGTCTGGCGGTATTAATTGTGAACCGGAAGAAAAGTTGGGGGAATGCTGAGAAAGGGACGCTTTGTAAATAGATGTAGTGCTGCCCGCTTGACCTGCATTATCCAATATCTACACAGCATCCCTTACTCAACAAAACCCAAATTTAAGTTGAAACTGTTCGCTGTAGCGCTAAAACAGCAATGAAATGGTAGCTATTTATCATTGGATGCTTTATAATAAATGCAAATATGCATTTTAGAAAGGATGGTGTGCGACCAATGTTGGAATTACCGGAAAGCCAGGTAATGGCAGATCAGCTAAACAGAACCATAAAAGGAAAAACAATAAAAAGCGTTACTGCAAATCAATCACCACATAAATTCACCTTTTATTTTGGAGATCCCCAGAAATATGACAGCCTGCTTTCCGGCAGGCAGGTAGGAGAAGCTTATGCGCTGGCGGGGCAGGTGGAAATAGCACTTGGTGATGCCAGACTGCTGTTTACAGACGGAGCAAATATCCGCTATTTAAAAGAGGGGGAGAAACCGCCTGTGAAGCATCAGTTCTATTCTGAATTTACAGATGGTACAGCGCTGGTCACTACAGTGCAGATGTATGGAGGTATCCATGTATTCCTGGAAGGTCAGAATGATAATCCCTATTATCTGGTGGCAAAAGAAAAACCGACTCCCTATATGGAAGAATTTAACCGGGCATATTTTGAAACCTTATATGAAAGTGTAAAGCAAAATATAAGCGTGAAAGCATTCCTGGCAACTGAACAGCGCATCCCCGGTTTGGGGAACGGAGTATTGCAGGATATTCTTTTTCATGCAGGAATTCATCCAAAGGTAAAAATTGAAAATATCGATGAAACAAAACGGGATATTCTTTTTAAAAGTCTGAAGAAGACTTTGTTGGAAATGAAAGAAAAGGGAGGCAGGGATACGGAAAAGAATCTTTTTGGAGTTTACGGCGGTTATCAGACTTATCTCTCAAAGAAGACACTGGAAGAGCCATGTCCAAAGTGCGGCGGCTGGATTTCCAGACAGGCATATCTGGGAGGAAATATATATTTTTGCCCAAAGTGTCAGCCGTTGGATGGAAGGTAGCAGAAGACACAAAAGAAGAAGCTCAAGATAAACTTACCGAAAAATTTAAGCTGCCAAAAGAGGAAACAGGTCTGTCCTGATAAACATCGGGACAGACCTGTTTTTAAAATTATTTCCCAATATAAAGGTTCTTAGCCTGCAGGATCTCCAGTGAGATTTTGCTTGCCATACTACCATTAGCAAAATCCGCTCCCTGGATATTTGTGGCAAAGAAGAAGGTATTGCCGTCTTTTTCAAGAAAACCGATAAACCATCCATTTACATTTTTGCCTTCCACATCCCCGGTTCCTGTTTTTCCGTATAAAGAGGTTCCAAAGGAGTCGGATATATGAAGGGCATTTTTTACAGCCTGTATATTATTGGCTTTAAATTGCAAATCATTACGGTACATTGCGGATAATTGTTCCACTTGTTCTATTGGAGAAATTTTTAGGGAAGATTCCATCCAATAACGGGAAATACCTCCGGAGAGATCCTGGTTTCCATAACCGACTTCGTGAATATAGTTTTGCAGTGCCGGCAAACCCGTTTTTTGATCGACAGCCTGGAAGTACCAATTGACGGAGTTTGACATAGCAGAGTCCAGGTCGTGGTTTTGATTCCATGATTCAAAAGGATATTCAGTCTGATCCCAGGCGATAGAGGAATCTTCAGGATTAATACTGCCGGATTCCAATCCAAATAAAGCGCTGTATATTTTGTAAGTAGAATCAGGGGATACTCTTTTAGAACTTGCATCTTTGTTATATATACTCCAATAGTCTGCATTTTGGTCATATAGTACGAAACTGCCGTCATATCCCTGGAAATAGGAGCCAAGATCTTCATATTCAACATTTGTGTTGTTAAAATGATATGCATTGCCGGCAGATGCACCCAACGCCAACAGTGGTGCACTTCCTATTACAATAGAAAGAGCCATGGTAAATATTAGGCAGCTTTTTAATTTTAACCACTTACTTTCGGGATGAAAAGATGCAATATGAATGATACGCTTTTTTATCTGCTTTTTGGTGCCACCCATTCCGGCTGCGGAAGAAAAAGAAGAGTGAGACAGCTTTTCGGCAAAGTTTAGCAAAGTATACCCATAGTCAGCGTAACTGTTTTCATCAATTGTTCGTAGGACCGCAGCGTCGCATGCAACTTCCCTGTCATTACGCATTTCCTTAAGTGCCAGCCAGACCAGAGGATGAAACCAGTATATAATCCGGGCTAGGCACATCAGATAATTTACGGTAACATCACGGTGCTTGTAATGCTGTAATTCGTGTAACAGAATAAAACGGATATCCTTATCCTGAGATCCGGTTATCATATGGATCGGGATTACAATACAAGGTTTTAATAATCCGACTGAAATTGGTGATTGGATAAAAGCACTGCTGTACAGACGGATATTTTTAGAGATTCCAATGGTACCTCTGCATTCGTTATAAATAATCTTGACCTGCGGGTTCTGTACCGGAAGAGCGGATTTGATGACCTGCCTGATCCTGAGCTGGGAGCGCAGTGTCAATATAGCCATGATTAAAATGCCTGTTCCCCAGATAAGACAAAGCAGGTAATTCAGCATGGCAGGAGTCTCATGCTTTACCGACACCGTAAAATCCTGCATCCAGTTAGCAGCAGTTGAAGCAGTGGCAGCGGTACCGGCATTTATAGCTGCATTTCCAGCTGTGCTTCCGGAAGAACCCAACTGCAGGAACCAATGCCAGAGGCCGCTGAACCCGTCTGATTTGACAGGGAGAAAAGGCAAAGCCAGCATAATAAGCAGTAAAAACCAGATATTGTACTGTACCCGCAGGGACAGATGTTTTTTGCATAATTTCTTAACCAGCAGGATTACGGATACAAAAACCGAGATGGCTGCGCTGATAATTAAGAAACGGATGACAAGAGCATCAATCATGAATACCTCCATTCTGGGATTTTTTCGAAAGCAGATTTTGCAAATCCCGGATTTCCGCATCGGATAAATTATCTTTTTCCAGGAAGTTTGTCATCATCGAAGTTAAATTCCCATTATAAAACCGTTTCAGGAAAGAATCATTTTCATGATCCAGATATTCATCCTCCTGAACTAATGGTGTATAAACAAAAACGCGGCTTTCTTTTTCATAGGTCAAAGCTTCTTTTTGAACCAGCCGCTTTAATAAAGTCTGAATTGTTTTAGGACTCCAGGTAGTAGTCTTAGTCAGTTTATCCGTCACTTCATTTGTGCTGATCGGTGCATATTTCCAAACAATTTTCATCACTTCATATTCAGCTTCGGATATTTGCGGTAATTTTTTCATTCATGGATCCTCCTTAGATACTACAATTGTAATATAAATAGTATAGCCGGATTATCGGGTAATGTCAAATAAATCAAGCTATTTTATAATGACAATAAATCCCGTGCAGATTTATAATGTTTTCATACAATCATACTGGCAAAAGAAATTCAATTGCGTTATACTTGAGACATGATTATACAGGCAGGAGAATAGGAAGATGACAGAAAAATTATTTTATGAAGACAGCTATATGCAAACATTTGAAGCGGATGTTTTAGCTTGTGAACGTTTTGATGATAATTATAAGGTGGAATTAGATAAAACGGCATTTTTCCCGGAAGGCGGCGGACAAAGCGGAGACCGTGGTTTCCTGAATGGGATTGCAGTATCGGATACCTGGGAAAGAGATGGAATCGTATATCACATCATAAATCAACCCATCAGTCCTGGAACCCGTGTATCGGGTGAGATTGACTTTAAGGAGCGTTTTTCCAAGATGCAGCAGCATACAGGGGAACATATTATTTCCGGTATTGTGTGCAGGCGCTTTGGATATAACAATGTGGGATTTCATCTTGGAAGCGAAGTGGTAACAATGGATTTTGACGGGGGATTAAATGAGGACGAATTATCAGAAATAGAATTTCAGGCGAATGAAATTGCTTCATCTAACAGAAAAGTGGAGATATCCTACCCGGTGAAAGAGGATCTTATAAAGATGGAATACCGCAGTAAAATTGAGATTGAAGGACAGGTTCGGATTGTAACGATTCCCGGTGTGGATGTATGCGCCTGCTGCGCACCTCATGTGAAATATACAGGCGAGATTGGCATCATTAAAATTGTGGACGCGCAAAAATACAAAGGCGGGACCAGAGTCAGTATGCTATGTGGATTCCGTGCTTTAAACGACTATCGGACCAAAGAGCGGAATATAAATCAAATATCCGTATTCCTGTCTGCAAAACCGGAACTGGCAGCAGAGGCAGTAGTACGGCAGAAAGAAGAACTGCAGCTTTTAAAAGACAGGCTGATTTATTTTCAGGGTAAATACATAGAAGATAAAGTAGACAGAACACCAGCCGGGGAGGAAGAGAAGGCAGGGATGCTTTTGTTTGAAGAAGATCTGGACAGTAATATGATGCGGAAATATGTAAATCTTGCCTCTGCTAAAACAGATGGGATCTGCGGATGCTTTGTCGGCAATGACCAGAATGGATACCGCTATGTACTGGGCAGTGAGAAACTGGATGTAAGAAAAATCTCCGCACAGATGAACCGCGATTTGGAAGGGAAAGGCGGCGGAAAGCCTGTGATGGTTCAGGGGTCTGTAAATGGAACGAAAGAGCAGATATTAGAAGTGATTCGAAGAGCGTTGTCAGATTTTTAGACGTCTGACAGACAGGAGAAGTCTTTTCTTTTACTGCATAATTATTTAGAGGACGAAACGGGGCAGCGAAGAGTATGTAGACAGGGCTGAAAGAAAAAAATAGAAAGGAAGCCACATAATCATTCTTTCAACTTATTTTAATAGTGGCGGTATTGCAGGGGGCCTGTAATACGCAGAGGGTATAAGCATGATGGATGTAATTATAATCGGGGCAGGGGTAATCGGCTCGTCCATTGCCAGAGAGTTATCCAGATATCAGCTTGATATCTGTGTGTTAGAAAAAGAACCGGATGTTTGCTGTGGAACATCAAAAGCAAACAGTGGAATTGTCCATGCGGGACATGATGCCAAACCGGGCACGCTAAAAGCCAGGTTAAATGTTCTGGGTAATGAGATGATGGAGGATACAGCCAGAGAATTGGATATTCCATTTAAAAGAAATGGTTCTGTTGTGCTGTGTTTCTCAAAAAGTGAAACGGGCAGGCTTGAGCTGCTTAAGGCACAGGGCGAGCAAAATGGGGTAAAAGGGCTTCGCATTATAACAGGAACGGAAATGAAAGAAATCGAGCCAAATATATCAGATGAGGTACAGGCATTATTATATGCGCCTTCAGGCGGGATTATCTGCCCGTTTGAACTAACGGCTGCCATGGCTGAAAATGCATTTGTAAATGGAACTGCATTTTACTTTGATACCGAGGTAAGGGGCATTGAAAAATCCGATGCCGGGTATAGGGTGGCAACAAGTAAAGGAGATTTTGAGGGAAAGGTAGTTATTAATGCTGCCGGTGTAAATGCAGATGTGTTCAACAATATGGTGAGCAGCAGAAAGCTTTCAATTGTACCGAGAAAAGGGGAGTATTGCCTGTTGGATAAGAAGGCAGGAAATTTTGTAAATACTACGGTGTTTCAACTTCCCACAAATTTGGGAAAAGGTGTTTTAATCACACCTACCGTACATGGAAATTTAATGATAGGACCTACAGCAGAAAATATTACCGATCGGGAAGATACCGCTACAACGGCAGAAGGTATTGCCCAGGTAATTGACAAAGCGTTAAAAAGTTCCGAAAAAGTGCCTGTCCGTCAGGTGATTACATCTTTTGCCGGACTGCGGGCACATGAAAAGGGAAGGGATTTTGTTATTGGAGAGGCAGAGGATGCACCCGGGTTTATCAATGCTGCAGGAATAGATTCACCAGGGCTTACCAGTGCGCCGGCCATTGGTGTTATGGTTGCAGAAATAGCAGCAAAAAAAATGAAAGCAGTTAAAAAGACAGACTTTCAGGATAAAAGAAAAGGGATACATTTCCTAAGGGATATGGAAGTAGAAGCGGCTAATGTTCTGATTGCAGAAAACCCAGCTTACGGAAGAGTGGTCTGCCGTTGTGAAACCATCACAGAAGGAGAAATTCTGGATGCGGTGCGCAGGCCGCTGGGAGCGAAAACCTTAGACGGAGTCAAACGCCGGACAAGAGCAGGTATGGGAAGATGCCAGGCGGGATTTTGTTCTCCCAGAGTATTGGAAATTCTGTCAAGGGAGCTTGATATACCTCAGGAAGAGATATGCAAGTCCGGGAGAGGTTCCAATGTAATTGCTGACAGCAAAAGGGAGGAGTAAAATGGAATATGATATCATTGTAGTTGGGGGAGGTCCTGCCGGACTGGCGGCGGCAATAGCAGCAAAAGAAAATGGAATAGGGCATATTTTAATTCTGGAGCGGGAAAATGAGCTTGGTGGAATTCTGAATCAATGTATCCATAATGGTTTTGGACTGCATACTTTTCAGGAAGAATTGACTGGACCGGAATATGCAGCCAGATACATCGAAAAAGCAGCGGATTATAATATTTCGTATAAATTGGAAACCATGGTGCTTAGCATATCTGAGGATAAAGAGGTGACAGCCGTCAATCCGAAAGACGGTATCCTTCAGTTACGCGCGAAAGCGGTGGTTTTGGCAATGGGATGCAGGGAGCGTCCAAGAGGTGCCTTAAATATCCCGGGATTTCGTCCGGCGGGAATTTTTTCAGCGGGAACTGCCCAGCGGCTGGTCAATATAGAAGGGCGGATGCCCGGAAAAGAAGTAGTTATTCTGGGTTCCGGTGATATTGGTCTGATTATGGCAAGAAGAATGACCCTTGAAGGGGCTAAGGTGAAACTCGTGGCAGAACTAATGCCTTATTCCGGAGGTTTGAAACGTAACATTGTACAGTGCCTGGATGATTTTGGGATTCCCCTTCGTCTGAGCACTACGGTCGTAAAAATTCATGGGAAAGACCGCCTGAGAGGGGTAACAACAGCAAAGGTGGGAGATAACAAAAAGCCCATTGCAGGGACCGAAGAATATCTGTCCTGTGATACGCTGTTATTGTCGGTAGGATTAATACCGGAGAATGAACTGTCTGTAAATCTGGGGCTTGATATGGTTCCGGCGACAAACGGACCGCAGGTGGATGAAAGCATGCAGACAAGTGTTAGTGGAATATTTGCATGCGGAAATGTCCTGCATGTACATGATCTGGTGGATTTTGTATCACAGGAGGCTGCCTGTGCCGGAAAGGCTGCGGCTAAGTATATTGCCGGAGGACTGCAGGAAGATAAGGGGATAGAAGTAACCGGAACACAGGGTGTGCGCTATACTGTTCCCGGATTCATACATCCGGTTAATATGGAGGAAGAAATAATTTTGCGATTTCGTGTGGGTAATGTGTACCAAAATAATTATATCAGCATGTATTTTGATGAGGAACGGATACTTCACAGAAAGAAAAAAATAATGGTACCGGGAGAGATGGAAGAACTAAAGCTGAAAAAGTCTGATTTGGACAGATTTCCTGCCCTGCAGTGTATTACAGTGAAGATAGAGGAGGCATAGAGCATGGAAAAAAGAGAATTAACCTGTATTGGCTGTCCGCTGGGATGCGCTCTGACGGTAACACTGGAAGGAAATCAGGTGCAGCAGGTGGAGGGAAATTCATGCAGGAGGGGCGAGGCATATGGCAGGAAAGAATGCACCCATCCCACCAGAATTGTAACTTCAACGGTAGCAGTAAAGGGAGGCAGCATTGCCAGGGTATCCGTGAAAACAAAAACAGATATCAGCAAAGATAAAATTTTCAGCTGCATGAAGGCGCTTAAGGGCATCGAAGTTCAGGCTCCTGTGCATATTGGAGACGTGATTTTGAGTAATGTGGCAGGTACGCAGACAGATATCGTAGCAACAAAAAATGTATTCTAAAAACAATTAAAAACAAAAGGAAAAACTTTAAAATTGTCTTGTATTATGTGGGATTTTGTTGTATTATTAAGATATTAAATGGTGCGAAAATAAATAGCAAAGAAGGGGTACAGGATGAATTTAGATGGTTTTAATACACCTGGTGAGCATAAAATGCGTATCGTACAGGAATTGGTACCTGGCAAACAGGTAACACTGGCACACGTGATCGCCAGCCCGGATCCGATTGTTTACCGCAAGCTGGGATTAGACCCACAGCTGGATTATCAGCGTGCAGCAATTGGAATTTTAAGTATGAGCCCGGCAGAGATTTCAGTTATAGCTGGGGACATGGCAGTGAAGACAGCCAATATTGATCTTGGATTTATTGACAGATTCAGCGGAACACTAATTTTCACCGGCAGAATTTCGGAAGTAGAAGCTGCAATGCAGGCAATTAATAAATATCTGGAAGAAAAGTTAAAATTTACGATTTGTGAAATTACCAGAACCTGATGGAACTTTGCAGGTGAAAGTAAATCGTTTTCACACTGCTGATTTGGGAATGGCACAAGCCAGATTGCACTATTCAGGGGAATAAATATGAAAAAAATTATATTAATGGGAAGAAGCGAGTGTGGTAAGACGACGCTTCGTCAGGCACTCAAAGGTGATACCATCCATTACCATAAAACACAATACATAAATCACTTTGATGTTGTCATAGACACGCCCGGAGAGTACGCAGAGACAAACCGCCTGGGACGTGCCCTGGCACTTTATGCCTATGAAGCAGACGTGGTGGGACTTTTAATTAATGCAGATGAACCATATTCTTTGTTTCCTCCCTGTGTCACTGCGTGTTCGACCAGGCCGGTAATTGGAATTGTAACACAGATTGATTCCCCGACCGGTGATCCTGACCGTGCCGAACGCTGGCTCAGACTTTCCGGATGTGAGACGGTGTTTCGTGTAAGTTCTTATACCGGAGAAGGAATCTGGCAGATTCTGGATTATTTAAGAGATCCCGGAGATGTCCTGCCATGGGATAAAGATGAGGCGGAAAAGCCCAGGAAAGTTCTTTCAACAAAATTCGCAGATGAAGAAGAAAATGAATAGTGATATGGTATATAGGGAATGAAAGCTTGGTGTTTACATACCTTTTTTGAGGTGCATTTGTGAAATGTACTTTGGGATTGGGTGAATGTCAGGCTTTTTATATTGAGAAAACAATTGCCCGGTAAATCCTACAGTTTCAGTTGACAGAATCCACCGTAAATAATATAATAATTTGTAGAAAAATAGAGTCAATATAAGTTCCTGCCCCGGCAGGATAATAGGGAAGACGGGTGAAAGTCCCGCACAAGTCCGTTACTGTATAGTCAGATACCTGCTTATGTTGTTTGTATTGTATTTCCCTGCGGCAACCGGGGAGTATATTTTTTGTATGGAAACCGTTGTCTGATAGTGTATTTGACAACGGATTTTTTGTTGTACAATCATTTTCTGGCTTCTTATTTGTAACAAAATGGAAAGGATCATTTATGGATCAGGATAATGGATTACAGGATTATTATATTATTAAAAATAATAAAAAGCTGAAATATGGATATACCACCGGCTCCTGTGCAGCAGCAGCAGCAAAGGCGGCAGTTATGATGCTTTTGATGAAAAAAGATGTGGCTAAAGTTGATTTAATGACGCCAAAAGGTATTTTGCTCCATTTAACGCTGGAAGAGATTAACCGGGGAGATGGTGAGGTTACCTGTGCAGTGCGTAAGGATGGGGGCGATGATCCGGACGCTACAACAGGAGCTCTTGTCTATGCAAAAGTATGGAAAACAGCAGAGAAGGGGGTCACTATTGATGGTGGCAAAGGAGTTGGAAGGGTTACGAAGAAAGGCCTGGAGCAGCCGGTAGGTGCAGCAGCCATTAACAGAGTGCCCCGCCAGATGATCCGGGAAGCCGTCACCGAAATCTGCGAAGAACAGGATTATCCGGGGGGAATTGCAGTGGAAATATCCATACCGGAAGGGGAAGAAATTGCAAAAAAAACATTTAATCCAAGGCTTGGCATAGAAGGAGGCATTTCCGTTTTAGGTACCAGCGGCATTGTAGTACCGATGAGTGAAGCGGCGTTAATTGCCAGTATCCGTCTTGAAATGGAGATGAAGAAAGCAAATGGAGCAAAATATCTGGTGATTACTCCCGGGAATTATGGAGAAGCTTTTTCCAAAGACCACCTGAATATTGATCTTACCAATTCCATGAAATGCAGCAATTATGTGGGTGATACAATTGATATGGCGGTAGAGCTTGGAATGAAAGGCATATTGTTCATAGCACATGTTGGAAAATTTATAAAAGTCGCAGGCGGAATTATGAACACCCACTCCAGGTGTGCAGATTCCAGGGCTGAGATTATGGCAGCCAATGCTGTCCGGGCGGGTGCGCCAATAGAAGCAGTTCAGAAAATTCTGCGGACGATTACAACGGAAGAAGCATTAGGCATATTAAAGGACTATGGCTGCATGGAAGAGACTATGAGTCATGTACTGGAAAAGATTGATTTTTATTTAAATAACCGTTCTTATGGAAGTCTGAAAACAGGCGTTATTCTTTTTTCCAATGAATACGGAACCCTGGGTATAACGGGCAGTGTACCGGAATTAATGGGCCATTTTGAGATGAAAGAAGGAAGTTAAGTAAATTTTAAATAGAAAGGAAGCCGCAGTAAAATGATATTGGAGACAGAGAGATTATATTTGCGGGAGATGGAACAGGAAGATTTTCCGGCTCTTTGCAAAATGTTAAAAGATCAGGAAGTTATGCGCGCTTATGAACATGCCTTTGAGGATCAGGAAGCGCATGAATGGTTGGATCGTCAGATCATGAGATATCGGCAGTATGGGTTTGGTTTGTGGGCCGTTATCTTAAAAGAAAGTAATGAAATGATTGGGCAGTGCGGCATTACCATGCAGGATATAGATGGCGTGGAGGTTCATGAAGTGGGGTATCTGTTTCAAAAGGCTTACTGGCATCAGGGTTATGCATCGGAAGCAGCCGCTGCATGTAAAAAATATGCATTTGAAGTATTAGGGGTGAAAGAAGTATATTCGATCATACGTGATACAAATATTTCTTCCCAAAATGTCGCCAGAAGAAATGGAATGACACAAAAAGGACAGTTTGTTAAGCATTATTACGGCATAGATATGCCACATTATATATTTTCAGTAAAAAGAGATCAGACATAAAAAATTATGTAGGAGAAAGGAAGCCACAGAGCGGCGGTATGCATGTGGCAAAGGATGACAAAATGACAGGAAAATTATTTGGTTTGGGAATCGGACCGGGAGATCCGGAATTACTGACATTAAAAGCAGTCCGTATCATTCAGGAGAGTGATGTGATTGCAGTGCCGGGAAAAGTGAAAGAAGAAAGTGTGGCATATCAGATCACAAAGCAGGCTGTGAAGGAACTGGATGAAAAAGAGATTATAGCCGTACATATGCCTATGACAAAAGATCATGAAAAGCTGGAAGCCAGTCATAACGAAGGTGCAGACCAGGTTGAAAAATATCTGAAAGAAGGAAAAAATGTTGCCTTTTTAACGCTGGGTGATCCAACGGTGTATTCCACTTATTTATATATACATAAAAGAATTCAGGACCGTGGATATGAAGTAGAGATCGTGAGCGGTATTACTTCGTTTTGTGCAGTTGCCGCCCGCTTAAATATGGGGCTGGTAGAAAAGGCAGAGCCGTTGCACGTCATACCGGCATCTTATCAGATTGAAGATGCTTTACAGCTTCCCGGTACGAAGGTACTGATGAAAGCAGGTAAAAAGATGGCCAGGGTAAAAGAAGAACTGCGAAATAGGAATGAAAGTGCAGTTATGATAGAAAACTGCGGCATGGAAAATGAAAAGATCTACCGTTCGGTGGAAGAAATACCGGAAGATGCCGGATATTACTCATTAATTATTGTAAAGGAGAACTAAAATGGTACATTTTGTAGGAGCAGGTTCGGGAGCGGCAGATTTAATTACAGTCCGCGGGAAGAAATTATTGGAAGAGGCAGATGTTATCATTTATGCAGGTTCTCTTGTGAATCCGCAGCTTCTGGATTATAAAAAGGAGGACTGTACAGTTTATAACAGTGCGAAGATGACTTTGGAAGAGGTATTGGACGTTTTCTTTGAGTCTGAGGAAAAAGGTCTTACTACGGTAAGGCTGCATACGGGTGATCCGTGTCTGTATGGAGCAATTCGTGAGCAGATGGATGTCCTGGATGAAAAGAAGATCCAGTATGATTACTGTCCCGGAGTGAGTTCCTTCAGCGGTGCGGCATCTGCACTAAATCTGGAATATACGCTGCCAAATGTATCACAAAGCGTTATTATTACCAGAATGGCAGGCCGTACACCGGTACCGGAAAAAGAAGAAATCGCCTCTTTTGCAGCACATCAGGCAACCATGGTTGTTTTCTTAAGTACCGGGATGCTGGAAAAATTGTCAGAGCGTTTGATTGCCGGTGGATATACCGCAGATACACCTGCTGCCATCGTATACAAAGCTACCTGGGAAGACGAAAAAGCATTTGTCTGCACAGTGGGAACACTGGCGAAAACGGCAGCAGAGAATAATATTACGAAAACAGCGCTTATGATCATTGGCGATGTGGTAAGCCACAGCCATTATGACCGATCAGAATTATATAACCCGGCATTTACAACAGAGTTTCGGGAAGCCACGGAGTTAATATGAAATTAGCAATGATAAGCTTTACCCAACGGGGGAGCAGGCTCTGCCGCAATCTGTCGGAAGCTTTGGCAATGCAGGGGTACTGCTGTGAAGCGTTTGCAATTAAAAAATACGCCGGGGCGCATCAGTTAATGCCTTTGACAAAACCGCTTCAGGAATGGACGGGGGAGATGTTTGCCAGTTGTGATGCCATTTGCTTTATTGGGGCGTCGGGGATAGCAGTTCGCAGCATTGCTCCTTTTGTAAGGGATAAGACAAAAGACCCTGCCGTAGTTGTCATGGATGAGAAAGGCATTTTTGCAATTTCTCTGTTATCAGGGCATCTGGGCGGTGCTAATGATCTGGTGGGAGTGCTTGCCAATCTGACAGGTGCTATTCCTGTTATTACAACTGCTACGGATGTAAATGGCAGGTTTGCCGTAGATGTATTTGCGAAGAAAAACAGATTGTATATTGAAAATATGACATATGCAAAGGAAATTTCTGCAGATGTGCTGGATGAAAAGCCAGTGGGATTTTACAGTGATTTCCCGGTGCTGGATCAGATACCGGATGAAATCATTCCGGTAACCAAAGAGCAGGTATTCGAAGGGACCAATGGGATATCAGTGTCTCTGCATACCGAAAACCAGCCATTTAAACAGACCCTGCATCTGATACCCAAAATTGTAACCATTGGAATCGGCTGCAGGAGAGGAACGGATGAATCAGAGATTGAGAAAGCCGTGCTTGACTCCCTTAGCGAAGCAGGGGTGTCCATACATGGAATTGAACAGATTGCAAGTATCGATCTGAAGGCTGAGGAACCGGGGATCCTGGGTTTCTGCGAAAAATATAATATCCCCTTTATTACTTACAGCAAAGATGAACTTTTAAAGGCAGAAGGAGTTTTTACGGAATCCGAATTTGTGAAAGAAATTACAGGGGTATCTAATGTCTGCGAAAGAAGTGCACAACTTGGCAGTTTAGGCGGCAGATTAATACAAAAAAAGAAAGCGGCACATGGCATTACAACAGCCATTGCCCTAAGAGAATGGAGTGTTGAATTTGAATAAAATATATGTAGTTGGAATTGGACCGGGAGAATATGAACAGATGACTATGCGTGCGGCTAATGCACTGAACAGCTGCGATACCATTATCGGATATACTGTTTATGTAGACCTGGTTAAAGAACATTTTGCAGGAAAAGAATTCCTGACCACACCTATGACCAAAGAGGTGGATCGCTGTGTACTCGCATTTGAGGAAGCAAAAAAAGGAAAAAATGTAGCGATGATCTGCAGCGGAGATGCCGGTGTATATGGTATGTCCGGTCTGATGCTGGAGATCGGTTCCGGGTATCCTGAGATTGAGGTAGAAGTAATCCCGGGTGTCACTGCTGCTACCGGCGGAGCGGCTGTACTTGGCGCACCTTTGATCCACGATTTTGCATTAATCAGCTTAAGTGATCTTTTAACACCCTGGGAAAAAATTGAAAAAAGGCTTATCCTTGCTTCGGAAGCCGATTTTGTTATTTGTTTGTATAATCCGTCCAGTAAAAAACGTCATGATTATCTGCAAAAGGCCTGTGATCTTATGATGCAGGCAAAGGCAGCGGAAACAGTCTGCGGTATTGTAATGAATATTGGCAGAGAAGGAGAAACCATGCAGGTAATGACTTTAAAAGAACTGCGTGATACAAAAGTCGATATGTTTACCACCGTATTTATCGGTAATTCCCAGACAAAGGAAATAGATGGGAAAATGGTTACGCCGAGAGGATACAGACATGGATAAGATCCTTATATTTGCAGGGACAACAGAAGGCCGTGAACTTGCAGGGTATTTGTGCACCGGGACAGTGGATAAGGATGTGGAAATTCATGTATGTACAGCCACAGAGTATGGCGGGCAGCTGATTTCTTCAAATGTTGTGTCCGATGCAGATAAAGAAGCAGCTCCCGGAATGAAAGTGCATACCGGGCGGTTAACCACAGGACAGATGGAAGATTTGATGAAAGAGGAACAGATTACTCTGGTAATCGATGCCACCCATCCTTATGCAGTAGCTGTTTCCGAAAATATCCAAAATGCCTGTAAACAGTGCGGCACTGAGTATTTACGCCTTTTAAGAGGAAATAGCAATATCCGGGAGAATAAAGATATTACTGTCGTTTCTTCCATAGATGAGGCAGTGGAATTTCTGAAAAATACAGAGGGGAATGTGCTTGTTACAACCGGAAGTAAGGAACTTGCAAAATATACGGCAATCCCGGATTACCAGAACCGCATTTTTGCCAGGGTGCTGTCTACACCAGAAGTTGCAGCAGCATGTGCAAAGTTAGGTTTTCAGGGTAAAAACCTGATCTGTATGCAGGGTCCATTTTCAGAAGAATTAAATATTGCCATGTTAAAGCAGATAAAAGCTTCTTATCTGGTTACAAAGGATTCCGGAAAATCAGGGGGATTTGAAGAAAAAATAACGGCTGCCAGACGAGCGGGAGCACAAGTTATTCTGATTGGCAGACCGGTAGAGGAAACCGGATATTCCATGGGAGAAATACTGGAACTGTTAAACCGGAGATTCGGTATATTAAATCAGAAAGAAAAGAAAGAACAACGTCTTGTATCTCTGATTGGTATTGGTATGGGTACGCCGGAAAATATGACAAGAGAAGCATTTGGCGCCTGTGTGGAAGCAGATGTTCTGATTGGGGCAAAGAGAATCCTGGATACAGTGGCAGAGCTTGGCAAACCCGTTTTTGCAGCCTACAGGGATAATGAAATCAAAGACTTTGTGGAACAGCATCCGGAATATAAAAAGATCGCAGTCTTGTTGTCGGGCGATATTGGATTCTACAGCGGGGCAAAAAAAATGCTGGATATATTTGAGGATTTCAGGACGGAGGTTTATTCCGGAATATCTTCCGTTGTCTATTTCTGCGGTAAACTGCATACGGCCTGGGAGGATGTTCATCTGATAAGTCTTCACGGCAGAGAGGCAAATGCAATTGCAGCAGTGAAGCGTTATAAAAAGGTATTTGCACTAATCGGGCAGCAGGATGGTGTAAATCAGCTGTGCAGGAACCTGTGCAGTTATGGGTTCCCTGATGTGATGGTGTATGCCGGAGAAAACCTATCCTATTCCAATGAACGTATTCTAAGTGGTACGGCGAAGTCTATGGCACAAGAATCCTTTGAAAAACTTTCCGTGGTATTGATAGAAAATCAGGATGCTTCCATGGTGGTCACTCATGGTATCGAAGATGAAGCATTTTTAAGAGATAAGGTGCCGATGACAAAGAGTGAAGTGCGCAGTATTTCATTATCAAAACTTCGTTTAAAAGAGGATTCCGTGATCTATGACGTAGGTGCAGGGACAGGTTCTGTTTCTGTTGAAATGGCGCTGCAGTCATATAATGGCTTTGTTTATGCGATTGAAAAGAAGAAAGAAGCAGTAAATCTGATTGGTGAAAACAGGAAAAAATTTGCTGTTCCAAATCTGAAAGTGATAGAAGGGCTGGCACCGGAGGCATTAGAAGATCTCCCAGCACCGACCCATGCGTTTATTGGAGGTTCCTCAGGAAATCTGAAACAGATTATGGAATTGATTCTGGCTAAGAATCCTGCAGCAAGAATTGTAATCAATGCCATTGCCCTGGAGACGGTGGCAGAAGCGCTGCACTGCCTGAAAGAACTTCCGGTTAAAGAAACGGATATTGCTGCAGTGTCAGTAGGGAAATCAAAAGAAGTAGGACATTATCATATGATGATGGGGCAGAATCCGGTTTATATTATTTCCTGTACAGGGAATCACTAGTGCCTGCTTCGAAAGGAGGCAATATGCATCAACCGAGAATTTTAATCACCGCAGGTGCAAGCGGCAGTGGAAAAACTCTGATTACCTGCGGCATTCTGCAGGCATTGCGTGAACGGGGAATGGAAGTTTCATCCTTTAAAAGCGGTCCTGATTATATAGATCCCATGTTTCATAGCAAAGTAATTAAAGCAAAATCTGCGAATCTGGATCTGTTCTTTACCAATCCGGAGGTGACCAGATATCTGTTTACCAGAACAGCAAAAGATACCGATATTTCCGTGATGGAAGGAGTAATGGGGTTCTATGACGGACTGGGAGGAACTTCTGTGACCGCCAGTACTTATGAACTTGCAGTGGCGACGGACACTCCATCGGTAATGGTTGTAAATTGCCGCGGAATGAGTATATCGGTTCTTGCACAGATAAAAGGATTTGTGGAATACAAACCGGACAGCCATCTAAAAGGAGTGATCCTGAACCAGATGTCGCCAATGCTCTATCCAAAAATAAAGGCAGCCATTGAGGAAGAAATTGGAATCCGGGTGTACGGTTATGTACCTAAGATAACAGATTGTCTCATTGAAAGCAGGCATTTGGGGCTGGTTTTGCCGGATGAAGTCAAAGATCTGGAAGCCAAGCTGAAAAACCTTGCTTCTGTGTTGGAAAAGAGCCTGGATATAGACGGTCTGATTGAGCTGGCAGGTACGGCACCGTCCATCAGCGGCAATCCACCGAAAATGGAAAAGGTGGAGGGAAATCCGGTTATTGCAGTAGCTTTAGATGAAGCTTTTTGTTTTATATATCAGGACAACCTTCGTATTCTGGAAGAAATGGGAGCTAAACTGGTATATTTCTCTCCGCTGACAGACTCGAAGATTCCGGATCAGGCAGATGGATTGCTGTTATATGGAGGTTATCCGGAGCTGTATGCAAATGAGCTGTATCAAAATAAAATTATGCGGCAGGATATTAAGGAGAAAATAGAGTCCGGACTTCCCTGTATGGCGGAATGCGGCGGATATATGTATCTGCATGAAGAGATGGAAGATATGAATGGGAATACCTATGAAATGGCAGGGGTGATTTCCGGCAGGGCATACCGTACCGAAAAGCTTGGAAGGTTTGGATATATCGATTTAACACCACGGGAGGATCAATTACTGGGGATGGATATCGGTACTATAAAGGCGCATGAGTTCCATTATTTTGACAGTACAAATACGGGCGGCAGTTTTTATGCCAGAAAGCCTGTGGGCAAACGGGAGTGGGAATGTATCTGCAAAACAGATCATATGATTGCAGGTTTTCCACATTTGTATTATTATTCCAATCCCGGGGTGCCATACCGGTTCTTGAAAGAGTGTGTATCGTACAGAGCATTACAGGAAGATCCGTTATGATCCACCGGTTGTATCATAAGCCGGTAAACAGCGGGTAAGTAACGAAGCGAGAGTGGAGGAAGAGAAGGATGCTATCATCCATATTAGCATTAATATTAGGTTTTTTGCTGGATCTGCTTATTGGAGATCCGCATTTTATCTATCATCCCATCCGGCTGGTGGGAAATCTTATTTCAGTTACGGAAAAAGGGCTTAGAAAACTTTTTCCGAAAACAGAAAAAGGAGAACTTACAGCAGGTGTTGTACTGGTTGTGATCGTTGCAGGAGTAACGACAGCGGTACCATGGCTGATCTTGTATCTGGCAGGTTTGGTAAACAGTACATTGGTTTTTATTTTACAAACAATTATGTGCTATCAGCTTTTGGCAACGAAATCTTTAAAATCAGAGAGTATGAAGGTCTATGACAAGCTAAAAGAGAAAGATCTGGAAGGCGGCCGGTATGCAGTGTCTATGATCGTGGGACGTGATACCAAAAGTCTGGATGAAACCGGAGTAACGAAAGCAGCGGTAGAAACAGTTGCAGAGAACACTTCAGATGGAATCATCGCCCCGATGCTTTTTATGGCAATCGGCGGTGCTGTATTTGGATATTTTTATAAAGCGGTCAATACTATGGATTCTATGGTAGGATATAAAAATGATAAATATCTTTACTTTGGCAGATTTGCGGCAAAGTTAGATGATGTGGTCAATTATATTCCGGCAAGGCTTTGTGCATATCTCATGATAGGGGCATCCTTTCTTGCGGGGCTTTCGAGTAAAGATGCCTTCCGGATCTATAAACGGGACCGTTATAATCACGCAAGTCCCAATTCCGCACAGACAGAAGCGGTAATGGCAGGAGCACTGCAGATACAGCTGGCAGGTGATGCCTGTTATTTTGGAAAATTGTATAAAAAGCCAACGATTGGAGATCCGATCCGGGCGGTAGAGCCTGAAGATATTAAACGTGCAAACGTTTTGCTTTATGCTACTGCTATACTATCTTTATTTGCATTCGCTGTGGTAAAACTGGCAGTATGGGGATTTATCTTTATGTAATCAGATAAAGAAAAGAATCAGGAAGAGTGGAGCGTGTACATGCTCCCGAGAGGACAAGGAAATGGTTATCAATAAACACAAACATGGTGGAGACATCTATTCTCAGGAAGTAAAAATGGATTATTCTGCGAATATCAATCCCCTGGGAATGCCAAAAGCAGTGGTTCAGGCGGCATACGAAGGAATTTTAAATTCGGCAAATTATCCGGATATCTACTGTGGAAAGCTTCGGGAGGCATTGTCTTCACAGGAAGGAATTGAGAAGGATCATATCATCTGTGGAAATGGCGCGGCGGAGTTGATTTTTTCCCTGTCGGCAGCAATCAAACCAAAAAAAGCATTACTGGCAGCGCCGGGATTTGCTGAGTATGAGCAGGCACTTCGTGTCAATGGCTGTGAGGTGGTTTATTATCTGTTAAGTGAGGAGCAGGGATTTGAACTTCAGGAGGATTACCTGGAAGCCATTACACCGGATTTGGATTTGTTATTCTTATGTGTTCCAAATAACCCCACAGGTCTGACCTGCCCTAAGAATTTTTTGGATCAGATCCTGGAAAAATGCCGGATATGCGGAGTCTGGATGATTGTAGATGAATGTTTTAATGACTTTTTAGATGATGCTGCGGCTTATACCATGAAGAAGGAAATTGCTTCCAATGATCATTTGTTTATATTAAAGGCATTTACAAAACTCTATGCTATGGCGGGATTACGCCTGGGGTATGGATTCTGCAGCAATCAGGCTTTATTAGAGAAAATGACGGAAACGGTACAGCCCTGGAATGTATCCATACCGGCACAGATGGCGGGGACAGCAGCACTTCGTGAAGTTGGTTTTGTAGAAAACAGCAAGGCGCTGATCCGGGAGGAACGTCAGTATTTATCATTCAAATTGAAGGAGCTGGGATTTAAGGTTTATGATTCAAGCGCCAATTTCCTGTTTTTCTATGGTCAGGAGAATCTGGCACAGGAATGTAAAAAGCTGGGTGTTTTAATTCGGGACTGCAGTAATTATTATGGTCTGAAAGCGGGTTATTTCCGCATTGCCGTTAGAACGCATAAGGAAAATGAAGAGTTAATCGGGATCATGCAGGAGATTGTAAATACACAAAATTAATGCAGTATTGCAGGCTGGATCTGCGATATGCAGGAGGTTAAGGTTGAAAGAAAATTATGATATAGAAAGGAAGCCACAGTGTGATTCTTTCAACCTGTTTTATTGTGGCAGTATTGCAGGCAGGACTGCAATATGCAATGGGTATAAATATGGCAAAAGCAATTATGGTGCAAGGGACCATGTCTAATGCAGGCAAGAGTCTGTTATCGGCGGGGCTTTGCAGAATTTTTAAGCAGGATGGATACAAAGTAGCACCTTTTAAATCACAAAATATGGCTTTAAATTCATTTATAACGGAGGAAGGCCTTGAGATGGGCCGTGCCCAGGTGATGCAGGCAGAAGCTGCCGGTATCAAGCCTTCTGTATACATGAATCCCATTCTCTTAAAACCCACAAACGATATTGGTTCTCAGGTGATTGTAAATGGGGAAGTTGTGGGGAATATGAGCGCAAGAGAGTATTTTGCATATAAAAAGAATCTGGTTCCGGATGTGCTGCGCGCATATCATAAACTGGAAGAAGATTACGATATTATTGTAATCGAAGGTGCAGGAAGTCCTGCTGAAATTAATCTGAAGCAGGAAGATATTGTAAATATGGGCATGGCGAAAATGGCAAAAGCGCCTGTTCTTCTTGTAGGAGATATTGACAGAGGCGGTGTATTTGCACAGCTGGTTGGTACAGTGATGCTTTTGGAAGAAGATGAAAAGGCAATGATAAAGGGCCTGATTATCAATAAATTCCGGGGAGACAAGACAATTCTGGAACCGGGAGTTGCAATGCTGGAAGAAAGGGCAGGTATTCCTGTAGTAGGAGTAGCGCCCTATCTGCAGATTGAAGTGGAAGATGAAGACAGCCTGACGGAGCGTTTCTCCGGGAATCAGGAAGTCGGATTAATTGACATAGCAGTGATCCGCTTGCCGAGAATATCCAATTTTACAGATTTTAATCCGTTCGAAAGCATGGAGGGTGTTTCGCTGCGCTATGTACATTCAGTTTCCGAGCTGAAGAATCCGGATATGATTATCTTACCGGGCACTAAAAATACCATGGAAGATCTGCTGTGGATGCGTCAGAATGGTCTGGAGGCAGCGGTGCTTAAGCAGGCAGCTGCAGGAAAGATTATTTTTGGGGTCTGCGGCGGATACCAGATGCTGGGTGAGACGCTGTCAGATCCAAGTGGAGTAGAAGCAGGCGGAGAGATCAAAGGTATGGGACTTTTGCCTATGGATACTGTATTTGAAAAAGAAAAGACAAGAACCAGGGTATCCGGTATCTTTGGCGAGATAGACGGAGCACTAAGCAGCCTGTCCGGTGTAAGACTGGAAGGCTATGAGATTCATATGGGAAGCAGTACTTTAAAAGAAGGCTGTGTACCTTTAACATCCATATCCGATGGAGTAACCCATTCAAAGGAGAAACCGGACGGAGCGTACAGAGATCATGTATATGGCTCCTATGTACACGGCATATTCGATAAAGAAGAGGTTGCTAAGGAAGTAATTATGTCTCTTGGAAGAATGAAAGGTATTGATGCAACAGAGATTACCAGTGTAGACTTCCAGGAATTTAAAGAGACCCAGTATGATATTCTGGCTTCCGAACTGAGAAAGCATTTTGATATGAAGGAAATATACCGCATATTAGAAGCAGGTATTTAAATATTTTTGATCGCCTGTATCAGCAGACATTTAAGCATGAAACTCGTTGGAAAACCGCAGACCGCGTAATGGGAGGACATCATGAAAGTAGAATTAGAAAATGTAAAACCCAGGGATATAGAAAAAAGAAGTTTTGAGATAATTACAGAAGAGCTGGGAACAAGACAGCTTCCTAAAGAACAGGAGCTGATCATCAAACGCTGCATCCATACCAGTGCAGATTTTGAATATGCCGACAATCTGTGTTTCAGTACAGAGGCAGTTACCAAGGCAATTGAGGCTATTAAAGAGGGTGCATGTATCGTAACCGATACCCAGATGGTAAAAGCAGGCATTAATAAAAAGGCCCTGTCTAAATATGGCGGAGAGGTATACTGCTTTATGGCGGATGAAGATGTGGCACAGACTGCCAGAGACAACGGAAGTACCAGGGCCACCGCAAGCATGGACAAAGCAGCTGCAATGGGAAAAAAGCTGATCTTTGCCATTGGAAATGCACCTACGGCATTAGTACGGATCTATGAACTGATCGAAGAGAAAAAGTTAGATCCTGAATTAATCATCGGTGTTCCGGTTGGATTTGTCAATGTAGTACAGTCCAAAGAATTGATTATGCAGACAGAAGTCCCTTATATTGTTGCCCGGGGAAGAAAAGGCGGAAGCAATATAGCAGCCTGTATCTGTAATGCGCTTTTGTACATGATTGATGATAACCGGGATTAACAATGCTTATGCCGGCATGAGAAAGAATAAGTCATAATAGGATAGAATAAGTTGGAAAAGGTCAAATTTAGATAGAAAAGGAAAGAACTGCCGGAATATATAAAACCGGCAGTTTTTTAATGGGTTAGATGATCATGCTGCCGAAAGGGGAAGGTAACTTGAGAACGGAATTTCGAAGTGTTTTTTGGCGGATAGTATTCGACTAGTACTGCATAGCACAATGCAGTACTTCTCCCATCGGATACTAAGCGGGCAGTGAGCTGCGAAATGCATCAGGATTTCGGAGCGAATGCCCGCGTGCCGCCAAAAAGCGCTTCGGAAAGGTTAGAAAATACCAGTTCTGCGGCCAGCTGACGGAGCCCATGCCAGTTTCCCACCCCCATCTTTCTGTACACTACCTATCATTTATAAAGCGTCATAATCAGCTAACCCCCAATTTAAGATGAATCTGTTCGCTGTAGTACTAGGAAAAGCAGAGAGGCAGTTCAAAATGAAAAATTTTATCTGCTACGATTGAGATAGACCCAATCAGAGACGCTTTTCCAATAAAAGTTGATTTTTGTACCTTTATGCTGTGATAAAAAGGCTGGGGTCTTAAAATAGCAAGCTTTTGTGCTAACAGGTCTTCCATTATACTGCCGGGTACGTTAAACGGATAGTCGATGATAATGGTAGAAAGATCTAAAATATTCAAGGTATTGGTGATTGCCTGGGCAATGTAGGTGCTGAATTGATCTAATGCCAGGATGGCAAGTGTATCTTTCGTGTTCGCTGCATCCAGTATTTGTATCCAGGAGGGAGCACTTAAAGGTGTAAGGGGAGATCCGGGATATAAGTATTTTAACTCCTGTATTCGATAACGAAGCTGTTTTATATTGGCATAAAGCTCTAAGCAGCCGGCATTTCCGCATTCACATCTGGGGCCTGCAAAGTTAATGGAAGTATGTCCAAGCCCGCCATTCTGCCCAAATTCTCCATCATATAATTTATTGTCCAGAACAACTCCCGCCCCAATTCCATTGGTAATATGCAGGTATAAAAAATTGGCAACGGAGGAGGCATCTCCATATAATTTTTCAGCCAGGGCGCCTGCATTGGATTCATTCATCAGATAAGTCGGGATCTCTGTTAATTTAGTCATCTCAGAGATAATCGGCATAATCTCAATATTGTGAAAAAACGGCGGTCTTAGAATTAAGCCATTTTTACTATCCAGAGGGCCGATAGAGGAGATGCCAATAGCAATGATATTGCGACTGGTACTGTCTTTTAACGTTACAAATGCCTGATAGAGATATTGGATAACCTCATCGCTGCTAAGGACATTACTGTCCAGAGGGACATTAACAGGAGGCAGGATAAGGGTTCCGCTTAAATCCCCCAGTGCGATCTGAAGAAAATCCCGCTCGATCAGCATTCCGCAGATACAGGGGGAATGCTCGGACAGCTTCAGGGAAAGAGGTTTTCGGCCGGAAGAGGTAGCCTCTTTTTGATTTTCAAATTCTGATATATAATCTGAAGAGATTAATTCCGATACGATATTGCTGATGGACATTTTAGACAGTCCAGTGATAGAAGCAAGCTGGGTTCTGGAGAGTCCATAATGAGTCGCTATTATTTTTAAAACCAACATACGGTTACTTGCTTTCAAATCTTGTGCATTAGATCCTATGGTATCCATAAAATTCTCCTTCTTAAAAATTAATATGGTCATAATCAATTTATATAAATCTAATTATAACTGAAAGATGTAAATCAGTATATACCTTTTATTAGTGCCTGTTTTAAAATTCATTCCTGTCATTTCTACGCCCCACTTCCCGGTATATTAGCTTCAATTCAATAGCCCGCCTATGAGCTCTTCCTTTGGAACGAATCTCCCGCAAAGTGTGAGCGCAGCTGTCAGAAAGAAATTTTAAAACACGTTCTCGTAGTCCATAAAGATAGAATTCACAATGAAGCATGGAGAATTTCATCAGTTTATCCTCAATCTTTTCAAATTTCACAATAATCATAATCTATAAAAATTGTTTTAATATAAAATGAGTTTAACAGATATTCGAATATATGTAAAATCAATATATTATCATAAAATTATATTTGTGATAATTGCATATAATATGAATTATAATATTGTAAAATACATACAAAATGATTACATAAAAGAAAAATGACTTGATTAATTAGTACAACGGTGATACTATTAAGAAAAAGCAGGGAGGTTAAAATAATGAATTCGCGGGAAAGAATAATTGCGGCACTGAACCACCAAAAAGCAGATGTTATTCCAATTGATTTTGGTGCCATGAGATCTACCGGTATCAGTATATGGGCATATCAAAGTCTAAAAGAGCATCTGGGCCTGGATACAACCACTACAAAATTATATGATGTCTTTCAACAGTTGGCGGAACCGGAGAAAGAGATCCTGGACAGGCTGGGAGCAGATGTGGTTCAGGTACACCGCCTGGCTTCAGCATTTGGGGTGAAAATTGACAGGTGGAAAAAAGGAGATAATGGAAGGGGGATCAAATGTATGGTACCGGAAGACTATCATCCGATACCAATGGAAAACGGAGAACTAACGATACAAAGGGAAGGAAAAGTATTGGCAAAAATGCCAAGAGAAGGATTTTATTTTGATCAGACCTGTCATCCGTTAGAGTCTGTTGAAGATGTAGAAGATTTGGAAAATTATACATTTCCAGTCATCACGGAAGAAGAGATCTGCTATATGGAACAAAAGGCAAAAGAAGCTTTCGAGAATACGGACAGAGCCGTTTTAATGGAATTCGGAGGAAATATCTTAGAGGCCGGAGAAACAGATTTTGGATTTGAAAATTTCTTTATGAATCTCTTAGCAGAACCGGAATTAGTACATACCTACTTAGAGAGGTTATCTGACTCTTACATTGAGAGCCTGAAGAAACTCATGCCCAGAGTTCATAAATATATTCAGATCATACAGTTTGGGGATGATCTCGGTTCACAGGAATCCACTTTGATTTCCAAAGAAGTTTATAGGGAAATGATTAAACCTTATCACAAGAAAATATTTAGTTATATCAGAGAGAATTATCCTGAAGTTAAGGTATTTCTACATAGCTGCGGTGCAATTTTAGAATTGATACCGGACTTAATCGATGCAGGTGTGCAGATACTCAATCCTATTCAGATTGCGGCAAAAGGAATGGATCCCGAGACTCTGGTGGACCGGTTTGGCGACGATCTGGTATTTTGGGGCGGAGGAGCGAATACCCAGGTAACGTGTAATTATGGAACGGTGGAAGAGATACAGGCAGAAGTGAAAAAGTTAATACAGATATTTTCAAGAAAGAACGGCTACGTTTTTAACCAGGTGCACAATCTGCAGGCAAATGTACCGCCTGAAAAAATACTTGCAATATATGATGCGGCACAGGAATACCGGAAAGAACACGGAAATGTATTCAATTAAAAATTAAATTGCGGAGGAATACGGGATGAAGGTAAAAAAATTATTAGCAGTTATGATGGCATTGGGGATGACATTATCATTAGCAGCATGTGGAAGCGGGGCAGCTGGAACCACAGCAACTCAAAAGGAATCCGTTAAGGAAACAGAAGCGAAAACAGAAACAAAAACAGAAACAAAAACAGAATCAAAGGCAGACGGGACAGAAGCGAATGAAGCTGAAACAGCGGCAAAAGAAACAGACCAGTCAGCAGCAAAAGAAGCAAAGAAAGATCCAAAAGATATTAAAGTAGCGGGGGTTGTATTTCAGGAAGACCAGTTTATGATGCTGATGCAAATGGGGTATCAGGCAGCGGCAGATCATTATGGAGTAACCTGTATGCTTAGTAATACCAATAACGACCAGGCAAAAGAGGCAGAATTAATTAATACCTATGTAACCCAGGGAATTGACGGTATTGCAATCTCGCCGCTGAATGAAACTTCATCCATTCAGACTCTTAAAATGGCAAATGAAAAAGGTCTGGAAATTGCAGTAGGAAATACTCAGCTTAAAGATGCTCCCTTTGTATGCGGCGGGTTTACATCGGATAATTATAACTTAGGAGAATTAACGGGAAAAGAAGCAAGAAAATATATTGAAGAAAAACTGGGCGGAAAAGCCAAGATTGCCATCGTAGAATACAAATCATTACTTCCGGAACAGTCCACGGCTAGAAGAACCGGATTTGTTGACCAGTTAGAAGGACTGGATGTGGAAATTGTAGCGGATCAGGATGCATGGCTTCAGGACACGGCAATCCAGGTAGTGGGGGATATTCTGACTGCAAACGAATCAAAAGGCGGAATTGATATGATCTGGGCTGCAAATGACGGAGGCACAATCGGGGCCACTATGGCTGTGAAAAATGCTGGAAAAGCAGGAACTACCGTTGTCTTTGGTACCGATGCGGCAGAACAGCAGGCAGCATTTATTCAGTCTGACGATAACATTCTGCAGTGTGTTACGGGTCAGGATCCGTATACCATCGGATATAATACAATGGAGGTTTTGATTAAGGCCATTATGGGCGAAGAGGCTTCTTACGGAAAAGAAGTTGTAGTACCGGGTATTGTTTTAACCAGGGATGATATTCCTGCTGTACAGGCTTTTGAAAAAGATCTGGCTGAGAAGACAGGTAAATAGGCTTTGGGGCTGCCGTTGGAGCATATTGTAAGATATGCTCTATGGCAGCCCTGGAAAATGAGAGGTGAAACCATGAGTGTTTTGAAAGCAGAAAATATAACAAAGGTTTACCCTGGAACAGTGGCACTTAACGATGTGACAGTATCTTTTGAAAGCGGAAAGGTTCATGCATTTATAGGTAAAAACGGATCCGGAAAGTCTACGTTAGTAAAAGTTTTCTCAGGAGCGGTAGAACCCACAAAGGGAAATTTTTATTTAGATGATGAGAAGCTAAAGCTCAGTTCTCCGCAGGAAGCCTTCAGCAAGGGAATTGCGACTGTTTATCAGGAATTAAGTCTGATCCCGGGGCTCTCGGTAGCCGAGAATATTTTAATGGGAAGGCTTCCTATGAAAGGGAAGTTTATCGACTGGAAAGAAACGTATAAGCGTGCCCAGGCAGTTTTGGAAGATTTAAAAGTAGATATATCCCCAAAAGAAATGGTGGCAAACCTGAGTTTGTGGCAGTGCCAGATGGTTGAAATTGTAAAAGCAATGAGCTCGAGTCCCAAAGTGCTAATGTTGGACGAGCCTACATCATCACTGGCAAATCATGAAATCACGCTGTTATTTGATATGATACGGAGACTCAAAGAGAAAGATGTCATTATCATTTACATATCGCACAGACTCCAGGAGCTGTGGCAGATAGCCGACACCTGTACCGTTCTGCGGGATGGTATATTTATCGGAAAAACAGTCATGAAAGATACCAGCCATAAAGAACTGGTAAAGATGATGTTCGGAAATGTAGAAATCAAGACAAGGCCGCAGGATCTGGTAGCGGGGAAAAAAGATATTCTCAAAATACAGGGACTAACAAGAAAGAATGTGTTTTCCGATATATCCTTTTCCGTCAAAGAAAATGAAATTCTGGGAATAGCCGGGATGTTGGGAGCAGGCAGGACAGAACTGTTAAAATCAATCTTTGGGGCAGATCCTTTTGACTCCGGCAGAATTGAGTTTTATGGAGAAGAAATCAAAAATCCAAATCCGGTAAAGATGAGAAATAAAGGATTTGCATTAACTCCGGAAGACAGGAAAAAGGAAGGACTGGTTCAGATCATGTCCGTTTATGGAAATCTGTGTGTAGCCAGCATTGATTATCTGGGCAAACACAAATTTATCCAGAGAAACAAAGAAAAGGAATATGTCAGCAGGCAGATTGAAGGATTACAGATTAAAGTTCCCGATGTACAGCTTCCGGTATTGTCTCTGTCCGGAGGAAACCAGCAAAAAGTTGTTGTGGGAAACTGGCTGAATACAAATCCTAAGATTATGTTTTTCGATGAGCCCTCCAGAGGAATTGACGTAAATGCAAAACAGCAGATCTTCCAGATTATCTGGGAACAGTCACGAAAAGGCGTATCCAGTATTATGGTATCTTCAGAACTGGAAGAACTACTGGAGGTCTGTCACAGAATTTTAATTATGTATGAGGGAAAAATCATAAATGAAGTATACCCAGAAAACGTGACTGCGGAAGAATTATATGCGTTGTGTATGGGCTAGGAGGTCAATATGAAAACAAAAAGTGTTGATATTAAAAAAATCTTAAAGTCCAATGTGATGGAAGTAGTACTGTTGATTATTACGATCATCATTGCATTCACAGCGACAGGCTTTTTTACCAGTTCCAACTTACTTGGAATTCTGAGAAGTTCAGCTTTAAAAGGTGTAATTGCATTTGGAATGACGATGGTTATAATCTGCGGGGAAATAGATCTGTCCATTTCATCTACGGTGGCGCTGTCGGGAATTATAACGGCACTGACTGCAGGAAAACTGGAAGCACTCGGGATCATGCCGCTGGCATATGGAGTCATCGCAGGGATGATTCTGGCAATTATTGCAGCTGCTCTGGTAGGGGTGTTTAATGGCTATTTGAGAACCAGATTTAACATACCTACATTCATCATTACACTGGCGATGATGAACGTCCTGTACGGAGCTGCAGCGCTTCTGTCAAAAGGTTTTCCATTAACGTCTCTTCCGGCGTGGTATAATGTTTTAGGAGCCGGATCGATAGGTCCTGTGCCGGTACCGGCAATCATTTTGATTTTCATATTTATTGTTGTACATATCATTATGTCTTATACCACATTTGGTAGGTCTGTATATGCGGTTGGCGGGAATCCGGAATCAGCAAGACTTTCAGGCATCAATGTAAAAAAAGTGAAAATTCTCGTAATGGTCGGAGTACAGGTATTGGCGGCGCTGGGCGGAATTATGTGTTCTTCCCAGGTAATGTCAGCGGCACATAACTTTGGAAAAGGATGGGAGATGGATGTCATTGCATCCGTAATCATTGGCGGAGCCAGCATGAATGGAGGAATCGGCAAGGTAAGAGGAACCTTTGTAGGTATCATTTTTCTTGGAATCTTATTAAATGGAATGACCCTTATGAACGTAAGTGAATATATCCAGTATATTGTAAGAGGCGGTTTAATCTTAGGTGCAGTATTAGTAAATGCAATACAGTTTAACAGATCAGGTGAAGCGTAAAAATATATAATAACTTTCATTTAGCAGGTGTTTATGTCCATAAAAATGGAATACTAACTGGTGTACTTTGATTATCGGGTATGCCAGTTATTTTTATGTCCTTTGCAAAAATGACAAATTATGATATTATGGGAAACATATTTAAAAAACGTTCTGGTGGATAGGAGCTCTTATGATTCAAAAGTTTAAAAAAATAATACAACTAATACGCTGGGATTGGACAACATTGCTGCTATTTGAGGCGATTTATAAAATGATTTGGATGACAGGGCTGGTTATTCTCCAGGATGGGTTAGAAGAACTCATGTCCCGGGCGAATTTATATTATATTACCATGGATAATGTAGGACGTCTGTTTTCAGCTCCAATCCTTATATTAGGACTTCTGTTTTTGCTGTTTTTACTTGCATTCTTTATATATATGGAAATAACAGGAATTATCATTTATTTTGAACACAGCAGAAGAGATGATCCGGTCAAAGTGCGGGGACTGCTTTTTCAGTCAATGAAAAAGGCGTTTGTAGTCTTTAAACCTTTCAACCTTCCATTGCTGGTATTTGTAATATTGTTTATGCCCCTTGCGGGAATCCCTTTTACATCGGGGCCTTTTCAGGGATTTGAGATACCCGGGTTTATTCTGGATTTCATTTTGGAAAATAAAGTATTAAATGTTGTATTTCTGATCGTCATGCTGGTTGTGGTGATAATTGTATTTAGGCTGATATTCAGCCTGCACGAGGTTGTACTTGAAAATAAAAGTTTCTTTGGCGGATGCAAAGAAAGCGTTAGAAAAACAAGGAAAAAATTTATACGCCCAATCTTTTCGTTTATTATTTGGAATATACTTTACATTGCCTTCGAAATTATTGTAGCGGCAGCTGTAATTGCAATCCTTTTGGCGGCTGCCAGGTTCTTCCACACCGGGTTAGAAGCAAGAGATTATTTCTGGTTTAATTTAACAGTTTGGAGCGGACTTGGAATTGTTCTTAGCACCATTGGCCTGGCTGTCTGTAATCTGGGCTTTATATCCGTGTATTATTATGAGCTAAGTGAGTGCGAGCCTGTTGAGCGCAGTAAAGATGACAAACATATTTTACAGAGGCTGTTAAAAAAGGTAGTCATTCTTGTCATGGTATTTCTGATTCTGGGAATGTACATTGATAACACACCATATGCGGTAAGCGTTGCCATGCTCCGGGATGATAAGGCACATGTTGACATAGTTGCCCATCGTGGGGGGGCTATGTTTGCTCCGGAAAATACCCTTGCTGCGCTGAGAGAATCCATCGATAGTAAGGCAGATTATGCTGAGATTGATGTCCAGGAAACGAAAGACGGAGAGTTAGTAATTATGCATGATTCTAATTTTGAACGTACAACCGGCGTTAAGAAAAATGTATGGGAAGTCAATCTGGATGAAGTCAGGCAGTATGATGCAGGAATCCGTACTGCCTACCGCTATAAAGGAGAAAAAATCCCCACTCTAGAAGAAATGATACAGGAAGCGGGAACCAAAATAAAGTTAATGATTGAACTGAAAAGTTCGGGACATGAACAAAATCTGGAACAGAGTACGGTTAACCTCATCCGGCAATACCAGTATCAGGAGCAATGTATGATAGTCTCCATGGACCGAAAAATACTGAAAAAAGTAAAAGAGATTGCACCGGAAATAAAAACAGGTTCCATATCTGCAGTTGCTTATGGGAAAATTGAAAATATAAAGGAAGCAGATGTATTCAGTCTGGAAGCAACGTTTGTAACAAGAAGCCTGATCAACCGTTTAAAAGACTCTGGAAAGCCAATTTATGTATGGACGCTAAATAACGAAAAATCTATTCGAAAATATGTAGATATGGGAGTGGATGGTATTATAACCGACAACCAGTACCTGGCAAGCTACGTCTTAGATACCAGAGGACAGGATCTGATGTTAGATGGAATAGTAGATAAAGTATTAGGTAAACAGGAATAAGAACAGATCGAAGTTCTTATTTCACAGAAATGCTGTGGAGCGAGAACTTCCGGAAACGGCTTTCTTTTGCATCGGTAGAAGTATAGTATGTACCGGCAGCCATAACCAGGAAAGCCAATACAAAGCTCAGATGGGGAATTTCCCGGAAAATGATCAATGAAAGGAATACTCCGATAAATGGCGAAATAGAGTAATATGCGCTGGTTTTTGCCGCTCCCAGGCTTCTTTGGGCATATACATAGCAGAATATACTTAAGCCATATGACACAAAACCTAAAATTAGGGTGAAGAAAATATAAAGGGCAGGGATACCATTTTCATGAAGCAGAAAAGAAAGCAGTAACGAACCTGTACCGGAACCAAAACCTTTGAGGATTACAACTTTCAGCGGGCTGTTTTTCGAAAGCATACGGGTACAATTATTTTCAAATCCCCAGCATACACACGCTCCCAGTACAAAAAGAGAGCTATAGGAGAAAGAAAGGCTTCCCGGTTCAGGCAGAGATAAAATCAGGCTGGAGAGAGTAATCAATCCGATACCGAACCAGAGGCGACCTGTGATTTTTTCCCGGAATAAGGTAAAAGCAATCAGGGAAGTTGCTACAATCTCAAAATTATTTAAAAGAGATACATTGGCGGCGGAGGCTTTCGACAACCCCGTCATTAATAAAAATGGAGCCGCAATATCTAATAAAATCATACCTGCAATATAAGGAAAATCCCGTTTTATAAAGGGCGTGTCTTTCGATATGGGAACAACCTTTTTCTGAATCAGGTTAATGGATGCCATACCAATCCCGGCGCCCAGATAGAGCAGGGATGCCATGAGTGCAGGCGGTATTTCTGATAACAGAAGTTTAGAAATCGGAGAACTTATGGAATAAAGAACAGCCGCAGCAATTGCGCTTAATACAGCAATATGTTTTTTAATTTTTATTTTCATAATCGGCACATCCTTTCTATACATATCCCCTATGAGGGGATATGTATATTATAGCACCGCAGCACAATGAAAACAAGGGTCTGGAATATAAATTTTAGCATCCGCCCTATTATTTGTACTTATCTAAATGATAAACAAAGGATGTTTTAATTCGCCTAAATTCTGGGGAATTAAAACATCCTTTAGATAAGAAAGCAATGTTTGGGTTTAGCTGATTAATGATGCTTTGTAGATGTAGGTAGTGTACGGAAAGAGAAGGGGACGGACCAGGACATTGGTTTGGAAGGCTTACCGCAGAAC
>OKWQ01000043.1_pt1 | contig 178779 bp, 147 predicted proteins | sample 1607071 | NCBI WGS metagenome assembly OKWQ01 (sample SAMN07501039, study PRJEB24779) | human gut metagenome
TATCAGTTAATAAAACTAAACCAGGAGTTCCTTGCTTGAAATTTCTTTCTAAAAGATTTGAAACAGTTCTATGCTCTATAGAGGGTATTCATATTTTCTTCAAAAATGCTTTTGATTATTTATAATTTTTTAATTAATTCAATATACTTTTTTATGTATATGAGATATGAGTAGTTGATATATCCTCATAAGAGCTACATCAGCACCAACTAAAAATAGACAAGAGATTAAATTAGATAAACTTGTTATCACTAGATATGTGAGACTTTATATAGATAAACATATTGCAGATGCTGATAGTGTTAATTGGAATAATGTATCTATATATGAAATTGAAATTTATAATGATGGAATTCCAAAGAGATTTGATGAAATTACAAATGAAATAAAGGTCAGGGATCTTACAATTGATGATGAGGTATTGCCAATGCCATCAGTAGCAGAAGGATATGAAATTTAAGTTGTTGGATCTGATTATGAAGGAGTTATAGGATCTGATATGAAAATAAATAGACCTTTAGTAGATACAACTGTTCGTGTTAACTTTGAGATAAAACAAGGAGATAAAAAGGCTTATACTCCTGATATAGAAGTATTAGTACATGGGGCAAATAAAGCTACAGGGAATGATGCGCCAACTATTATTTCAGAGCTTAGAACAATCTAAATAATTGGAAATTTTTATTTCCTTAGAACATGGTTTTATAGTTTGTAATTTCAAATTGATATAATTAGGGAATAGGTAGACTAAATAATATTAATTTGAATTAAATACAATATATGCTAAAATAAACTTAGAAGAGCTTACTAAGTTTCAATAATAAATAAAATTTAAAAATCAATTAAATATAGTACAAATTAAAATACAGAAGTAATAAAAATATCAATGAATAGCTAAATTTATAGGAGTATTGGGAAGAAAAAAACGTCTTAATAAAAGGGCTTAATAAAAGTAGAGGTGAGTTTTTGGAAGAAAATATGATTGAAAATAAGATGATATATTTAGATCATGCAGCAACAACATCTATTAATGAAGAGGTTCTTAAAGAAATGATGCCGTATTTAACTAATCAGTATGGAAATCCATCTTCCATTTATAGTTTTGGACGGAAAAGTAAAAAATCAATAGAAAAAGCAAGAGAGCAAATAGCAGCTACTATAAATGCTAAAAAGAGTGAAATTTACTTTACAAGTGGGGGAACAGAAGCTGATAACTGGGCAATTAAGGGTATTGCTGGATATTATAAAAAGAAGGGGAAACACATAATTACTTCTTCTATAGAACATCATGCAGTTATCAATAGTTGTAAACGATTAGAAGGGGAAGGCTTTGAAATAAGCTATTTGCCAGTTGATAAGGATGGAAAAATATCAATTGAGGATTTAAAAAAATCTATAAGAAAAGATACTATTTTAATAAGTATCATGATGGCAAACAATGAAATAGGAACTATAGAGCCAATTGCAGAAATAGGGAAAATAGCTAGGGAAAAGGGAATAATATTTCATACAGATGCAATACAAGCTGTTGGATGTATTACTATAGATGTTGAAGATTTACAAGTTGATTTATTATCAATATCAGCACATAAATTTTATGGTCCAAAGGGTGTAGGAGCCTTATATATCAGAAAAGGTACAGGCATTGATTCTCTTATGGATGGTGGAGAGCAAGAAAAGGGAAAGCGTGGAAGCACAGAAAATGTTGCATCTATTGTTGGTATTGGAAAGGCTATTGAATTAGCAAATAAAAACTTAATTGAATATCAAAAGAAGTTATGTTGCTTAAGAGATGAAGCTATAATTCAGATTTTAAAAAACATACCAAATACAAAATTGAATGGACATGCCGTGGATAGATTACCGGGAAATGTTAACATCCTCTTTGAAGGAATGGAGGCAGAAACAATGATACTAAAGCTAGATAAAATGGGATTTGCAGTATCAAGTGGAGCAGCCTGTTCTTCAGGATTAACAGAGCCTTCACATGTACTTAAAGCAATAGGCTTATCTCATGAAAAGGCACAATGTTCACTTAGATTTACATTTGGAGAAGAAAATAATATAAAAGACGTAAAAAAATTAGTTGAAGCGCTAAAGAAAATTTATTTTAACTAAAAACTTATAAATTATTTACAATAAAATGCTGAGAGATATTTTAGTGAAAATCATTTTTTACTCTTTAACTCTTTCACTATTTTGCTCAGCAAAATACAGGGGGATTATATGAGAAATACTTATGGAGAACTTATTAATGAATTGAAGGACAACCATAGCATGGTAATGATGACAAGGCTTTCATCTAAAAGGGGAAAGAAAATAGAAAAAATATTATTAGATTTAAATAAAGATGACTTATTAGATATTGATGAAGATATGAAAAATGCAATAAATAAAGCAATAGATAAAAAGACTCCAGAACTTATCATACATAATGATGAAGAGCAAATTTTAATAGAGCCGTTTTTTCCAGAAGCAAGATTAATTATCTTTGGAGGCGGAAATATTTCAGAGCATCTTGTGGATTTAGGAGCTAAAATTGGATTTAAGGTAACAGTTGTAGATGATAGATTATCCTATGCAAATAAAGAAAGGTTTCCATTAGCAACAGAAGTAATTTGTGAAAGTTTTGAAAATGTTTTTGAACAAATAAATGTAAATCAAAACGATTATGTAGCAATTGTTACAAGAGGACACAAATATGATAAAGAATGTCTTAGAGCAGTTTTAAATATAAAACCAGAATATCTAGGAATGATAGGATCTAAGAGAAGAGTTCAAGGAATTAAAGATCAATTTAAAGAAGAAGGATATAGTGCAGAGCTATTAGATAAAATATGTTCGCCAATAGGATTTAGAATTGGGGGAATTACACCATTAGAAATTGCAATATCTATTATTTCTCAGATTATTGCACAAAAAAGGCTAGGTATATCAGATATGATAGCTTGTGCAAATGCTAAAAAAAGAACAAATTATTCTGATATGGATATTAAAGTCTTAGAAAACCTTGCAAAAGAAGATGAAGAAAGAAGAGCAATTGTTACAGTAACATCAACAAAGGGGTCTACACCAAGAGGAGCAGGAGCTAAAATGATTATTTGGCAAAATGGAAAAACACTTGGAAGCATAGGCGGAGGATGTAGTGAAGGAGAGGTAATTCTTGCAGCAAGGGATTTAATAGAGGAAGTTGAAGAAGGAAGCTTTATGACAATGCAAGTTGATATGACAGGAGATGTAGCAGAAGATGAAGGAATGGTTTGTGGTGGGATAATTAATGTACTTATAGAAGTATAATAAATCATTTCTTTACTCTTTATTTTATAATTAATTAAAGTTATATATTATTTCAAAAATTAAGAAATACAAGTGTTTTTTAATTTAAATCGTAGTATAGTCAAAGGATCTAACGAAACGTTAGGTCCTTTGACTATATTATAAGTTTTATAGATTTTTATGTGGTTTTAAAATTAAATACAGTAGATGTTTATTCAATACAAAAGAAACAAATTTTATAAATAATCAACAGAAATTTTAAAAACTATCTTTTTTATTTGAGAAGGTGAGTTTTTCATAATAGCAACTTTATGAGCATCAGTAGGCCAACAAATCATAAAGTCACCAGGATTTAAATAATATGTTCCATCAGCTTCTCCATTATAAAAGGCAATATCTTTTTCATTATTATAAGGAGTTTGAACTTTAAGTTTAGCTATAGAAGAGGTAGAAATACCCTCAATACCTTCTAAAATATAATGTACATCCAGATATTTTTTATGTGCTTCAAATATACATTCATATTCAGGTTTAGATATGAGTGATACTGGGTTATAAAACAGTTTATTTTTTTCATAAACGATAGTTGAAGTAGGTATATTTTCTATATTAAGTTTTGAAAGTTCCTGTAAAGCTTTATAAATTATTGAAAAAGATTTGTAGTTATAGATATTTTTTATATTATCAATTATCATAAATTCCTCCAAAATTATTATCTTTTATTAAATTATAAATAGCTCCAATCAATCCTGCATTATTTCCTAAATTTGCTGAAGTGATTTTTAAATGCCTTTTGAAGCTAGGCATAATCATGCTAAATACTTTGTTACGTAGAGGAGTAATAAAATAAGCTTCTTGACTACTTACTCCGCCACCTATTATTACAAGGTCAGGATTAAAAATATGAATTAATCCTACTAATCCTACAGAAATATCATCTATCCACTTATTTACTATATATGTTATGTCACTGTTACCTAATTTTACTTGTTCAAATATGAATTTTCCATTTATCTTCTCAGTTTTATTAAATGGATAAGATGGAAGGGAGTTTAGTAATTCGTTTACATTATTAACTAAAGTTGTAGTTGATGCATATTGTTCATAGCATCCGAAATTTCCACAAGTACATTTTTTCCCACTTTTATCTATAGAGAAGTGTCCAAGTTCTCCAGCTAATCCGATTTTTCCAGAGAGAATTTTCCCATTACAAATAATTCCGCCGCCTACACCAGTTCCAATGGTAATCATAATTACATTGGAATAGTTTACTGCACTTCCCTTCCAGCATTCACCGATAACAGCGCAATTTGCATCATTAGCTACTGAAACTGGTACAGAATATTTATTTTTTACAATATCTTTTATCGGAGTAGAAATCCAATTATCTATATGCCCAGCGCTTCCAATTACTGTACCACTATAAGTATCTATTTGACCAGTGGCAGAAATTCCAATACCAATTAGGTTATTTGAATCTAAATTATTGTTTTCTAGGAATATATCTATTGATTTTAATACAGTATCAATAATTGGAGTTTTATAATGATCAAAGTCAACAGAAAAAGCTGTGGATTTAATAAGATTACCATCTGATGTAATTAACCCAATTTTAACATCTGTTCCACCAATATCAACACCTAAATAAATTTTATACATTATTTATTACCTCAATAGCATTAATAAATCTTTGGGCAATTTCTAATGGCCTAGTAATAGCTCCACCTACTACAACAGCATATGCACCAGATTCTAACATTTGTACAGCTTGTTCTGGATAATGTATTTTACCTTCGGCAATTACAGGTATATCAATTGCTGAAGATAACCTTTTAACTAAATCAATATCTGGAGCATTAATTTTAGGAGAATAGCTTGTATAGCCACTTAAGGTTGTCCCAACAAAATCTACACCACACTTCCAAGCATTTATTCCTTCTTCATAGGTAGAAATATCAGCCATAAGTATAATGTCTGGATATTTATTTTTTATATCAGTTATAAATTCGTTTATAGTACTTCCATCTCCACGTTTACGCATTGTACAATCTAGTGCGATAATATCAGTATCAACTGAAACAAGTTCATCTATTTCTTTCATAGTTGGAGTGATATATGAATCGTATCCTTCATACTCAATTTTAATAATACCTATTACAGGTAGAAAAGTTTCTTCTTTTATTGCTATGATATCACGTATGCTATTTGTGCGGATACAAGGAGAACCAGCTTTTTTAGCAGCACGAGCCATTAGATACATTATAGATCTATCTTCTACGTATAGAGGTTCTGATGGAAGAGCTTGACAAGATATTATTAGCTTACCTTTTATTTTTTCTAATATTTCATATTTTTTATATTTCATGGATGAAAATCTCCTTTAGATAATTATATTTTGTTTTTTTAATGTATTTTTTAATACTGTAGCCATAATGTTATAACCATTTGCATTTGGGTGAAGACCATCATATGTAATGCCTTCAAGTAGTAAAGTTGTGCCTGGGACTACAGTTGTATGATAATAATCAACATAAATAAGATTTTTTTCTTTGCTATAACTATATAGAAAATCATTAAAGTCACAAATGAATTTTTTACGTTTTGCCTCACATAATGAAATTGGAATATTAATAGGTAATAAAGAAACTATAATAGGAATTGAAGATGTCTTATCAAATTGTTCTATGATATCTATATAATTTTCTTTTGCTTTTGTTAAAACATCATTATAGGGGAGACCAGGTAGTTGTCTCCAATAATCACCTTCTAAGTCTAAGGAATCATTAATTCCTATACCGATGATACAGTATTTCGGAGATAATTGTAGAGCATCAGCCCAAAGTCTTTGGGATAAATAGGTAGTAGTGTCTCCGCCTATTCCTCGATTAATAATTAGTTGTCCAGGCTTGTTAAAATATGCACTTAATTCCCAGTAATGAGTAATAGAATCCCCTATGAAAAGAAAATCAGGTTTTAATTTATTTTCTATTAGAGTATGATTTTTTATATCAAATTCTTTTCGACGGGTATCTGCAGATACATTTAATGAAAAATAACCAGGGCTAACATAATCATGTCCAACTTTCATAACTATAAAAACTTTCTCCTTTCAATAGAATTTAATATTTATATTTTGAATTATATTATTAAGAAAAATTTTTATAAATAGGTTAAATGAGTAATTATAGTACAAAACAACTAAATTATAATTGAATTAAGTAAAGTGATATATTATAATTGTTGTAATATTCTGTATAATAAGGTGGAGATTGCTTATGAATAATTCATTTATTAATTCTATAAGATTTAATTTTCTTTATATTGATAGATACTCTTTTGGTAAGTCCTGGGTATATCCTGAAAGTTATTTACCATACGGTATGTTAAGATACGTTATAAAAGGAAATGCTATATTCTTTATTGATGGGAAAGAATTTGAAGTAAAGGAAGGCGATATTGTTTATCTTCCAGTTGGATGTAAATTATCTTGTCATGCGCTGAATGATGATTTTTCTTTTTATAGCATAAGATTTGCAACATCAGTAAATTATGATGGAGGAGATTTACTAACAGATTATTTTCATATACCTACAGTAATTCATGATATAAATAATGAGGGTAGAATGTATTTTGAAAAAATGTATAAATGCATAAAGACAGATCATGATTCAAGGATGTTTTGGGTTAGAGGATATCTAGAATTAATTATAGGATATGTTATTGATAAGGGTAAGAGGAATATTGATATTGATAGAAAAGAATTGATTGGAGAAGAAGAATTTTCTTTAGAAAGAATTAAAAAGAGAACAAGAAAATCTGATGTTAGCTTAGATCCAAGAATACAGGTTGTTGTAGATTATATAATTTTACATCCTACAGAGCAGTATACAATTTCAAAAATGAGCAGGATGGCTGAGCTAAGTGAATCACGATTTAGAACATTATTCAAACAGCAAGTTGGAAAAAATCCTTTAGAATATTTAAATGAAATAAGAGTTATGACAGCTGCAAGAAAGTTATTGGTTTCAGGAGATAATATAAGTGATATAGCATATGAAGTAGGATATGAAGATGCAAATTATTTTAGTAGAATATTTAAAAAATATTTTTGTATTACTCCAAAACAATATAGGGATAATGCTAAAGAATAACTATATAATAGTTAATTTATCCTATAAAAAATAGAAATTTATATTGTATCAACTTATGATTAAAAGTATAATTTTGTAGATTTATTTTTAAATATAATATATATATTGATAGAAAGGGCATTTGTATTGATACAAGTGCTTTTTTTTATCCAAATATAAACATAAAGCAATATAAAATAGTACTTGAGTTAAGAGACAAAAAGAGTAATAAAAAAATGTTTTGTGCTAATATTTAATGTTTTGTATGTAGAAAAGTACAAAATGGTAATATATACTAAGTTTAGAAGTAAAGCTTTACAAGAAACTTCATTATCAAGGAGGATAAAAATGAAAAAAAGGTTATTAAGCATTATGTTGACGGTGATTATGGGGGCAACGTTACTTGTAGGGTGCGGAGGAAACTCTTCTAAGGGTAGTGCAGCCGAAGCAGAACCAGGGAAATTAAAGGGAGAGATTACGTTTTGGCATTCTTTTACGCAAGGAGCAAGATTAGAAACTATACAAGCAGTGGCGGATCAATTTATGAAAGATAATCCTGATGTGAAAATTAATATTGAAACTTTTTCTTGGGGAGATTTTTATACAAAGTGGACAACCGGTCTTGCTTCAGGAAATGTACCAGATATGAGTACGGCTCTCCCAGGGCATGTTGTTGAAATGATGGATGCCGAAGCAATTATTCCAGTAGATGATGTTATTGATAATATTGGCCGTGACAAATTTTCTAAATCAGCATTGTCAGAAGGAGAATCAGTTGGAAGCCATTATTCCTTACCTTTATACTCTCATGCACAAGTAATGTGGTATAGAAAAGATTTATTAGAAGCAGCAGGACTTGAAGTTCCTAAGACTTGGAAGGAATTTGCAAACGCTGCTAAGGTTTTAACTACTAATGATGTTTATGGATGTTCATTCCCTACTGGATCTAAAGATTTAATGGGGACAAGATTTTTAAATTTCTATGTACGTAGTGCAGGAGGAAGTCTTTTGACAGATGATTTAAAAGCAGATCTTACAAGTGACTTAGCTATAGATGGTATTAATTATTGGCTTGATATTTATAAGAACTCATCACCAAAAGATTCTGTTAACTATGCAGTTCTTGATCAAGCAACTTTATTCTACCAAGGTAAGACTGCATTTGATTTTAATTCTGGATTTCAAATAAGTGGTGTAGCTACAAACTCACCAGATTTAGTTGATAAAATTGATTGTGCTCCAATTCCAAAAGTTAATGCTAATGATCCTGATTATGGAATTGAAACATCAAATATTCCAATGGTAATTTGGGAAAAATCAGAGCATCCAGAAATATGCAAGGCATTTATTGAAAAGTTATATGAAAAAGAAAATTATATTAAATTCTTAGAAGCAACACCTGTGGGAATGCTACCTGCTATTAAAGGTATATCAGATACTGAAGAATATAAATCAAATGAAACAGTTAAGAAGTTTTCAAATGCTGTAGATGTTATTAGCACAGCTGTTGATAAGGGTACAGCTATAGGATTTGAACATGGACCAAGCGTAGAAGCAGGTTTATTAACATCACAAGGAATTATTGAATCTATGTTCCAAGATATTATTACAAATGGAACAGATGTTAAAAAAGCAGCTCAAACTGCTGAAGATAAATTAAACGAGTTATTTAGTACAGTTAAGTAATATGAATTTTGAATGATGGGGCTGTCGCACAATTAAAAATATAAAATAGGAATATGCGACAGCACCATAATTTAAGAAAGGGTGGAGAGGGTGTTTGTGAAAATAAAAGCAAAAAAAGATTATGCAAGATGGGTATTTGTACTTCCGGCTCTTATTATAGTAGGAGTATTATTGATTTACCCTATATTTTCTAGTTTATATTATAGTTTAACAACAAAGCATTTAATTAAGCAATCATATGATTTTATTGGATTACAAAATTATATATCAGTTTTAAAGGATCCAGAGTTCTTTAAAGCATTTATTATATCTATTATATGGACATTAGTATCATTGATTGGTCAATTATTTATAGGGTTTACAGCCGCTTTGTCAATTAATAGAGTAAAACATTTAAAAGGTGTTTATCGTACAGCATTAATTATTCCATGGGCATTTCCTTCTATAGTAATAGCCTTATCTTGGAAATGGATGCTTAATGGAGTATCAGGATTTATACCTAATATACTTGTGAAATTAGGGTTTACTAGCACTTTACCACAATTTTTAAGTGATGCTAATTTAGTTTTACCAACTTTATTTTTTATAAATATATGGTTTGGGGCACCAATGATAATGGTAAATGTACTTTCAGCATTACAAACAATACCCCAAGACCAGTATGAAGCAGCACAAATTGATGGTGCATCAAAAGGTCAACAATTTAGATTTATTACTATGCCACATATAAAAACAGTAATTGGATTACTTGTAGTATTGCGTACAATTTGGATATTTAATAATTTCGATTTAATTTATTTAATTACAGGTGGTGGACCTGCAAATGCAACAACAACAGTACCAATATATGCTTATAATATGGGCTGGGGTACGAAGTTATTAGGAAAATCATCAGCAATAACTATTTTATTGCTATTATTCTTATTACTTATATGTGCAGCTTATTTTACTATTATAGGAAAATGGGAAAGGGAGGATAAATAATGATAAGTAAAAAAGATAAGTTTGGAAATTTTATGTGTCATATATATCTTATTATTTTAACTATTATAGCTGTTTTCCCATTACTATGGATACTACTTTCTTCTGTTAAAACATCAGGTGAACTAACAGCAAATCCTACAAGTTTTTTACCAAAGAACTTTACTTTAGAGAATTTCATTCATGTAATTAAAGATTTAGGGTTTGCAGTAAATATTAAAAATAGCTTATTAATTTCTCTTATAACTACTTTGATAGCAATTACAATTTCAGCAATGGCGGCTTATGGTATCGTAAGATTTTTCCCTAAGTTTGGAAATGTTATGTCTAAACTATTAGTTACTACATATATGTTTCCACCAATTTTATTAGCAATTCCATATTCATTGGTAATGGCAAAGATTGGTCTTACTAATACAAGGATAGGGTTAGTAATAGTTTATCTTTCATTTAGTGTACCATATGCTGTTTGGATGCTGGTCGGATTTTTTAAGACTGTTCCAATAGGAATAGAAGAGGCAGCTAAAATTGATGGAGCAGACAAGCTACAAACCTTTGTAAGAATAGTTCTTCCATTGGTTATGCCAGGAATAGTAGCTACGGCAATTTATACTTTTATAAATGCATGGAATGAGTTTTTATACTCTTTAATTTTAATAAACAGCACCGATAGAATGACTGTTTCGGTTGCACTTAGATCATTACAAGGAGCGGAAATTCTTTCATGGGGTGATATGATGGCAGCATCAACACTTGTAGTAGTACCATCAATAATTTTCTTTATGTTTATTCAAAGGAAAATTGCAGCTGGAATGACTGATGGATCAGTAAAATAAATAACATAAAAATGGAGGGTGAATTATGAAGAATATAGGTTATGCAATAGTAGGAACAGGATATTTTGGTGCTGAATTAGCGCGTATTATGAAAGATCAAGAAGGAGCTAAGGTTGTAGCAGTACTAGATCCAGAAAATGCAGAAACAATAGCTAAAGAATTAGGATGCGATGTAGAAACTGACTTAGATACTATGTATAGTAGAGAAGATGTAGAGGCTGTTATTGTAGCAACACCAAACTATCTACACAAAGAGCCAGTTATTAAAGCAGCAGAATATGGAATCCATGTATTTTGTGAAAAACCAATAGCTTTAAGTTATGAAGATTGTGATGAAATGGTTAGTATTTGTCAAGAAAAAGGCGTAATATTTATGGCTGGACATGTAATGAATTTCTTTAGAAGTGTAAGACATGCTAAGAAATTAATTAATGAAGGTGTATTAGGAGATGTACTTTATTGCCATTCGGCTAGAAATGGATGGGAAGAGCCTCAATCAAGTATATCATGGAAAAAGATTCGAGAAAAATCAGGGGGACACTTATATCATCATATTCATGAATTAGATTGTATACAATTTATTATGGGGACACCAGAAGAAGTAACTATGGTAGGTGGAAATGTAGCTCACTCAGGTGAACAATTTGGTGATGAAGATGATATGTTATTTATTACATTGCAATTCCCAAATAATAGATATGCCTTATTAGAATATGGATCAGCATTCCACTGGCCAGAACATTATGTATTAATTCAAGGAACAAAAGGTGCCATTAGAATTGATATGAAGGATGTTGCTATGACAGTAAAAAGTAAAAATGGAGAAGAAACATATCTTGTTCATGAAACAAAGGAAGAAGATGATGAACGTACAAGAATTTATCATGGAACAGAAATGGATGGAGCTATAATGTATGGTAAACCAGGAAAATTACCTCCAAAGTGGTTACATGGAATTATGAAAAATGAAATGAAATATTTTAATGAGATTTTACATGGAAAAGATGTTGATGATGAGTTTAGACCATTATTAACAGGAGAAGCAGCTAGAGCAGCAATTGCTACTGCAGATGCATTAACTAAATCTCGTTATGAAAATAGAAAAGTAAATCTAAATGAGATTATTTCTAAATAAATAGATATTACAGTGTAGTTGTGGACTGAGAATATAAATAAAATTGAGGAGAAGATTATGTATAATTTAATAAAAAGATCAATATCTACTATTGCTTTATCAACATTAGCGATTACTTCTTTACCTACTTATAGTGTATCAAGTCAAACTACAGCAGAGTATGGAGTAAGAAAATATTTTATAAATAACAATATAGAAAATATAAAAAATATAGAAAATAAATCTTTTGATTTGATACAAAATTTAAATACTAAAATATTAGAAAAAGAAAATATAGAGACTCTAAGTGGAACGGTTGTAGATTTTACTAAAGAGGCTACAGCTACATCAAATTCAACTATTCCTAATGGATTAATTATTGAAAAAAGTAATATTAATATTACAGCAGGAAAAGGTTATGACTTGAGTTCTGAAATGGGCTCGGAATATGTAAAAGCTTTAGAAAAAGGAACAATAATTGTTTCTTATAAATCAACAAGTAATAATAGTATACAGTCATTAGTAAGCATTGGAAATAATACTAGCGGGAATAGAGATAGATATTTCCATATTTATATTACTAATACAGGTGAAGTGGGAATGGAACTTAGAAATACAGATAGTGTATTAAAATATACATTAGGTAGACCAGCATCTGTAAGGTCAATTTATAAAAATAATCTTGTATTTAACACAATTGCATTTAAAGCAGATCCAAACAATAAACAATATAAATTATTTGCCAATGGTGAATTACTTGCGACTTTAAATACCGATGTATATAAGTTTATAAATGATATTACAGGTGTAAATAATGTTATGTTAGGTGGGACTGTTAGAGATGGAGTTATAGCATACCCATTTGGAGGAACAATTGGAAATGTGAAAATTTATAATGAGATTTTAACTGATGAAGCTCTTAAGGCCGAAACTGGAGTAACAACATATGGAAAAAATATTTTTTATGCTGGTGATAGTACTAAATCTAATTATTTTAGAATACCATCATTATTATCTTTAAGTTCAGGAACTGTTGTATCAGCTGCTGATGCAAGATATGGTGGAACACATGATTCTAAAAGTAATATAGATATTGCATTTTCAAAGAGTCTAGATGGAGGTATAACATGGAAAGATCCAACAATACCATTACAATTTAATGATTATGTTGCAAAAAATATTGATTGGCCACGTGATTCAGTAGGGAAAAATGTTCAAATTCAAGGAAGTGCATCTTTTATTGATCCAGTATTACTAGAAGATAAGGAAACAAAGAGATTGTTTATTTTTGCAGATGCTATGCCTGCTGGAATAGGAAGTTCTAATGCATCAACGGGATCAGGATATAAGGATATTGCTGGTAAGAAATATATGAAGTTAAGATGGCACCAAGATGGAAGTTCAACTTATAATTATTCCATCCGTGAAAATGGTGTAATATATAATGATGTAACTAACCTGCCTACAGAGTATAAAATTGATCGAGACTATAATTTATATAAAAATGGAATCGCATTATTATGTAAACAATATGACTATAATTTTAGTGGTACAACTCTATTGGAAACAGCTACAAATGTTGATGTTAACATGAATGTATTTTATAAAGATTCTCTATTTAAAGTATTTCCAACAACATATTTAGCAATGAAGTATAGCGATGATGAAGGTGAAACTTGGTCTAATTTGAATATTGTAAGTAGCTTTAAACCGGAAAATTCTAAATTCTTAGTTTTAGGGCCAGGTGTTGGAAAACAAATTTCAAAGGGACAGTATAAAGGAAGATTAATCGTACCACTATATTCAAGTTCATATGCTGAGCTTGGTTTTATGTATAGTGATGATCATGGACAAACTTGGAATTATGTAGCAGCAGACAATAGGAACACTGGATCTACAGCAGAAGCACAAATTGTTGAAATGCCTGATGGATCTCTTAAGTCATATTTGCGTACTGGGTCTGGAGTTATAGCAGAAGTCACAAGTATTAATGGAGGAGAAACTTGGAGCGATAGAGTAACTGTACCTAATATGCACACTACTTCATATGGAACTCAACTATCAGTTATTAATTATTCGGGGCTGATTGATGGAAAAGAAGCCATTATTCTATCAGCACCAGATTCAAGTAGTGCACGTAGAAATGGAAAGGTATGGATAGGTTTAATTAATGATACAGGTGCTTCAGGAATAAATAAATATTCTATTGAATGGAAATATTGTTATTCAGTAGATAGTTCAAATATGGGATATTCATATTCTTGTCTTACAGAATTACCTAATGGAGATATTGGATTACTATATGAGAAGTATGATTCTTGGTCTCGTAATGAATTGCATCTTAAAAATATATTAAAATATGAAACATTTTCAATTAATGAGTTAAAGCAACCTATATCTAACTAAAATTAGTAGAAAATATTAAGGAGAAGATTTATGAGAAATTTAAAAAAGTATAAAGGTATAATACCAGCCTTTTATGCTTGTTATGATGATGAGGGAAAAATAAGTCCAGAACGCACACAGATGTTTACTCAATACTTAATAGATAAAGGAGTAAAAGGTCTTTATGTTTGTGGATCTTCAGGAGAATGTATATATCAAAGTAAGGAAGAAAGAAAAATAACATTAGAAAATGTAATGAAAGTTGCAAAAGGAAAAATTACTATAATAGCTCATGTAGGATGTAACAATACTAGAGATAGTGAAGAACTTGCAGAACATGCAGAAAGTATAGGGGTAGATGCTATAGCATCTATTCCCCCAATTTACTTCCATTTACCTGATTATTCAATTGCTGAATATTGGAATGATATAAGTAGTGCTGCACCAAATACTGATTTTATTATATATAATATTCCACAATTAGCAGGAGTTAGCTTAGGAATTAATTTATATAAGCAAATGCTTAAAAATCCAAGAGTAATTGGGGTAAAGAATTCTTCAATGCCAGTACAAGATATTCAAATGTTTAAGGATATATCTGGTGATGAAAGCGTTGTATTTAATGGACCAGATGAGCAATTTGTTGCTGGACGTATAATGGGAGCAGATGGAGGTATTGGCGGAACTTATGCAGTTATGCCAGAATTGTTTCTTGCAGCTGACAAAGCTTTAGGCGAAGGTGATTTAAAAAAAGCTCAAGATATTCAATATAAGATTAATAGAATTATATATGATATGTGCTCTTGTCATGGAAATCTTTATGGAGTAATGAAAGAAATATTAAAAGAAAAGGGAATTAATATTGGAGGAGTAAGAAAACCTCTTAGTTCAATAGTAGAATCTGATAAAAATAAAATTAAAATATGTAGTAAGTTAATAGATGATGCTATAGGAAGCTTAGATTAGCTTTAAATAATACTCTTTATTATAAATATAGGATTTAAATAGGTTTTTAATAATAATTAAATTTGTTAAATAAATATAATAATAGTTAAAAAAGCTTTACTTTATTTTACAAAACTATGATATTAACTAAATTTTCCACATGATATACTCCAATCAGATGTAATTTTAAAACTAAGAAAAGTTTTATTAAGGGGAGAGGATATCATGGCTAAGAAAAAACTATACAAAAGCAAATTATTTACTTTAGGATTAACTGCTTTAATTTGTACAAGACCTTTAGAAACTATGGCGTTAAGCACAAAAACATTATTAGTACAAGCTGATACTACGCAAAAAAATATTAAAGCGGATAAAGCTCAAATACCAGAATTATTAATTACAGAAATATTACCAGATTCTAAAAATATCGATGGAGCAGATGCTTATGAATTTATAGAGGTTTACAATAACTCAAATAGAGAGGTCAATTTAAAGGATTATAAGATATATTACAACTATCCAGATAAGGGTGATTCAAGTGATGTATTATGGGTGGATATTAATGAAGATATTAACGTTAAAAGTGGAGAGGCTATTGTTTTTTGGATTAAGAATGGAAGTAATGACACTTTAACAGCTGCTGATTTTAATAATCATTTTAATAGTCAATTAGAAATGAATGTAAATTTATTCGAGGTATATAGTGCTGGTATGGCTAATAGTGGTGCAAGAGCTCTTAGACTTACTACTAATATAAAAGAAGAAGTAGATTTTGTTTCTTATAATATGAATGGCGCAAAAGATACATCGGAAGATAAATCTATAAAGTATCTTTATGATGAAAATACTAATGAAAGTGTTATGACAAGTAATAAAGCTGTACCAGATCCGGGGACTGTAAAAGAAGAGGATAAACCTGTGCAATCTAATTCCAATTCTCCGGTGAATAAACCTATAGTAGAAAATATGACATCAGAAAACTTTACAGATGAAGAGGAAGTAGTATTTAAAGTAAAAGCAAAATCTGATGAAACTAATATCAAAACAGTTAAATTAAGTTATAAAAATAATAAGATGAGTAAATATGAAACATATAACTTATTAAAAGAAGATGGAGATATATTTTCAAAGACAATTTCTAAATATGACTTAATTGGAAAATCTTATTATGAATATTATTTTGAAGTTAGTGATGGCTTTACAACCGTAAAAACTCCCATAGAAGAAACTACCAATAAAGAAGTTGATACATCAGCTATTAGATTTAACATAAGTGAAAATGAATATATATTTGGAACAGATAATTTAATTACAACAGGTGATAAGTTATTAATTGATGGAGTAGATAAAACTTCTGAAACAGTAGAGTCTATAGAAAATAATGCTAAGATAGTTTTTGATATTAAGGATACAGATACTTTCTTTAAAAATGCAGTTGCAATTGGAAATACTGTTCTTGGAATATTTAATGAAGGAACTTATGATAATTGGGATACAGTTGCGTATGATGTAGATCCTATTTATTTGACTAAGGGAGAAAAAATTCAAATTGATATTCATGCTGGTAATAAAGCAAATGCATTAGAGCATAACTGGGAAAATAATGATGACTTTGTAGTTAGAAATATCAGATTAGTATTACCTGATGGAAGTATATTACGTCCAGAAGGATTTGAAAATCCTGAAGAAGTTATTAAAATGGGAGATTCAGCAGGGAAAATTGAAATCTTAGAAGCGAAATTTACACCAAGTGATGAATCTTTTAATGCATTAAGATATGAAATAGATACAACAAAATTTAGTGATGGAGAGCATACTTTAAGTGGTAGTTTAACTTCATCAAATGAAAGTGAAGATGTTAAATTTATTGTAGATAATACTGCTCCTGAAATAACTACAAATATAAAGGATAATCAAATATATAAAGGAACAAATGAAATAATAGTAGATTCAAATGATGCCCTTTCAGGAGTTAAAGAGTTATCAGTAAAATTAGATGATAAGAAAATTGAATTGCCTTATACCTTCAGAGCTTTAGAGTTATCCTCAGGTGAGCATACTTTAACTATTTATGCTGTTGATAATTGTAGTAATGAACATAATAAGGAAATTAAGTTTATTATTCCTGAAGAAAATGCAAAGTTAGGACTTGAAATAACTCCAGGGCAAGGAGCAATATTAAATTCTGATCCAACTTTTAAAATAGAAGCAACTGATAGTACTAATGATATAATGACTGTTTCCTTTAAAAAGGGTGAAAGATATGTTTTAGGAGACTTTAATATTTCTAAAACAGAGGGGGTTAGCCAAAGTTCAGGAGCTAGTGGACAAGTATTTGGTGAAGATTCTAGTAATGGATACCCTTATGAAGAATTTGATATTGAATTAAGTGGAGAAGTTAATGAAAATGCAACAATTCAAGTAGATTGGAAGGGAAAATCAAATAATTTAAAAACAAATATGTATGTATATAATTATACAACAAGCTCTTTTGATATAGTTGAAGCTGAAATGAATCAAAATGAAAAAGAAGTAAAATTAACAGGTACAGTTTCATTAAAGGATCATTTGAAAGATAACAAAGTAAAAGTTATGGTTCAAAATGGAGAAGGATATACTCCAACACAATATGAAGCAGGTACTCCAGCTGTTCCTTCAGAAAATACTAATATTACAACAAGTAATGAAAATGATGTAGATAGAAATTCTTATGATTTTACTTTTGCAATTGAAAGTGATACACAATATTATAATGAAGATACATCGGATAATACAAATATTGTTGGTAAGTATGAGCATCAATTAAATATTCATGATTGGTTACTTGCAAATCGTTCAAGAATGAATATTCAATATTTATTCCATGATGGTGATATTGTTGATGATGTAGATATGATTTCTCAATGGGAAAATGCAGATGCAGCTTATAAAAAGCTAGATGAAGCAGGACTGCCTTATGGTGTACTAGCTGGTAATCATGATGTTGGTCATTTAGCTGGAGATTATACTAATTATAGCACTTACTTCGGGGAAGATAGATTTATAAATAATCAATGGTATGGAGAAAGCTATAAAAATAATAGAGCTCACTATGATTTAATATCAGTAGGTGGAATTGATTTTATAATGATGTATGTAGGTTGGGGAATTGGTGATGAAGAAATAGAGTGGATGAATAATATATTAAAGAAATATCCAGAAAGAAAAGCTATTTTAAACTTCCATGAATACCTACTTGCAAGTGGAGGATTTGGTGAAGAACCACAAAGAGTACTTAATGAAGTAGTTTCTAAAAATTCTAATGTATGCATGGTTTTATCAGGTCATTATCATAATGCTCAAACTGTAATAAATGAATTTGATGATGATGGCGATGGAGTAAATGATAGAAAAGTTTATCAAATGTTATTTGACTATCAAGGACTACCAGAAGGTGGTATGGGTTATTTAAGATTGATGCATTTTGATTTAGATGGTAAGAAGGTTTTATTTAAAACTTATTCTCCTTCACTAGATGATTATAATGCAAAGGATACAGTTGCAGGTGGAGATACTATTTTAGGAGAAGAAGATTTTGAAATTTCCTTTGAAGATTTAGGAATTGAGCCAAAACAAAAGACCATCGAAACAACTGACCTGGATGTAAATGTATATACTGATGAAGTTATTGGTACAGTGAATAATGTAACAAATGATACTGAAATTTCTTATACATTAGAAAATGCAGAAAATGGTATGTATGGATGGTATGCAGAAGTTACAGATGAATTTGGTGGACGTTCAAGAACAAATGTAAATTATTTTACTGTAGACAAGGATATTGTAAAACCTGTTATAACATTGCCAGAAAATAATATAGTTGCATTAGGAACTGAATTTAATCCTATGGATGGAGTTATTGCAAAAGATGATAGGGATGGTGATTTAACTTCTAAAGTAGTTGTATCAGGTATTGTCGATATATCTAAAGAAGGAGATTACACAATAACCTATACAGTAGCTGATAATTCTGGTAATACAGAAACAGTATCAAGAGTTATAACAGTAAAGAAAATAGGAAGTTCTACTACTGAAGATGATAATGATATAGTAGATCAAGATAATAATAGCAATAACGGAAGCAACAATAGTAACGATAATAATGATTATGTAGGTGAAGATACTATAGAAGATGATAATATAGAACAAAATGATTCTAGCTTACCACAAACAGGAAATGAATCTGCAATTTCTCTTGCTGTAATAGCATTATCATTAATTGTAGGTGGATTTGCCTTAGCAAAGAAAAAGGTATTAGGATATAGAAAATAATAAAAATATCTTCAATTGTAATATTTATTTAGATAATGATATTAATTGTTAATCTTATAGAATTATAATTATGAAAACTATAAATATGGAATAGTTAAGAAATTACTATTCCATATTTTTGTATTTAGAATACTCAGTGTTAGATGTGGGATTCAAAAGAGATTATAGCTTTGGTACATATCAGAAGGAGGATATTAAAATTTAAAATATAAGTTTGCTAATAGTAACTTTGGAGCAAAAGGATATTACTTAAGGTTGATTAAATGAGTAAAGAATAGAAAATACATTCAAGTACAATAGAAACAGGATATAGTTATAGATAAATTAAGAGTTAAAAAATATAAAGGCCCTTAGTAGAATATTTAAAATTATTCTACTAAGGGTTAATTTTATGTATAAGTAAAAATCAGGCGTTGACAGTAAATACCAAAGAAACGTATAATGTTAATATGTTAACCTATTAATTAGAAACAATTTATTAAATTTAGCGTTTAGTTAAATATTATGAGGGGGATGTATTTTATGAGAAAAAGTAAGGAAACAACAAAAAAAATAATTGCATCAACATTAGCAGGAACCGTAATTGTTAGCACTGCATTAACTAATGTCGTAAATGCAGAAACAACTAAAATTAGTACAAGCAGTATAGTTAATATGGAAAATGGAGATGTAGAGGGTATAATTGAATCTATTAGGCTAAAATGTAAGGAAGATTTAATTGGCGGTAAATTAATTGATGTAAATAATGAAACTATAGCTAAGAAGATATCAGGATATGTAAAACAAACAAAAACATATTTAGAATCTATGAATTTAGATGAAAATAATGATTACCTATGGGAAGATTTAAAAGATTACAAAGATAATCCAGCTAGAATAACATCAATGTTTAATAATATTGTGTCAATGGCTATGGCTTATAGTTTACCTAATGATACTTACTATAAAAATGAGAAGCTGAAAGATAATATAATTTATGCATTAGAATGGATAAATAAAAATGCCTATAATAGTGAAATAGAGCAATACGGAAACTGGTGGGAATGGATGATTGGGGTACCTGCTAGATTAAATAATATTGTTGTGTTAATGTACGATGACTTAACTGAAGATCAAATAACTAGATATATGGATGCAATACAAAAATTTTTACCAAGTATTGAACCAGGAAGTAAATATCATACTGGAGCTAATTTAGCAGATGTATGTTTAAATAAATTACTTCAAGGTGTTAATGAAAAAAATCCAGAAAAAATAAAAGAAGCTTCAGAAGATATATCAGATGTTTTTGACTATGTAACTAGTGGAGATGGATTTTACCCTGATGGTTCTTATGTTCAACATGGAATAGTTGCCTATACTGGGTCATATGGAAACGTTCTTATAGATAAAATATCAAATGTAATGTTTTTACTAGAGGGGACTCCATGGAAAATTGAGGCGGAAAGTAAAAATAATATATATAATTGGATATTTGAAAGTTTTGATCCTATTATATATAAAGGCTATGTTATGGATATGGTTAGAGGAAGATCTATATCTAGATATAACGGAAATGGATATATTCAAGCAGCTGGAATTATTGAAGGCATGATTAAAATATCAATGATTTCAGATGAAGATATGGCAAACAAAATACAAGCATTAGTAAAACAATGGGCTATTGAAGCAGAAGATGTAATAGATTTTGGGACTAAGTTTAAATCAATAAATGTAATAGATAAATATTATGAAATGATGAATAATGAAGTTATTCATCAATCATTACAAGGTGCAGCTCACTATTCCTTGAATATGATGGATAAGACTGTTCATGAAAGAGAGGGGTATGCATTAGCTATTTCAAGAAGTTCAAGCAGAATAAGTAAATATGAATTTATGAACAAGGAAAATTTAAAACCTTGGTTTCAAGGAGATGGGATGACTTATCTCTATAATGATGATTTAACTCAATTCTCAGATGACTTTTGGTCAACCATAGATCCATACAGGATGCCAGGGACAACAATAGATAAGAGAGAGAGAGCTGATAAAGAGATTCTTCCAGATATAGATGCAGGTTCACCGCTACAAGATGAAGTTTATTATGAACTAGGAAATAGTAGTTGGTCTGGTGGAACTAAACTAGGTAACTATGGTGTATCAGGTATGCAAATAGATAATAAGTACGACTCTTTAAAAGCAAATAAATCTTGGTTTATGTTTGATGATGAGATAGTTTCATTAGGCTCAGGAATAACTAATCCTGAAGAATTCAGTACAGAAACAATAGTTGAAAATAGGAAACTAAAAAAAGATGGAAGTAATAAATTTATTGTTGATGGAGAAGAAAAGGTACAAGCACTAGGTGATAATGATAATGTTAAAAATGCAGAATGGGCATATTTAGAAGGAAATGTAGAGGGGACAGGTATTGGGTATTACTTCCCAAATGGAGCTGATATAAATTTATTAAGAGATAATAGAGAAGGCAATTGGTTTAATATAAATGCTTCCAATTCAGCAGCAGATAAAACAGTTACAAACAACTATTTAACTATGTATATAGACCATGGTGCTAATATAGAAAATAAAGGATATAGTTATATATTATTGCCTAATAAATCATCAGAAGAAGTAGAGGATTATGCTAATAATTCAAATATTCAAATAGTAAGAAATGATGAGATTGCTCACGGCGTTAAGCATACGAAATTAAAGATGGAAGGGGCAAACTTTTGGATAGATGGTAAAAATACATCAGGATCTATAACATCATCAGGAAAAGCATCAGTTATGATAAAAGAAAATGATGATAATACATTAACAATATCAGTTTCTGATCCAACATTTGAAGGAGAAAGCCTATCAATAGAAATTGCAAAATCAGCAACTAAATTAGTAAAATCAGATAGCAGAATTTCGAATGTAAGTTTAAATGATAAAAAGATAGCCTTTGATGTAAATACTTCTGATGCGATGGGTGCAAGTTTTGAATTAACAGTTGAGTTAGGGGAATCTTTAAATGAGGATGAAACAGAGGCAGAAGTTATAAATGAAGCTCCTAAAATTTATGGAGAAGATGTAAAACTATATATTGGAGATACATGGAATAAAAGTCTTCACAAAATAATGGCATCAGATAAAGAAGATGGGGATTTAAGTGAAGCTATTAAGATTAAAGAAAATAATATTAAGTTAGATGATAGCTTTAAAGCTATTGAAAAGGGAGAGTATAAAGTAGTATTTGAAGTTACTGATAGTAAGGGTGCTAAAGCAGAAAAGGAATTTGCTGTAACAGTAGATGAGAAAAAAGAAGATTCAAGTAATTCAAATGACGAAAATGATTCAAAAAATTTACCTAATACTGGAGCCGTTATAGGTGGAACTACCTTAGTAGGAATAGGTGGAGTACTAACATTATTAGGAGCATCAATGTTTAAAAAAAGAAAAAAATAAATTTAAAAATGTGAAAAATATAAAATAATATTAATAGATATATTTTGGATTTTATAAAAAATATAAATGGAGGATATGAATATATGAATAAGAAAGAAGTAAAAGAATTAATGAAGGGACAATTAATTGCAGTAATTAGGGGTAATGATATAGATGAAGCAAAGCTTATTTGTAAAACTCTTGTAGAATCTGGAATTACATCGTTAGAAATTACATTTAGTCTTCCGAAGGCAGAAAAATTAATATGTGATTTAAAAAAAGAATTTTCAAATGCACTTGTAGGAGCAGGAACAGTATTATCTAAGGAACAAGCAAAACTTGCAATAGATAATGGAGCAGACTTTATAGTATCTCCTTGTATTGTAGAAGAAGTAGGAGCGTATTGTAGAGAAAAAGATATATTTTGTTCAATGGGAGCTGCAACGCCTACAGAAGTTTATAATTCATATTTAGCTGGTAGTGATGTTGTTAAATTATTTCCAGGAGATTGTATTTCAATGAAAATGATTAAGGGAATTAAAGCACCAATGCCATTCATTGAAATGATGCCAACTGGTGGAGTTGATGATATGAACGTAAAAGAGTGGTTTAAAAATGGTGCATATGCTACAGGATTTGGTGGATATTTAACTAAAGGAATAAATGCATCTAATCTTGATATATTAAAAGAACGTTGCGAAAAGTTAATACAAGCTACTAAATAAAAATTTAAGAGAAAAAATTAATAATATATTTTATATTATTAAGGATATTAGGGAGAAAATTATAATATGAGTAAAGTACTATTATTTGGAGAACCAATGGCGCTTTTTACAGCTAAAGTAGAAGGAGACTTAGAGAGTGTAAATTTATTTGAAAAATCAGTAGCAGGTGCAGAACTGAATGTTTGTACAGGCCTTGTAAGGTTAGGGCATACAGCTTCATATATCACAAGATTGGGAGATGATCCATTAGGTTTATATATTAAAAAGTTTATTAATAAAGAGAAAATAGGGACAGAGTTTATAACTTTTGACACCTTAAATAAAACAGGACTGATGTTTAAAAGTAAAGTTTCAAATGGAGATCCTGTAACAGCATATTACAGAAAAGGATCGGCATTTTCAAACATTACTTCAGAAGATATTGACAATGTAAGTTTTGATGGAGTTGAACTTCTTCATGTAACTGGAATCCCCCCTGCATTATCATTAAGTTGCAGGGAAGCTACATATCGTTTGATGGAAAGAGCAAAAGAAAAAGGGGTTTATATAACCTTTGATCCTAATTTAAGACCAGCTTTATGGGAAAGTGAAGAAGTTATGGTTAGTGTTATAAATGATTTAGCAAAAAAATGTGATTTAATATTGCCAGGTGTAGCAGAAGGCTTGGTGTTAACTGGAAGTGGAGATGTAGAAAAAATAGCTGATTTTTATCAAAATCTTGGCATCAAGGAAGTTATTATTAAAAATGGTAGCAAGGGAGCTTATATTAGAAGTGGAAATGAGAGCTTTGAACAACCTGGATTTAAAGTTGAAAAAGTAGTAGATACCGTAGGGGCAGGAGATGGCTTTGCGGCAGGAGTGTTAAGTGGAAAATTAGAAGGATTGTCAATTAGAGAGTGTGCAATAAGAGGAAATGCAATTGGTGCGATTCAAGTTACATACTCCAGTGATAATGAGGGTTTACCTACACAGGACGAGTTGAAAAAATTTATAGAAAAAAGAATGTAAATAAATGAAAAAAAGGGAGATTTGATATCTCCCTTTTTTTATTTGAGAAAATTTTCTGAAACTTATTGACTACGGTTACAAATGGTAGTAATATAATATTAACATCTTAATGTGTTAACTGGTTAACACGAAGAAAGGAGTGTTTTAGATGGAAACTAGATATGCACATAGCCCTAAGGATATAGAGCATTATTCAACAGAGGAATTACGTAGTGAATTTTTACAACAAAGAATATTTGTGCCTGGTAAAGTTTGTTTAACTTATTTACATTACGATCGTCAAATATTTGGAGGCGTAACACCTGAGGACAAGCCTTTGGAAATAGTTCTTTCAAAAGAGCTTGGAGTAGATTATTTCTTAGAACGTCGTGAACTTGGGATTATTAATATAGGTGGTCCTGGAACAATTATCATTGATGGAAAAGAAGAAGAAATGAAAAAACAAGATGGATATTATATTGGAAAGGAAACAAAGCAAGTAATATTTAAATCTAATGATTTAAATAATTTAGCAAAGTTTTATGTTGTATCAACACCTGCACACCATAAATATCCAAATGTAAAAATAGCTATAGATAACATCACGCCAAGGGTTGTTGGTGAAGGTAAAACATTAAATAAGAGAAAAATATTCCAATACATTCATCCAAATATATGTGAAAGTTGTCAATTACAAATGGGATATACAATTCTTGAAGAAGGTAGCGCATGGAACACAATGCCATGTCATACTCATGAAAGACGTATGGAAACATATTTATATTTCGATATGAATGAAGACACAAAAGTTTTCCACCTAATGGGAAAGCCAGATGAAACTAAACATATTGTAGTCGGAAATGAAGAAGCTGTTATCTCCCCAAGTTGGTCAATACATTCAGGAGTAGGTACAAGCAATTACACATTCATATGGGCAATGTGTGGAGAAAACATAACATATGATGATATGGATATGGTTTCTATGGATGATTTAAAATAAAACGAGGAGGATTAAGTTTAATGAATGATTTTAAATTAGATAATTTCTCATTAAAAGGAAAGATAGCTTTAGTGACTGGAGCATCTTATGGAATAGGATATGCAATTGCATCAGGTTTATCAAAAGCAGGTGCTAAAATAGTTTTTAATGATATAAATCAAGAACTAGTTGATAAAGGATTAGCGGCATATAAGGCAGATGGAATAGAAGCAAAAGGATATGTATGCGATGTAACTGATGAAGATGCTGTACAAGCTTTAGTTAAAAGAATAGAAGAAGAAGTTGGAGTTATTGATATCTTAGTTAATAATGCTGGAATAATCAAAAGAATTCCAATGATTGAAATGTCAGCAGCTGACTTTAGAAAAGTTATAGATGTAGATTTAAATGCACCATTTATTGTTTCTAAAGCAGTAATACCATCTATGATTAAAAAAGGTCATGGAAAGATAATTAATATATGTTCTATGATGAGTGAGTTAGGTCGTGAAACTGTTAGTGCATATGCATCAGCAAAAGGTGGATTAAAAATGCTAACAAGAAATATATGTGCAGAATATGGTGAAAATAACATCCAATGTAATGGTATAGGACCTGGATATATTGAAACACCACAAACAGCACCGCTAAGAGTTGAAGGAAATCCATTTAATGATTTCATTATTTCTAAAACACCAGCGGCTCGTTGGGGAAATACAGATGATTTAATTGGACCTACAGTATTCCTAGCATCGGATGCTTCTAACTTTGTAAATGGACATATTCTATATGTAGATGGAGGAATACTTGCTTCTATAGGAAAGCAACCAGAAGCATAGAGAAAACAGAAATTATAATTATGTAAACTTGAATGCCGATATAATATGATATATTATATTAACATGTTATATTATTAAGGAGTTAAGAGTTATGATTGCAAAGTATGAAATTATAAAACAAGACATTATTCAGATGATTGAAGAGAAAAAATTTAAACCAGGAGATAAAATTTATTCTGAAGGAGAGTTAAAAAAACTATACAACGTAAGTAGTACAACAGTTGTTAGAGCTCTTCAAGATTTGGTTTTGAGTGGATACCTTATTAGAAAACAAGGAGAAGGCACATATGTAAGGAAAAATTTTAAGCATAGACGTGCTTTCTTCGATGAAGGTAGCCCAATAATTGAAGAGGTTAAGAATAAGTATTCTGAGCAAAGTATCGTAGAAAGTAAAAAGATGTTGTTGGTTAGAGAATTAGAAGATAAAGAAATTGCCGCAAAATTAAATGTTAAGTCAAATGAAATTTTAGTTCATTTTTGTCGTGTAAGTTTTATTAATGATACTCCGTGGCAATTTCAAAATAGCTATATTCCAAAGAAATATTTAAAGAATTTTAACTACAAAGGTCTAAGTGAAAAAGATAGGCTGTCTGATGAGTTAAATAAATCATTAGGAATAAATTTGATGACTTTACCAATGAAGCAAAAAATAAAAGTTGAATTTCCAATTAAGGAAAAGAGTGTATGCGAAGCTTTAGCTATTGATGAAAATATACCAGTTTATAAATCAGAAAGAATTACTTATTATCCTGCACAAATACCATTTGAATTTGTAAGAACCTATTTACATTATAAATTTTACTCTATAGAAATTCAAACTGAAGATAATGTCTAAGTAAAAAAGTAGACATTAAGGAGTTTTAAAATATGCGAAGTATTATAAAAGAACCGTTGATTCGTAGCGAACGTTATTTTAATTGTGGTTTTTTATCGAAAGAAACTATTGAAGAAGCATTAGATAAATGTATTAAAAAAATAGATAGAAATATAGAAATATTTGGAGAAAATTTTCCAACGCCAGCGACTAAAGATAATGCGTATGGTATTATGGATAATACTGAATGGACCAATGGATTCTGGACAGGAATTTTATGGTTAGCATATGAATATACAAAAGATAATAAATACAGAGAATTAGCAGAAAAAAATGTTGAATCATTTTATAACAGAATTGCAAATAATATTGAAGTCGGTCATCATGACCTAGGATTTCTTTATATACCATCATGTGTTAGTGCTTATAAATTAACAGGCAACAAGATAGCATACGATGCAGCTATAATGGCTGCAGATGCCTTGATTAAACGTTATCAAGAAAAGGGTGAATTTATTCAAGCTTGGGGTGAATTAGGAGCTCGCGATAATTATAGATTAATTGTGGATTGTCTTTTAAATATACCTTTATTATATTGGGCTACAGAGGTAACAGGGGAAGAAAATTACAGTAAAATTGCTAAGAAGCATTTTAAAACAACTATTGCAAATGCAGTAAGAGACAATGCTTCTGCATTCCACACATTTTACTTTGACCCAGTCACTGGAGAGCCTGTTGGAGGTAAGACTAGACAAGGGTATTCAGATGATTCTAGTTGGGCGAGAGGTCAGGCTTGGTTAATATATGGAATAGCATTAAATTATTCCTATGATATTAATGAAGAAAATATAGATATTTTTGAAGCAGTATCAAATTATTTTATAAATAGATTACCGGAAGATTATGTATGCTATTGGGATTTAATTTTTAATGATGGTTCTGGACAATCAAGAGATTCATCTTCGGCAGCTATAGCAGTTTGTGGATTTAATTTAATGGATAAGTTTTTATCAGAAACTAATGAAATGAAAAATGTTTATAGATACATACAACATTCAATATTAGGTAGCTTAATAAAAAATTACACTGATGATTTAACTGATGGAGCTACAGCATTAATAAATCATGGGGTTTATTCTTGGCATTCAGGTAAAGGTGTAAATGAAGGTAATATTTGGGGGGACTATTTTTATATGGAAGCCTTAATTAGATTCTACAAGGATTGGAAAATGTATTGGTAAAAAATAATATAATAATTTATTAAATGGGGGAGTTTATTATGGAAAATAAACCAAATATAAAAATGGTTCGTATTGATGAAAGATTAATACATGGACAAGGCCAATTATGGATTAAAAGTTTAGGAGTGAATTTAGTTATTGTTGCAAATGATAAAGTATCGACAGATGCAATACAACAAACATTAATGAAAACAGTTATTCCTAAAGAAGTTGGTGTACGTTTTTGGACAATCGATAGAACTAACGAAGTAATTTGGAAAGCTGCTCCGCATCAAAATATATTCGTTGTTGTAAAGGATTGTAAGGATGCATTAAGATTAGCAGAAGGTGGGTTTCCTATTGAAAAATTAAATGTAGGTAATATACATGCTACTGAAGGTAAAGAAAAGGTTTCTCAATTCATTTACTTAGGTGAAGAAGACAAAGAAGCTTTACGTAAATTAAGAGATAAATATAATGTTGAATTTAATACTAAGACATCACCTGTATCAAATGATGGTGTTCAAACAATAGAAGCATTAAATAAGGTATTAGAATAAAAATGGAGGAATAAAAATGGATATATCATTAACTCAGGCAATTTTAATAGGCTTAATTACTGCATTTTGTTATGCAGGACAATTATTAGGTATTTATACAAATCGTTCAATTGTTATGTCATTTTTAGTTGGACTTGTATTAGGGGATATTCCTACAGCACTAACATTTGGTGCATTAGCTGAATTAGCATTTATGGGATTTGGAGTTGGTGCTGGTGGTACAGTTCCTCCAAACCAATTAGGACCTGGAATCGTTGGAACAATAATGGCTATTACTTTAAAGAATCAAGGAGTTACTCCTGAATCAGCATTATCTTTATCATTCCCATTTGCTGTATTATTCCAATTACTTACTACTGCTGTATATACTGCTTTTTCAGGCACAACAGAAACTTCTAAGAAATTAATAGCTGAAGGCAAATATGAAAAGTATAAGTTAGTTGCTAATGCTACATTTATAGGCTTCTTAGTTGTTGGATTTATTGTAGGCTTTGCTTCAGCTGTAAGTTTACCAGCATTACAAGCATTTGTAGATGTATTACCACAATGGTTAATTAAAGGATTCTCAGTTGCCGGTGGTCTTATCCCTGCAATAGGATTTGCTATGATAATGTCAGTTATGCTTAAGAAGGAATATATTCCATATGTTTTATTAGGTTATATTTGTGTTTCATATTTAGCATTACCAACTATGGCTACTGCATTAGTTGGAGCAGTATTTGCAATAATAATGTATAACTTAAACACAAAGAATGTAGAGGTTCAAGCATCTAGTGCTTCAAATGTGGTTGTAGAAGAGGAGGATTTTTCAAATGGAATCTAAAAAGCCAGTATTAACAGCAAAGGATTATTTAAACGTTACTTTAAGATCTTATTATTTACAGAATGGATTTAACTATAACTCATATCAAGGAACAGGATATTTATTTGTAATTTTTCCAGCATTAAAGAAAATTTATAAAAATGATCCAGAAAAACTAAAAGAAGTTTCAATGGAAAATATTGAATTCTATAATACTAATCCTCATATGTTACCATTTATAACTAGTATGCATTTAGCAATGTGTGACCATGGTGAAGAGATTGAAGATACTCGTAGCATAAAGATGGCTTTGATGGGACCTTTAGCGGGAATAGGGGATTCAATAGCACAATTTGGTTTAGCACCATTATTCTCAACTATTTTTGCTGGTTTAGCTATGGATGGTTTATCTTTTGCTCCAATGGCTTTCTGGATAACTATGATTGTTTCATTACTAGCAATTAAGTTATTAATGGGACATTTAGGATATAAACTTGGAACTAATGTAATTGCTACTTTAAGTGAAAAGATTGGGCAAATTTCTAATGCAGCAAATATAGTAGGGGTTACTGTAATTTCAGCTTTAGCAGTTACATTTGTAAAAGCAAAGATAGGTATTCAATATGCTACTACTCTTGCTTCAGGAGAGGAACAAATAGTTTCTATTCAAACAATTTTAGATAAAATACTTCCAAATATGTTACCTGCAGTTATTACTATTGCTGTATTTACATTAGTAAAGAAATATAAATGGTCAACATATAAATTATTAGCTTTACTATTTGTATTAGGTATAGGACTTTCATATTTCGGAATTCTAGTATAGGGGGACTTTAAATGTATAAATTAGTGGTTGTAGGACATGGTAATTTTCCAAGTGGAGTTTTATCATCAGTATCTTTATTAGTGGGAGAAAATGAAAATATTATTGGACTTGATTTAGATGCAAATGAAACTCATGAAGGTTTTGAAAAAAAATTAAAGGAAATATTAGATAACAATGATAAGGTTATAGTTCTTGCCGATTTAACAGGTGGAGCACCTCATCAAATAGCAGCTCGTTTAATTTTAGAATCTTCAAAGTTAAATCAATATATTATTTCAGGAATTAATCTTGCTTTAGTTGTAGATTTAGCAATGAAATGTTGTTTAGGAGAAGTAGGAGATGAGGATATTCAATCTGAATTATCAAACTCCATTAATGAAAGTAAAGATACAACAGTATTAATATCTAATAGGATGATGTAAAAATGAGTACCGAAAAAATAATTTTTATAGTATTAATTATTATAATATTCTTCGTTTATTATATTATCTCATCAATGCTTAAATATAAGGGAATTAGAGAGAATAATGAGAAGCATTCTAAATTTCTTGATGAACTTATTATCGGAGATAAAGTAGTTTTGAGTTCTGGTATTTTTGGAACGTTAAGGGAAAAGAATGAAAGGGGCTACTCCGTTGAAATAAGTAAAGGTATTATAATAAAAGTTCTACCATCTAGTATTATAGGAAGAAGTTGAGGATATTAAATTATGATAGCTTTTGATTTAGTTAATAAATATAGTAATGATTTTTTAGGGGATAATTGGAGAAGGATTGTTAGGGAAAATTGTAAGAAAGAAATAAAAAGAGCAAAGTTTCAAGGCGATTTACTTTGTCGTAACGTAATAATTTATAATGATCCTATGGATATGGAAGCAACATCTGTTCCTTATGTATTTGATGGAGTGGATTGGAACAAAACCGCTAATTTGGACCCGGAATGGACATTTATGCTAAGTCGTAACGGATTTATGGTAGATTTAGCAATTTCATATAGGCTTACTGAAGATAAAAAGTATTTAGAAAAATGGAAGGAATATCTTTTTAGTTTTATAAAGTATAATGGAATTCCTTCAGATTATAATAAAGATACCTGGCGTACTCTAGATACAGGGATAAGATTATCTAATTGGATGAGAAGCCTGATATATTTAGGAAATGATTTAGAGTTATCAAATGAAGAGTTAGAAAAATTTGAAGAGTCATTAAAAATACACTTAGAATTTTTATATGAAGCTTATAAACCAAAAGAATTGTTAAGTAATTGGGGCGTATTACTTATTACAGGTGTACTTTCAGTATCTATTTTATTCCCTGATTTAGTAGATGAAGAACATAGAAAATGGGCATGGGACCTGTTAGAAGATCAGCTTAATATACAATTTTATCAAGATGGAATACAGTGGGAACAAAGTCCTATGTATCACCATGAAGTTGTATTAAGTATAACATATGTAATGATGCATGCTGAATATACAAAGCAACATATACCGTTAGATATTAGAGAAAAATTAAAGCCTTTAGTTGCTGCATCTCAATTTTATATAAAACATAATGAAAAATTACTTTCTTTAAACGATAGCGATAATGTTGATTTTTCATATGTGTATAGTATATATAGATGCCTTGGATTATCATCTGAGGCTCCTTCTAAAAATGAGAAGGGAATTTTGTTTGTTGGAAGTATGTATGAGAATAAGTATATAAACTCTAAGAATGTTTCGGTTAACGGCTGTTTTAAACAAATAGATAGTGGATTCTTGGCATATAAGGATAATAATCATTTAATAACATTATTTAATGGTAGACATGGAAGTGCTCATGGACATGCATCTCTTGGAAGTATGACTATTACTTTAAATAAGACTGATATAGTAGGGGATCCGGGAAGATTTACTTATAGAAATGATTCCCCACTAAGAACAGGTTTAAAAAAACAATGGATGCATAATACTGTTGATGTTGATGATAAGGAAGATTTTAAGATTAGTGGAGATTCTTCATATGAGGAAGTTCAAGATCCAATAGGAAGTATCTATAATCAAAAAGGAAATTATATAGCCTTAGAAGGAATATGGTCAGGAAAGGCTGATATGACAGAAAAAGAAAAGATTGAAAATTCAAAGAAAAACTTATACACAATAAAAAGAACAGTTTTTTTAGAAAATAAAATGAATGTCGTATTAGTATTTACGGAAATTGATTATCCTGGTGAACATAAATGGCGTTCAATTTATAATATTGAACCAACAGCAAGATGTATTTATGAAGAAGAAAAAATGGTGGTTCAATCTGAAAATATGAGCTTTATAGTAGATGTTTTAGAAGGAGAACCTTTTGTAAAGACAAAGAGTATTTTCTCTAATAAATACAATCATCTATGTAATAATGATAAATTAGTATCTAGTTCTTCATTTATAGATAGAGGGGTTAAGGTAGAAGCTTTTTATGAAAAGAATACTATTAATATAAGACGTTTATATGTTCATCAAAATGGTAAATCTGAACAAGCTGAAAAGGACAAGATGATCGGATTTGAAGTAAAGAGTTTAAAGGATGATGAAGAGTTTTCAATATTCTATTGTGGATTTGATACATTCAAAGGAAATAAAATCTATTATAGCGAAAAGGGTCAAGGAATCTTCGGTAAGTTAACTATTTTTGATAAGGATAATAAAAGAATTAAACTTTTATAAAAGTAGCTTTAATTCATAGTAAAAAGGAGAATAATAAAATGTTAAGGGTTCAATTGATTTCAGGAAATGGAGAAGTTATTAAAGAAGCATTTAGTGAAGACCGTGTATATTTAGGTTACAAGGGAATTCTAGATGATGGAGCGTCAGTAAAAATTATTAACTCTAATCCAGGAGAATATTTATGGGTTAAGATAAACAAGTGTATTGACAAATCATTAGTTTATTTTAAAGGCACTGAGATGCATTATGTATTTCCTTTTACTGAAGAAGCTAAGGTAGCTTATCCAGTTGGAGCATTTGAAGGCGATAGGCATTATTTTTCAGTTGAAAGACCTACTAAAGAGGAATTAATGCAGTATAGAAATGTAGCATTGAATCCTGCAGATCAAAAGAACGGAACAGGTGTTTATCCTCATGCAATAGCAAATGTTGAAACTAGAAATGAATCAGTATTCTTTGCAAGTAATGCGATAGATGGGATTTGTGTAACTGATGGACATGGAAGATGGCCATATCAATCTTGGGGAATAAATAAACAAAAGGATGCAGAGATAACTGTTGAATTTGGAAAAGAAGTTTTAATAAATAAAATAGGTTTATTCTTGAGAGCTGATTATCCACATGACAGTTATTGGACAAGTGTTAAATTATCATTATCAACTGGTGAAGAAATGATATTAAAAACAACTAATAGTTCAGAATGTCAGTATTTTGATATTCCACTATCTAAAGTTGAATGGATAAAGCTGTCAGACTTAATAAAAAATGAAGATGAATCAGAATTTCCAGCGTTAACCCAAATAGAAGCATGGGGATGGATAGATGAAATTTAAATCGTTTTATTGATCAATATTAATTATATAATAATTAATAAATAAAATAGATGAAAATTAAATGTTAATATTGCAAAGGAAAAATAGATTAAAAAGTGCCCAAGTAATTGGGCACTTTTTAATCATATACAAGTTACTTTAAATAAATATATATAAATATAAGTAGCAAAGAAGATAATAAAAAATAAAAAAGCTATAGTTTTCACTATAGCTTATAACAATCTAAAATTATCTTCTATTTTGTTCTTTTTTAGCTCTTCTACAAGAAATACATCTTGTTGGCTCATTATCGAATCCTTTTTCTTTATAGAATTCTTGTTCTCCTACTGAAAAAATGAATTCGCTTCCGCAATCTCTGCATGTTATTGTTTTATCTGACATATATAGTCCTCCTAAAATTAAAGATTCTAATTTGATAATAATCTCTAATTTATGAGAAACTAATTATCGAAATGAAACTTTTTTGTTTTGTTAGCAACTTGCTACTCATTTATAATAACATGGATATAAATATAATGCAATAGTATTTGTAAAAAATATTAATTATTTTTTGAAAATTTTAAAATAATTATATATTATATATAAAATTATTACAAAGATATATGATGTAAAAAAATCAAAGGAAACTTGGGGATGCATTGATTCAATATCATTTACAACATGAGAAATGAAAAAGAGATATGGTTTTATTTATGTAGATAGAAATAATGATGGAAGTGGATCACTTAAAAGATATAAAAAGAAATCCTTTGACTGGTATAAAAAAGTAATAGAATCTAACGGAGAAGTTTTATAATAATAATGTAATAGTAGACTGAGGAGATTTGAAACTTTCGTCTAGATATTGAGAAAAGAGGAGTATAATTACCACAAGGGAGTCGTTTCGCGACCCCCTTGTGGATTATTAATTATCAAATGAATAATCAATATTTAATGTGTATTATTTATTATTTTTTATATTACATAGGTATGATTAATTGAAGTAGAAATAAGTACTTTTAAAACCATAGTTTAATTTGGTAGTCATAAGAATATCAGAATACCTATAACTATTGCTAGTGGTAATAGTGAAAATAATATTGAATTGATAACACAAATAATGAAGTTAATTGAAGATGAAAGTTTTATAGAGCTTCTTATTAATAGTGATGATTATCAAAAAGATTATATTTTGAAAAAAGTTCAAAACAAATATTCAGAAAAGTCCGAAAAATGTATTGTAAGTAAAGGAAAAAATTAGTATAATGTATATGAAAATATTGTAATGTGTTTGTTTTAAGTTAGCGTGTAATCAATTAAGTTTGAGCATTAGCTGAAAAGGATTTGTTATCCTTTTCAGCTTTTTTTATGCAATAATGCAATAAAAAGCATAAAAGATAATCAAATTATGAAGGAAGTCAAGTCGAAGCAAAATTATAGAAAAATCAAACTTGGATATGTCTATTTTGCAAGAGCAAATACATGACAAGAAAAATTTAAGGAGGAAAGAGGCAATGATAAAAAAATCGAAAAGATATTTATCAGCAATGCTTACAGGTGCCATATTATTATCAAATATGTCAGGCACAATTAGTGTATCGGCTGAAACTCTATCTAGTGGAGTACAAGCGGCTGAAGTTACTACAGTAGAAAATACTGAGTATGAAATTTATCCATCACCACAAAGTATAGAGTATGAGGAAGGAAGTTTTAGTTTTGACAATGGTGTAAACGTTGTTTATGAATCTGGTATAGATATTTATACTAAAGCTCGTCTTGAAAATGAAATTTTAAAAGCTAATAATATTGGATATGAAGTTTCATCATCTAATGTAGTTGTTGATGGAAAAGCTAATATTTTAGTAGGTATTGAAGGTTCCGGTGAATTTGTTGATCAGTATGCAGACAAATATACTTTATCAATAGAAAATCTTTTTAGTAAAATTGATTCGTATTTCTTAGCAGCTGATAATAATGTTATTACTGTTCTTGGAAAAGATACAGATTCAGCTTTTTATGGGTTAACAACTTTATATCATGTAGTAAATCAAATAAATAATAACACAATAAGGAATTTTAAAATCGAAGATTATGCAAACGTAGTTACTAGAGGATTTATAGAAGGGTACTACGGAAATCCATGGTCAGTAGAAGACAGAAGTGATCTTATGACTTATGGTGGGTATTATAAATTAAATGCTTACTTCTATGCTCCTAAAGATGATCCAAAGCATAGAGTTCAGTGGCGTTCACTTTATACTGCGGAAGAACTTACATGGATTAAACAGTTAGCTGATGCAGGTAATGCTTCTAAGTGTAGATTTGTATATGGAATTCATCCATTCCCAGGAAATGATGCTTTTGGAATTAATAAAAATGAAGCTGGATATCAAAAGGATTTAACTGATTTAAAAGCTAAGCTTAAACAAGTTATAGATCAAGGTGTTAGACAAGTTGCTATACTTGCAGATGACTTTGCTAATCCGGGGGGACAACTTGGCCTTAGACTAGTAAATGATATAACTAATTGGCTAGAAACTGAAGTAAAGGCACAATATCCGGATATGAAAACTACATTACCATACATTCCTTTTGATTATATGGGAAATGGATCAAGTAATGAGTTTAGTTATTTAAAACAAGCTCCAGAAAATGTTCAACTTGTTACGACTGGTGGAAGAATTTGGGGAGAAGTAGCCCAAAACTTCTCACAAACATTTAAAAATAATACAGGTAGAGCGCCATATTATTGGATTAACTGGCCATGCTCAGATAACTCAAAGCAACATTTAATAATGGGTGGTAATGATACATTCTTACATCCAGGGGTAGATCCAACACTAATTGAAGGAATAATGCTAAATCCAATGCAGCAATCAGAAGCTAACAAATCAGCTTTATTTGCAGTTGCAGATTACTCTTGGAATATTTGGGAGACTAAAGAACAGGCAGATCAAAACTGGAATGATTCATTTAAATATATGGATCATAATACAGCTATAGAAACTGAAGCTTCAGCTGCTTTACGTGAAATTAGTAAGCACATGATAAATCAAAATATGGATAGCCGTGTTACAGCATTACAAGAATCAGTTGAATTAGCTCCAAAATTAACATCATTTAAAGAAAAATATGATTCTGGTGCACTTGTTAAAGAAGATGCATTAGCATTAATTGAAGAGTTTACAAAACTTAAAGATGCAGCAGAGTATTATAAAAATAATCCAGGAAATGCAAAGACAAGAAATCAAATTATTTACTGGTTAAACTGCTGGGAAGACACAACAACAGCAGCAATTGGATACCTAAAAGCTATTATTGCAAATGAAGAAGGAAATAATAATGATCTTTGGACAAACTATTCAGAAGCACAAGCAGCATTTGAAAAGTCAAAGACTTATGGATTCCACTATGTAGATCATACTGAATATGCAGAAGTTGGTGTTCAACATATTGTACCATTTATCAAAAATATGGAGTCCTTTTTAGCTCCAATAGTGTCAGGTATAGTAGATCCATCTAAGATAGTTGCATCTGTAATAACTAATAGATCAGATGTTCCAACTGGAAATTTATCAAATGTTTTAGATAACAATCCTTCAACTGAAGTTGTTTATAAAAATCCGAGTACTATAGTAGCAGGAACTTATATTGGTGTTAAATATAATAAAGTAATAAATATTAAAGACATAGAATTCTCATTAGGTGCTATTGCAAATCCAAATGATACAATGCAAGAGGCTAAGATTCAATATACAGTAGATGGTAGAGAATGGATAGATTTAAATGAAGAAGTTTATACTATGCCAAGAAAAATTACTGTTGATGGTTTAAATCTTGATGCAATGGGAGTTCGTGTGATTGCAACTAAGGATAGATCAAATACATGGTTTGGTGTTAAGGACATAATAATTAATAAAGATGATATTGTAGAAGAAGAAACTGGAATAAATGCAACTATAATAAGAACTCCAGGATGGCAAGGAATTTATAGTGGATCTGAGTCAAACTTATTAGATGGTAATGACTCAAGTGATGTTTGGTATAAAACTCATACAGGAGATATGACTAATGTTGGAGATTACATTGGCGTAGATTTAGGTTCAGTAATTCCAGTCGGGGATGTTAGATTTGTTGTTGGAAGAAATGGTTCAACTGATAAGTGGACTAGCTATAAATTAGAATATTCAACAGATAATCAAAATTGGACAACATTTAAAGAATATACAGGAAGTACTAGTGGGCAAGATGTAATTGAAGAAAATCTTGAAGGAAAAGAAGCTAGATATGTAAGATTAACAAATAAGAAACAGGAACATAAGTGGGTAATATTCTCAGAAATTAGTGTTAAAAAACAAGGCTCTATTGAGTCAACAAAGAATGTTTACACAAATACTGATTTAGAGATTTTATCAATTTTTGAAAATGAAGAATTAACTAAATTAGTTCCCAAAGAAAATATTACTTTACATGCTAATGAATATATAGGAATTAAACTAAATAGAATTAAGGATTTAAGAGAAATAGCTTTAGAAGTATCAAACATGGATGGTTTAAAATTACAAACATCTATGAATGGAGTAGAATGGTTTGATGTTAACTTAGAAGCAAGAAGTGATTTAAAAGATGCTAGATATATTAGATTAATTGCTAATAAGGATGTTATATTCAACTTAAATAAATTTGAAGTTAAGTCTAATGAAATTTATGCGCCATCTATAGTAGAATCATTTATAAAGATTAATGGTAAAGTAGAAAGCATATTTGATAAAAACTTTAATTCATCAGCGTCATTTGATTCTTATCCAAGAAAAGATAGTGGTATAGTATTTGATTTAGGACAAACTATGAATATAAGTAATATAACTTATGCTGTGTTAGATACAGAAATAAATTATCTAAGGGATGCTAAATTTCAAATATCTTCAGATGGAGAAGAATGGATAGATGTAATAACGATTGGTGACGGTATAGAAAATGATAATAAAGATATAAATTCAAAGCCGGTTGATGCCGGATATGATCATGGAGATAGTACAACTATAGTGCCAATTTCTCATGCTTTTGTAAAAGGTGAATTAGATTCAGCTAAAGAAGCAAGATATTTAAGAATATTATTTACTGCAAATTATATGCATAGATGGGTTAAAATAAGTGAAATATTAATCAATGATGGTGAATATGTTCCAACTGTAAATGATCCAACTTTTGTTTCTAATCCAATAGAGGTAGAAGGATTTGGACCACAAAATATTAAGGATGGAAATTTAACTACAGCATATAAACCAAATACTAATAATGGACAAATAAAATCAGGAAGCTTAACATATCGTTTATCTGAAAATACAGATGTTAAGAAGATAAACATTGTTCAAAGTGGTAATGGCATTTCAAATGCTAAAGTTATGGTTAGAACTGGATACGATGAAGATGGAAAAGAAGTTTGGAATGATCTTGGAACATTAAATAAGAGTTTAAACGAAATTCTAAACACTAAGTATGATAATATCTATGAAATAAGAATTGATTGGGAAGGGGTAGCTCCTACTATATATGAAATAGTTACAATCAATAATTATGATATACCAAATATAACTGATTTAGAAGAATTAATATCATCTTCTGATGAGTATATAGCAGAAAACTACACATCAGGAAGTTTTGCTATATTTACTGAAGCTTTAGAAACTGCAAAATCTACATTAGATAATTTAGCAAGTGTAAGTCAATCTGATATTGATAAAGCTAAAGAAGATTTAGTAAATGCAATAACTGGATTAGTTGATATTCAAGATTTAAAAGCTGTTATTAATAAAGCAAATGCTATTATAGGTAGTGATGTAGAGTACACAGAAGCAACATTCAATGCTCTTAAGGAAGCTTTAGAAGTTGCAAATACTGTTTTAGCTAATGATGATGCAACAAAAGATATGGTAACAGAAGCTATAGACAATGTTGATAAAGCTATCGATTCTTTAGTTGTAGTTGAAAATAAACCTGCAAATAAAGAACAATTACAAGCTTTAGTTGATAAAGCAATTTCAATATCAGAAGAAGATCTTTCAAAAGTTGAAGATGAATCATTAGTTGCTGAATTTAAAGAAGCTTTAGAAGAAGCTAAGGCTATACTAGCAGATGAAGAAGCAACACAAGAAGTTATAGATGCATCAGTAGCTAGATTAACTAAAGCAATAGAATCTTTATCTTTTGAAAATACAGATAAAGGAGCTTTAACTGATTTAATAGAAAAGATAATGAACTTAAATAGTGAAAACTATACAGAAGAATCCTGGAATGCCTTAAAAGATAAATTAGAAATTGCAAAAGAAGTTCTTTTAAATGATAATGCAACTGAAGAAGAAGTTTCAAAGGCTTATGATGAATTATTTAAAGCCTTCTCTGAATTAAAAGTAAAACCAAGCAAGGAAAGACTTGAAGCTTTAATTAATAAAGCAGAAGGTTATAAAAAGAAGGATTATACAAAAGAAAGTTTTGAAGTCCTTAGTGAAAAATTAAAAGCAGCTAAAAAAGTATTAAAAGATAAAAATGCTACGGAAGCTGATATATTAAAAGCAGAGCTTGAATTACAAAAAGCAATAGATCAGTTAGTAGTAAAAGACAACAATAATAATAACAATAATAACAATGGCAATAACAATTCTAATAATGGATGCTCTGGAAATAGTGGATCTTCTAATAATGGTAGTGATAAATTACCTCTAACAGGAGGAAGCTCATCACTTGCTTTAGTTGGAATTGCAGTAACACTTATTGGTGCAGGATTTGAATTAAAAAGAAGAAAGTAATTCTTATCTATCTGGGTTCTAGGGGGGAATTCTCCTAGGACCCAATTAGTTATAAATTAAATTTATCAAAATTCTTAGATAAATCTATAAATTTATAACATGTTCAGTAAATGATTACAAAAAGGTTGTTAAGAATGATATAATCTATCGTATTAATAGTATGCAAAATTAAATTTAATAATTATATATAGTTTTAAGAGGATAGAGATAAGGTAGAAAATACAAACTAATAAATGAGCTCGAAGTTAAAAATATAATTAAGATGTAGATATGTGAAAAAAGTATTAAGTAAATGAAATTACTTAACACTTTTATAATAAAATTTATGGGGGAAAAATATATGAAAAGGGTAAGAAAATTAGTATCTACAATAGTTATTGCAGGAATGGCATGTCAACTGTTACCTATAACTGCAATTGCAGCTGAGATTAATACTGTTAAACCACCAGAAGCATATGGTGCAACACCTAATAATTCTCAAGTGCAGTATCATGAGGAGGAGCTAGCAGCTTTTATTCACTTCGGGATGAATACATTTACAAATAGTGAGTGGGGAAATGGGAGAGAAAATCCAAATACTTTTAATCCTACAGATTTAGATGCAGATGAATGGGTAAAGACATTAAAAGATGCAGGATTTAAACGTCTTATTATGGTAGGAAAGCATCATGATGGCTTTGCAATATGGAAAAGTGAAGTTACCGAACATGATATAGAAAAAAGCACTGACTGGCAATCTACTAAAGGTGGAGAAGGTGATGTATTAGAAGAGGTTTCTAAGGCATGCACAAAATACGATATGGATATGGGAATCTATTTGTCACCATGGGATGCTAATGCACCTTCTTACGGATATGGAACAGGAACTAATGATGAAACAGATAGCAATGGTGATTATAATGAATTTTATATGAATCAATTAAGAGAAATACTAGGAAATGAAAAGTATGGGAATAACGGAAGATTTGTTGAAGTATGGATGGATGGTGCTAAGGGGAGTGGAGCAGCAGCTCAAAAATATAAGTTTGATGAATGGTTCGATTTAATAGAAGAATTAGAGCCAGGTGCTGTAGTATTTAGTCCTTATGGATCAACTGTAAGATGGATAGGAAATGAATCAGGAAAAGCAGGAGATCCAGTGTGGTCAAAAATTAATCAAAAGCGTATAAGAGATAGGTATGATTCAGGAGGCGGAGATGAAAATCAATATCTTAATAATGGAGATCCAAATGGAGATATATGGAGTGTAGGAGAATGTGATGTTTCATTAACTAGTGGATGGTTCTGGCATTCAGGAAATGGACCAAAGACTATGGAACAGTTAACAGAAATATACTTTAGTTCAGTAGGAAGAGGTCAACCTTTATTACTTAATGTAGCTCCGGATAGAACAGGACATTTCACTAAAGAAGATATTGCTAGAATAAATGAATTTTCCTCTGCCATTAATAACTCTTTTGATGAAAATTTAGCAGACTCATCAACAACTAGTGCTTCAGCTTCATCAGTTAGAGGAAATAGCAATGACTATAGTGCAAATAATGTATTAGATGATAATGATGACACATACTGGACAATGGATGATGGACAAACCACAGGAAGTATAACAATAGATTTAGGAGAAGAAAAAACTTTTGATATTGTATCACTTGAAGAATATATAAAACTAGGGCAAAGAGTGTCAGAATTTTCTGTAGATGTATACTCTAATGGATATTGGAAAGAATTTGGAAAAGGATATACAATAGGTGCAAAAAGATTAGTTAGAGGTACACCATCAAAGGCATCTAAAATTAGAATAAATATTAAAAATTCTTTAGCTGTTCCATTAATTGAAAATGTTGAAGTTTATAAGGCTGATGAAGTTTTTGAGGTGAAATCTATAGTACCGTCTGGTACAGATTTTATTGATAATGTGGACTTTGCAAATAAGAATAGTTGGACTCAAGAAAACATTGGTATAGGTAATACTGGGATGTATTCCAATGCTACTGGAAATAATGCGAGTTTTAATTTTACAGGTACTAAAGCATGGGTTATTGGTACTTATGATCCTGGACATGGAATTATGGAGGTTTGGGTTGATGGAGAAAAGGTTTCAGATATAGATACCTATAGATCTAAAAGGTCAATTTCACAAATTTTATATGAAACTGGTGACTTAGAATACGGACAACATACAGTTAAAATAGTTATTAAGGGGCAAAAGAATCCTTCTTCTTCAGGAGCATATATAGGATTGGACGGTGCTTATTATTTAAATAATAATGGGGCGGGAATGTTTGAAATAGAAAACACTAATTATACAGTTGATGAAGGGGAAACTAAGGAAATAACTATAAAAAGAGTTGGAGGAAGTAAAGGGACAGCTACAGTACATTTTTCAACATCACCAGATAGTGCTGTTCATGGTAGACATTATAGTGATGTAAATAAAATAGTAGAGTTCGCGGATGGTCAAACAACAGCTATAGTTTCTGTTGGAACTATAGATAATACAGAAAAGGCAGGAGATGTAAAATTCTATTGTAATATTGATACTCCAACTGACGGTGCAATAATAGGGTTCAACAAGAAGGCTGGGATAACAATTATAGATAATGATATTGATAAGCCTTATACACAGGAAAATCCTTTTATATTACCTACTGCTTTAGATGAGAAAAAGTTATTAGAGGCAGAATTATTTACTCTTAATCCTATATCAGGGAATAAATATGTCAGAATAAGTGAGAGCTCTCAAGCAAGTAATGGAAAAATGGTTACATGGTTTGAAGAAGGTAATAAAATAAGAGTTCCTTTTTATGCTTCGAAGGCAGGAACATACACATTTAATATGTCATATCAATCTGGAAGAAGTGAAGGGAATCTAAATAAAGTTAATTGGAGTGGAACTAATATTGAATCAGGAAGCAAATCAGTTCCAGGAACAGGTAATCAAAATCCAGTTCCAATAATAAAAACAAGCTTTGATGTTGTAGTAACAAAGGCTGGCATTGGAGAATTAATCTTTACAGCTGATTCAAAAGCTTCACCCAATATTGATGTTTTTGAAGTAACAGCTAAAGATTTGACAGAGGCTAAACATACTATTACAGCAATAGCAGGAGAAAATGGAGTTATTAGCCCAGCTGGAGCAATAACATTAGAAGAAGGGCAATCCGAAACATTTACTTTTACTCCTAATGAAGGTTACGAAGTTAGCGATGTTATAGTAGATGGAGTTTCTGTAGGTGCTATGGATAGCTATACAGTTGAAGATATAAAAAAGAACATGACTATAAGTGTTATTTTTAAATTAAAGGATACAGATAATAACGTATCAAATAGTAAGGAAAATCCAATTGTGTTAGCAAATGAACAAGTAGTAATAGAAGCTGAAAAATTAGAATTAGATGGTACGGGTGGAGAGATAGAAAATAAAGAAGGTGCTAATGATGGTAAGGTTGTAGGATGGCTAGGAAATACTAGCAGAGGAAATGCATGGTTAAATATGTGGGTAAATTCTGAATCAGCAGCAGTATATGATATAGAAATAAGATATTTTGCAGGAGCAAATAATAATTTATTCTATGTAAGTAATGATGAATCAATATCAGGGAAATTAGAGTGTAATAAAACAGAGCCTAATTTTGAAACCAAAACTATTAGAGTTTCACTTAATAAAGGATTAGATAAAATAAAGTTTTTTAACAATGAGCAATCAACAGTTAACATTGATAGTATAAGGATAACAAGGGTTAGTAATATAGTAGATAAATCAGAGTTAAATATAGTCATAGAAAATGCTAATAAAATAGACATATCAAAATACACATCAAATAGTTTAGAACATTTCAATAAAGCATTAGAAGTTGCAAAGAATGTATTATCTGATAAAGATGCAACTCAAGTTGAAGTTAACGAAGCTTTAATTATGATAAATAATACCATAGAAAATCTTATAGAAAAAGCTAATAAAACAGAGTTATTAAATTTACTAGAAGAGGCAAAAAATATTGAGTTAGACAAATATACAAGTGAAAGTGTATCAAGTTTAAAAGCTTTAATAGATAAAGCAGAGATTATAGTAAAAGATGATAATGTAACACAGGAAAGTGTAGATAGAATAAAAGTAGAGTTATCGAATGCGGTTAAGGTCTTAGTGCTTATAATAGATAAATCAGAACTAAATGTAGTTATAGAAAATGCTAATAAAATAGACACATCAAAATACACACCAAATAGTTTAGAAAAATTCAATCAAGAATTAGAATTTGCTAAGAACTTAGTATCCAATAAAGAATCAACACAAGAAGATATCAATAACTCAATAAATACACTAAAGAATGCAATAGAAAATCTTGTAGTAAAAGCAAATAAAAAAGAGTTATTAAATTTACTAGAAGAAGTAAAGGCTATTGATCTAGATAAATATACAAGTGAAAGTGTAGCTAGTTTAAAAGTTTTAATAGAAAAAGTAGAAGCTGTAATAAAAGATGAAAATGCAACACAAAAAAGTGTAGATAGCTTAAAATCAGAGCTTTTAAATTCAGTTAAAAATTTAGTTGAAGTTAATGAGAGTAACAATAACAATAATAACAATAACAGTAATAATAGCAATAACGATGATAATGAAGATAACAACAATAATAATAGTAGCAATAACAATTCTCAAAAGTTACCTAATACGGGTTCTCCATCAGGTAATCTATCTGGCATTATAGCAGTTGGATTATCTACAATTGGTGCAATATTATTTAGAAAAAAGAAAACTAAATTTTAGCTAATTTTAAAAATATTAACTTAGGTGTTAGGTCCAGAAAGTTTATTTAACCACAGAAAAATTCAGTGACCTAACATCAAAGATAACTATCATAAAGTTATAAATGAACTATATAAGTAAAAATTATGTTTTGCCCAATATTTTATGACTAAATAGTTTTATAAATTAGAAACTACTTAGGATTAATAATATTGTTCAAATAAATAAAAAAGATATTTTATAGGGGAGGGTTTTACATGAGACCATTTCAAAAAAAATGTTGTGCCTTATTGGTAGGGATGTCTGTAATGACTAGCTTAGTACCAACAACTAGAACATCTGCAATACCTTTAAATGCTGAAGCTAAGCAAAAACAAAATGCTGAAACAGTGTATGTAGGTTTTATTAAGGATGGAGAAAGATCTACGTTATTTAACCAAGATTGGCGCTTTTACAAAGGTGATCAAGCTGGTGCAGAAGCTCTTGATTTTAATGATTCATCTTGGCGTTCTTTAAGCTTACCACATGACTGGAGTATTGAAGGAGATTTTACTGTTGAAGGTGAAGCTGAAAGTGGGTTTTTATTAGGAGGTACTGGATGGTATCGTAAACATTTTGTTATTCCAGAAAAATATAAAGGCAAAGAATTTACTATAAACTTTGATGGTGTTTATATGAATGCTGAAGTTTATGTAAATGGTAAGCTAGTAGGTGAACATAACTATGGTTATACAGCATTTGCTTTTGATATTACTGATGAATTGATATGTGATGGAGAAAGTGAAAATGTAATAGCAGTTAAAGTAAAAAATCCAATTCCAAGTAGTAGATGGTATTCAGGAAGTGGAATATATAGAGATGTTACTTTAACAGTTACAGATTCTATCCATGTTTCACATTTAGGAACAACTGTTACTACACCAGAAATACAAACACAGCAAGGCGGAAATGTTGATGTAGTAGTTGAAACAGTTGTAGAAAATGAATCAGAGAACACTAGTGATATTAAACTTAAAACTACTGTTGTAAATTCTGATGGAGAAGAAGTTAGTAATCCAGTAGAAACAACTGAAAATATAGCTGCAAATGGAAAATTTACTTTTAAACAAACAGCAGTAGTAAATAATCCGAATTTATGGTCAGTTGATAACCCAAATATGTATAAAATAAAAAATGAAGTTATAGTAAATGATGAAGTAGTTGATACTTACTATGCAGACTTTGGATTTAGATATTTCAATTTTGATAGAGATACAGGTTTCTCATTGAATGGAGAAAATATGAAGCTTAAGGGTGTTTGTATGCACCATGACCAAGGGGCTTTAGGAGCGGCTTCTTATTATAGATCCGTTGAGCGTCAAATGGAGATAATGAAGGAAATGGGTGTAAATGCAATTCGTGTTACTCATAATCCTGCAAGTGAAATGTTATTAGAAATATGCGATAGATTAGGACTTTTAGTTATAAACGAAGCATTTGATACTTGGACAAACTCTAAGAATGGTAATGTAAATGACTTTTCTAAATTCTTCAATACCCCTATAGAAGAAGATAACCAAATAATTAATGGAGAACCGGGAATGTCTTGGGGAGAATTTGAAGCTAGAGCAATGGTTAAAACTTCAATAAACAATCCATCAGTAATTATGTGGTCAATAGGAAACGAAGTTTTAGAAGGTATAGGTGGAGATTCATCTAACTATGCTACAATTGCGCAAAATATTGTTGATTGGATTCAAGATGAGGATACAACTAGACCTGTCACTATTGGAGATAATAAGAGTAAGGGGGGACTTGGAAATACTAATGCTGTAGCCATTTCAGATGTCGTTGCTAATAATGGCGGTATAGTAGGGTTTAACTATGCTAATGAAAATCAATTTAACAGTTTAAGAAATAGTAAAGCTAACTGGATACTTTATGGATCAGAAACTAGTAGTGCAGTTCATAGTAGAGGGTATTATAAGGTTAGAAATAAGAATCCTCAAAGTGATGCAGATTTACAAATTCCAGAGTTTGATAATAATTCAAATAAAGTAGGTTGGGGTCATTCTGCAAGTGATGCATGGAAATATACAATAAAATATGATTATAATGCAGGAGAGTTTGTTTGGACAGGATTTGACTATATTGGAGAGCCTACTCCTTGGAATGGAATTGGAACTGGAAGTGTTTCAGGTAAAGGAGCTGCTCCAAAATCAAGTTACTTTGGTATAGTTGATACAGCTGGATTTGAAAAGGATGTTTATTATTTATATCAAAGTCAATGGAATGATGATGTAAATACCTTACATGTATTACCAACGTGGAATAGAGAAGATATTCCAGTTTCTAATGGAAATGTGCAGGTTGATGTATTTACAGATGCTTATAAGGTAGAATTGTATGTGAATGATAGGTTAGTTGGAACTAAAATTGCAACTGAAAATACTACAGGTATAGGTTATAAATACTATACTTTTGATAACGATTCATTATACCCAAGCTTTACAGTTCCTTATGAAGCAGGAACAATTAAAGCTAAGGGCTATGATAAGAGTGGAAATTTATTAACTAATACAGAAGGTAGATCTTCAGTAACAACCTATGGAGAGGTATCTACTGTAGATTTAAGTGCTGATAAGACTACTATAAGTGCAGATGGATATGACTTATCTTATATTACAGTTGACTTAGTAGATGAAGCTGGAAACATAGCTTCAGGTGCAAATAATAGATTAAATTACACTCTTGAAGGTAATGGTAAAATAGTTGGTTTAGATAATGGAAATGCAGCTGATACGGATAGATATAAACCAGAAACTGATAAATCAGGAACTAGAAGTGCATTTAGTGGTAAAGCTTTAGTTATAGTACAATCAACTAAAGATTATGGAGAAATGACTTTAACTGTTTCAGGTGAAGGGTTAGAATCTCAATCTATAACTATTAATACTGTAAATACAGCAGGTGATAATAAGTATATAGAATCTTATGATATAGTTAAGGATTATTATGTATCATTAGAAGAAAAGCCATTATTACCAAAAGAAGTTACAGCTAGATATAGTGATGGTACTACTGAAACTATCAAGGTTGAGTGGAATGAATATGATGAAGAACAATTAAAAACTCCTCAAATATTCAAGACTACAGGTAAATTAGCAGGTACAGATATTGCAGTAGTTGTTAATGTGCATGTAATAGGTGATGTAGTTTCTATGGAAAATATATCAACATTCACATATGCAGGAAATAATCCTACACTTCCTAAGACAGTAAAAGGATATTTAGCAAATGGTATTGAATCAGAAGAATTTGTTGTTAATTGGAATTTAGATGGTTTAGATTTTTCAAAAGAAAATACAAATGTTTCTGTTCCCGGAACTGTAGAACTATTAGGTAAAACTTATAATGTTACAGCAAATGTACGTATAGTTCCAGCTTTAAAAGCAGCTAGAAATCTTGCAATAAATAAATCAAGTGAAAATGATGATGTTCCAACATTATCTCAAAGTTGTAAAGTAACAGCAGATAACTTAAATTCTATTAATAATGGAATTACAAATGGTGGGGAAAATGTTAATGAACGTTGGACAAACTGGAATGAGCGTAATTTAACTGGAGAAAATGGTGAACCTAAGGGAGCATATGTTCAATTTGATTGGAATAATAAATACGATATAGATCGTCTAGATTTATGGTTATTTACAGATAACTTAAGTGCGAGAATTCCAAAGAAAGTTGAAATTAGCTACAAAAATGAAAATGGAGAATATGTTGTTGCTCCACATACAAATACAACAGAAGTATCACATACAGCTGGTGAAACAACTTATTTCTTAGATGAAGTTATAAATACTGATAGTATTAGAATTTATATGCAACAACCACAACTTGGAAATTGTATTGGATTAACAGAAGTAAAAGTTTATGAATATGTAATGCAAGAAAATGCTAAAACAACAAATACTTTAACAGAAATAAAAATAGATGGTAAAGTATTAGAAAGCTTTGATCCAGATACAAATGAATACTCAATTAATTTAGAAAAATTACCAGAGTTAGTTGAAGCAACTGCAATTGATAATGCATCAGTAACTATATTACCAATCTATAATAATAAATCAACAATTGTTGTTCGTGCGGAAGATGGATCTAAAAATGCTTATACTGTAAATTATGTATTACCAGCACCAAAAGAATATACAGTTACAGTAAATAAAACAGAAGGTGGTGCAGTTGCAGGCGCAGGAAAATATGTGGAAGGTGAAGAAGTTACTTTAATTGCAACAGCAAATGAAGGATACAACTTCATAGGTTGGTTTGAGGAAGAAGGAAAAGAAGTTAGCAAAGATGCAACTTACAGATTTATAATTAATTCTGATGTAGTATTAAATGCTAAATTTGAAAAAGTTCCTGAAGTTGTAGATCCAAGTGAACCAACAGACCCAGAAGAACCAACAAACCCAGAAAATCCAAGTAATCCAGGAGAACCAACAGATCCAAGTGACCCAATTGATCCAGGAAAGCCTGTAGATCCAAGTAATCCAGGCAATCAAGGTGGTTCAAATGACTCAAATAATTCAACTGGAGATAGTGATGCTAAATTGCCTTTAACTGGTTCAGTAGTATCAAGCACTCAAATACTTGTATTAGCTTTAGTACTATTAGGAGTAGGAACAATAACATTGAGAAAAAGAAAATATGGAATGAAATAATTTAAACTTTTGTGCTTCAGGGGCATTGCTCCTGGGGCACATTTATTTATAATAAAGAGAATAAATAAATGTGCAGATAAGTAATATAGATAAAAATTTTATATAAGTATCTTTGCTAAAAAAAAGAATTATAAAATCTATACATCTATAGGAAATTTAGAAAATGATATGATAAGTTCCTTAAATAAAATTTTTAGAGGCTGTAGGTAAATTTATAAATATAGATTTGCCTACAGCCTTTTAAAAAATAAATTTACAATAGTAAATGTTCATATGTAACAAATATTTAATGTAATCATATAATTAAATAAATTGAAAAAAATGATATTAATTAAGGTAAATAGTAAATTTTTATAAAAATTATTTTTAGAAAAAAAGTACATAAATAGAATTTTTGACATTATTAATAGAAAATTCGTGAAAAAGAATAAGTTTTATTATGTAGATATTAAAAAATAACTTATGAGCCTGAATGGAGGAGGTAATTTGGAAGATCAGCTAATCAGTATTGAAGAAATTATAAAAATACTGAAGAAAAGGAGAAAAATTATAGTCATAATAACATTATTATCTACATTAGCTTCAGTAGTATTAAGTTTTTTTGTAATTGAGCCTAAATATGAAGCAAGTACAAAGCTTTTTATAGGAAAAGAAACTACAGAAGCAAATCAAAGTTATAGTCAAAGTGATGTAATAATGTATCAGACATTAATGAAAACTTATTGCGAAGTAATAAAAACAAATGACCTTATTTTAAAAGCAGCAAAAGAAGCTAATATTGATTTAAATGCAGAAGAAGTTTTAGAAAACCTAAGTGTGATTACAATTGCTGATACACAAATTTTAGAAGTTAGTTTTAAAAGTGAAAATGCAAAAGAGGCAAGGGATTTAATTGAAGAAATCACAAAAGAATTTATAAAAATATCAAAAGAATTATTTCCAAATGGGAATGTAAAAGTGTTACAACAAGTAAGCCTTCCAGAGAAACCAGTAAGTCCTAATAAAATAATTAATATTTCAATAGCCTTTTTATTAGGATTAATAGTAAGTGTTGCATTGTCATTTTTACTGGAATTTTTCCATAAGACAAGGGTTTGATTATATTATTTTAGATACTCCTCCATTTTAAATAGGGTATATAATAATGAAAATAAATACTATTACTAGTAAGGTGTAGGAATAGTAAGCTAATAAATCAATTCTATTAATAAAGGTAAGATAATGGATTATGCAGTATTAATAAAAGTAGGAGGAAGTATGAAAACTATTAGTTACTTAATCCTTAAAAGAATAATAGATATTATTGGATCGATTATAGGTATTGTTTTAGTAAGCCCAGTATTATTAGTAACAGCAGTTTTAATAAAATTAGAATCCAAAGGACGGATATTTTTTTCTCAAACCAGGGTTGGTTTACATGGAAAGGAATTTAAAATTTATAAATTTAGGTCAATGGTAGATGGAGCAGAAGCTCTTAGAAAAAGCATAGAGCATAAAAATGAAATGGCGGGGCCTATGTTTAAAGTGAGGGACGATCCTAGGATTACGAAAATAGGAAGGTTTATAAGAAAAACAAGTATAGATGAATTACCGCAGTTAATAAATGTTTTAAAGGGTGAAATGAGTTTGGTTGGACCAAGGCCAAGTCTTCCAAGTGAAGTTGAAAAATTTGAATCTTGGATGCTAAAGAGGCTGGAAGTAAAGCCAGGTCTTACTTGCTATTGGCAGGTATCTGGAAGAAATAATATTTGCTTTGAGGATTGGATGAAGCTAGATATCGATTATGTGAATCATAGAAATATGAAGTTAGATATAAAGTTGATATTTAAAACAATTATTTTGCTATTTGGAGATAAGAATGCATATTGATTGGAGGGAATGAATGAATATAGTAGTGGCTGGGACGGGCTATGTTGGGTTAGTTACAGGAGCATGTCTTTCAGAAATAGGGCATAATGTACTATGTGTAGATATTGATGAAAAGAAAGTTGAAGTAATGAAAAGTGGAAAATCTCCAATATATGAGCCGGGATTAGATGAAATAATTAAAAGGAATTTTGATGCTGGTAGATTAGATTTTACTACTGATTATAAAAATGTATATAAAAATGCAACTGTTGTATTTATTGGAGTTGGAACTCCAGAGAGAGAAGATGGTTCAGCTAATTTAGATTATATCTTTGATGTATGTAAACAAATTGCTGAAAACATAGAAAATGATTGTTTAGTTGTAGTTAAATCTACTGTGCCAATAGGAACTAATGAAAGAATTGAAGAATTCATGAAAGAAAATACAGTTAAAAACATAAATATTGAGGTAGCATCTAATCCAGAATTTTTATCACAGGGAACAGCTATAGTAGATACGATGCAAGCAAGCAGAATAGTCATTGGAGTAGAATCAAAAAGAGCGGAAAATATATTAATAGAAATATATTGTAAATTTAATCAGCCTATAGTTTGCACTGATAGAAGAAGTGCTGAGATGATAAAATATGCTTCAAATGATTTTTTAGCATTAAAGATAAGTTTTATTAATGAAATAGCTAATGTCTGTGAAATTATAAATGCAGATGTAGAAGATGTAGTAAAAGGAATGAGCTATGATAAAAGAATCGGGGACAAGTTTTTAAATGCAGGGCTAGGTTACGGAGGATCATGCTTTCCTAAAGATACTAAGGCACTTCATTGGCTAGCAAATGACCATGGATATGAGATAAAAACTATAAAAGCAGCTATAGAAGTAAATGAAAATCAAAAGCTTAAGTTATTTAGAAAAGCAAAGCAAAGATTTGGAAGTTTAAAAGGAAAAAGAGTTGCGGTACTTGGATTGACATTTAAACCTGAAACAGATGATTTAAGGGAAGCTCCATCAATTTCTAATATAAAAAGATTATTGGATGAAGGAGCTGAAATAGTAGCCTTCGACCCAGTAGGAATAGAGAATTTCAAGAAAAAATATCCTACAGAAATAAGTTATGTATCTAATCCAGAAGACGCATTAAAAGATTCAGATATGGTATTTATATTTACCGAATGGAAGGAAATAAAAGCAATAGAAATAAAAAAATATATGGAATTAATGAAAACACCAATAATATTTGATGGCAGAAATTGCTTTAGATTAGAAGAAGTTAAAGAGACTAAAATAGATTATTACTCAATAGGAAGAAGAGAAATTCTTAATTTTAAAATTGAACAATAAAATGTGCATATTATATGAAAAATATGGAGGTGAAATGGTAGAGTGAAATGAAAAAGATTTGTTTTATAGCTTCCACGGGAGGACATTTTGATCAACTAATGATGCTTAAGCCAATTATGGATAAGTATGATAGTTTTATTATAACTGAAAAAACATCTTATCAAGCTATAAAAGACAATAGAAAAATTTATTATTTAAAACAAGTAAATAGGCATGAAAAGATATTTATATTAAAAATGTTAGTAAATATTATAGATACTTTAAAAATATTTATAAGGGAAAAGCCAGATGTAGTTATATCAACAGGGGCTCTAGTTACTATACCAATTTGCATAATAGCGAAGATATTTAGAAAAAAGCTTATATTTATTGAATCATTTGCAAAAATTAATAGTCCTACATTAACAGGGAAACTTTTATATAAATTTGCAGATCAGTTTTATGTTCAATGGAAAGATATGCTTAAGATATATCCTAAGGCCATTTATAAGGGGGGGATATATTGAAAAAGCTGAGAAAGATATGTGCTTTTTTGCCAACTAAACTTGTTTTATATATAGATAATTTTAGAGCTTATGGGAAGGTATTAAATTTAAATGACCCAAAGTATTATGGAGAAAAAATACAATGGATAAAACTATATGGACAAGTTGAAAAATTTACTTCATTAGTAGATAAATATCAAGTTAGGAGTTATGTTGAAGAAAAAATAGGAAGTGTATATTTACCAGAGTTATATAGGATATATGAAAGTGTTTATGAAATAAATTATGATGAATTACCAGAAAAATTTGTTTTGAAGCTGAATAATGGATCTGGTGGAAATATCATATGTAGAGATAAGTCATTACTGGATAAAGAGACAACTAATGAAAAGTTTAGAAGGTTAATGAAGGAAAAGTACTATAAATATACAAAAGAACTTCAATATAAAAATATAAAAACAATGATATTATGCGAAGAGTACTTAGAAGATAATAGGGGAGGTTTAATAGAGTATAGCCTGCATTGTTTTAATGGAAAAGTTGAATTTGTTGAGGTTCATACAGATAGGTTCAATGTATATAAGGAAAATTATTATTATCCTGATTGGTCAGAAGCTAAGTTTAGAGGAAAGTCAAAAAATCGTGCCAAGTGTATAGACAAACCAAAAAATCTAGAAAAATTAATTGAGCTTTCAGAAATATTAGCAAGTGATTTTACTTATGTAAGAGTTGATTTCAATGCTGTAGATAATAAATTATATTTTGGAGAGCTTACCTTTACTCCATCTAGTGGGACAGAGGGATTTTATCCTATTGAATATGATTTAGAAATAGCTGAAATGATAGATCTCAGTAAGTATTAAGTAAGTAAAAAGAATAGAAGTTGATAAGGAAAAAATGGGGATTGAGCAGTAAAAGTTGGATTTAATAAATAAAAAATAGAAATTAAGCAGTGAAAAATAGAAATTGATAGGTAAAAAATTAGGGGGGGAGCAGTGAACGTTGAGGTTAATAAATAAAAATAGAAATTAAGTAATTTAAGAATTATTGGGGAGCTGTAAAAAAAATTGGGGGCTTTAATAGATTTAAAAGGTGGTGAAGTTTATGGATAAAATACCTAAAGTTATACACTACTGTTGGTTTGGGGGACATGAAAAACCTAAGTTAATAAATAAATGTATGGAAACATGGAAAAGGTATCTTAAGGATTACGAAATAATGGAGTGGAATGAAGAAAACTTTAATATAGATATTTGTAGTTTTACTAAGGAAGCATATGAAGATAAAAAGTGGGCATTTGTAGCAGATTATTGCAGACTTTGGGTTCTATACAATTATGGGGGAATATATTTAGATACTGATATTGAAATCTTAAAGCCATTAGATGATTTATTAGATAATAAGTCATTTACAGGAGTTGAAGAGGAAGATCAAATAGCCTTTGGCATATGGGGATGTAGAAGGCAAGATAAGTTTTTAGGAGAAATTCTAGAATATTATAATTTGATAAATTACTCAGAATACAAGGGGAACTTACAAGGATTAGCAATTCCAATACACATTACAAATATGGCAAAAAAATTAGGGTATATAAAGAATCAAGATAGTATTTCTTATTATGGGGATGATGTGGTTGTATATCCTAAGGATTATTTTTATCCTAAAAGACATGCCTGGGAAGAACCGAAAATAACAAAAAACACATATACAATTCATCATTATGAAGGAACTTGGAGAAAGCCACATCAAATATTAAGATCAAAAACTAAGGAGCTATTAATGAATGCTATTAGATATTTTCGGTAAAGAGGTGAATTTATGATTAGCTTAATTATACCAGTTTTTAATGTAGAAGAATATTTAAGGCAGTGCTTAGAAAGCATTATAAAACAAAGCTTTAGTAATTATGAAGTAATAATTGTTGATGATGGATCTACTGATAAAAGTATGGAGATAATTAGAGAATATGAAAAGAAATTTAAGAGAGTAAAAATATTATCTCAAAGAAATAAAGGAGTTTCAGAGGCAAGAAATTTGGCTTTAAAACATGCTAAAGGAGAGTATGTCTTATATATAGATTCAGATGATTTTTTGAAATTTAATATGTTAGAACTAATGGTTAATAAGGCTAATAAAACTAAAGCAGATATAGTCATGTGTAATTACAATCTTTACTATGGAGTTAATAATAAAAATAATAGAGTAGTTAGTTATAATGTTTTGGAGGACAAGATATATTCCTCAAGTGAAGTTATAGATATGATTTTAAATTTTAATATTCAAGGTCAGCTATGGAACAAGTTATTTAAAAGAAGTTTGCTTTTAGAAAATAACTTTGAATTTGAAAGCGGGAGGTATGTTCAAGATATATTTCCAGTTTTTAAAGTGATTAATAAGAGTAATAAAATAGCATTTATAAATGAGTATTTATATTATTATAGGCAAAGAGAAACTTCAACTATTCATAAAAAAAATACTAAGTTAGCAGAAGATTATTATCATGCAATGACTAGTATAATTCAATATATTATTAAAAATAATATTCAAGTAAATTCCAATAGCTTTAAGGTATTTAGAGCAAGTATCTTATCATATTTTATTTATCATTATACTAACACAGATGTTAAGAGTAGCTATAGAGATTTAAAAAAATCTAAATATGCAGATTTAGATGTTAAATTCAAAGATTTTATATTTTTAAAAAGTTTAAATAAAATAGATAAATTAAGATTACTCTTATGGAAACTTAGGATATTTAATTTAATAAAGAAGCTAAAAAATAAAATATAAGAAAATTTTTTTATAGACATTGAAGAAAAATCATGAAAACAAAAAGACAGTTATTGATTTAGATAGAAAAATCATAAAAGCAAAAAGACAGTTATTGATTTAGATAGAAAAATCGTGAAAGCAAAAAGACAATTACAGATTTAGATAAAAAAATAATTAAAGTGAAAAGACAGTTATGGATTCATGAAAATATAAATTTTATGGAATATGTATGATGTGGATTGCTTAATCGTTAAGGAGAATTATGAGAAGTAAAAGAGTAGTAAAAAATTATTTATACAATATGGGGTATGAAGTTTTAATATTAATTTTACCAATAATAACAGCACCATATATTGCAAGGGTTTTAGGGGCAGATGGTATTGGCATCAGTAATTATACTAGTTCTTTTGCAATTGTATTTTCAGTGTTTGGGAAATTCGGCATAGATAGATATGGAAGTAAGCATATAGCTTATACTAGGGATAATAAGGGAAAAAGAAGCAAAACCTTTTGGAATATATGGTTGCTGCAAATTATAAGTAGTCTTATATCAATTGTTGCTTATATTATATTTTCTACAATTCAAGGAAATTCATTAAAACTTTTATTCATATTACAATTACCAGTTGTGATATCGTCGTTAATAGATATAAGTTGGTTTTATATAGGGTTAGAAAATTTTAAGAAAATAGTAGTTAGAAATACAGTTATAAAGATTATAAGTGTAATATTAATATTTACTTTAGTTAAAAGCTATAGTGATTTAAACAAATATATTCTTATTAATTCTTTATCAGCTTTACTAGGATGTATTACATTTTGGAATTCTATATTTAAATATGTAAATAAACTTAAAGTTTCTAATATAAATATAAAACCATATTTAAGAGAATCATTTATATATCTTATTCCACAAATATGTATACAATTTTACACAGTTGTAGATCAAATTATTGTAGGAACATTATCAAGTGTTACAGATGTTGGATACTATTCACAAAGCTTAAAGATTCCTAAAATGTCATTAGCCTTTATTACATCTTTAAGTATGGTACTTATGCCAGCAATAGCCAATCTATATGAAAAAGAAGATATAAAAAATATAGAGAAGTATTTAAAAAGTTCATTACAAATAACAATTTGTATTGGTATATTTGGGGCAAGCTCTATGGCAGCAGTAGCTAATAAATTTGTACCTATCTTTTTTGGAGAGGATTTTAATATAATAATTCCATACATGATGGTAAATAGTTTGATAGCAATAATCATACCTATAGGATTAGTTTTTACAAATCAATTTACTATACCAACTAGTAAAAATAGAGAATATGTAATTCCAATAGTTTTAGCCTCTATAGTAAGTATAATTTCTAACTTAATTTTAATACCTATTATAGGAGCAACAGGAGCAGTAATAACAATTATATTAACTGAATTAACATCCACTATTTTGAAAATAGTCTTAATAAGAAAGTATTTAAATATGAAGGAATTATTTAAAGGCACATATATTTATTTATTATTTGGAAGTGTTAATTTTATTATTGTTTATTTAAGTAGTTTTATTGTTAGAACTAATTGTATATCTTTATTATTTATATGTGGATTATGTTTTTTAGTTTATGGGGCATTAATGTTGATATTTAACAATCCAATTAAGGCATATCTTCTAAATTTAATAAAAAGCAAAAGAAAAGATAGAAAAAAAATATTTTATTAAGGGTATAAAGTAGCATTTTATAGAAGGGGGACTATGGTGATATTTATAACAGTTGGAACTCAAAAATTCCAATTTAATAGATTGCTTAAAGAAATTGATAGATTAATAGAAGAAGAGAAAATTACAGAAGAGGTATTTGCTCAAATTGGATATAGTGGGTATAAACCTAAAAACTATAATTATAAAGACTTTATAGATAGGGATGAATTTGAAGATATAATAAAAAAATGCAAAATTATAATAACTCATGGAGGGACAGGATCTATTATTGGGGCAGTAAAACAAAGAAAAAAAGTAGTTGCAGTTCCAAGGTTAAAGGAATTTGGTGAGCATGTAGATGATCATCAAATTCAAATAGTTTCAGAGTTTGAAAGTATTGGATTTATAGAAGCTGCTCAAAGTGTTGAAATGCTAGGTAATACTATTGCTAATATAGATAAGTTAGAATTAAAAGAATATATTTCAAATACAGATAACATTATAAAAGAAATAGAAGTATTTATAAGGAAAATATAAAGCTAAAGATACTAAGAGTAAAACTATCTATATAAAAAGAGGAGAGTTTATTGATTTGAATATATTATATTTAAATAACTCTGTACATTTAGGGGGAGACACTAAGTGCATTATAAAGCTTTCCAAGGAGCTTAAGCGTAGTAATAAGATTATAGTGGGAAGTAACGGTGGCAGTTTAGAAACTGAATTTCAAAAAATGGGGATTAAACATTATAAAATAAATCCTGTAAGTAGTATAAATATTTTCAGTATAATTTTTAATATTATACTGATTATTAAAATAGTAAAAAAAGAAAGTATAGATATTATACATAGTCATCATAGAATGACTACGTTAATGTCAAAGATAGCATCAAAATTTATAAAAGTAAAAGTGGTTCATACTCAGCATTTATGCATTGAAAATAAATTTTATTTAACTAGGCTTTCGCTAAAAAATATAAAGACAATAACTGTGAGCCAAGGAGCTAAGGAAATTTTAAAAAGAAAATGTAAGTTAAATGAAAAAAATATAACAAATATATATAACAGCATAGAAGTAGAATGTAAAAATAAAGAAATAGATCCCAAATTATTAGAATTAAAAGAAAAAGGATTTTTTTTAGTAGCTCAAATAAGTAGGATTATTGATTACAAAGGAGTATACGATTTTGTAGATGTAGCAAGAAGTACTGTGAAAATTAATAAGGATATAAGATTTCTGTTAATTGGAGAAGGAGAAGAAAGTGAAAATTTAAATAAATATATAAAGCAATGTAATTTAGAAGAGTATGTATATATGTTAGGAAGCAAGGACAATGTTATTGAACATTTAAAATATATAGATTTAATTTTATTATGTTCTTATATAGAGGGGTTACCATTAGTACCATTAGAAGCATTTTCACAGCAAGTACCTGTTATTGCTACAAATATAGAAGGTACAAAGGAAGAAATAGTAGATGGAGAAAATGGATTTTTAGTTGAAGAAAAAAACATAGAAAAATTTACTGAAAAGATAAATGAAATCTTTAATAATGAGGACTTGCATAATTCATTAAAAGAAAATGCATATAAAATATTTAAGGAAAAATTTGACGTAGATAGATATATAGCAGAACATATAGTTTTATATAATGAAGTATTATATGCGAAATAAATAAGGAGATAAGTATGTTGCTGTATAAACCAATAGCACATAAAAAAGAAAAATTAATATTTAGTTTATTTTTTATGATAGTAATAATGAGTCAAGGTATAAGAGGAAGATTAAATAGTATAACAAATACAAGTATATTCAACTATCATTTAATTCCAATAATACTAATTATATTAATGTTCATTAAAAGAAGTAATAAAGTAAGCAAGAAAAATTTTATTTTAATATTTTCAATAATTGGTTTTATAGGAATAGGATTTATAGCTAATAGATATAGTATATCTCAGCTTATAAGAACTACAATTGGATTTATACTTCCATTACTAATGTTGTTAATTAATTATAAGGATGTAGACACAAATTATCTTTTACGTAAAATAGTAAAGACTTTTAATATATTTATTAGTATTACTTTTTTGATTCAAATAATTATGAGCATAAAGTATGGAAGAACTGGTGGAATAGTAGGACATCCTTTAACTTCAGGATGGTATTATGGGATATTTATAAGTTTAAATTGTATTTATTATAAATATTTTGAAAGTAAAAAAGACCTTTTTATAATTAAAGATATTTTAATTGCTTTAATAGGAACTGTTTTAGCATCAGGAAGAATTTCACTTATAATAGTGATTATATTAAGTTTACTATATGCAATTAGTTGTTGTAGAAATAAAGTAATTCCATATGTTATTTTACCTATAATACTCATAGTATTTTTATCGACTTCAATAGTTGATAAATACATATGGGAAAAATTCAGGGCTACAGCTTCTTGGGGAGATATAACTAATGGAAGGTTACTTGGAATAAGAGAAATGAAATTTTTTAATGTATATCCTAAGTTTTTTACTGGAAAAGGTGTGGGGTATTCCAATTATATAAGTCAATACTTATTTGAAGTTGTAAATTTTGAAAACCCAATAATTATGTTTTCTTTTGATTATGGAATTATAACAGCAATAATGTTACTAATTGTTTCATTTATTTACCCAGTACAAAACTTTATAAGAAGTAAAAATATTTTATTAGCTATTAATTTTACTGCCATATTTATAATTCCATTCACATATAACGGATTAGCAGAAACAGTGGGTATATTTATAGTGTTGATATTTATTATTTATATATTTTTAATAATAAATAATGGAATTAAAAAGATTAATAAATTATAAAATAGAAAATCCAAAGGGGCTCGTTTCGTTAGCCCCTTTGGATTTTGTATTTTTGTTGTAAATAGAAAGTAAATTAATTGGAGGTAAATGTGTCATAGGGATTGTCACTTCGGACTAGAAAAATAGAAATTCTAAAAATAATCCAAGTATCTAAAAATAATCCATTTCTTATGTAATGAAGGAAATAAAATCTAAAAATATTAAAAGTTTAAATAAAGAATATTCTAAATTAAATTAAATAAGGTGTGATATTATAAATACATAAGATGTAAAGCATTACAAAAGATTGCGATTTTCATCAAAGGTAAAGACCAATAAAATATTATATATGTAATTTAATATGGAGGGGTTTAAATGAGAATTAAAAAACTAACATCAATTTTGTTAGCAGCAACACTAACTTTAGGATTAGTAGCATGTGGAGGAAAGAGTGATAACACAGGCAATACTACAGGAGATAGTAAAGACAATAAGATAACAATATGGGCATGGGATGAAGCTTTCAATATAGTAGCGGCAAATAAAGCTAAAGAAATATATCAAAAGGAAAATCCAGATGCAGAAATTGAAGTTGTAACAATGGCTCAGGATGATATAGTGGCTAAATTAAATACAAGCTTATCTTCTGGATCTTATGAAGGGCTTCCAAATGTTGTATTAATTGAAGATTATAAAATTCAAGGATATTTAACAGCATATCAAGATGAATTTGCAGATTTATCTTCAGCAGCTAAGCGAGAAGACTTTGCAGATTATAAGACAGGTGTTAATTATGTTGATGGTAAATTATATGGAATACCTTTCGATAGTGGAGTAGCAGCAACATTCTATAGAACAGATTTAATAGAGCAAGCTGGATACACTAAGGAAGATATGCAAAACTTAACTTGGGAAAAATATATTGAAATAGGTAAAGCAGTAAAAGAAAAAACAGGAGTTGCAATGTGTACATTAGATCCTAGTGATATAGGACAAATCAGAATGATGTTACAAAGTGCAGGAGCATGGTATACAGATGCTGATGGAAAAGTTTCTATAGCAGATAATCAAGCATTAAAGGATTCTATAAAGATATATAATGATTTAGTGAAATCAGGAATTACAAAACAAGTAGCAGATTGGGATCAATTTGTAGGTGCATTTAATAATGGTGAAGTTGCATCAGTAGTTACTGGTTGCTGGATTGGACCTTCAATTAAAAAGGCTGAAGATCAAAGTGGAAAATGGGCAATAGCAGCATTCCCTAAGATGGCAAGTAATTCTAAATCAGTTAATGCATCTTCAATAGGTGGAGCAGGTTGGTATGTTCTTAAGAATGTTGGAAATACAGATATGGCAGTAGATTTCCTTGGAAAAACATTTGCTTCAAATACAGATTTAATGAATGATTTAGCAGATTCTATAACTTTAGTTAGTACTTTAAATAAAGCTGCTGAAGCTCCAAATTATTCAAAGCCAAGTGAATTTTTCAGTGGACAAGAAATATTTAAAGATTTTGCAGATTGGACAAGTAAAGTACCTTCAGTAAATTATGGTTTACACACTTATGCAATAGAAGATATTATGACTGAAGCTGTTCAAGCTATAGTTAATGGAGCTGATGTTGATTCAACATTAAAATCCTTCCAAAGTCAAATAGAATCAGCAGTAGCACAATAATAAATAGAAAAGAATTATCATAAGGAGAGTAGCCATTTATTAAAATAAAATTAGTAAATGGCTATTTCTTGTATAGGGGGAGTACATTTGAAAAGGAGTAATAAAAATAGAAGTCTAAATTATAAATTAGATAGAAAAGCTTGGTTATTTGTTATACCAAGTATCATACTAGTAACTGTATTTGTGTTTTATCCAATGATACAAGCCTTTATAACATCATTACAAAGTGGAATGGGCAATAATTTAAGCTTTGTTGGAATTGATAACTATAAGAGATTACTTACAGATTCAACATTTAAAAAAGCCTTATTTAATACGGTATTATATTTAATAATTCAAGTGCCAATTATGATTATATTAGCACTTTTTATATCCGCTATACTAAATGATAAGAAATTAAAAGCTAGGGGATTTTTTAGAACAGCAATATTTTTACCATGTGTTACATCTCTTGTAGCATATTCAATTATATTTAAAAGTTTATTTGCAACAGATGGGTTTGTTAATGCATTTTTAATGAATATAAATGTTATATCAGAACCAATAGCATGGATTACTCATCCAATATGGGCTAGAATATTAATCATAATAGCAATAACATGGAGATGGACAGGATATAATATGGTTTTCTATTTAGCAGGAATGCAATCAATTGATGATTCAATATATGAAGCAGCTGAAATTGATGGAGCAAGTGCTTTTATGAGATTTAAATCTATAACACTTCCATTATTAAAGCCGATAATTTTATTTACAACAATAAATTCTACAATAGGAACATTACAATTATTCGATGAAACTGTGAATATAACAAATGGAGGGCCAGCAAACGCGACAATTACTATTTCACAATATATTTATAATTTATTATTTAAATATTCACCAAACTTTGGATATGCAGCAGCAATTTCATATGTAATAGTTCTTATAATAGTAATACTATCATTTATTCAATTAAAAGCAGGAGGGGATAAGGATGAGTAGGAAAAATAGTAAGGGTGTAATTAAGCTAGTAAGTTTTATAAAATATACATTTTTGATTATTTTATCTTTTGTATCAATTTTCCCATTTATTTGGATGATAATAGCTACAACTAATAAGTCTGTTGATGTTACAAGAGGTACTTTGATACCAGGAAGCTATTTTTTTGATAACTTAAAAAATCTTTTAGCATCAGATCTTAAATATACGGTAGCCTTCAAAAATTCTTTGATAATTGCAGTTATCACAACAGCATTAGCTATGTTAGTTTCTTCATTGGCAGGTTATGCATTTGAAATATATAAAACAAAAACCAGAGATAAGATATTTAATTTTATATTATTATCTATGATGGTACCATTTGCAGCATTAATAGTTCCTTTGTTTAGATTATTTAGTAAGATGAATAATATTCCTGGATTAAAAGGAATATCATTAAATACTCATGGTGCAGTAATAATTATTTCAGTTGCAACAGCATTTTTAATTTTCTTCTTTAGACAAAATACAAAGACTTTTCCAAAGGATTTAATGGAAGCAGCAAGGATAGATGGACTTGGAGAATTAGCTATATTCTTTAGAATCTATATGCCAACTATGAAATCAACTTATGCAGCAGCTACAATAGTTACATTTATGGCTAGTTGGAATAGTTATTTATGGCCACTTATCGCATTACAATCACCTGATAAAAGAACCTTACCACTTGTAATATCAGCTTTAGGTTCATCATATACACCAGATTATGGAATGATAATGACTGCTGTTGTAATAGCAACATTACCTACAGCTTTAATATTCTTCTTAATGCAAAAGCACTTTGTTGCAGGTATGACAGGATCAATTAAGGGGTAGTTAAAAGATAATTAAAAGTAAAAGTTTCAAAAGGAAATAAAAAAGAAAGTGGGCAACTGGGGAAATGTAATTGGGATTACTTCGGAGGTTCATTTTCTTTCTTAGTAATAAATGTAGAAAAATATAAGGGATTGGAGAGAATTATATTGGATAAAAAAATAGATTTGCATGAAAAAATAAAAGGTAACATACAGTCAAGAAAATTAGACTTAAAACAAAACTTAAGCCCAAGTTTAGATTGGTTGGAAGATCCAGAAATTTTTAGAATTAATAGAATAGATGCTCACTCAGATCATTTGTTTTATGAGAAGAGGGAAGATTTAAAGTTAGGGTATAATATGCCACTTAAGCAAAGTTTAGATGGTAAATGGAAATTTTCTTATGCTGTTAATCCAAGTAATAGAATTAAGGATTTCTATAAAGAAGATTTTGATTGTAGTAGTTTTGATTATATAAATGTTCCAGGACATATTCAAATGCAAGGATATGATAAGTGTCAATATATAAATACAATGTATCCGTGGGATGGAGTAGAAGAATTAAGACCGCCCCATATTTCAAAAGATTATAACCCAGTTGGAAGTTATGTTAAGTATTTTGAATTAAATGAAGAGTTAAAAGATAAAAATGTTTATATTTCATTCCAAGGAGTTGAAACAGCATTTTATGTATGGATAAATGGAGAATTTATAGGATACAGTAAAGATACTTTCACACCATCAGAATTTGAAATAACGAATTATTTAAACAACGGAGAAAATAAATTAGCAGTTGAGGTTTATAAAAGAAGCAGTGCAAGTTGGATAGAAGATCAAGACTTTTGGCGATTCTCAGGAATATTTAGAGACGTTTATTTATATGCAATTCCAAAGTACCATGTGCAAGATTTATTTGTAAAGGCTGGATTAGATGATACCTATACTAATGGGAAATTAAATATAAAAATGAAATTAACAGGGCTACTTGAATGTGGAGATTTTCAGGTGCAAGCTTATTTGAAAAATAGCAATGGAAAGTTAGTTCATAATTTTAAAGAAAATGAATTTATTATTGATAGTAGTAGAACTATTAATAATAGAAGCAATAATTTCAATGATTGCACAAGCGATGATAATAGTGAGATTAACGATATAAATAATAGTAAAGATATTAATGAGGATATTATTGATAATAATAAATTAGCTTTATATGAGGATAATATTGCTAGAACAAATGATACTTATACAAAAGTAAGAATTAATACAACAATAAATGAAGTTAATCTTTGGAGCGCTGAAGAACCAAATTTATATACTTTATATATTGAAATCTTAGATTCTGAAGGAAATTTAATAGAAATAGTACCTCAAAAAGTTGGATTTAGACGCTTTGAATTAATTAATAATATTATGTGTTTAAATGGAAAAAGAATAGTTTTTAAAGGTGTAAATAGACATGAATTTAGTTCTAAAAATGGACGTGCAATAACAAAAGAAGATATGTTATGGGATATAAATTTCTTAAAGCAAAATAACATAAATGCTGTAAGAACATCACATTATCCTAATCAAAGTTTTTGGTATGATCTTTGTGATGAATATGGAATTTATTTAATAGATGAAGCTAACCTAGAAAGTCATGGATCATGGCAAAAGATGGGGGCTTGTGATCCAGAATGGAATGTGCCAGGCTCAATTCCAGAGTGGAAAGATGTTGTAGTAGATAGAGCAGAGTCAATGCTACAAAGAGATAAAAATCATCCATCAATTTTAATATGGTCATGTGGTAATGAATCTTATGCAGGAAGTAATATTTTAGAAATGACAAAGTATTTTCATAAAAATGATGATAGTAGATTAGTTCATTATGAAGGAGTATTTTGGAATAGAGAATTTGATGAAATAAGTGATATGGAAAGCAGGATGTATGCAAAGCCATTGGATATAGAAAAATATTTAAATAATAATCCTAAAAAGCCATATATAAGTTGTGAATATATGCATGCAATGGGAAATTCCTGTGGAGGAATGAAGTTATATACTGATCTTGAAGATAAATATCAAATGTATCAAGGTGGATTTATATGGGATTATATAGATCAAGCAATAGAAGTAATTAATCAGGATGGCAAAAAGGTATTTGCATATGGTGGAGATTTTGATGATAGGGCAACTGACTATTGTTTCTGTACAGATGGAATTATTTATGCAGATAGAACTATATCTCCAAAAGTTCAAGAGGTTAAAGAACTTTACTCAAATGTAAACCTTATTTCAGATAATAAAGGGGTTACTATAAAAAATAATAACTTATTTATTGGAACAGATAAGTATGATTTTATTGCTTATATAGAAAAAGAAGGTAGCAGAGTATTTGAAACAGGTATTAAAGTTGATGTTGCACCGGGGACAGAGAAGTATATTTATATAGAATATCCAAATATTGAAGATTTTGGTGAATATACTTATAATATATCTATGAGATTAAGTGAAGATTCGTTATGGGCAAGTAAGGGATTTGAAATATCTTTTGGTCAATCAGTTTATATTATTGATGCTAATGGATATAAAAAAGTTGATAAACTAATTAACTTTAGTAATAGCAATGATGAAGCCAATAAAGCTAATAAAGAAAATGAAAATAATGTGGTAAATAATGAAGAAAACAACATAATATATCAAAACTTAGATTTAAGTTTTAACTCTAGCCATAGCAAGGTTTTAGATTTATGCTCTAGGTCAACATTTAGAATAATTCATGGAGATGTGAATATAGGAGTAGTTGGAAAAAACTTTAGAATGATGTTTTCTAAGCAAGAAGCAGGATTAATTTCTCTTTGCTATGAAGGAATTGAATATATAACAAGAGTTCCAAGAACTTCATTTTTTAGAGCAACTACAGATAATGATAGAGGTAATGGCCATAATTTTAGAACATCACAATGGCAAATTGCAGGTATGCATCAAAGGTTAGAAAGGTTTGAATGTATAGAAGAAAATGATAAAATAATATTAACCTATACTTTTGAAATGCCAACAAGTGTTAAGACTAACAATGTAGTTAAATATACAGTAACTCCAGATGGAAATATAGAAGTAAATATACACTATAAAGGTGTACAAGGGTTATCAGAGTTGCCTATATTTGCTATAGATTTTAAGCTTAAAAAAGAATTAAGCAATTTTGAATATTATGGGTATGGTCCAGATGAAAATTATATAGATCGTAATAATGGAGCAAGACTTGGAAGATATAAAAATAGCTGTATAAATAATCTTTCAAGATATTTAATTCCACAAGAATGTGGTAATAGAACAGGTGTAAGATGGGCAAATGTAACAAATAACAAAAATGAAGGCCTATGCTTTAAATATGTAGATATGCCATTTGAATTAAGTGTATTGCCATATAGTGCATATGAACTTGAAAATGCTATGCATATAGAAGAACTTCCACAAATTAATTATACTTGGGTGCGTATAATAGCAAAACAAATGGGAATAGGTGGAGATGATAGCTGGGGTGCTTTAGTGCATGATGAATATACAATACCATCTAATGAAGATATAAATTTAAAATTTATTATATGTAAGGCTTAGTATCTAATGTCCTTGGATTTCCAGAAGATTTGGCCCCAGGGGCATTGCTCCTGGGGATTAATTTTTTACAAAATGAGAGGGTGTTATTATGAGTAAAAATTATTGTAAAGTTTTAATAGTAGAAGATGAATTTATTATGAGGCAGGGAATGAAGCATATGCTTGAATGGGAAAAAGAAGGCTTTACAATAGTTGGGGAGGCAACAAATGGGCAAGAAGCTCTAGATTTAATAGAGAAACTAAAGCCTAACATAATAATTTCAGATATAGTTATGCCCATATTAAATGGAGTTGATTTTTCTAAAGTTGTGCAAAAGAGATATCCTGATTTGCAAATTATAATTTTAAGTAGTTATGATAATTTTGAATATGTTAAAGATACTCTTCTAAGTGGAGCTGTAGATTATATATTAAAGCCAACTTTAAACCCAGAACAATTATTAGTAACCTTAAAGAAGGCAGTTGATAGGATACCAGGACTAGAATTAGTTAAAAATGAAGATATATATTATAATAATTTAATTGAAAGATATTTACTTGGATTTGATTCTAAGCTAGATGTTAATAAATATTTAAATTTATTTCCTGATACTTGTTTTAGAATTTTGGGGATAAATTTAAAACAATCATTTGGAAAGAATAAGGAAAGTATAAAGAGAATTAAAAGAAAAGTAGAAGAATTTTTTATTTTGAATAAAAACTATTCTTATCTAAAGCTGATTATTAATGATGAAATACTTCTATATATAATTAATTATAAAGTAAGTAATGATAAAGAAATAGTAGATAAAATTAAAACTCATATCGAAAGAAATATCTTTCCTCAAGAAAATATATTATTTATAATTACACCTAAATTTGATAACATTTGCAAAGTTAAAGATATTTATAATAAAAAATTCATTCCATATCTAGCTCAAAAATTTTACTATAAAAGTGATTTCTTATTAAATACAGAACGTATAGAAATTAGAAGTAAGATAGAAAAATTTGATTCAAATAAATATTCAAATTATATAAAATCAAAAGAATTTAATTCAGCAATTAATATGATAAAGGAATATGTGGATTATGCAATAAATTCAATGATGGATGAGTACAAACTTAAAAATCTAGTTAAGAACTTATTATACAATGTAGTAGTAAGCTTGGAGTCTTATGATATAGAAACGGATGAACTTAGGCAATTATACTTTAAGAAAATAGACAATGCAGCATATTCACAAGATTTTGCTGAAGAAATAAATCACATAATTTTAGAACTCAAAGATATTATTTCTAAGAATGTAAATATGGAAGAACAAAGAATAAAAGAGATTTTAGAATATATTAATGAGCATTATGATAAGCCTTTAGAGCTTAGCGATATAGCAAAAGCGTTTAATTTTAATTATTACTATCTTTCATTTTACTTTAACAATCACTGTAAAGAAGGATTTTCAGAATATTTAAACAGAATTAGAGTTGAAAAAGCTTGTGAGTTATTGAAAGAAAATAAGGCATATGTATCAGAAATAAGTAGTATAGTTGGATATTCTGATCACAGTTATTTTTGTAGAGTTTTTAAGAAAATAGTAGGATATACTCCAAGCAACTATAGAAGGTTAAATCAGATTAAAGGAGTTTTAATTAATGAAAAAGAATCTGAAAACAAATAGCCTGTTTTTTAAAATATTATGCGTTGTTGTTGCTGGAGTTATTTGTGTATCAGTTTCAATTAGTTATATTATAATAAATATTTCAAAAGGGATTTTTACTGATACCTATAGTGATTCTCAGAAAAAAATATTTGGACAAGTAAATGATAAAATATATGATTTTCATGGTGAACTAGTTAAAGTTATAAACTCTGTAAATTCACATAGAGCTTTTAAAACATATTTTACTGAAGAAAACCTAGAAGTAGAGGAAATGTCTCAAACTATATTTGATCTAAAAAGACAAATGAAATCTGCATTAGCTACTAATACATATGACATAAGTGTATTAATATTAGGGTTGAATGGTTCATCATTTTTAAATAGATCAGAGCTTTTAACTATTAGGCCAAATGAAATATTGAGTATGGATATATCCCAAAATTCATTAGGCAAAAGCGATACTATACTATATCAGTATTTAGAAAATGGTTTTACATCTTCTACAAAGGATGAACCTGTAATAGTTATAACCAAAACTTTGAATTTAAAGGATGGCGAACCATATGGAATTATTTATTTTACTATAAAAGAAAAAGATTTTGAGAAGTTCTATGATTATTTTACTTTAGAAATAAATGATGTAGTTTTGTTAAATGAAAATAATGTTGTTTTATCTTCAAATAAAAAGGAAAACATCGGAGATGTACAGGAGGAATTTAAAGAAAGTATAGAAGAGCTTGTTTCAAAAGAAGAGTTAAGTAAAATTTATAATAGCAATAAAAATACTATCTTGATTCAAAGGCTTCCTTATTGTAATTTAACTATCTGTGGTACTGTTGATAATCATAAGGCATTAGGTAAAATGTATGATATTGGCAATATAATGCTAATTTGCTTCGTGATAACATTGTGTATTTTGATAGGTATATTTTTAATAGTTAGACAAATGACAAAGCCTTTATACTTACTTACTGAAAAGATGTCTAATGTAAGAGATGGAAAATTTGATGAATGTATAGAGGTAAGTGGCCCAGAGGAAGTAAAAGAATTATCAGCTACATTTAATTATATGATAAAGGATTTAAATAAATATATACATGAGCTAGTTAAGGTACAAAAAGAAAAGAGAGCAGCAGAAATACATGCTTTACAGATGCAAATAAATCCACATTATATTTTTAATACTTTATCAAGTATTAAATGGCTCATATGGCAAGGAAATAATGATAAATCAATAAGTGCCTTAGATTCATTTATAAATTTACTAAGAAATACAATTAGTAAGACAGATGAATTTATTACTATAGAAGATGAAATAGAAAATATAAAGAACTACGTATTTATTAATAATATTAGATACGGTGATAGAATAAAAGTTGAATATTTTATAATGCCTGATTGTAATGATTACTTAGTTCCTAAGCTAATATTACAACCATTTATTGAAAACTCATTCTTTCATGGTTTTCCATCAGATGAGGAAGGAAAGATACAAGTTTTCATAAAGGAGCAAGGTGAAAATATAAAAATAGAAATATATGATAATGGTGTGGGAATAGAAGAAGAAACCTTAGAAAAAGTAAAAGAAAAAAAAGAAACAAAAAATGATCACTTTAGTGGAATAGGTGTAAATAATGTTGATAGTAGAATTAAACTTATTTATGGAAATGAATATGGAATAGAAATAAAAAGTAAGCTAAATAAAGGAACAACCGTGACGATTTTATTACCTATGAAGAAGTAGAAATTATGCTTGTTATATGGATATGAGAATATAATAATAGATTATTTAGTTCTTAATTATTATAATAGGAAATTAAATGATTTTAAGAGTGCTATATTTTAAATTGGAAATGAATATAAATATTTAATTTATGGTGAAGTAATTATATAATATTAGTATTATAATAAATTATATAAAGCCTAGTATAATTTTAAAATGTGGAAGAGGTGATTGTTTGCTTAATAAAATAGACTATAATTTAGAGGAAGATATTATAGAAGAAATAAAAGAAATATCTAGAAAATATCATAATATTAAAAAAGTAGTTTTATTTGGTTCAAGAGCAAGAAAAGATAACTCACCTAGAAGTGATATTGATTTAGCGATATATTTAGATGTTAAATCTTCAGACCTGTTAGAATTTATTGAAGATATAGAAAATAATACAGCTACCTTATTAGAATTTGATTTTTCAAATATGAATTCAATAGAGGATGAGATATTTATTGAACAAGTAAATAAAGAAGGGATAGTTATATATGAGAAGCATTGACTTTAAATATATGAATTTAAAAAAAGCTTATTCAAGATTAAAAGAAGTCAGTGATTTATATGATGGGAAAAAGGATATAATAAGAGATAGTTTAATACAAAGATTTGAATTTACTTATGAATTAACTCATAAAACCTTAAAGGAATTTATGAAGTATTTAGGAGCTACCCTAGAAAACTCATTTCCACGTACTATTTTTAAGAAGGCATATGTGAATAATTTGATTTCAGATGATAAAGTATGGATAAATTTATTAGAAGATAGAAATTCTACGTTACATATTTATAATGAAAATATGTCTAATGAAATAGCAGATAGAATAGTTAATAAATATGTTGATGCTATTGGTGAGTTAGTAGAGAACTTAGAAAAGCTATTATAAGTTTTTAAAAATAATAAAAGGCCTCAGGGGTACTGCCCCTGAGGCTAAATGTTTTTATTTATAAATATTTTTCAAAAAATTCTTCTTCTGGTGTAAATAAATAGATAAGCCCTTCTAAGAAACTTATTAATTCAATAATTCCTATAATACCTGTAAAACTTAATATTAAATATAGTATTCCAATCTTATATTTACCTAAGTAAAATTTCTGAGCACCAAACATTCCAAAGAAAATTGCAAGAAAAGCGGCTATATACTTACTAAAATCACTATTTAATATATCTATATTATAACGTATTTTTAGACGCTATAATATATAAGAAAATATTATTTAATTGAGAAATAAAAGGTATATATTTTCAAGTTAATTGAAATGTTATATAGAAATTTGTATAAGTTTTATTATTAACGTAAGAAAAATTATCTTTATTAATCTTTATATATAAAGTTTATTATAATTTGCAAATCTAAATGAAAACCTTATAGTATTGTGCAATGATTTGGTATTGTTAATAACAAGCAAAAAAGTGATAATGAAAACGAGGGATGAAGATGAAAGAAAGAGCAAGAAGTATATTAGAATCAATCTTAGAAAAGGGAAGCATAAAATCTAAAACTTTAATTGAAGAATTCAATATATCAAAAAGAACTCTTTATTATGATATTGAAGATATAAACTATTTTATAAAAGACTGTGGCGAAGTAAGAAATATAAATCATGCATTTTCATTTATAGGAGATTACAACTTGCTACATAAAAAGCTTTATATTGAAGAAGATGATTATATAAATATAGAAAATAGAAAAAATTATATTCTATATAAAATACTTAATGAAGAAAAAGTCACAATAGAAGTTTTATCTAACGAAATGATACTTTCTAAAAATACTATAGTTCAAACCTTTGAATATTTAAAGAATGATCTTAGAAATATGGGGTTAACATTAGTTTATAAGAGAGGCTATAAAATAGTTGGTGATGAAACAAAAATAAGGGACATTTACATACTATTGATGGAAGAAGATAGGGAGTTATTAAAAGATTATAATAAAAAAATACTAGATTTTGATAGTAAGTGTTTTCTTAAACTTACCGATTATTCTTTAACTAATCTTTCAAAGTTTGCAGAGTTTATAAATAGAAGAATAAAAAATGGATATACAATAAATTCTTATAAATTTAAATCTGATGTAAAAGGCTTTGAATATTATAATTTGACTAAAACTCTTTTGAGTGAAGATGCTAATGAAGAAGAAATATCATATTTATGTGCATATATAAGTACACTTCCAAGTCTAAATAATAATGTTTCTGAGGATATAATTGAAAAATATGTTGATAAATTAATAAGAAGATTTGAAGTTAATACAGCTATTCAATTAGAAAATAAAAATGTATTTAAGAAAAATATTAAAAGACATTTATTGTCTTCATATTACAGAATAAGATTTAGATTCCCAATAAGTAATCCTTCATTAGAAGAAATAAAAAGAAAACATGATTCCTTATATAAAATAATTAAATCTATTTTAGAGGATAAAAATGACTTCCCAGATTTTATAGGGATAAGGGAAGAAGAAATAGGTTTTATTGCAGCATACTTTGGAGGATATTTAAGAGGTACTGAAACAGAGGTAGATATACGCAAAAAAGTGTTAGTTGTATGTCCTAATGGATTATTAATATCAAAAAATATTGAAATTCAATTATATAAGTACATTCCTGCTATAGATATTATAGGAGTTATGTCAATAAAAGATATGCAATGTTCTGATATAGATTATGACTATATAGTTTCAACAGTAGAAATAAGTGGGTTAAATCAAAAAGTTAGTCCTACATCAACTGTGGCTGCAGTTACAATAATGAATTCTATAATTGCAGAAGCAACAGAATTATTAGTTAAAAATGGAATGGATAAGCCACCTATATTCTACAGCGCCAATATAGATGGCGGAGATGAATTAAACAAAAAAATATTTGAAGAATATAGAGATGTAATACATTATAAATATTAATTATAAAAGGATCACATTAAGAGTTAAATTTAATGTGATCCTTTTATAATCCATTTTTAGTAAATTTTATTTTAGTAAAATTGCTTTAGTTTTATTAAGTAGATATGGATGTAATGTTCAATCTTTTGGAGAGAAATAGGCAAATTCCTTTGGGACTAAGAAATTTACAAATATAAAATGTTTTCAAAAAATTTTAAAATATACTTGTAAAGGTAATCAAAAGATGCTATATTATAAATATACAAAATATTGTACATTATATAAGGGAGTGATAAATTGGACGTTCAAAGTAAGCTTATGCAAAAACTTGGAATAGCAATTACTTCTTTAGCAGTTGAATTCTTATCTTTAAATGAAGGGGATAGAATAAAAACTGTAGCAGAGCTTGCTGAAAGTTACGAAAGTGCTCGAGGAACAATACAGTCTGCTTTAAAGTTTTTAAAAGAACATAATGCAATAACCTTAGAATCTAGAGGTCACTTAGGAACATTTGTTAAAGATATAGATTACATAAGACTTTTAGAACTGACAGGAATAAAATCCTTAGTAGGGGTTATGCCATTACCTTATTCTAAAAGGTATGAAGGGTTAGCAACAGGGCTTTGCAAATGCTTAAATGATAGCGGAGTTAATACAAACCTTGCTTTTATGAGAGGTTCTAATCATAGACTAAAGGCCTTAGAAGATGGTAGATACGATTTTGCAGTGACTTCAAGACTAACTGCTGATTTTTATTTAGAAAACAACAAACAAATTCAAATAGTTAAAACCTTTGGAGATTTTAGTTATGTTAATGAACACATTATAGTTGTTTCCAAGGAATTTAACGGTGAATTTAAAAAAGGGACAAGGGTAGGAATAGATAACTCATCTATAGACCAATTTATGTTAAGTAAAATATATTTTGAGGATATAGAAGTTGAATATGTTCCATTAAACTATAGTCAATTCATTACAGCTATAAGAGAAAATAAAATAGATGCTGCAATATGGAATTTAGATGATATTGAAGATAGAAAAGATGATATGAAGTTTATTCCTATGAATAGAGAAAGTAAAAATATTAAAGATACAGAAGCAGTGATAATTGCAAACAAGAAGAATTCTATTGTTCCAGCACTATTTTCCAGAATATTAAATGTGGAAGATGTGAAGGAATATCAAAGATTAGTTATGGAAAAGAAGATAATGCCTCAATATTAGAGGTATTGTTAAAATCAAAATACAAAAAAATGTACGTTGGAGGCTTTGAAATGGAATTAACATTAAGATTAGATATATTAAGAGATGCAGGACAATTATCAAAAGAAAATTACAATAAGATAATACAAGTTATAAATTACTTTGAAGAAAAAAGAGGAGTAAAACTTTTAGAAGATAATGCATCAATGTTTATAACTCATTTATGTTCTGCTTTAGGAAGAATTGAAGAAAATAACTTAGTTAATAAATTAGATGATGTTGTAGCACAATCTTTAAAAGAAAATGAAAACTATGATGAAGCACTTAAAGTAGCAAAGGATTTAGAAGCTGTCTTAGGTGAAATTCCAGATTCAGAACTTGATTTTATAGTGATGCATGTTTGTACATTAATATAATTAGGGTAATCGAAAAACTAATGCGTATTAGACAGATTGTGATAAATAAATATAACTAATTTGTATACGATTTAAAAGTAGGTATATAAGATGTATTTATAATGAAGCATTAAGATAAGTAATTTGTATAGGAATAAACAATAGATATTATGTGAGAAAATAAATATAGTTTGCAGATAATATATGAGAAATATTATGGACAAACAAACTAAAAATATTAAATAAAATTAAAAATAAATTTGATACTAAATCTGAAAATGAGATTTGAGTAGCAAAGATAAGAATTAGAGAAACTTATAAAATCATAAATTAAATTATTAAAACGAAAATTATATTAATATCATAAAATTAATCTTTAAGGGAGGAATAAAAAATGAAAAGAATAGTAATAGGTGGACAAATAGATAAGCAAAGAGTAGCAGATATAACAGCAAAAATAGCAGGAGATAAAGCAAGTATAGAAATTAAAAGTGATATAGAAGCAGCAATGGCAATAAAAACAGGAGCAGCAGATTTTTATTTAGGAGCATGTAACACTGGTGGTGGTGGAGCACTTGCAATGGCAATAGCACTACTTGGAATGGGACAATGCGCAACAGTATCAATGCCAGGAAATATTAAGAGTGAAGCAGAAATAAAAGCAGAAGTAGAAGCAGGAAAAAAAGCATATGGATTTACAGCACAACACGCAGAAGAAGTTATACCAGTAATTCTTAAATATCTACTATAAAAAATCAATATAATTTGAAAAATAACCTTTACTTAAATCACTAAGATTTATTAGGGTTTATGTGATTTAAGTAAAGATATTTTAGCAAGTTATAACTATATGCTTTAATTAATAATATATATCTAATAATCTATATATTTAGTAATTTGTATATTGTTAATATATGCTATAAAAACTATTGGCATATGAAATGATAAGTATGCTTGTTTTATGAAATAGCAAAACTTAGAGCATATATAAATTTAGTTATTCAATAAATATCATATTATAAAATTTTAGGAGGTATTATTTATGCAATATTTAGTTGTAGCACTTTTAGGTGCATTAGCAGCAATATTATCAAATGCTGGTATAGCTGTTTTCAATGATGGGTTTAGAGCCATAGTTCCAGAATACTTAGAAGGAAGAATGGACAAAAAGGCTTTAGCAGCAACATCTTTTGCAATTAGCTTTGGATTAGTTATAGGTTTTGGTATTCCAGTATCAATAGCTGCATCCATTATCTTAATTCACAGTATATTATTAGGTACTGATATCATTGGATCTTTTTGTCCAAGTGGCAAAAAGGGATTAGCTATATCAGGAGTAGTAGGAGCCCTTTATGGAGTAGGTATAGTTTATGGATTACAATTTGTAGTTGATTTATTTGCAATGTTACCAGTTAACTTCTTAGATGCATTAAAGCAAGTTGGAACTCCAATAACAGTTGCTTTTGCAGTATTCCCAGCACTTGTTGTTTCTTACCAATTTGGAATTAAAAAAGGGTTCCTTACTGGAATAGTTGCTTTAATAGTAAGACAAATAACTGCAATATATGGAACTTTCACTATAAATGGAGCTAGTGTTAAATTAGATCAAGAAGGTATGGCATTACTTGCAGGTATGATAATTATGATTGCTTTTGCAATGCAAGAAAAACCAGATCCAAATGCTCCACAAATTGATTTAGCAGCAATTTTTGAAGAAAGAGTTAAAAAAATTAAAAAGAACTTACCTTTATTAGCACTAATGGGTGGATTAATATCAGCTGCAACTAGTCTTACTTTAGTAGCTGGAGATCCAATAAGCTTAAATCTTTTAGCTGAAGGAAAAACAACTGAAGCTGCAATGACAGCATTTGCAAGAGGTATAGGATTTATACCACTAGTTGCAACTACAGCAATTTCAACAGGGGTATATGCACCAGCAGGTATGACATTTGTATTCGTAGTTGGATTCTTAATAGGAAACCCAATATTAGCATTTGTTGCAGGAGCTGCAGTTATGGCTTTAGAAATTTATTTCCTAGATGGATTAGCTAAATTAATGGACAAGTTCCCAGGAGTTAGAAAGTGTGGAGATAACATAAGAACAGCTATGAGTAAAGTATTAGAAGTAGCTTTATTAATAGGTGGTATGATGGCTGCACAAGCTATGGCACCAGGACTTGGATTATTCGTAGTAGTTGGTTTATATGTATTAAACAAAACTTCAAAGAAGCCAATAGTAGACATGGCAGTTGGTCCAGTTGGAGCAATTGGAGTTGGTGTTTTAATTAATATACTATACTTAGTTGGGTTATATGTAGTACCTAAGTAGGAATTGGAAAAGTTAAAGAGTGAAAAAGTGAAAGAATTTTGGAAATAACTCAGAAAAGCTGAGTTATGGAAGAATGAAAGAATTGGAGAAATAACTCGGACTGGCTGAGTTATGGAATTGGAAAAATGAAAAAGTTAGAGATATAACTTACACAAGCTGAGTTGTGAAGAAATGAATAATGAAAAGTTGAGGAGATAATTCAGTCGAAGCTGAATTATTAGAAATATAAGTTTCTTAAACTCCTTAGGAGTTTACTCATTAATTTTTTCATTATTCACTCTTTCATTCTTCCCATTAAATTTAAGGTGGTATTTATATGAATAAGGAAATAATTTATGCGCATGAGCACATTACTATAGATTTATCTGGTGTAAAAAAAGATGCAGATTGTTTTTTAAATAATAAGAAGCAAACTATTGAAGAATTTAAGGAGTTAAAAGCTAAAGGTGTTTCTACTATTATAGATGTTACAAATAGAGGAATGGGTAGAAGTACTGAATATGTAGGTGAAGTTATTAATGAAACTGGTTTAAATATTCTTCAATCAACTGGATATTATAAAGAACCATTTCTTCCAGAAGAGGTTTATAAAATAAATGAGAAGAAGATGGCAAATATTTTAGTAGATGAAATAATAAATGGTATAGATGAAACATCAGTAAAGGCTTCTGTAATAGGAGAAATAGGAACTAGTTTAAATAAAATAGAAGAAATGGAAAAGAAGGTTTTTGAAGCTTCATGTATGGCACATCTTGAAACTGGAATTCCAATAATAACACATACAACACTTGGGAAATTAGGACTTGAACAAATTGAGATATTTAAAAACTTCAATGTAGATTTATCTAAGGTTACATTAAGTCATATAGATTTAAGTGGAGACTTAGAATATATGTTTAGATTATTAGATACTGGCGTAAATATAGCATTTGATACAATTGGGAAAAATAATTATCAGCCAGATGAAAAAAGAGCAGAATGGTTAAAGGCTCTTTGTGAAAGAGGATATAGCAATCAAATAGTTATGTCTATGGATATTACGAGAAAATCTCATTTTAGAGAAAATGGTGGACTTGGTTATAGTTATTTAATAGATAGCTTCCTGCCAAGATTATATGAAAATGAAATATCTAGCAAGCATATAGAAAATATGTTAGTTAATAATATAAAAAATATTTATAACCTTAAGTAGGAGGAAGATGTATGAGAACATACCCATTACACTCAATAAGTTTAGATGAAGCAAAAAAACTACAATTTAAAATAATAGATACAATAACAAAGCATTTTGATGGAAGAGAAGTTCTATCTCTAGGTGACTTAGGTGTTGTTAAAGGATTGAATAAACCTACTTATACTAAGAAAGTAGAAAATGTTTTTGCAGAAGTTTTTGATGCAGAAGCTGCAATATTAGTAAGAGGTGCAGGAACAGGTGCTATAAGATGGGGATTGATCAGCTTTATGGAAAGTGGAGATACAATATTAGTTCATGATGCTCCAATATATCCAACTTCAAAAGTTACTATTGAAACTATGGGACTTAAGATTATAAAAGCTAATTTTAATAATTTAAATGATGTAAAAGATGTAGTATTAAAAAATCCACATATAAAAGGGGCATTAGTACAAAATACAAGACAAAAAATTGATGATTCTTATGATTTAGAAGAAGTTATAACTGCAATAAAAGAATCAAATTCTAATATAAAAATAATTACTGATGATAATTATGCAGCTTTAAAAGTAAAGAAAATAGGAAATCAATGTGGAGCTGATCTTGGAAGTTTTTCTTGTTTTAAGATATTAGGCCCAGAAGGTGTTGGAGTATTAATAGGAAATAAGGAACTTGTAGATAAAGTTTATTCACTAAATTACTCAGGAGGAAGCCAAGTTCAAGGTCATGAGGCTATGGAAGCATTAAGAGGCCTTGTATATGCTCCAGTTTCATTAGCAATTCAATCAGAGGTTAATGAAGAACTTGTAAATAGACTAAGAAGTGGTGAAGTTGAAGGAGTAAAAGATGCATTCCTTGCAAATGCTCAATCTAAGGTTTTATTAGTTGAATTAGATGAAAATATAGCAGAAGATGTTTTAGAGCTAACTACAAAATATGGAGCTGCATCACATCCAGTAGGATCAGAATCAAAATATGAATTTGTTCCAATGATGTATAGAGTTTCAGGAACATTTAGAGCTGCTGATCCAACCCTAGAAAAAAGAATGATAAGAGTAAATCCAATGAGAAGTGGTGCAGATACAATAATTAGAATTTTAAAAAGTGCAATTGAGGATGTTAAAAAAGAAATTAAGTAAGGGGGAGTAAAGATGTTTCTTGAAAAGACCATAGAAAGAAATAGGGAGTTAGTTCAAGCTGCATTTAAGCTCCATAAAGAAGGAGTAATAATACCAGATACTTATGTTATTGATTTAGATACTTTAATAGAAAATGCAAAAAAGCTTAAAGATGAAGCAGATAAGTATGGTATAAAGCTTTATTTTATGACAAAACAAATAGGTAGAAATCCTCTTATTTGCAAAGAATTTATGAAGCTTGGATATGACGGAGCAGTAGTAGTAGACTTCAAAGAAGCTGAAGTTATGATAGATAATGGAATAAAGATAGGTCATGTTGGACATTTAGTTCAAATTCCTAAAGCTTTAATTGAAAAAGTCGTTAAATCTAGACCGGATTATATTACAGTTTATTCAATTGAAAAAGCAAAGGAAATTAATGAAGTTTGTGAGAGGCTTAATATAAAACAAAATATAATGCTTAGAGTCTTAGGAGAAAATGATAATTTATATTCAGGACAATATGGTGGATTTAAATTAAATGAACTTAAGAGTATTGGATCAGAATTAGTTAAGCTTAAAAATCTGAACTTGGCAGGTGTAACTTCATTTCCATGTTTCTTGTTTGATGAAGAAAGTAATGAAATTAAAAGAACAAATAATATAGATACAATTAAAGAAGCAAAAGAAATATTAGAAAAAGAATTCAATATAAAAATAGAACAATTAAATATGCCATCAGCAACTTGCGTTAATTCTATAAAGAAAATACATGAAGAAGGTGGAACTCACGGGGAACCAGGACATGGACTAACAGGAAGTACTCCATATCATAAATTTAATGATGGAGATGAACTTCCAGCAATGGTTTATGTAAGCGAAGTATCACACAATTTATTAGATAGAGCTTATTGTTATGGTGGAGGTCATTATAGAAGATCTCACATGGAAAATGCTTTAGTTGGAACAGATGTAGATAATTCAAAAATGATTAAAGTTATTCCACCAACAGATGAAAGTATAGATTATCACTTTGAGCTATCAGAAAACTGTAATGTATCGGATACAGTAATCATGGCATTTAGAACTCAAATATTCGTTACAAGAAGCAATGTGGCTTTAGTAAAAGGAATAAAGATTGGTAAACCAGAAATAGTCGGAATTTACGATTCACAAGGAAGAAGAATCAATGGATAATTGAAAATATAAAGGCTACGATAACTAGATATGTTCCATAAGCTAAATAGCTGTGCGAAGAAGTACTAGGCTTATTCCACATATTCTATTTATCTTCGCCAACGTATATTTTTCAATTTAAAATTATTAAATGAAGAATTAACATAATTAATGATATAAAAATCGGGAAGTTAACTTATATAATTAAATTTGTTATTCAATTTATAAAACTGAATAAATAATTAGAGGAAAAGAAATGGATGATGAGGATGGGATAATACCACAACCTTGTGCTGAAGTTTCTTTTAATTATAAGTGAAGAAAATGAAAAGTTACTAGTGAAAGAGTTTCGTAAAAGGGCATTAATAAATTGTATTCACAATTTAAAAAGGAGGAAATTAATATGGGAAAATTCGTAGTGATTGTCCTTGATGGTTTTGGCATTGGAGAAATGGATGACGTTAAAGAAACAAGACCACAGGATATAAATTCAAATACATGTCTTCATATATTAGAAAGAAGAGAAGATGTAACTTTACCTAATCTTGAAAAGTTAGGTCTTATAAATATATTAGGAACAGAAATAAATGGGATGAAGGAAAATCCTCATGCGACTTTTGGAAAAGGAAAGTTAACTCATTTTGGAGCAGATACTTTCTTTGGTCATCAAGAAATAATGGGAACAAAGCCAAAGATGCCATTTAGAGAACCTATAAAAAATAAAATAGAAGCTATATATAATGCAATTAAAGAAGCAGGATATAAAGTTTATTATAAAGAAGGTAAGAAAGAAAAATATTTAGTAGTTGAAGATGCGCTTACTGTTGCAGATAATATAGAATGTGATTTAGGGCAAGCATTTAACATTACATCAGCTTTAGATTTAATACCATTTAGTAAGGTATTAGAAATTGGGCGTATAGTTAGATCTATTGCAACAGTTCCTAGAGTTATAACTTTTGGAGGTAAAGGAATTACTTTAGAGGATATATTAAATGCAGAAGAAGAAAAAGATGGCGGATATATAGGAATAAATGCACCAAAATCAGGAGTTTATGATAATGGATATGAGTGCATACACCTTGGATATGGAGTTAATCCAAATACTCAAGTATCAACAATATTATCAGAAGAAAATGTTCCTGTTTACTTATTAGGAAAAGTAGCAGATGTAGTTATAAACGAAAAAGGTACAAGCATACCTATGGTGGATACAGAAAAGGTATTGAAAAGGACAATAGAAATATCTAAAGAAGTAAAAGAAGGATTTATATGTTGTAATGTACAAGAAACAGATTTATCAGGACATGCTGAAAATGTTGATAGATATGCAGAAAAGCTTCAAATTGCAGATAAGCTTATAGGTGAGCTTATTAAAACAATAAAAGAAGATGATATATTGCTAGTAATGGCAGATCACGGAAATGATCCAACAATAGGGCATAGCAAGCACACAAGAGAGATGGTTCCACTTATGATTTATGGTGAAAATGTCAAAGAGGGATTTGTAGGAATAAGAGAAACTCTTTCAGATGTGGGAGCAACAGTTGCAGATTATTTTAAAGTAAAGGCGCCTGAAAATGGAGAAAGCTTCTTAAGTAAAGTATTATAAAATATAAATAAGAAATAAAAATTAAACAACTTAATATAATAGGGAAATTAAAATAATGAAATTTAATGTTAAAGAAAGTTTAATATTTTTGGTTTGTTTTAATTTCTCTTTTTTATTTAGTGTAAATACAGAGTCAAGTGTAAATATAGAGTCATTAGTAGAATTATAAATTAACTATAATTAAATATTGTTACTATAATTAAATTTTGATAATGAAAGAGTTTCTACTATTTATTATAAGGAGGTTAATTCAATGATAGAAAATAAAACAAAGTTATATAAGACTAAAATTCTAGCAGAACAAAATTTATATAGGTCTGTTATTTCTATAAATAAGAATCTAGAGGAAGAGTCAGAAAATAAAGAAAAGGATTATTTAACTTTTGGAGTTAAGAATACTGTGGATATTCCTATAAGTTTGGTGGATAAACTGAGAAAAAATTCTAAATATTTATTTGCGACTATAGATAAGATGTCTCATCTTGGCAGAAGTATAGATACAGATTTAATTAATCCACTAACATATAGATGTATGACAGGATCAAGTAGTGGAACAGCTGTTAATATACTTAAAGGTATTAATGACTTTGGAATAGGAACAGATGGAGGAGGGTCAGTATTAGCTCCAGCACTTAGTACTAACTTATATTCATTTATAGGATCTGGGGTAGGATTAGTCACAGGAAAGGAAGGTTTATCAACAGATAGTATATCTTTTACAGGAGGAATTGGAGTAATATCAAAAAGTTTCTTCATATTAAAAGGCGTAGCTGAAGACATATTAGAAAAGAAAATAAAATATAGTGAAGATAAAATAAGAGTATTGATACCTAAGAATAATTCAATTATATTACCTGATGGAATAGATATGAGGTTAGAAATAGACAAAGTAATTCAGTGTATAAATGAAAATAAGCGTGTATATGAAAATAATGATGTAAAAAATAATAATCAAGATAATGATATTAAGTATAGTACATTTAAGGTAAATGGATATGAGGACAAGCTACTTGATGAGAAAATAAAAAGCAATAAAGAGAATAAGATATTTGATGGGAAAATAACAAGTGATGAGTACAAGCTTTATGAGGATAAAATAAGTAGAGACGAAATTAAGTCAAAATTTGAATTTATAGAATACTCTTTTGATAATATATATGAAAGAAATATTGCTATAAAGGAAATAAAGAATATATTTGATAATGATATCGCAGATATTATTTTAACTTATGAAGGTCCAATCGATGTATATGGTTATGATGAAACTATCCAAAGAAGTTTTAAAGGAAAAGCTGAAAAAGAAATTACATCAAATGGAGGAAAGGGAATAGTTAAAGCAATAAATATGTGTAAATGTACTGGAATTACAATTCCAGGAGAAAAGCTTGCTAGTGGATTTGTAATTTGTGCAAAAGAAGGCATTCAGGGATTAGCTAATGCTTTTACTCTTGGAAAAGTTATAGAGGAAAGTATAGAAAAAAATGAAATGTTTAACAGATATTTTATTGATAGAGAGAAGTTTGTTGATCCAATAGGTTAAGCTAATAGAATGATTGAAAAAGTTAGCCCCAAGGGTATTACTCCTGGGGCTTATAATGTTTGGAAAAAGTAATAAGACATAGAGTTAAGAAATAGTTAAGATAAAATTAAGATTAGCTTAAGAAAAAAAGAGAAAAAATGTTGTCTAGTAAAGCTAAATAAAGCTAGTTCGGCAGTTTCATGTAATATATTAGTACAATATAGTTAACTAATATAATATAATACTAAAATAGTATGGTAATACATACTATATGATTTTAAGAAAAAAACAAAAGAAAATATTAAATTAAAATAAAGGAGAAAATATGGTATTTAGTTCATCAGTATTTATTTTTATGTTTTTACCACTATCATTAGTTTCATATTATATTTCTGGTAAAAAAATTAAAAATTATATTTTACTTCTTGCAAGTTTATTCTTTTATGCATGGGGAGGAATGAACTACTTAAAGGTATTAATTATTTCTATTTTAATTAATTATATTTTTGGTTTATTGGTAGATAAGACAATTGATAAGAAACATTTAAGAATGTTTTTTTTAATATTGGGGATAATTTTAAATTTAGCTTTGCTATTTTATTATAAGTATTACGATTTTTTTCTAGAAAATATTAATACTATATTCAATATGAATTTAGAGTTAAAAAAAATAGTATTACCTATAGGAATATCATTTTTTACCTTTCAAGGTATGTCTTATATAATAGATATTTATAGAAATGATGGTAAGGTAAATAAGAATATTTTTTCAGTTGCTTTATATATATCACTTTTTCCTCAATTAGTTGCAGGACCTATAATAAAATATAAGGCGGTAGATGAGCAGATAAGAAACAGAAAAGAATCTATTGATTATTTTAGCTATGGAATAAATAGGTTTGTAATAGGACTTGGAAAGAAGATTATTATTTCAGATATGCTTGGAGCTATATCTGATAATATTTTTCTTTTAGCTAATTCATCAGGAATTGATATGATAACAGCTTGGATAGGAGCAATTTGTTATACACTTCAAATATACTTTGATTTTTCAGGATATTCAGATATGGCAATTGGACTTGGTCACCTATTTGGATTTAAGTTTCCAGAAAACTTTAATTATCCATATATATCAAGGTCAATTACAGAATTTTGGAGAAGATGGCATATATCTTTATCAACGTGGTTTAAGGAATATCTTTATATACCACTAGGTGGAAACAGAAGAGGAAATGTTTATTTTAATTTAGTTGTTGTATTCTTGGTAACAGGCTTATGGCATGGAGCTTCATGGAATTTTGTAATTTGGGGCTTATGGCATGGTTTATTTATGATAATAGAAAGACTTATAAGAGATAAAGCTTGGTATAAAAAAATACCTTTAATTATAAAAATATTTATTACATTATTTATTGTAATAATAGGTTGGGTTTTATTTAAAGCAACTACTTTAAAAGAAGGGCTACGATATCTATCAATAATGTTTGGATTAGTTAACTTTAGTAATATAACATTTGAGTTTACTTATTTTATAAGTAGAAAATTTATATTATTAATAATTATTGGAATAATAGCATCCACACCAATACCTAAAAATATCTTCAATAGATATAAGGGAATAAAGGCATTTGAATTAATCAAAACAATTTTAATAATTTTATTATTTATTGTATCAATAATATTTATGGTTAATTCAACATACAGTCCTTTTATTTACTTTCAGTTTTAAGTAAATAGAAAAAAGTGAGGTGATGAATATGAGTTTTTTCAAAAAAGATATGAAGTTAAAAAATTTAAATAGCAAAGATGTACAATTTATAAAGATAAATAATTTAATAAAAATAGGAGCATTCTTTTTAGTAATTTTGATACCAATATTATTTATGAACTTTAAAAGAGATCAGGTTTCTAAAATAGATAATAGAATGCTTTTAAATTTTGAAGATATATTCTCAAATAAAGATATATTTAATAATATAGAAAGTTATATAGATGATAGAATTGGGTTTAGAACAGAAATGGTAGATATCTATGCTAAGGTTATGGATAAGGCTTTTAATGAGATAACCCATCCTAAATATGAATATGGAAAAGATGGCTTTATAATGTCTAAGGCAGAAGAAAATGAATTTAATCCAGAGTTTATGGAGACATATTCAGATTTTATAAAGGAATTTCAAGATTATTGCAATGCTAGAGACATAAAGTTTTTATATTCAGTTGAGCCAAGAAAAGAGCTTATATATCCAGAATATATAACTGAAGGATATAATTATGAAAATAGAGATATAGAATACTTCTTGGAGCTTTTAGAGGAAAAGAATATTAATTATCTAAATAATATAGAAACATTAAGTGAAGCTAGGGAAAAAGGAAGTGCTTTAGATATATTAAAGCAAGGATATCGTAACTCTGGAGATACAGAAACAGTAGAGTTTCTAGAAAATGAACTTTTGATAATAGATGAATTTAATGAATTAGATAAATCAAATGTATATTTAGAAAATGAATATAATAAAAATTCAAAAAAAGAAATTGTAGATAGCAGAGGGTTACTTTATGACAAGGAATATGATGCAAGGCACTGGAATGAAACTGGAGCAATAATTGGAATATCTGCAATTTTAGATAGATTAAATCTATTAGACAATAGAGTTGAAACCTTTGATATAAGTAAATATGAGGCAAAGGATTATATAAATGATACTCTTGTTGCATCAAATTTTGAAATAAATGAAATCACAACCAAGTACAATTTAATAGAGGATAATTCTATTTATATAGAAGATCTAGAGGATGAAATAAAAAGACACGAAAGCTTTAGTAATTTTACACATTATAAAAATGAGGCAAATCCAAATGCGCCTAGAATATTAATATTTGCAGGTAGCTATTTTGATGATAAGGAAAAGTTTCTAACAGAAAGCTTTTCAGAACTTATGAAAATTCATAACTATAGAAATGTTTTAGATTATGAATACTATATAAATATATTTAATCCAGATATAGTACTATTTGAATCAACAGAATATACACATTTTGATTTTTACTTCCCTGATGATGAGATGGAAGATAAGATTCATATAAAAAACTTAAAAAATTACAAAAACTTAAAAGAGGATAATTTTGTAGTTACTGAGTTAAATAACCTAAGTAACCACATTAATTGTAATAATATAACAAACTTTTCTATTAAAATAGATAGTGAAGATGTATTATTTGCCTATGCGTATATAAATAATAGAATACTAGATTGTAAAATAAATGAAATAGATAATCAAAAATATGTTGAGTTTTCTATTATGACTTCTGAAATAAAAGATTTAAATGAATTTGATTTATACTTTATTTCGAAAGATGAAGAAAGATATCAGAAAATAAGCTGTAGGTTGAATTAATAAAAGATTGGGTTCCAGAGGCATAACTTTTGGAGCCCAATCTTTTTTATATTAAGTAACCCTATTCTTCTATTGAAAATATGAATTTATGAAGTTCTTTGGTTGTGCCTTCTATATCTATATTAGTATGATACATATCAGTAAAACCTGCACTTATTATATTTTCATCTGAAGGAAATCTTCCTTGTTCTATATTGTTTAATCCCATACCTAAAGCTTTAGTTGAAATTGATATAATTTCAGAGTTTGAAAGATTAGTTGTTACAAGTGGTAAGATATCATTTATAAGACCTGGAGCTTCAGTTAAGTTGATATCTTTAAACTTAACAAATAAAGCATTTAATACATCTCTTTGACGTTCTGTTCTTTTAAAGTCTCTTCCTTCTGTATATCTGATTCTGCAATAAGCAGAAGCTTGTGTACCATTCAAAAGCTGAATACCAGAATTGTAAATATGTTCTGTAGTTGTTCCATTATTTTTATCTATATTATCTATGTAGCTATTAATATATTGAAGCTCGTCAGGCGTTATTTCAATTTCAACTCCACCAAGAGCATCTATTATTTTAGGAAGTCTAGCTAAGTCAACTTGAACAAATTTATCTATTTTTAAATTAAAATTGTAGTTTATAGCTTTAAGTATAGAACTTGGACCTCCATCTAATATTGTATAGTTTAAATTCATTTTTCCACCTTGAGGTAAATCTAGGTAGATATCACGCATTAAAGAGCAAAGTTTTATATTATTATTTTTAGTATCGATAGATAAAATCATAGTAGCATCAGCAGCACTTACTTCGTATAGTTCAGAAAAGTCACTTCCTAATAAAGCAATAGTAATTACATCATCAGCTTCTTTAGGGGCTTCCTTTCCAGTATTAGTTACATCATTTCTATCCACTTCAACTCTTTCAACTTTGCTTGAAACATAATATGTATAAGTTGCTATTGAACCACCTATTATAAAAATAAATATAAGTAGTGAAAGAAGTCCGAATTTCTTTTTTGACATTTTTTTCATTAATAAGCCTCCAAATTTAAAAATATAGGTATATTATAGCAAAATAAAGATAATATTGGAAATATATATATAAATAATATTTATGCAAAGTATCGATAATTGAGGTAAGATGCAAAAAATGATAAGATTAGTATTAGAGGTAAAAAAGGAGGGGAATAATGAAAAAAATAATATCTATTATAATATCTTTACTAATAGTAATACCATCAATGCAGCCATTAGCAGATAGTAGACTTGAAGACGATAATATATATAATTATATGATTGAAAATGGAACAAGCCTTGGAGTGGACAATATTAGTAATGATTTAAATAATATTAATGAGAATTTAGATAATGGAAAAGGTCCTTTAATGTCTAATGGTGCATCTAAAACAATTAATAATATAGTTGTACTTATCAGATTTAAAGGTGAAAATGAGTTTATGAATGAGGAAAAGTCTAAGCAAATATATGATTCATACAATTTATTTAATGACTTTAATAATGATAATGTTGCAGATCAAGGTTCTATCTCATTAAATTCATATATAAATGATTTAACATATGGAGAAATAAATGTAGATAGTGATTTTTATCCTAAAGGAAATAATACATATTTATCAATAGAAGCACCTGAAACAAGAGCATATTATGAACAGTATGTAGCTGGAAGTAAGGAAGAAGATGCATTTATAAAATGGGCCTTTGAATCAGTAAAAAATAATATAAATTTATCAGGAAATGATCTAGATAAAAATGATGATGGAGAAATTGATGTAGTGACTTTTTTATGTACTGGAGCTACAGTTACAAATAATATGCTATGGCCGCATGAAACTAAGTTTTTAGGAGATTCATCATTAAATGGGAAAAAATTAGGAAAGTATAACTTGATAAATATAGGGACTAATGAAAATAATATGTTTAATAAAAATTTGCTTAGAGTAGCAATACATGAATTTTTACATGTATTTAACTATCCAGATTTATATAGATACTACTATAGAGGAAATCCAGTAGGAGAATGGGATGTAATGGCTAATACAGGTGGATATGGGCAATTACCTTTAGTATATACTAGAAATTTTTATAGTAATCTAAATATGAATATTGGGGAAATTATTAGTGATGGAACATATACTCTTAAGTCATCGCAAAGTTCAAATAAGAATGATGTAGTTGCATTTAAAATTAAATCTCCTTTATCAGAAAAAGAGTATTTTATGGTAGAGTTTAGAAAACAGTCAGGAAATTGGGATAGTACACTTCCAGGTTCAGGACTTATAGTTTATAGAATAAATGAAAATGTTAATCAATATTTAGGAAATAGAAATGGATACCCAGATCATATTTATGTATTTAGAAATGGTGAAGTTAATAGTACATATGCTTCAGGAAATACTAGAACTTCATTTTTATCACAAGAATCTGGAAGGACAAGCATTGGGAGTAATGATTTAAAAAGTGGATTTATTTCAAATAGTTTATTCTTTAATAATGGACAAAATAGTGGGATTGTAATTTCTGAAGTAGGTAGTGCAAATGGGAATGAAATAAGTTTTAAAGTTACATTTCCGAAAGAAAATAATGAAGTGAAATTTAATAGTATTATAGGAAGTGATAGATATGATACAGCAGCAAAGCTTAGTAGTTCAAACTTTACTTCATCTGATACTGTAGTAATAGTTAATGGGTTAGCAATAGCAGATGGATTAGCCGTTACTCCTTTAGCTACATATCTGAAAGCACCTATATTATTAGTAAGAAAAGATACTATTCCAAGTCAAACTATAGAAGAAATAAGGAGGCTTGGAGCAAAAAAGGTTATAATAGTTGGTGGAGAAACAGTCGTATCAAACAATATTTATAATGAATTAAGTTCAAATGGAATAAAAGATATTAGAAGAGTAGCAGGAGATAATAGATACGAAACTTCATTAGAAATAGCAAAGTATATTGATACAAACTGTTATAATATAGAAAATATAGTTGTTAGTAATGGATTGACAGAGGCAGATGCTATGTCTATAGCAGCGATTTCAGGCAAAAAAAATATGCCTATAATTTTATCTAACTCACAAAGAATAAGTGATAGTTCATATGATTGGTTAAAAAATCAATGGTTGAAAAATGCATATATTATTGGAGGAGAAACCGCTATATCTAATAATATAGTAAATCAAATAAATTCAATAACTTCTTTAGATATTAGAAAAAATAGACTAGGTGGTAGTAATAGATATGAAACCAACGCAATAGTAGCAAGAACATTTAATGATAAGACTATAGAAAAAGTATATTTATCTAAGGGATTAAGTCTAGTAGATGCATTATCAGCAGGACCGGTTGCTGCTAATACTAATGGAATGATAATATTGTGTAATAATAATTTAAGTTCAAGCCAAAAGACAATTTTATCTGAACTTAATATAAATACTGTCATAGAAGTAGGTGGTGGAATAGCAAAAGGGGTCAAAGATGATATAAATGCTATATTAAATTAAAATATACTTCATTTTACATAGTATAGTGTTTATATTACATTACATGAAGTTATTTTACATAAATTTAGAGGGAGGTTATATAATGAAAAAAATGAAAAAAATATTAGCTATATTATTAAGCTTTATAATGATTAATGTTATAGTAGTTACTCCTAAAGCAGCAGTAAATGAAGATATGAAAGCTGTATGGATAACAACTGTATACAATCAAGATTGGCCAAGTGTTGGAGCTAGAAATAATGTAGCACAACAAAAACAGGAATTTATTAATATACTTGAAGATATAAAAAGCTTAGGGCTAAATACTGTTATTGTTCAAGTTAGACCAAAGGGGGATGCTTTATATAAATCAAATATAAATCCGTGGTCAGAAGTATTAACTGGGACTCAAGGAAAGGATCCTGGATATGATCCATTAACTTTTATTACAGAAGAAGCACATAAAAGAGGAATAAAAGTTCATGCATGGCTTAATCCTTATAGAGTTACAACAAGTGGAACTGATGCAAATGTATTATCAGAAAATCATTTTGCTAGACAAAATCCACAAACATTAATTACAGATGGTAAAGCTCTATACTATAATCCAGGTTTACCAGAAGTAAGACAACATATTATTGATACAGTAGACGAAATTGTAAGAAACTATAATGTAGATGGAATACATTTTGATGATTATTTTTATCCAGGAAATAATGTGAATGATAGTGATGCTTATTCAAAGTATGGTAATGGAATGGATATAGGAGACTTTAGAAGAAGTAGCGTTAATGAATTAGTTAAAGCTATTTATAATAAGGTGAAGAGTATTAATAGTAATGTAGAGTTTGGAATAAGTCCAAGGGGCATATGGAAAAACAACTCAAGTGATCCAACAGGATCTGATACAAGAGGAGCTCAAAGCTACTATGATATATATGGAGATACTAGAACTTGGATAAAAAATGAATGGTTAGATTATGTTGCTCCACAGGTTTATTGGGAAATAGGCAATAGTGCAGCAGATTATTCAAAATTAATCCCATGGTGGTCTAATGAAGTAAATGGAACTAATGTTAAGTTATATATTGGACATGCTGTTTATAAGCCAACTGTTGCTAAAGAGATAGACAAACAAATAGAATTAAATAGACAATATCCTAACGTTAGAGGGAGCATTTTCTTTTCTTATAGAGATGTTAAAAATAATGTAGAAGGAGTAAGAGAAAAAATTGTTAATTCATTAACTGTTCCGGTAGTTACATTAGCTGGAAGTGATAGATATGGAACAGCAGTAAAATTAAGCCAAAGTCAATTTAATAAAGCTGATACAATAGTAATAGTAAATGGATTAGCTATATCAGATGGATTATCAGCAACACCTTTAGCGACATATTTAAATTCACCAATATTACTTACTAGAAGCAATTTAATACCAGATGTAACTAAAGACGAAATCAGAAGACTAAACTCTAAAAAAGCTATAATAATAGGTGGAAATACAGTAGTAGATTCAAATGTTGAATCTAGTCTAAGAAGTCTTGGAATTTCAACAATAGAGAGATTAGGTGGAAGTGATAGATATGAGACTTCTTTACAAATAGCTAAATACATAGATTCTAATCTTTATGATGTTGAAAATATTGTTGTTAGTAATGGGTTAGGGGAAGCAGATGCAATGTCTATAGCAGCAGTAGCTGGAAGAGATAGAATGCCAATAATATTATCAAGAGTTGATAAATTAAATGATGATATTTATAGTTGGTTAAGAGGCGAAGGTTTAAATAATGCATATATTATTGGTGGACAAACTGTTTTAAGTAATAATATTCTAAATTCAATTAATGGAATAACTTCATCAGATATAAGCGGAAATAGATTAGGTGGAGCAAATAGATATGATACAAATGCAATGGTAATAGAAAGATTTTATGGATCAAATCTTAATAAAGTATATGCATCAAAAGGATTAGTATTAGTAGATGCCTTAACTTCAGGACCAATAGCAGCATTGAATAATGGACCTGTAGTTTTATGCAATACAGACTTAACTAGTGCTCAAAAAAATATACTTAGTTTGAAAAATGCTAATTCAATTGTAGAAGCAGGTGGTGGAATTTCTAAAATTGCTGTGAATTCTTTAAAATCTGCATTGAAATAGAATAAATTGGAAATACTTATAATACTTCTATAAAAAGGGTATTATAAGTATTTTTGCTTAATTAAGTTTTATAAAATCTAATATTTAACTATATAAATAATAAAAAAATAATCTTATTAAATTCGACAATATAATTTGTGCCTGTTGAAATTAGAAATCATATATATATATATATTAGTGAAATATTAATATTTTAATATGATTTTAATTTGAATTTTAAAATAATAAAATAATAAATAGATAAAATCATAAAATTATAAATTTTGGGGCTTATTTACAAGTGTTTGTTTTAGCAAATATATATGATATAATAATTTGTGCGAAAATATGATTATGTTTGTAGTATTAGGGATAAATATGTAGAAAGAATATATGAATACTATAAGGTTTTATTAGGGGGATATGTTTTGAGTAATATTAATTTAGATATTAATTTAGAAGTAGAGAAAAAAGAAAGTAGATTAATATATAATTTATCAAAAAGGATAATTGATATTATAGGTTCATTGATTGGATTAATATTATTAAGTCCTATATTAATAATAGTTGGGATATTAATAAAGTTTGAATCAAAAGGACCAATTGTATTTACTCAAAAAAGAGTTGGTAAAAATGGAAAAGAGTTTGATATGTACAAACTTAGATCTATGGTGGTGAATGCAGAAGAAATAAAAGAAAAATTAAAAGAGCAAAATGAGATGTCAGGTCCTATGTTTAAGATGAAAGATGATCCAAGAATAACTAAAGTTGGTAAGTTTATAAGAAAGACAAGCATAGATGAGTTACCACAATTGGTAAATGTCTTAAAAGGTGATATGAGTCTAGTTGGACCTAGGCCAAGCCTCCCGAATGAAGTTAAAGAATTCGAAACATGGATGTTGAAAAGGCTTAATGTTAAACCAGGACTTACTTGTTACTGGCAAGTAATGGGCAGAAACAATATAGATTTCGAAGATTGGATGAAGCTTGATGTGAAGTATGTAAATGAAAGAAGTTTTTGGCTTGATATTAAGCTTATATTTAAGACGGTTTTTGTTTTATTTGGAGATAAGAATGCGGCATAAAACTTGAGTAAAGTATTGGAGGATAGATTATGAATATATGTGCATTAATAATGGCTGGTGGCAAAGGAACAAGATTTTGGCCTTTATCTACGGAAGAGAAGCCAAAACAATTTCTGAATTTAGTTGGAAGTAAAACAATGATACAAATGACTATAGATAGGATATTACCTATAATTCCAATAGAAAGAATATTTGTATGTACTGGGGAAAAATATATAAGTTTGCTTAAGGAACAAATACCCAATTTGCCAGATAGAAATATAATTGTAGAGCCAGAGGGAAGAAATACGGCTCCTTGCATTGCTTTATCAGCGTTAATTATAAAGAGATATTATAAAGATTCTACAATGGTTGTTTTACCATCAGATCATCTTATAAATGATGAAAAAAGATTTAGAGAGCTATTGCTTTTAGGCGGTAGATTTCTTGAAAATAACTCTGATGGAATACTGACATTAGGAATGAAACCAGATAGACCAGAAACAGGATATGGATATATACAGTTTGGTGAAGAAGTTGAGTTAGGAATAAAAAAAGTGAATAGATTTGTTGAAAAGCCTAATTTACAACTAGCAAAGCAATATTTGGATAAGGGATCATATTTATGGAATGGTGGAATGTTCTTATGGAAAACAGAACATGTACTTAAAGAAATAAAAAAATATATTCCAAATACATATGAAGTATTACATAATATTGAAAGTATTGATGAAAACTCAATTCAGGAGATGATTAATGAAAATTATAATAAAACAGATTCAATATCTATAGATTATGCTGTATTAGAAAAGAGTGATAAAATATTTGTTATTCCAAGTGAAATTGGATGGGATGATATTGGAACCTGGAAATCTGTGGAGAGATATAAAAAAAAGGATGAAGAAAATAATATAATAAATAATAATACATATGTTATTGATTCAACATCAAATATGGTGGTTAATAACAATAAAAAGATAGTTATGATTGGAATTGACAATACTATGGCAATAGAAACAGAAGATACTATTTATATTGTTAATAAAAATTATATGGATAACTTAAGAGACTATCAAGAACAAATATTATAGATTAAGAGAGGTTACTTATGAAGATAGCATTAGTACATGATTGGTTACCTTTTATGGGAGGGGCAGAAAGAGTTCTAATAAATTTTTTAGAGCTATTCCCTGAAGCTCCTATATATACAACTATAGCAAATAAGGACAAATTAGATGAACAATTAAAGAATGCTAATATAATTGTTTCAAGTTTACAAAGAAATAAAAAAAATATAGAAAATCATAGGAAATTTTTCCCTCTTATGCCTACGGCAATGGAAAGTTTTGATTTAAATGATTATGATATTGTTTTAAGTAGCAGTTCAAGCGTTGCAAAGGGTATTATAACTAATCCTAATACAATGCATATTTGTTATTGTCATTCACCAATGAGATATGGCTGGGAATTTTCATACGAATATGCTGGAAAAATGGCTGGAGGAAGCAACATAAAAAAACGAATATTAAAATATTTTTTATCTGCAATAAGATTATGGGATAATGCTTCGTCTGATAGAGTAGATTATTTCATTGCAAATTCTGAAAATGTTGCTAAAAGAATATGGAAACATTATAGAAGAAAGTCTGTTGTCATTCATCCACCTGTACGTTGTAGTTTATTTAAGCCGAGTGAAATTGATGAAGATTATTTTTTGATTTTATCAAGATTACAAGAATATAAAAGAATTGATGTTGCTATAGAGGCATTTAATAAAAATGGATTGCCATTAGTTATAATAGGAGACGGTCCTGATAGAGAAAAATTAGAAAGTATGGCTAATTCTAATATAAAATTTTTAGGAAGGCAGCCTGATGAAGTTATAAAAGATTATTATGCAAAATGTAGGGCCTTTATTTTTCCGGGGGAGGAAGATTTTGGGATAACTCCATTAGAAGCACAAGCAAGTGGACGTCCAGTAATTGCTTATGGAAAAGGAGGAGCTTTAGAAACCGTTGTTGAAAATAAGACAGGAGTCTTTTTTGAAAATCAAACTGCAGAAGATTTGTTAAGTGCTATAGAGAAGTTTGAAAAAATGACGTTTAATAAAGAGGAAATAAGAAATCATGCTGAATTGTTTGATGAATCTATTTTTAAGAAAAAGATTAGTAATTATATGAATGAATGCTACGAAGAGTTTAAAAGTACTAAACACTGGGAAGTTAGTAGAGGTGAATAGTTATGATTATATTTAATGCATTACAAGCGACTCTTAGTGGTGGAATTGGTAGATATTGTTATGAATTAAGTAAAGAACTTTATAAGATAAATAGTGATATCAAGGTTGTAATAAGAGAAGAAGACAGATCACTATTTCAATTTTTAAAAGAAGAAGATATGATTATAATTAAGGGAATTAATTCAGGGGCAAAGAGAAATTTCTTTGAACAGTTTAAGTTACCGTTTATGATACATAAAATGTATCCTAATGCAACTGTACATTATCCTGATTCTATGGCACCGTTATTTTCAAAAAATAAAGTAGTTATTACTATACATGACATTGCTTTTAGGGCATTAAAAGATGTTTTTACTTGGAAAACTAGAGTTTGGAAAAATCTTGTTACGTATTTTTCTATAAAAAAGGCTACTAGAATTATTGCTATTTCTGAGTATACAAAAGAAGAAATTATAAAATATTATGGTGATGATTTAAGAAAGAAGATTGATGTTGTCTATAATGGATTCAATGATTTTTCTTCAGAGTTAATAGAATTAGATGAGGTAAGACAAGACATTAGAAGTCTAGAAAAGGATAAATACATATTGACTGTTAGTACAATTTCACCAAGAAAGAATATAAATTGTCTTATTAGAGCATATTTACACAGTAATATGCTAGAAGAGTATAAACTTGTTATAGCAGGTGGAAAAGGTTGGCTTTATGAAGAGGTATTTAACTTGGTAGAAAGTTTAAATTTAAAAGATAAAATTATTTTTACTGATAGAATAAATGACGAAGAATTAAAATTTTTATATAAAAATTGTGATGTTTTTACGTATATCTCTTTCTATGAAGGCTTTGGGTTACCTCCTTTAGAAGCAATGAGTTATGGAAAACCTTGTATTGTTTCTAATGTATCATCTATACCAGAAGTAGTAGGTGATTCAGCACTAAAAGTAACTCCTTATGACTATAAAGTTGTTGCGGACGAACTAATAAAATTGTGTAAAAGCAAGGATCAGCAAAAAATATATGCTGATTTAGGAATAAAAAATATTAAAAGATTTTCTTGGGAGAGTTGTGCTAAAGAAAGCAACGATATTTATAACAAATTTTAATGTACATTAATTGCTTTAAAGAGAAGGAGGTAAAAATGATAGATAACATTAGTTTTTTTGTAAAATGCATTTTTATTATTACTAATATTCTTTTTGTGGGATATATAGTTTATAAATTTTATAAGAGAAAGTACATACTATCTATTTTTAATATAAATGTTTATATATTTGCATTTTCTTTATTATTTTCTTCATACTTTCAGTTTAGTAAAGAGGCATGGAGATTTTTAGGGGTAACAGATCCAAGTAAATATTATCTTTACTTAAATAAAAGTATTTTAATAAATTGTATTGGATTTATTATATTTATTATAACAATGTTTATTTCAGAGTTTGATTTAATTAAGAATAAGAGAAAAATAAAATCCTTTGATTTAATATATAATTCTTTAAATAATATTAATAAAAAATATATTTGTATGATATCTATTATTATTATGATAACATGGATTATTTTGATACTTATTGCTGGTCAAATTCCACTATTTGGAGATAGGCTTGTTTTTAATAAAGATTATTTGAGAATATTAAGACCAATTTATCTTTTGATAAATTATATGATTTCAATTGTTGGAAGTTACTTTTCATATAAATTCATAATAAATAAGAACAAAAGTGATGCATTATTTGCAGTGTTAAGTGTTATTATACTGTTACTTACTGGAAACAGAGGACCAGTGATGTTTTTAATACTTAATATTTTCATTGTCTTTGTCTATTATAATTTCAGCGTTAAGAAAGCAACTAACTTGATTATATTATCTGTTATTACTGTATTGATACTTGGGGTTAGTATGAGTTTTATAAGAAATAAATCTTTTAATACGGATACATTAGTTAATGATATTAAAGTTGAAATATTATATGGAAATACTTTTTCGGATATAAGAGATGGGGCATTTGTTTTAAAAGGATATGATAATAAATTTGATGGATATTTATATGGTAAAAATTATTTTGCTGATATAATTTCAATTATTCCTTCTTCGATTTCAAATTATAGGGAAACATGGTCATACGGATCATTTTCTACTAAAACGTTATTTAATATGGAAGATCATTATGGATTAAGAGGCGGATGGTTTCTTGAACCATATATAAACTTTGGATATATTGGAATAATAATAATTGCATTAGTAACAGGAAGAATTTTTGGTCTTTGCGAAAAACGTTTTTGGGACGAAACAATTAATAAAAAAGAAAATAAATTTGCAGAAAAACAAATTTTTATGGGATTCAATATTTTTCTGGCGCAGTCGCTTTTTACCAGTTCAATATTTAATCAATTTTATGCATATTTAGGGCTAGTAATTTTATATATTTTTATTTCTTTAATAGATAAAAAGTTAAGATTAAATAAATAGAAAATTTATTTTGGGGAGAATACAATTAAGAGATGGGAGAAAAGATGTGGATGAAATATTAGTTAGTATTGATTGTATTACTTATAATCATGAAAAATATATAGCTCAAGCTATTGAAAGCTTTTTGATGCAAAAAACTAATTTTAAATATGAAATATTAATTCATGATGATTCATCAACGGATGCTACTCAAGAGATAATAAAAGAATATCAGAGAAGATATCCAGATATCATTAAACCAGTTTTACAAAGTGAAAATCAATATTCTAAAGGGATAAAAAGAATTTCTTATACATTTAATATATCTCGAGCAAAGGGAAAATATATTGCTATATGTGAAGGTGATGATTATTGGAGTGATCCATATAAGCTACAAAAACAAGTTGATTATATGGAGAAAAATGATGATTGTGGTATGTGTTTTCACGCTTACAAAGTAGAGAGTAATGGAAAAATAAATAAATGTGTGAGGTCATATAAGAAAAGTAAAATAGCTACTGTAGAAGATATAGTAATAGGTGATGGTGATTTTGTTGCTACAAATTCAATATTATTTAGAAAAGAAGTAATGGAAAATCCACCTGAGTTTTACTTTAAGTGTAATGTGGGAGATTATCCTCTTCAAATTTTGACGTCTATGGAAAAATATGCTTATTATATTGATGAACCTATGTCTGTATATAGGTATTTTAGTGCAAATTCATGGACTAGACGAATGTTGTCAGGTAGTGATTCTAATAAAAAGGTTATTAGTTTCAGAGAAAATATAATAGACATGTTAAAAGAAGTGAATAAATTTACTGATAACATATATGCAAATGCTATAAATAAAAAAATATTATTATTCAAAATGGATGTTCTATTATTAAAAAATGACGTAGATTCATTAAAAAAATTGAAAAAATTAAATAAGAGAGAATATAATGCGATTTATAACAATTTGGATTTGAAATCAAGAATTAAGTATAGGGTAAAATTTGGAATGCCTAACTTGTTTATTTTCTTTAAAAATATACAAGTTAGATTAAGAAACAATTTATAATTTTAGTTATGGAGATATATTATTATGGAAATAAAAAGTAATAAAAAAATCGTCATGAGATCTCTTTTATGGAAGCTTATGGAGAGAACAGGGGTGCAAGGTGTTCAATTTATACTTCAGATAATATTGGCAAGACTTCTAACACCAAATGATTATGGGATAATTTCTTTAATAACTATATTTATTGCTTTAGCCAATGTCTTTATACAAAGTGGCTTTAATACAGCACTAATTCAAAAGAAGGATACAACAGAGGAAGATTTTTCATCTGTCTTCTATTTAAGCTTATTGGTAGCGGGAATATTATATATTATTTTATTTATATCATCACCTTATATAGCTAAATTTTATGGTATAAAAGAATTGATTCCTGTTCTTAGAGTGTTATCTATAATATTATTTTTTGGAGCGATTAATTCAATTCAAAATGCGGTTGTATCAAGAACTATGAATTTTAGAAAGTTATTTACTAGTAGCATATTTTCAGCGATTATATCTGGTGTTATTGGAATAATTCTAGCATATTTAGGATTCGGGGTCTGGGCATTAGTAGCTCAACAAATAATTAATCAAATTTCGATAACAATTATTCTTTGGTTTACTTTGAAATGGAGACCTAGGTTAGTTTTTTCAATTACTAGGATAGGAAGCTTATTTTCTTATGGATGGAAATTACTTGTTTCTTCATTGATTGATACTTTATATATGAATTTAAGAAGTCTTATTGTTGGTAAAGTATATACATCTGAGATGTTGGCCTTTTATAATAGAGGAGATCAATTTCCACAAATAATAGTTTCTAATATCAATGGATCTATACAGTCTGTAATGTTGCCAACATTATCTTTGGAGCAAGATAATAAAAAAAGAGTAAAAGAACTAGTTAGAAGATCAATAGTTACAAGCTCATTTTTATTATTTCCTTTAATGATCGGACTAGCGGTTATTGCTGAACCATTAATAAAGATTCTTTTAACAGAAAAATGGTTATCATGTGTACCTTTTATGCAAATATTTTGTTTAACTTATGCTTTATGGCCAATACATACAGCAAATTTGCAAGCAATAAATGCTTTAGGGCGTAGTGATATATATTTAAAATTAGAGATAATCAAGAAAATAGTTGGAACTACAATTTTGATTATTTCAATGTTTTATGGGGTATATGCAATAGCAATAGGAGGATTATTGTCAGGAGTTATTTCATCATTTATAAATTCATACCCTAATTTAAGGTTACTGGATTATAGTTACAAAGAGCAAATAAAAGATATAATACCTTCATTATTATTATCCATTATAATGGGGGGGATAGTTTATAGTATTTTATTTTTTTATATGTCACCATATTTAACATTAATTATTCAAATTTTGGTGGGAGCTATTGTATATATTAGTTTAGCAAAACTATTTAAGCTTGAATGTTACGAATACTTAATAAATACAGTTAAATCTTTGCTAAGAAATAAAAAAATATAGTAAATGGTAATATGTTACTTGTAAAATTTGTAGAGGAAATCTCATACCTTTCATAGAAAAAAGTATCCAGTTATAGCTTAGTTGGACGCTGGATCAATATTGTGGTTATGATGCACAACAATAATATGAGTATACTTTTTATATTACATTTATATCTATTATAGAGTTTATGAGAATGATCTAAGCGAGTTCATTTGCCGAATTTTGGACACCTTGGGTAGTTTTTTTAATAAGGTTACTGATTTTGTCAGAAGCAAATTGTTGATTGCAACTCTGACATTGATATTTTTTGATTAGCCTGCTTGTCTAAATCAAATTTATATAATTTATTTGAATGACAACGAAGGCATTTAATATTTATTTTGTTCATTGTTCTTCTCTCCTTTTCTGGTTGCAATTAGTTCTAGTCAAACTTATTGTATTTCCTATACTTGAGAAGATCAATGTTCATATAAGTTAACAGATCGTAAAATTTTAAGAGGAGAAGTGTAATGAAAATAGGAATAATGCAACCATATTTTTTCCCTTATATAGGATATTGGCAGTTAATTAATGCTGTTGATAAATATGTTATATATGACGATGTTAATTTCATAAAAGGTGGGTGGATAAATAGAAATAGAATTCTTATGAATGGTGAAGCAAAGTTAATAAACTTAAAGATGAATGGTGCTAGTCCAAATAAATTAATTAATGAAATAGAATTGGCTAATGATATTGTATATAATAAGAAACTTTTAAAAACTATAGAAAGTTGTTATAAAAAAGCACCATATTTTGAAAAGGCTTTTCCTATAATAGAAGATATTATTAATAATAGTGAGAGAAATTTATCTAAGAACTTAGAATACTTAATAAAAAAAATTTGCATATATTTATCAATTAATACAGAAATAATACTTTCATCAAATATAGAGAAAAATACTGAATTAAAAGGTCAAGATAAGGTAATTGAAATATGTAGAATTCTAGGTGGGGATGAATACTATAATGCAATTGGTGGGATTGAATTATATTCCCATAATGATTTTATGAATGCTAAATTAAAATTAAAATTTTTAAAAAATAATACTATTGAATATAAACAATTTAATAATGATTTTATAGAGAATTTATCTATTATAGATTTAATGATGTTTAACTCGGTAGAAGATATTAAAAATAAACTAGAAATGTATGAACTTATTGAGGTGAATAATTAATGAAGGAAATTGGAGGTTACTTTTCTTTAGAAGAACTTGTTAGTAATGAATATTATAAAGATTTAATTGCATTAAATAGCGGAAGAAATGCACTTTTATATTTGATAAAAGCAAAAGATATCAAAAAGCTTTATATACCATTTTACCTTTGTGATTCTATAAGTGATTTGTTAAAGTTACATAACATTAAATTTGAAAAGTACAGAGTAGATTCTAATTTTATGCCATTATTTGATAATAAGCTTAATAAGGATGAATATATTTATATAGTTAATTACTATGGGCAATTAAATGATAACGAAGTCATAAAAATAAGGGATAAATTTGATAAAATAATATTAGATAATGCACAAAGTTTTTTTTATAGGCCAATAGAAGGAATAGATACAATATATACATGTAGAAAGTTTTTTGGGGTTCCTGATGGAGCATATTTATCTACTGAAGTAATATTGAACGAGAAATTAGAGGTTGATTTATCTAAAGAGAGAATGACACATATACTTGGAAGATATGAGGATGTAGCATGGAAATACTATAGTGATTTTCATAAAAATGAAGAGATTTTTGTGAATGAGCCAATCAAGTATATGTCTAAGTTAACTCGAAATATTCTTGGGGCGATTGATTACACAAAGGTTTGTAAAATAAGAGATGAAAATTATGCTTATTTAGAAAGTAAGCTGTATAAGTATAATAAAAAGAAATTTCAAAAGCCTATTGGACCATTTGTATATCCTTTTTATGTGAAAAAGAATGGTAAATACATTAGAGAGGAATTGGCAAAGCGAAAAATATATGTACCAACTTTATGGCCTAATGTATTAAATGATATATATGAAGAAAGTATAGAGTATGATTATGCATACAATATATTGCCACTTCCATGTGATCAAAGATACAGCAATGAAGATATGCAATTTATAGTGGATCAATTAATAGATATAATTTAAAATAATTAAATAAATCTAGAATCTGTTAGCAAATATGAAAAATAGTTTAATAAATCTTAGAAATTCTCGTTCTTTGAAAATTATATAAGTTTGACTATATTTGAGTAAGGTAAATAGACCTGCAAAAATATATTTTTGCAAGTAGGTTAATCAAAGATATTTATGCGGTTGTAAACTATTAATTATTAAGTATATTATTCTTAGCAAAGCCAGCCACCTCGGCTTGGAGTATGTTTATTTAAGGAGTAATGAGATCTAATAAAGTTATAGCGAAAAATAAACATAAAAATAATATTATTAGCTGCACGACAATAAATTCTGACATTGATATTTTTGATTAGCCTGCTTGTATAAAACAAACTTATATAGTTTATTTAAGTGACAATGAGGGCATCTAATATTTGTTTTGTTCATTGTTCTTTTCACCTTTTCTGAGAGATAATTAGTTCTAGTGAAACTTATTGTATTTCATATACTTGAGAAGAGTAATGTTCATATAAGTTAATAGATCGAATTTATTTATGTGGAGGTTTTATTATGAAAAAAATTATAATTTTTGGAGCTACGGGTAATGTAGGATCGTATTTTACTAAATATTGTACAGAATATTTTGATAAGAATGAATATGAGATTATAGCTGTAGGTAGGAGAAAAACTGATGTTTTTGACAAAATGGGAATAAAATATTATTCAGTTGACATGACTAGAGAAGAAGATTTTGAAAATCTTCCAAAGGATGATGTTCATTCAGTAGTTTTACTAGCTGCACAAATTCCTTCATATATGAATGGATATAAGCCATCTGAATATATTAAATCAAATATTAATGGTGCATTCAATGTTTTAGAATATTGTAGAAAAGTTAAAGCTGATAGAATTTTATACACACAAACTGTGTTTGATATTTCATCATATGATACTAAGAACACAGTTTTAAAGCCAGACTTGCCAAGAAATTTTTCATATACTGGAGATCATGCAGTATATGTTATATCTAAAAATACGGCATTAGAGTTAATTAGACACTATCATGAGGAATATGGTATTAAGAGTTTTATTTTTAGACTGCCAACAATATATAGTTATAGTCCTTATCAATATTATCATCCGAATGGTGTTAAGAGATTACGTCCTGTATATGAAATGATAAATAGAGCCAAAAACAGTGAGCCAATTGAGTTGTGGGGAGATCCTAATTATGCTAAGGATATGGTTCATGTTTATGATTTTAGTCAAATGTTATGCAAAGCTATTGAAGTTAATAGAGATCATGGATTTTATAATATTGGAACAGGAATTCCTGTAACGTTAAAGGAGCAAATAGAATCAATTATTAAAGTATTCTCTCCTAAGGATAATCCATCAAAAATTATTTATCGTCCAGAAAAATCTAGTGGCGGTGGATTTTTAATGGATGTTACAAATGCAAAAGAAGAATTAGGATATGAACCTAAATACGACTGTTTAAAATTATTTGAAGATTATAAGGAAGAGATGGAAATTAATAGATTTATTGGATTGAGAGAGGAAAAAGATAATGTTAGATAATAATCTAATTCAAGTTACTCGTTCATCAATGCCTAATTTCAATGAATATATTGAAGAGATAAAAGATTTATGGGAAAGTCATTGGCTGACTAACATGGGTGCAAAGCATAAGGAATTAGAAGAAAGATTATTAGAATATTTAGGATCTCAGAATATATCACTTTTTACAAATGGGCATTTAGCTTTAGAATGTATAATAGCAGCTTTAGATCTTACAGGAGAAGTAATTACTACTCCTTTTACATTTGCATCAACTACACATGCGATAGTTAGGAGTGGTCTAACTCCTGTATTTTGTGATATAAATTCAGAAGATTATACAATTGATGTAACTAAGATAGAGGAACTAATAACAGAAAAAACATCGGCAATAATTCCTGTACACGTCTATGGAAATGTATGCAATGTTAAAGAAATAGAAAGAATATCGAAAAAGCATAATTTAAAAGTTATCTATGATGCTGCACATACTTTTGGTGTTAAAGTAAATGGTGAGGGTATAGCCAATTTTGGTGATGCTTCAATGTTTAGTTTTCATGCTACAAAGGTTTTTAATACAATAGAGGGTGGAGCAGTCACTTTTAATGATGAATCATTAAAAAAGAAATTAAATGAATTAAAGAATTTTGGAATTACTGGACCAGAATCTGTTGAATACATAGCTGGAAATTCAAAAATGAATGAGTTCCAAGCAGCTATGGGAATTTGCAATCTTAGGCATGTAGATGAAGAAATAAATAAGAGAAGGATAGTTGTAGAAAATTATAATTCTAGATTAGAGAATGTTAAGGGAATAAAAGTGTGGAAACCACAAGATGGTATAATTAGCAATTATGCATATTATCCAGTAGTTTTTGATAATTACAAATATAATCGTGATGAAGTATTTGAAAAGTTAAAGACTGGAGGAATAATAGCAAGAAAATATTTCTATCCATTGACTAATTCTTTTAATTGTTATAAAGATAATTTTAAAGTTAGTGAAACCCCAATTGCTAGATATATATCGGAAAGAGTTCTGACTTTACCACTTTATCCTGACTTATCTTTAGATGATGTTAATAGAATATGTGATATTATTTTGGAATAGAAATTCATATAGTGGAGGGATAATATGAAAGGTATAATTTTAGCAGGTGGTAGTGGTACTAGGCTATATCCTGTAACAAAAGCTATGTCTAAGCAAATGGTACCAATTTATGATAAACCAATGATTTATTATCCTATGTCGGTATTAATGCTTTCAGCAATTAAAGATATTTTAATAATATCTACACCTAGAGATATTAGAAATTTTAAGGAGTTATTTGGAGATGGATTAAGTCTTGGGTTAAATATTGAATATGCTACACAAGAAAATCCAAACGGGCTAGCCGAAGCGTTTATAATTGGGGAACAATTTATTGGAAATGATAGTGTTGCACTTATTCTAGGAGATAATATATTTTATGGACAGGGGTTAGGTGGATATTTAGATAGAGCATCAAAATTAAATAAAGGAGCAATGATATTTGGATATTTTGTTCATGATCCTAGGGCTTTTGGAGTAGTAGAATTTGATGACAGCAAAAATGTTATATCTATTGAAGAAAAGCCGGATTATCCAAAATCTAAATATGCAGTTCCAGGTCTATATTTCTATGATAATACTGTAGTAGAAAAAGCAAAGTTATTAAAACCTTCTAAAAGAGGGGAGTTAGAGATAACAGATTTGAATAGACTTTATATGGAAGAAAAAAGCCTAAAAGTTCAACTGTTTGGTAGAGGTATGGCATGGCTTGATACGGGTACACATGCTTCGATGTTGCAAGCTTCTAATTTTGTAGAAGCAATACAAAATACTCAAGGTACATATATAGCTTGTTTAGAAGAAATATCATATAGAAAAGGTTGGATTTCTAAAGAACAAGTTAAAGAACTAGCAGAACCGATGAGTAAGACTGGATATGGTAAATATTTATTGGATATAATAAATGAGGAGTAGATAATATGAAAACTTATTTAGTTACTGGCGGAGCAGGGTTTATAGGCTCAAACTTTGTTTTATACATGCTTAAGAAATATGAAGATATAAGAATTATAAACCTAGATAAATTAACTTATGCAGGAAACTTAGAAAACTTAAAGAGTATTGAAGGAGATTCAAGACATATATTTGTTCAAGGAGATATATGTGATGCAGAATTAGTATTATCACTATTTGAAAAATATGAAATAGATTATGTTGTTCACTTTGCTGCAGAGTCTCATGTGGATAGAAGCATAAAAGAGCCAGAAGTTTTTGCTAAAACTAATGTATTAGGAACAGTAAATTTATTAAACTGTGCAAAAAATGCTTGGGAAACTGAAGATGGTTGGAGAACAGGAGTTAAGTTTTTACATGTTTCAACAGATGAAGTATATGGTTCACTTGGAGAAACGGGATATTTCATGGAAACAACTCCATTAGATCCTCATAGTCCATATTCTGCAAGTAAGGCTGGATCTGATATGATGGTTAAAGCATATGGAGATACTTATAAAATGCCAATAAACATAACAAGATGTTCGAATAATTATGGACCATTCCAATTTCCAGAAAAGTTAATACCACTGCTTATTAATAATTGTTTACAATTAAAGGATTTACCTATCTATGGTGATGGATTAAATATAAGAGACTGGTTATATGTAGAAGACCATGCTAAAGCAATTGATATGGTTATAAACAACGGAAGACTTGGAGAGGTTTACAATGTTGGTGGACATAATGAAAGAACTAACATTCAAATAGTTGATACAGTTATTAATTATATTAATGAAAATGTAGATAGTAAAGTAACTGAAAACTTAAAGAAATTTGTAGAAGATAGAAAAGGTCATGATAGAAGATATGGAATAGATCCAAGCAAGATAAAAGAAGAACTTGGTTGGTATCCAGAAACAACTTTTGAAGTTGGAATAGTTAAGACTATTAAGTGGTATTTAGATAATAAAGAATGGATGAATAATGTTACTTCTGGTGATTATCAAAAGTATTATGTTAATATGTATAAATAAAAATGTTAGAGCCGATATCCGGCTCTAACATTTTTATTTTACATCATTAAATATATAATCTCTCATCTGCTGAACAGTAGCTTCTTTATCAAAAGCTAAATAATAAACTCCATCAATCATGGTTCCTTCACCATATCCATCTCTAGGAAATCTATCTTGTTCTAGATTATTTCCTATTCCAAGTACTTTTGTACCTAAAGAGAGAATATCTCCTGCATTTAAGTTTGTTTGAACATAAGGTAACACTTCATTTAATAGTGAATTATATGATGCAACTGATGTACTTGTTAATTTATTAAACAAAGCATTAAGAACTGTTCTATGTCTTTGTGTTCTTTCATAATCGCCACCGCTAGTATATCTTATTCTTGAATATGCAAGCGCTTGAGTTCCATCTACATGCTGAACTCCAGCATAACTTATATGTGGCGAATTTGTACCATCTTTTGCGTTGATATCATTAATATAGTCATTAATATACTGAAGCTCTTCCTCAGTTATTTCAAGATCAATTCCTCCTAAAATGTTTATGATTTTTGGTAAGGAGGAGAAGTTAACTGATACAAAGTCTTCTATGTTTAAACCAAAGTTTTCATTTAATGTTTTAATTGCTAGCTCAGGACCACCATATGCATAAGCATGATTTATTTTATCTTGTCCATGTCCATCAATATAGACATAAGAATCTCTCATAACAGATGTAATTTTTAATTTATTGTGTACAGGATCTAATGTAGCTATCATAATTGAATCTGAACGTCCTGTTTCTCCATCTGTTGCATCAACACCAAAAAGAGCTATGTTTTTAATTTTGTTTACATTATCATAATCTTTAAATTCATCTTCTACTATGCCTAAATTATCTTTATTTAATTTAATATTATCCATTTTATTTAATAGACCTATTACATAGCCACCGCCAACTACAGCAATTGCGAGTATTACACATAAAAAGCCTATAAAAATTTTGAAACCTAAGGATTTTTTCTTCTTCTTTTTCTTTCTTCTTTTAGAATTATCATTTTCAAGTTGTGACATTTTTACACTTCCTTTCAATTAAATATTTTATCATACAAATAGAGATTCTTTCAATTGAATAGAAAAATTTGTAATAACTTCTTAATCTATTTATAACCTTTATTATTTCCTTTATAATATCTTTATAAATAAATGCTATAGATTATAAAAGAGGAGAAATAAAATGCAAGTATTACAAATATGTTCGTATTATGCAGTAAATGATTTATATAAAAATTTATTTTCAAGTTTAAGGTTAAATAATATCCATAGTGATATTTATATACCATGTAGACCTAAAAATATTCCTAAAATTATAGAGAATAATGAATTTTATGATCCAGTATATAATAATGGTGATAATTTATATGAAAAGCTCAATAATATTCTAGCTCAATATCAATTTTATGTGAAGAATGATAATATATATAAATCTATGAAAAAAATGATAAATTTAAAAAAATATAGTATTATTCACTCACATTCACTTTTTGAAAATGGATATTTAGCCTATAAGGCTAAAAAGGAATTTGGGACTGATTATGTAGTAGCAGTAAGAAATACAGATGTAAATGGATATTTCAAAATAGCAAAACACCTTAGAAAAATAGGTGTCGAAATTATGAAAAATGCAAAGAAAGTAGTTTTTATTTCTCCAAGTTATAAGGATTTTGTATTACATAACTATGTTAAAGAAAAGGATTTTGAGTACATAAATAATAAATGTGTAGTTGAACCAAATGGGATTGATAATTATTGGATAGGTAATATATTAAAAGAGGATAAGAGTTTAGAAAATAGAAATGAAGTTAGACTAATTCAAGTAGGAAGAATTGATAAAAATAAAAATTTAGATACATCTATAGAAATATGTAAGGAACTTAGAAATAGAGGAATAAAAAGCTATATAAAAATTATTGGTAATGGAAATGAAAAGGAAAACTTAAAAAATAAATATAAAAGCTTAGAATATGTAAAATTTTATGATAAAGCGAGTAAAGAGACTCTTAAGGAGTATTATGATGATAGCGATATATTTATAATGCCATCTAAATATGAAACATTTGGATTAGTATATCCAGAAGCTATGAGTAGAGGTCTACCTGTTATATATACCAAAGGGCAAGGATTTGATAAATATTTTAAAGATGGAGAAGTTGGATATCCAATTCAATATGATAGTGTAAGCGAAGGAGTGAAGGTTGTTATAGATATAATGAGTAATTATACTTTTATTAGTAATAATGCAAAAGATAATAGTAAGAGGTTTTCTTGGGATATTATATCTAATGATTATAAAAATATATATTTAGAATAACTTGTAGGGAGGGTAAAAAGTGAATATTTTGATTATACCATCTTGGTATGCTACTAATAGTAATCCAACTAATGGTAGTTTTTTTAGAGAGCAGGCAATGGCTTTGAAAGAAGCAGGGCATAATGTTATAGTTGCTTTTGTAGAGGTAAGGTTGGCATCTAGAGATTTATTTAGTGAAAAAGTAGATATAAAAGATGATAATGGAATAAAAACTTATAGAATAATACAAGGAAAAATTCCGAAGACAGGAAATATAGGAACTGCTATAGCCTTTAGAAGGGGATTAATAAAAATTATTAAGAATCTATATAATAGAGAAAATATAGATATAGTTCATTTACATTCATGCATATGGGGAGGTATAGGTGCAGTATCTGCAAGTAGAAAATTGAATATACCTTTAGTAATAACAGAGCACAGTTCTTATTATTCAAGATATAGAGTTAAAATGATAGAAAAGTTAATTATTAGGTACTCCTTTAAAAGTGCCAATAAAGTGATATCAGTTAGTAATTCACTTAGAGAAATTATTTCAAAGTATAAAAGTAATATTGAAGTAATACCTAATATGGTTGATTGTGATAAAGTTCTGTCTATAATAAATAAAAAAAACAATCTAGGTGAGGAAGGGCTATTTACATTTTTATCTTTATGTTATTTAAAAAAAAATAAAGGAGTAGATATACTAATAAGAGCTTTTAGTACTTATTTTAGAGGAAAAGAAGTAAAGCTTATTATTGCAGGAGATGGACCAGAAAGAGAAAACTTAGAAAATCTATCGAAGGAATTAGGAATTTTGGAGCAAGTTGAATTTAAGGGAGCGTTAAATAGAGATGAAGTATATAAAGTAATGAGTAACTGTAACATTTTTGTATTGCCAAGTAGATTTGAAACATTTGGAGTTGTTTTAATTGAAGCATTAGCAAATGGAAAGCCTGTTATAAGCACTAGAAATGGAGGTGCTAATGATATAGTAACAGATGAAAATGGTGTTTTAGTGGACATAGATGATATAGAGGGATTAGGAAAAGCTATGTTAGATTTAAAGTTAAATTACAATAAATATAATGAAGAAGAAATTAGAAATAGTTGTATAAACAAATATAGTAAAAAAATAATTACAAGGCAATTAGAAAAGGTTTATAGTGAATTAATTTGCAAAAAATAAAGAAAATGTATTTAATTATTAAGTTTTTTAAGTTTAATTGAATAAAAGATTTAATTAGTATATAATTTATTTGTTAGAAATTAAAGAAAGGTGGGGGATAGTTTGAGATTAACAAAAGTAAAGATGAGAATAATAGCATTTATTGTGGGAATAGCTGTTATTAATTTCATTATGCCTACTTATAATTATAAGGTAAAGGCAGAAATCATGGATAATTCACAAAAAATTGAAGAGATATTAAAAACAATTATTCAAGAATATGGAGAAACAAATATTATCTTTAAAGATGGAATTGTTTTAAAGGAAAATGAAAGCATCTCTTTAAATGAATTATTAGAAGATGCTTCTATAAATTGGTTTAGTAAAGATACAGAGATTGCTAAAGTTACTGATGAAAATCAATTAGAAACTCTATCAACAGGAACAACTTTTCTAATTGGAGAAAAGGATGGTAAATATAATGTGATTCAATTATATGTATCACCTTTAAACAAAGCAAGTAGATCTATATCAGCATATAATAATAATAATAATAATAATGTGAGAAAAGGTCAATATGTGGTTTACTTAGATCCAGGCCATGGAGGATCAGACCCAGGTTCAAGTGGAAATGGAATAGTTGAAAAAGATTTAAATTTAAAGCTAGCTTTAGGAGTTAGAGACAGATTACAAAACTTAGGTGTAAAAGTTATTATGAGTAGAGATACTGATAAATTTGTTGCGTTACAAGATATAAGTGGAGGAGCTAATGCAGCAAATCCAGACGTGTTTGTATCAATACATCAAAACTCATTCACTACAGCTGCACCTTATGGTATAGAAACATACTATAACAAGGAAATGGATAAGGCTGTTGCAAACTCATTACAAAATAAATTAATTAAGAATACAAATGCATATAATAGAGGTGTAAAATTTGGTGATTTACACGTAGTTAGAGAAACGTATATGCCAGCTTCATTGGTAGAATGTGGATTTTTAAGTAATCCAGATGAAGCTAATCTTCTTAAGTCAGAAAGTTATCAAAATAAGATTATGGATGCTATAGCTAATGGTACATATGAATATTTAAAAGCTAATGTATCTTTAGATGCATTAGTAGCTAATAGAGTATATGGAAACACTAGATTTGAGACTTCATATAAGCTTTTTGATATGGGATGGTCTACATCAGAAACTGTTATATTAGCTAACGGAATGGACTACCCAGATGCATTAACAGCTGCACCGCTGGCAGGAAAATATAATGCACCAATATTATTATCAAGAAATACAACATTAGCTTCTCAGCCAGATTTAAAGGCTTCTTTAGTTAATAAAGGAGTTAAGAATGTTATAATAATAGGTGGAGAAACTGCTATTTCAAGTGGTATTCAAAACGAGATTTCTTCTCTTGGAATAAATGTAAGAAGAATTGGTGGAAGAGATAGATATGAAACATCAGTTCTAATTGCTAAAGAAGTAGGAGTTAATAATGGAGAAATTTCATTAGCTTATGGAATGAGCTTTGCAGATGGATTATCGATTTCTTCAGTTGCAGCTAAAAAACAAAGTCCAATTTTATTAACTAGAACTGATTATATTCCAGATGTAGTTAAAGCTTTTATTAATGAAAATTATATTAATAAGACTTATATAATTGGATCTACTACTGTAATTACAGATGGAGTAGTAGCACAAACAAAAGGACCTGAAAGATTAGGTGGGGCTAATAGATATGAGACTAATGCAAAGATATTCCAAAGATTTAAATCAGAAATTAACTTAGATACTGTATTTATTGCTTCAGGTTTAGCTTTCCCAGATGCATTATCATCATCAGCACTAGCTGCTAAGAATAGTAACTTTGTACTATTATCAAATATAAGACAAGTTGAAGGAACAGTTAGAAACATATTAACAGAGATAAGACCTAACTTAAAAAATGTTTATGTTTTAGGAAGTAATGTTGTAATAGCTGATTATATTTTAACAGGATTAGGTATAGATGTTATAAGATAAAAAATAGGTTGTTGTAAATTTACAACAACCTATTTTTATTATATTCCTGAAGAATGAAGATAAGATGAAACCTTTGGATCTGATGTTAAACTTCTAAATAAGCCAGGTACTGATTTATATCCGATTCCTTCTCTAATCATATCTTTATTATCTAATTGATATTCTTTAGAGGCATTTAAAACTGAAGTTTTTTCGATTTCATTATCGGAAACACTTTCTATTAGTGCGGTTTTAGGTATATTATTTATTTCAGTAGATGGAGTAAAAAACCTACAGTCTTTAATAAGACCATTTTCATATAAATTATTAACTATTCTACCGGTTTCTAAATGTTGTGGATGTGTATCATACTTGTAGCTATGGGTAACATGCGTAACATTATTGAAGTTATTTTCAAAATAACCTATGGTATTTACAATAACATTTTTATCTATATTATTTTCAGGTTGATTTAATAAAACTATATTTTCATTTTTGATTCCAAGTTTTAAAACTGCTTCTTTAAACTCAGTTGTTCTTAAAGATATCTTAGTTTCATTTGAAATATTTTTATATCTATCCCAGTTGAAAACCTCAGAGCCAGTACCATCAGTTACTAAAACTATATATACATTTTCCTTTCCAACAGATTCAATAGCATCTACAATAGCACTTCCAGCAAATAGAGTTTCATCATCTTGATGTTGAGAATAAAACACTACTACATCTCCATATAAATATGCTTTGGCTCTATTTACAGCTATTTGATTAATATTACCAAATACAGTAGCGCTTTTTGAACCAGCTATTATACTTTTATCTGAATCATTAGAAATTAATACAACAGGCTCTTTTAATGCAGATGCTGTTAATGCATCTATTAGTACATCTGATTTACTCAAATTTACATGAGTTTTATTAGGAAAGAATTTATTTATAACATTCTTATTTGTTTCAAATCTATTTAAGCCTGAAATTCTTTCAGAAAAATTATCGAAACTACTATTCAAAACAGTTGTTCCTCCTATAGAATATGACTTTACACTTTTTTTATAATTAGTAGATTGTCCATTTGTGAGAATAACTGGATTTTGATTAAAAGAAGCAACGGGAGCAATGCTCATAGCATCAGCTTCTCCTTTTAAGCCATTTACATAGTAGATTTCTTGAACCCCTTTAATTCTTTCTATTTCATTAGCAACCGCTATAGAAGTGTCATATCTGTTGCTTCCAGATAGCCTTTTAACTGATTTCCCCATATTGTATAATTGCTTCTCAATATTAGGAGATATCACAGTGTTACCACCAACTATATATATGTTCTTAGCAAGCTTCAGCTTTTCTAATGTTGAGTTAGGAATTGATGAATCCCTTGTCAATAATATTGGAGCATTTAATGTACCACTTAATCCACTTGCTGATAGGCCATCTGCAATAGAAAGGCCATTAACAAGAATAGCATTACTATAATTAATCTGAGATGCTATCATACTTGCAGTTTCATATCTATCTATACCGTCTATGTAATTTAATTCTAAGGCTTGTACTTTAAAATTTATACTACCAAGTACAATCGCTGTTGATAAAAGTATTTTTAAAAATTTATTTTTCATAAAAAATCCCCCTGAATAACTATGTTGATATATATTATAATATCATGAAATTTATTCAAATTTATCCTTAAAAGTAAATTTAATAAATAATTTAGTTTTAAATACTATAATTATGATATTATAGAAGTTACAATAGGGACTTTATATTAATAAATATATGATCAATATATATAATATTTAAGGACGGTTATTGACTTAATATTAATATATGGCTTTCATTTGAGATTAGATTTAAATAGTATATTACTACTAATAATAGTCTTATAGATTGTTAATGAAATAATATATAAAATGATATTTGAAAATTACTTGAAATGTAGAGGGAATATTAATGAATGGATTATTTAAAAAATTTATAGAGTTTGCAATTGGAAATGGAGTTGTATTACTTTTAGGATTTATCTCATCACCAATAATAACTAGAATTATATCACCAGAAGAGTTAGGTAAATCATCTATGTTTACTACTTTTACAAGTCTTATGATAGTCATTGTAATGATGGGAATAGATCAAGCATACATAAGATATTATTATGATGAGGATGAAGAGGTTAGAGGAGGATTATTAGGTAAAAGTTTAAGTATAACTATAGGATTAAATTTAATAGTAACACTAGTATTATTATTATTTTATAAACAAGTGTCATATTTTATTGTTGATAATACATCATTTTTCTTAATAGTACTAATATTAATACATACTATATTTAGTATAATCGGCAATTTTGCAATGATTCATGTTAGAATGAAACAAAAAGGAAAGCTATATTCTTCACTAAATGTTATAAATAAAGCATCATACATAATATTCGTAGGATTGCTTTTTGTTGTATTTAAAGATAATTACTTAACTATAATAATAGCAACTATATTATCTAATATTGTGAAAATGGTATGGGCTATATATAGTGAGAGAAACGATTGGAAAAGTATTGGACATATTAATAATATAAAAACTACAACTAGAGACTTATTTACATATGGAATGCCATTTATATTTTCGATGGCTATAACTTGGATATTTCAATCAGTTGATAGGGTTTCACTAAGAATATTTAGTAGTTATGAAGAAATTGGTTTATATACTGGAGCAATGACAATAATAGCATTATTAAATAATTTTCAAGGTGCATTTACAACATTTTGGACTCCTGTAGCTTATGAAAAATATTATAATAATCCTGAAGATACAGAATTTTTTTCAAATATAAACCAAATAGTATCTGCAGGAATGTTACTTATATCAATAGGTTTAATAGCAACTAAAGATATTGTTATTGGATTATTAGGAGAAGAGTATCAAGGAGCACAATTTATTTTTCCGTTCTTAGTACTAATGCCTATAATGTACACAATTTCTGAGACTACAGTTCTTGGGATAAATTTTAAAAAGAAAACTAAATATCATATATATATAGCTAGTTTCTCAGCAATATCTAACGTAGTTGGGAATTTATTATTAGTGCCTAAGCTTGGAGCCAAAGGAGCAGCTATATCTACTGGACTTGCATATGTTATATTTTTCTTGTCGAGAACTTATTATGCAGGAAAGTTTTATAAAATTAAGTTTTATATGAGGAGATTTTGGATCTGTACAATTTCAGTATATATTTTAGCTGCATATTCTAGTATATATAAGTTTAATTATGTTATATTATTTCTAAGTGTATTTAGTACTATATTAGTGATTGTTATGTATAGAAAAATTATAGTAGATTTGATTTTATCTATATTAAAAAAGAAGAAGCAAATATAAGGCATCTAGACAATATATCTACATACGTATTATAATTAAGAGAACTATAGATAGGTTAATATTAATTATTTTTAATTATAAATTAAACTTTGACCAATCTTCTTTTAAGTAAAATTGAAAATATATTTTTACATATTAAGACTTATATTAAAGTCATTATATTTTAGAATGATATAGTTAAGAGGTGTACTATGAAAATATGTTATTTAGGTGATGCTAATAGTATTCATACTAAAAAGTTATGTTGTTTTTTTAGAGATAAGGGATACGATGTATCTGTTATATCTCTAAATGATGGAGAAATAGATGGTGTAAAAGTATATAGTATGGCAGTGAAAGTTGATACTGGAAATAGTTCGATTTCTAAAATAAAGTACTTAAAAAATATTTTAAAAATAAAAAAAATAGTTAAAGAAATTAAACCTGATATTTTACATGCGCATTATGCAACGAGTTATGGTCTTATTGGATCTCTAATAAATTATAAGCCTTATATTATTTCAGTTTGGGGAAGTGATGTATATGATTTTCCGAATAAATCAGTTATTCATAAGAGAGTCCTAGAATATAATTTGAAAAAGGCTGACATGATATTATCTACTAGTAAGTCCATGGCGAAAGAGACTAATAAATATACAGATAAAAATATCTTAGTTACTCCATTTGGTGTAGATATTAATAAGTTTTCTCCAAATAAAATAAAAAAAGAAAAAGATAAAAATGAATTTATAATAGGTACTATAAAAACATTAGAAGATATTTATGGAATAGATATCTTAATTAGAGCATTTAAAATAATTAAAGATAGAAATAATAATATAAATATACGGTTAAAAATTGCAGGAAAAGGGAGTAAGGAAAATTATTTAAGAAATTTAACTAAAGAATTGGGAATTGATGAATATGTAGAATTTTTAGGATATATAAATCAAAACCAAGTTGCTGAAGAGTTTAGAAATTTCGATGTAGCAATATTTCCTTCCTTATTTGAGAGTTTTGGAGTAGCAGCTGTTGAAGCGCAATCTTGTGGAACTGTTGTTATAGTATCAAATATTAGTGGACTGATGGAAGCAACAGCGCCTGAGAAAACAAGTCTTGTTTTTAAAAAGGGAGACTATAAAGATTTGGCAGATAAAATAGAGTTTATTTTAAAAAACGATGAATTACGTAATGAGATGAGTATAAATGCAAGAAGATATGTTGTGGAAAACTATAATATCATGGATAATTTTAATAATATAAATAAAATTTATAAAGATTTATTAAAAAGTTCAAGGTAGAAGTAATTATAAGATATAGAGTATATAGTTTTATATGATATTCTGTATCTTTTTCTTTGAATGTTATATATTTTTTAGAAAATGGTGAGTATTATAATTAGTAAATATTATAATATTATTAATTTATAATTATATAGCTTTTATAAGTATATTTACAATGATATAATAATTTATTGAAGAATTACAAAGGTAGGGATGAAAAATGGAACCAGAAATACTAAAATTTGAAGATATATTAAGAGGTTGTTTAAAAAGGTGGAAAACTATTGTTATTTTTGCCATATTTACTACAATATTAGCGGCTTTTGTTTCAGGAACATCTGACGAAGTTATTACATACCAAGGAAATTTTAAGACTCTTATCAAGGGAGCAGTAGTAGTTAATGAAAATGGGACTGTAGTTAAAAAAGATCAAAATTTAATTCAAAATTATATAGAATTAATGAAAACAAGAAATTTCGCTGAAAATGCATTAAAGAGAACAGATTTAAAGTTAACACCACAACAAATTTTAGGAGCATTAACTATTGTAAATATAGAGAAATCTGACTTTTTACAAATTAAATACTTAAGTGATGATAAAGTTCAAACAGAAAAGGTTTTAGAAGCAATAAAGAATGAATTACTAGCAGTAGCAAATGATTATAGTGATGATGTTAATATTTCAATAGAAGAAGATATTGCTATTTCAGAAAAAACTGATATAAGAAATAATAAATTATTAGTAGTAATAGGGTTTATAGGTGGACTTGTAATAGCATTTATATTGACATTTATATTAGAATGTTTAAATAAAACTTTTAAAACAAAAGGAGAATTAGAAAGAGAATTAAGACTTCCTGTAATAGCTAATATTCCTAGAGTGAAAAATAGAAAAAGTTTAAATCTTTCTGAAAGTGATAATGACGCAACAGTAGTTGAGGCATACAATTCTTTAGCAGCAGATATAAAATTTGGAAAAGAAAATAATAATATAAAAAGTATTGCTGTAACTTCTTCAATAAAGGGAGAAGGAAGTACTACAACAGCTATTAATTTAGCTTTAGCATTAAGCAATTCCAACAAAACAATTTTAATTGATGGGAATTTTAAATCTAATAAGATTTCAGAAGTTCTAAAGGTTAACTCAAATAAAGGTCTATCAGACATAATTTTAGATAACTTAAAATTAGAAAATGTAGTGGTTAATTTTAATAGGAATTTAGATGTTTTGACAACTGGTTCTATAGCGGAGAATTCTATTTCTATATTAGATTCAAAAGAATTTGACAGCTTAATATGTGAACTTGGTAAAATTTATGAATATATTATTATCGATGCTCCTGCACTTCAGGTTGTAGCAGATTCAAAAGTTTTATCTAAAAAAGTTGATGGAATGATTTTAGTAGTAAAAGCAGAAGGTACTAAAAAGGATATTATAAAATCTTCAATAAATGACATAGAAAACTTAGGTGCAAATTTATTAGGAATTGTATTCAATTTTGGAGATAGGTTTAGAAACAGATATTATAATTATTAATTAATATGGGAGGGGTTTAAGTGATAGGGACTACTCTAATTTATACTAAGGAGAAATATAACAAAGAGAATTTATTAACTAAGGATTTTATACAAAATGATAATTTTATAATATATAAAAGTTTTAATAATAAGTTTAAAAATGAAAAAGTATTTCAAGAATCTCAAGATTTAGTAGTTGTTGTTGATGGTGTTATTCTAAACAATAATGACTTATATAAAGAATATTTAGCAAAAAATAATTTTAATTTAATAGAGAAAATGTATGAAAAAAAGGGAATTAATTTAGTTCAGGATTTAAGAGGTAATTTTTATGGAATAATTTATGATAAATTAAATGATGAATTATATATATTTACAAATCATCTTGGAAACAAACCTTTATACTATTATTTTAATAAAGAAAAATATACATTTATAGCAAGTAGTGATTTATTTGATTTAATAAAAGCATTAAAAGAATTGGGAATCCATGCCACAATAGATGAGCTAGGTGCATATTATATGCTTACATTTGGTTATATGATTTCTGATACTACGCTTATACAAGATGTTAAAAGGGTGGAGCCAGGAACAATAATTAATATAAAAGATAATAAATTACAAGCTAATCAATACTTTTTTATAGAAAACGAAAATTTATTGGATGATAGTGAAGAAGAAATTATTTATAATATGAATGAACTTCTTAAAGATTCCATTGATAAAGCTTTTAAAAAAGATATAGAAAATGGATATAAACATGTAGCGTATTTAAGTGGTGGGCTTGATTCTAGAATGATTTCTATAATAGCTAAAAAGTTAGGATATAATGATATAACTACAATTACATTTGCTGAAAATTATTCAAGAGATGAAAAAATTGCGAGAAAAATTGCTGCTGATTTTAAATTTAATAGTATATTTAGAAGCTTAAATAATGGAATGTTTCTTAAAGAGATAGATAAAGCAGTAGATGGTAACTTTGGACAAAATATATATTCTGGTGCTGTTCATTTAGTTTCAACTAATAATTTAATTGATTTTAATGATTTTGGATTTATACATAACGGAAATTTAGCAGATGTTATGCATGGAGATTATATAGATTCACCAAAGCATACTGAGCCATCAATAGAAAATTGGATGTATTCTAGAAGGTTAAAGAATAAAGTAGAGCATATAATTCCTATGGTTAAAGAAAAGTATGGAAATGAGGAAAGATTTGCTATATATAATAGAGGGATAAATGGAATGTATAATGGATCAGTAAGTTCATTGCATATTTCTGAAACTTGTGAACCATTTACAAATCAAGATCTAATTTCATACTGTAGTAGAATGAAGCCAGAGCATAAATACAAGGAAGCGTTATTTTTGAAAATGATACAAAAGTATTATCCAGAAGCAACTAATTATAAATGGCAAAAGTGGAATTTAAAACCTACTAAATTTAATACTAAGTTTATGGGAACTATTTTTGGGAAAGCGTTTAGAGTATTGGATGGACAAATACAAATGTTAGGATCTCAGAGTAATAATATGAATCCTTTTAATAAGTGGTATAATGAAAATAATGAATTAAGATCCTTTATAAATGAATATCTAAGTGAAAATATATATTTATTAGAAGGTTATCCTGAATTGAAAAAGGATTGCGAAATATTAATTAAAGAAGGAAATGTCATTGAGAAAACTCAAGTTATGACTTTATTGAATTTTATAAAAAGGATAAAAGAAATTTATGAATAAAGAAGATATTAAATCATTATTAAGTAAAGGGTTAATTCAAATATTTAGTGCTAATTTTATTAATAAAATAGTACAGTTCATGACTGTGTTATTTCTTACTAATATAATTTCAGTTAATGAATATGGAGCATTTTCATATGCTCAAAATACCATGAGTTTTGCATTATTACTTGAAGGATTAGGGGTTACAGCAGGGATATTGCAATATTCTAGTGTAGAGAAAGATCCAAAGGATAAATATATGTTTTTTGGATTTGGAATAAAAATTGGATTTGTTTTTAACATAATAGTTAGTATTATGATTATGGGATATGCCATGTGGGGACCAGTTGCAATTCAATCAAGTAGGCAATATTTATTTATTATGGCATTTATTCCAATATTAAGTATAACTTATAGTTGTATACAATCATATTTAAGAGCTTCGTTAAGAAATAAGGAATTTAGTAGACTAACAGTTTTTAATACTATTATGTATTTCATTGGAACTGTATCTCTTTCATATATTATGGGAGCAAATGGATTAATTTTGGGAATGTATATAGCTTATCTTAGTACTATACTATTAGGTATATACTTTTTAAGAGATGATATAAAGCTATTTAAATTTACAAAAATAGATAATAGAAATATTCAAATGCAATTTATTAAATATTCGATAATTACAGTATTAAGTAATGCAATGTCACAAATACTATATTTGTTAGATACTCAATTAATAGGTGTATTTACTAAAAATGAAGAAATATTAGCTAGCTATAAAGTAGCAACTACAATACCGTTTAATATAACTTTTATACCTTTATCATTGTTAGTTTTTGCTTATCCATATTTTGCTCAAAATAAAGAAAATAAGGAGTGGATAAAAGAAAAACTTTCACTTTTAATAAAAGGATTAGCAATAGTAAATTTATTAATAAGTTTAGGTGGAATTATACTTGCAAAACCGATATTTTACATATTATTCCCAAAGTATATAGATTCTGTAAATTGTTTTAGAGTTTTGATGGTAGGCTATTTTATATCAGGTACATTTAGAATACCATATGGAAATGTATTGGCTAGTTTAGGTGATGCAAAAGCAAATCTAATTAATGCAGTATTTTCGGGAATTGCAAATATAATATTAGATATAGTGTTTATAAAGCAATATGGTAGTATAGGTGCAGCCTATGCTACATTATTAGTATTTATAATATCATCAATTATTCATCATATATTCATAAAACGATATATAAATAGAATTGGATAAAATTAGTTTTATGAAGGAAATGAGGAGAAATTATGCAAATATTATTATTACCTTCTTGGTATCCAGATAATGAGAAGCCTTTAAATGGAATATTTTTCAAAGAACAGGCTGAAGCACTTTATAATGAAGGAATAGATGTCATAGTGCTTAGTGTAAATATAAAAAATATAAGAGAAATAAACTTTAAAGAAAGAATAAATAGTTTAGAAGTAAGCAATGAGAATGGAATTAAAGTGTACAGATATACTACATATAATTATTTTCCTAAAATGCAAGAATTATATTTTAAATATTATGCTAGAATAGTAGAAAAAATCATAAAAAATATTATATTAAAAGAGAATAATATAGATTTAGTACATATACACTCAGCTCTTGATATGGGAATAGCATATAGTAAATCTAATCTTAATATTCCCTATATAATTACGGAGCATTCTACTAAGTACTCGAGGGGATTAATTAATAAAGTTCAAAAAAAATATTTGCCAAGAGTTTTTAATAATGCAGAGAGAGTGATTGCTGTAGGTAATGGGTTAAAAGAAGAAATACGTAAATATGAGAAAAATAAAAGAATAGAGATAATTCCTAATTTAGTTACTATGACGAAAGAAAGTGGAAATAAAGAAGAAATTACAATGTCTAAAAAGTTTAGATTTTTTAGCCTTGGATTCTTAACATATAAAAAAGGAATGGATTTATTGATAGAAGCTTTCAACTTAGGAAAAGAAGAGCTAAAGGATGTTGAATTATTTATTGGCGGTGATGGAGAAGAAATGGATAATCTTAAATCGTTAATAAATAAGTATAAATTGAATGAAAATATTTTTTTATTAGGTTTATTAGATAGGAATCAGGTTGCATTAAATATGCAACAATGTGATTGTTTTATATTAGCAAGTAGATTTGAAACTTTTGGAATAGTATATATAGAAGCAATGAATTATGGAAAACCAGTAATTGCTTCTATTACAGGAGGACCAGATACATTTGTAAATGATAAATGTGGAATATTGATAGAAAATGAAAATGTGGAAGAAATAAAGAATGCAATGATTGATATGATAAATAATTATGAAAAATATGATAAAAGATATATTAGCAATTTTTGTGAAAATAATTTTTCAAGTAAAGTAATAGCTAATAGATTAATAGCTTTATATGGAGAGGTAATAAAAAATAAAAATGTTACTTAGAGTTTTGTTATATAATATTTTCTTCAATGTTTTTATATTTTTTATTAACTCTTCCATAAGTGATGCTTTATTTAACAAGTTTTATTTAAATCCAAGTATAATAAGTATATTAAGATTATTTTTAAACTTAATTTTTATTATTACAATTATATACTATATACTAACAAAGAGAATAAAATTAAAGGCTTATGATATAATAATAATTTTTATTATATTGTTAGGAGGAAGTATTTTACTAACCCCAGAGAAGTTTGAAGCTATAAAGGTGTATATTAATTTTATCGGAGAAATATCCTATTTTATTATTTTATTTAGTATAGTAGATAAATATAGGGTTATTAGATATCTAAAAAATTATTGTAATGTCATGGTGATTATGGAGTTAGTAGCCATATTTATTTTTAAAGATATAGGATATATGGAAAATTCAAATGTCATAAGAGGAATACATTTAAGTAGAAGTACATTGATAATATATTTAAATTTATGTATATTTGTATATTTATATTATTTATATATATTTAAATTGCTAAATAGTAGAATAAAGAAATCAATTATTTTAATGATTTTGATAAGTATTTCTTTAATTATATTATCAAAAAGCTCTACAGGAATATTAATTATAGCATTATTTCTTCCATTAATGATGATAATAAAAAATGATAAAATAGCTATGATTGCAGGGGCTTTTTCTGTTTGCTTTTCTACATTATTACCATTAATGAATTTAAATTCAGGGTTTATTAATAAAGTTATAGGGGGGATATTTCATAAAAATATTTCTTTTAGTGGTAGAAAATATATATGGGATTATGCACTTAGCCATTTTGCAAAAAATCCTTTGATTGGGAATGGATTTAATAGTATAGATTCGTTATTTAAAGGAAGGATTATTCCTACATATGATCGAGTTGCAGCACATTCTCACAATGGTTTTTTAGAAGTGTTTTTACAAAATGGATTGATTGGATTAGTTTTTATAATTATAATTATTTTTATTTATATAAATAACATAAAAAATTACTCTCGATATGAAAAGCGATTATTAACATCTTATATTATAGTGTTTGTGATTTTTAATTCGATGGAACCATATCTATTACAATCAGTTTCTGTATGTACATTTTGGCTAGTTGGTATTTTTATTATTGTATATAATAAAAGGGAGAAGGAGAAGTTGGATGAATAAAAATATTTTATACATAACATTTGTGGATTTTGATGAGCAAAAAAGTGGTTCATCTGTACGTCCTAAAAAGATGTATGAAGCTTTTAAAAGATTAGGAGTAAATGTTGAGGTTCTTGAGGGGCAGCAAAATAGAAAAATAGAACGTTGGAGAAAAGTATTAAAATATTTTAAAAAGATAAAAAGCAATAAATATGATTTATGCTATGTTGAACCTCCTTCAGGACCTATATTTAATATATGTGATCATCTACTATTAATATATATAAGTAAAATTAAAAAAATACCTACAGGAATATTTTATAGAGATGCTTTTTGGAAATTGTCTGAATGGTATTCTAAGAGTGGACTAAAGAATAAAATTATAATATTAATGCATAAGTTTGATTGGAATATAATAAAGTTTGTAAGTAAGGTTATATATTTTCCTTCCGAATCTTTTGCTGATTTTTTTGAATTTAAAAATAAAGTCATACTTATGCCAGGAGCAGAAAAAATAGATGGAATATTAGATGGTGAAGATAATACTTTTATTTATGTTGGCGGTATTGATGGATTATATGGATCAAATTTATTACTAGATTCTTTTAAAAGAGCTTATGATGAAAATAGTTCAATAAAATTGAATTTAGTATGTAGGCAAGAAAATGATATTATTAAAAAGTATAAAAATGAAGAGTGGTTAAAGCTTCATATCGGAAAATCAGGTAATAGTGAGTTGAAGGAAATATATGACAAATCTAAATATGCTGTTATTACATTAATTCCTGGAATATATAGTAATTTAGCGGTGCCAATAAAATTGTTTGAGTATATTTCTTATGAAAAGCCTATAATTTCTACAGATTGTACGGAAATAGAAAAAGTGATTAAAAAATATAATATAGGAAAAATATCTTCAGCAAATATTGATGATTTTAGTAAAGCTATATTAGAATTCATAGAAGATAGTAATAATTATAATAAATATAAAGAAAATATAAGAAACGTAGTTTTAAAAGAAGAGATGTGGGAGAATAGAGTTAGTTTAATAATAAAGACTCTTTTATAATACGTTGTAAAAATAAATAGATTAGCTACAGAGAACAGGTTAATAACTTGTTCTTTTTAATAATTTAATAAACAAGATGCCTTTATAGACAATATTGCAGTATTAGTAGTATAATTATATAAGAAAATTTGTATGATGATGCAATGTAAAATAAATCTTCTAAATATGTAGAAGCGGAGGAAAGAATATGAATAAGCTTAAAACATGTTTGCTTGTAATTATAGATATATTTTTTGTGAATATGGCATATTTACTTGCTATAAATATAACAGCATATGAAAGATTTACAGAGTTTGCAACCATATATCAAAAAGATATGTTTTTTGTAACTATTACTTATATAGTGTGCTTTGCATTTTTTAAGATGTATAGTTCACTTTGGCACTTGACAGGAACAGATGAATTTTTGTTAGGTGCTGGTGGAGGAATTTTAGCAGGTGCAATAGTAATAATATATACAAGAAATTTTGGAGCTACAATACCTTTAAATGTATCTGTAATTGGAACTATGCTAGCTTGTATATTCGTTTTAGGATATAGGATTTTGTATAGAGTTTATAGAAGGGCACTGCTATATATGCCGTATAAATATGCTAAAGATCAAGAGAGAGTTATGATTATAGGTGCTGGTTCGGCTGGAACTATGATAATTAATGAAATGCTTGCAAGAAGAAATCTTAAGCTAAATCCGATTTTATTAATTGATGATAGAGATTTTAAACAAGGAAAGCGTATAAGCGGTGTAAAAGTAGAAGGAAAAAGAAAAGATATAATGAGATTAGCAGAAGAAAAGGATATAGATACCATAATAATTGCTATTCCATCTATTGATAATGAAAATAAGAAACAAATTTTAGATATATGTAGAAAAACAAATTGTAAAATTAAGATTATTCCAGGAATTTATGAAATAATTTCAGGGGAAGCTACTGTTAGTAAGATTAAAGATGTAGAGCTAGAAGATTTGTTAGGAAGGGATCCTGTAGTATTAGATAGTAAAGGAATATCTAACTATTTAAATGATAAGGTTGTTTTAGTAACAGGAGCAGGAGGATCAATAGGATCAGAATTATGTAGACAAATAATTCCTTTTGGACCGAAAAAGTTAATATTATTTGATATATATGAAAATAGTGTTTATGATATACAAAATGAACTTAAGAGCAATTATCCTCAAATAGATATGAGTGTTTTAATTGGATCAATAAGAGATAAAGCTAGACTAGAAGAGATATTTAATAAGTATAAAATTGATGTAGTATTCCATGCAGCAGCTCATAAACATGTTCCTTTAATGGAGGATAGTCCTAAGGAAGCAATAAAAAATAATGTTTTTGGCACACTGAATTTAGTAAAGACAGCTCATGAGTATGAAATAGATAGACTAGTTCTAATATCTACTGATAAAGCAGTAAATCCTACTAATATAATGGGTGCAACTAAAAGATTATGTGAAATGATTGTACAATCATACAATACTATAAGTAAAACAGAATTTGTAGCTGTTAGATTTGGAAATGTTTTAGGAAGTAATGGATCCGTTATACCATTATTTAAAAAGCAAATACAAAATGGAGGGCCAGTAACTGTAACACATAAGAATATTACTAGGTATTTCATGCTTATTCCAGAAGCAGCCCAATTAGTTCTTCAAGCTGGTTGTTTTGCTAATGGTGGAGAGGTATTTGTATTAGATATGGGAAAGCCAGTAAAGATTTATGATTTAGCGGTAGATTTAATAAAATTATCAGGATTAGAACCAAATAGAGATATTAAGATAAAGATAACAGGCCTAAGACCTGGAGAAAAGTTATATGAAGAATTACTTATGAGCGAAGAAGGATTAAAAAGTACTGGACACAATAAGATATATATAGGGAAACCAACTTTTGAAAGTATTAATAGCTTAAATAAGAAACTCGATGAATTAAGAGAATTATTAAATGAAGATGATGATAAGCTAATAAAAGAAAAAATGAAGCAAATAGTTCCTACTTATAAAGAGCCATCAGAGGTAAATGAAGTAGCAATAACAGAATAATATGTAAAAGTCGATTAATATTTATATAGAAGTAGAGGAAATATAATGAATAAATTTAACCAAATCGTAAAGAGAATTTTTGATTTTTTAGTATCTTTAATAGGGATAATAATATTATCACCTATATTTGTAATAGTAAGTATAGCTATAAAGTTAGATTCTAGAGGTGAAGTTTTATTCTTGCAAAAAAGAGTTGGAAGATATGGAAAAGAATTTAATATATATAAGTTTAGGACTATGGTAACTAATGCTGAAAAAATAGGTAAGCAGATAACTGTTGGTAAAGATAGTAGAATAACTAGAGTTGGAGCCTTTCTAAGAAAATTTAAGATTGACGAATTGCCACAATTATTTAATGTTTTAAAGGGGGATATGAGTTTAGTTGGACCAAGACCTGAAGTTCCTAAATATGTTGCACTATATAATGAAGAACAGAGGCATGTTTTAGATGTTAGACCAGGTATAACAGATATGGCATCATTAAGATATAAAGATGAAAATGATATATTAGGAAAAGTTGATAATCCTGAAGAATATTATATTAATATAATAATGAGGGATAAACTAAATTTAAATCTTGAGTATATAGAAAAAAGCAATTTATTTTTTGATATATATTTAATAATAAAAACTATAATAAAATGTTTATAAAGGTGGTTAAATAAATGAGAAAGTTAAAGTTTGCTATTATAGGTTGTGGAAGAATTTCATATAAGCATGTAGAAGGTCTAGTTGAAAATAAAGATGTCGCTGAGTTAGTAGCAACATGTGATGTAAAGCTTAATCTTGCAGAAGCTAAAAAGGAAGAATACTTAACTAAGATGGATGATTCATCTTTAAAAGTTGGAGTTTATGAAGACTATAAGGTAATGATTGAAAATGAAGATATTGATGTTGTTACAATTGCAACAGAAAGTGGATATCATGCTGAAATTGCTATTTATTGTATGAATAAGGGAAAGCATGTAATAGTTGAAAAACCAATGGCGATGTCAATAGATGATGCAAATGAAATGATTGAAGCTGCAAAGAAAAATAATGTTAAACTTTCAGTTGCTCATCAAAATAGATTTAATAAGCCGATACAAAAGCTTAGAGAAGCTGTAGAAGAAAAAAAATTAGGAAGAATAATGAATGGTACAGCTAGAATCCTTTGGAGAAGAGATGATAATTATTATAAGCAAGCTCCGTGGAGAGGAACTTGGGATTTAGATGGCGGTACATTAATGAATCAATGTATACATAATATAGATTTATTACAATGGATGATAGGATCAGAGGTTGAAAGAGTCTATGCAGAATGTGATACATTTAGAAATCCTATAGAGGCTGAGGATTTTGGGGCCATAGTTATTAGATTCAAAAATGGAGCTATTGGAATTGTAGAAGGTAGTGCAGTTGTTTATCCAAAGAATTTAGAAGAGACATTAAGTGTATTTGGTACAGAAGGAACAGTTGTAATAGGTGGTCTTGCTGTTAATGAACTTAAAACTTGGAGATTTGATGGAGAAGACGAAGAAGTTGCTAAGAAGGATTTACAAGTTCAAATAGATAGTGTATATGGTAAAGGGCATACTCCGTTATTTAGAGATGTAGTAGAAGCTATAAATGAGGATAGAAAGCCTTATATAAGTGGGGAAGATGCTATAGTTCCTTTATCAATTATTTTAGCTGCTTATAAGTCAAGAAAAACAGGAATGCCGGTTAACTTCCCATTTAGTGATTTTTCAAGTTCTGATATGAAGTAAGATTCATCTTGGAAAGATATTATTAACGTATAAAGATGAATAATGGGTAAGGTGGTTGAATGAAAAATAGAATATGTCATATTTCAACTGTGCATCGGGAAAATGATAATAGAATATTATTTAAGCAATGTAGTAGTATAAAAAAAGCAGGGTATGATGTATCGTTAATAATTACTTCAGATAGGATAAAAAAGGTTAATGGTGTTGATATAGTCCCGCTTGTTAAAAGAGATGGTAGAATACATAGATTATTGTATAAGTCTAATGAGGCATATAAAAAAGCTCTAGATATAGATGCGGATATATATCATTTTCACGATCCTGAATTAATACCTATAGGGAAAAAGCTAATAAAAAAAGGCAAAAAAGTAATTTATGATGTGCACGAAGATGTTCCAAAACAAATTTTATCAAAGAGTTATCTAGGTCCTAAATGGTTTAAAAAAATAGTATCTGTAGTATTTAATAAGTATGAAAAGATTCAAAGTAAGAAATTTAGTGGGGTAGTAACTATACTAGATGAATTAAAAGATGAGTTTAAGAAGTATAATGATAATGTTATTAGTGTAAAAAATTATGCTATAAGAGATATAATAGATAAAAGCATAGCAATAGAAGATAAAGAAAAAAGAGATGATTTCATTATACTATATATAGGATCAATAACGAAAATTAGAGGAATTAAAGAAATGATAAGGGCAACAGAATACTTTGATGGTAAAGTAAAGCTATGGCTTGCAGGTACTTGGGAATCAGAGGATTTGAGAAAAGAATGTGAAAGTATTAAAGGATATAAAAATACTAAATACTTTGGTCAATTTAAAGCTGAAGACTTATATAAGTATGTTAAAGCTTCTGATGTTGGAATGAGTATTTTACATCCTACTCCTAATTATAAAAAAGCCATACCTACAAAAGTAATAGAATATATGGCTTGTGAAATTCCTGTAATATTATCAGATTTTCCATTCTGGAAAGAACTATTTGGAGACGTAGGAATTTTTGTTGATCCTTTAGATGTTAATGAAATTTCAAGAGCAATAGAGTACTATATGAATAATAGAGATGAAGCTTTGAGTGTAGGAAAGAAGAATAGAGAAAGATTTATGGAAAAGTTTTGTTGGGATACTGAAGAAAAGAAACTTTTAAATCTCTATGAAGATTTGTTAAGAAAAGAATAAGATTAATCTTTACATATTAAGAAAATATTAATTGTTTAAATACATCATATTCCATATAATACTAAGTGTACTATGTAAAGTAATACACTTAGTATTTTTTATTTTAGTAAAATTAGTAGTTACTTAATATATAAATAAAGTAACTACATATATTATTTATTGATAAAAACAGGGGGATTTTATATGAAAAAATCTACGCTTTTAGCCTTTAGTGGGCTTATTATTATTTTTTTTATAGTTGTATCATTAGGTAATAGAACTAAGGTATATGAAAAGCAAGAAAGATATAATACTCCAGAGGAAGCAATAGTAAATTTTATTGGTTATATTAATAGTTATGAAGAAGTAAAATCAAAAAATACTTATTATCATGTAACTCCAAATGAATTTTTTGAAAGTATATCTAAGAGATATAGATTATATTTGGGAGAAGGTAATGGTAATAGGTATATAAATGATCAAGTACCTGTAGTTCATAGTTATGAGTTAGAAGAAGTAAGTTTAAATGATTTAATAAATTTAAAAGTAAATTATGAAGATTCTTTTAAAGGGATGACGAATTATAAAAATCATAGTGAAGTTAGAGTATATAAGTTAGATGTTTTAGCTTCATACAATCTTAGTGTTGATAAAAATTCTGTAAAAAAAGATGGAACTGTAGATAAAGTTAATGATACTGAAGAAACTCCAGTGGAAATATATTTAGTAGTAGTTGATGAAGGGGAAGGATATGTTGTTGATTATTACAATATAATATATAAATAATCTTTTAGAAGAGGTGAGCTTATGATAATAATTGATTCAAAAAGTAGTACACCTATTTATGAACAAATTACAATTGGAATTAAGGAACTTATATTGAAAAATGTAATAAGATCTGGTGATAAATTACCTTCTGTAAGGGAATTATCTACTATTTTAACTATAAATCCTAATACAGTAAGTAAGGCTTATATGGAACTTGAAAAACAAAATATTGTAGAAAGCATAAAGGGAAAGGGAACCTTTATAACTAGTGACTATAGAAAACCGGTGTCAGAAGAAAAGATAAGTAAATTAATTTTAGATTTTAAAAGATTAATATTAGAAGCAAATTATTTAGGACTTGAGGAAAATGATTTAATTTTATTATTAGATGAAGGTTTTAAGGAAATAAGAGGAGGAATATGAAATGATAGAATTAAAGAACTATTCCTTAAATTATGGAGATAGTAAGATATTAGATAATATAAGTTTTTCCTTAGATAGGGGAAAGATATTAGGTATTGTTGGACCAAGTGGAGTAGGAAAAACTTCTCTAATTAGAGGAATAGTGGGTATTTATAAAGGTACATCTGGGAGCTTAATTTTCGATGGAGAAGATGTTTATGACAATCCAGAAGTAAAGAGAAAAATAGCATTTGTTCCAGATGAGCATAGTAGCTTTTATTTAATAACCTTAAAAGAAATATTAAATTACTATAAAAGCATATATTCAAATTTTGATGAAGATAAGTTTTATAAGATTAATAAAATTTTTAAGATTCCTCTAAATAAAAGATTTTTACAATTATCTAAAGGAATGAAAATGAGAGTAAATTTAATGATTGCTTTTTCATTAAATTGTGAGCTATTAGTATTAGATGAACCCACATCAGGATTAGATCCAATATTAAAAGAAAAAGTTTTAAAGATAATAATGAATGAAGTATACAGTAAAGAAAAGTCAGTTATAATAAGTTCACATAATTTAGGAGAACTTGAAAGAATATGTGATGAAATACTTATACTTAATGATGGGAAAATAGAATATCATAATTCTTTAGAAAATATAAAACGCAATATAAGAAAGATACAAGTTGCATTTGATATGCCAGTATATGAAGAGGATTTAAATATAGACGGTATATTTAGTATTTCTCAAGTTGGAAGAGTATTTACTATTATAACAGAAAGCTATGATGATGCTTTAAAAGAAAAGTTGAATAACTTTAACCCCTTGTTTATAGAAGAAATAGATTTAAGTCTTGAAGAGGTATTTATACATAGGCTAGAAGGGGAGTGTGATTATGAAGAAATATTTGAATAGAAGTTTGTTTTATCAAGGAGATGCAAAAATAATACTTCCATTGACTATAGCTTATATAGGAGTAATTTTATTTAGTAAGATTAGTTTAAGTAATTATTTTGATTGGCAAATAAAGCAAAGATTATATGGTTATTATCAGGATTCATTTGTTCTTTCTTTTGATAGTATTGTAATATTACTATTATATTTAATAATAGTATATATAATATCAGTAGGTATTTTTAAAAGAAAAAAGTGGTCTACCCTATTAGCTGGTCCTTTTTCAAGAATGGATATAAGAACTAGAGAATTTATAATAGTAGTCATGTCTGCTATTTTTTATCTATTGTGTTATTTAGTTATAGTTGGACAAGAAACTGTTCAAAATATTGAAATAATAAGTTATATAGGGAATTTTAAGGAAATTGTAATTATTGATGTAATTAGAATAATTAGTATATCTACAATTACTATAGGTGGATTAGCTTTGCTAGATTCTATTTTTTCTAATATGTATTATTTATTTGGATCATTAATATTTATTATAATATATATGATTTCTTTATTAATAAACTTCGAAGTAAGTCGTTATATTTATTTATACAATGGTGATAGAGGGCTTAGATATTTATATAATGGAATAATGGAATATTTAGGGGGATATTCTATTGGAAACGAAATAAGTAATTTACAAATTGCATGTATATCGGTGTTTTTTATAATAACAGGAATAGTATTAATCGTTATAGCTAAAAAGCTAACTAATAAAATGTTAGTAGAATATATGAATGAAGGCATAATTTTTGAGTTTCCTAGAAGAATTGCTAAGTTTATGTTAATAACTTTCCCTGGAATTATATTAGCACCTATATTAAGTAGTTTAATTGATGAATTTTATTTCAATTATACACTGAGTGATTCATATTTGATTTTTATAAGATTGGTAATTGTGATTATAATTACGTTCTTTAGTAATTTAGCATTAAAGAAATTTCAAAATTTAAAAAAAGATAAGTATTATTTTTAAATTAAATATAAAAAGGTGCAGTTTCATAAATCAATTTAATATAAAATTTATTTCCTTAAAAAAGTTAATATCTTATTTTTATAAAGGGGCTCGCGAAAAGCGAGGCCCTTTTAAGCAATTGATTTTACTTAATTAAAGACGTTTTTAAGCTTAAATAGAAATCTTTATCTATTATTTATATATGTGCAAAAAGAGAAGCTCGAATTAGAACTTCCCTTTTTATCAGCCACTTTTTTATAATTAAATTACTATTATTAAATATTTTAAAGAATATTATATTCTTTAAAATTATAGTTTCATGTTGATTTATTAATCTAATTGAGGAACTTTACTATTTTTAGGATTGAAGATAATGTATCCTACTATAATTGAAATTATTGTTGGAATAACCCAACCAAACCCAATACTTGCTAAAGGAATAAAACTTAAATTTATTCCAGGTATTGCAAATAGAATTCCAAAAACTAATGAAGTATAAACACCAAGTTTTATAGCATTTAAATTTTTTAATACTTTAGATAAAAGAGCAGTTGCAATTAATGTAATTGAAACTGGATATAAAATATTAAGAATTGGTACAGATAAAACTACTATATTATCAACGCCTAAAGTAGCAAGTCCTAAACTAACAATAGATAAAACTATTGCATTAACTTTAAATGGTAATTTTCCATTTGATATTTTTTCAAAGAAATTAGCTCCTGCAGTTAACAAACCAATAGAAGTTGTTAAGCAAGCAAGCCCCATAGCAAGTCCAATTATTACAGGTCCAATATTACCTAAAATGCTTTTTGATATTAATATTAAAAGTCCTGTTTTTCCAATATCAGTTGGTGCTAAGTTAACTGTTTGGGCACCTATGTATGTTAATCCACCATATATAAAAGCAAGTCCTATTACAGCAACAGTACTCGATTTTAAAATCATACTTGGCATTTCTTTTGAGTTATATCCTTTATCTCTTAAAGAAGTAGTTATAATCCCAGCAAATAAAAGTGCAGCTATAGCATCCATAGTTTGATATCCTTCTAATAATGAGGATGAAAATACATTTATTGAATTAGTTTCTACTATAGAGCCTATAGGACTTATAAATCCTTTTACAATAAGGAATACAAGAAGTATCATTAATGCTGGAGTTAAATATTTACCAATTGCATCTATTATTGATGTACTGCTTAAAACAAAAAATAAATTAATAATAAAGTATACTGCCATAGCTATGAATGGAGATATACTAGGAAAAAATGGGTTTATTGTAAGTTCAAATGTTGTAGCTGCTGTTCTAGGAATAGCAAGCATAGGACCTATTGCTATAAAAAGTATAGCTGTAAAAATTACTGAAAATTTAACTCCTATTTTGCTTGAAAGAGTTTTAAAAGTTCCATCTCCTTTAGAACATGCTAATATTGCTAAAAGTGGTAGACCTACTCCTGTACATATAAAGCCGATGATTCCAAGAATAAACTCACTTCCTATTTTATTTCCCAGGAAAGCGGGAAATATTAAGTTACCTGCTCCAAAAAACATCGAAAATAGAGCAAAACCAACAACAATCGAATCTTTTGTACTTTTTTTCATTATTTAACTTCCTCCGTTTAATTTCAATAGATATGTTTTAATTAATAATTTTAATTAAAATTATTATGTTATAAATGATAAATAAACTTATTTAATGCTAATATCAAATTCAAAGAATATTACTTAATCGTTAAATAAATTCTTATAAATATTAAAACATTAAATCCTTATTTAATTAATAATTTCATAAAATATAACAAAAGTTAATAAATTAATAAGGAAATAACGATTTTTTTGAATAAACGTTAAATAGTTATGCTTTATATTAACATAATACGACAAAATATTCAATGAATTATTAAATTAAAATGTAAATGAAAAAATGGTATAATATATTTAATATTGTAGTTGAAGCTCTTATTAAATTAATAAAGCTTAGGAGGAATTTAAATGTTATTGAGTGAAGTTGTACAGATTAAAGAAGGGCTAGATCTTCTAAAAGATGGAGAATTTACATCTTTAGGGTTAGCTGTTTCAGTATGCGAAGAAAAATTACTTTCTTTTATTGAAAATGAAAAATACATAGATAGTTTAAGTGATAGGATAACTTGTTTAATTACAACAAAAGATATAGGTGAAAAACTTAAAAATAAATATGGAGTTATAGTTTCATCTAATCCTAGGATGGATTATTTTAAGTTGCATAATAAGCTCTCTAGTATTGAAGGATATAAGAGAGAAGAATTTGAGACCATTATTGGAGAAGGATGTGAGATTAGTAATTTATCATCTATAAGCAAGAAGAATGTTATAATAGGTAATAACGTAAAAATAGAAGAATTTGTTGTAATCAGAGAAAATACAGTAATAGAAGATAATTCAATTATTAGAGCGGGAGTAGTTTTAGGTGGGGAAGGATACGAATATAAAAGAGTAGATGGAATAATAATGAACGTTAATCATTGTGGTGGAGTAATAATAGGCGAAAATGTAGAAGTACAATATAATGGATGTATAGATAAAGCACTTTATCCATGGGACAATACAATAATTGGAAGTTATTCTAAGCTAGATAATTTAGTTCATATTGAGCATGGAGTTAAAATAGGAAATAGATGTTTGATTGCATCAAGAACAACCTTTGGAGGAAGAACTATAGTTGGAGATGATTCATGGGTTGGCTTAGGAGCTATTATATCAAATGGATTAACTCTTGGAAATAAGGTAAGTGTAAGCTTGGGGTCAGTAGTAACTAAAAGCTTGAAGGATGGAGAAAAGGTTTCAGGAAACTTTGCAATCAATCACAATAAATATATAGATTTTATTAAAAGTATTAGATAGAAATATAAACAATACAAATTTTTAGAAATGATAAAAATATAAACTAAGATAAAATTTTTAGATTCATTGATTTTATAAAAAAATATATCTAATTTTTTTATAATTATTAAATATAAATATTAAATAGCTTAATTTAAATGAATCATAATTTGAACTGCTTGTATGAGTATGTTAAAATTATAATTGAATATATTATGTAAAGATAATTGAATGAGAGGGATAAATATGAAAGTAAGAAAAGCCATTATACCAGCAGCTGGGCTTGGAACTAGATTTTTGCCAGCCACTAAGGCTCAACCTAAAGAAATGCTTCCAATAGTTGATAAACCAACAATACAATATATTATTGAAGAAGCTGTAGCTTCAGGGATTGAAGAAATACTTATAATTACTGGAAGAAATAAAAAGTGTATAGAAGATCACTTTGATAAATCAATAGAACTTGAAATGGAACTTGAAAAAAATCATAAAGAGGATCTTTTGGAACTTGTAAGAGGAATATCAGATATGGTTGATATTCATTATATAAGACAAAAAGAACCTAAAGGATTAGGTCATGCAATATTATGTGCAAGAGCATTTGTAGGAAATGAACCTTTTGCAGTATTATTAGGTGATGACGTAGTTGACTCAGAAGTACCTTGCTTAAAGCAATTAATGGATTGTTATAAGGAATATAAAACATCTATATTAGGAGTTCAAACTGTAGCACATGAAGATGTAAATAAATATGGAATAGTAGATGGAATTCATATTGAAGATAGAGTTTATAAAGTTAAGAAGTTAGTTGAAAAACCAGCTATAGATGAGGCACCAAGTAATGTTGCTATATTAGGAAGATATATAATAACTCCTCAAATATTTGATGTACTACAAAATACAAAACCAGGTAAGGGTGGAGAAATTCAACTTACAGATGCTCTTCAAACTTTAATAGAAAATGAAGCTATGTATGCTTATAATTTTGAGGGAAGAAGATATGATGTAGGTGATAAACTAGGATTCTTACAAGCGACTGTTGAGTATGCTTTAAAAAGAGAAGAACTTAGAGAACCATTTATTAAATATTTGACTAATAGGGATTGGAATAAATAAAGAGTTAAAAATATTTAATAATATTTTTAAAGTAAAAAGCTATGCAATTACAATTTATTGCATAGCTTTTTATAATAAGGAATTATATCAAGTTATTTTTTGTCTTAGAGCATTATTATTTAAGACTGCTAAAATTATAAATAAACTATACATTAATTTGGTTGGGCCATAGTAGCAATCTAAAATGTTCATAAGTTGAAAAGCAATATAGCCAGTAAAAAAACCTATATAAATAAAGTTATATTTATTATTAATTTGAGAGGCGGTAAACTTATAAAATATCCATATACTAATAAAAAGAAATAATAAAAATAATATAGTTCCGCCAATTCCAAGTTCAACTTGAAATTTTAGTAAGGCATTATGTGGATGTAAGGGTTTTAGACTTTCTCTTACAAAATATGTCATATTACTTTCAACGTATCTAGGATATTCTATACTATAATTTTCATATCCAATTCCAAATAATTCATTTTTATTTTTAATCATTATTTCAGTAAGTTGCCAAATTTTTATTCTTGAACTATTTTGAGTCATATCAAAGATATCAAGTAATCTTACTCTAGTTTGAGGAATTATAAAAAGTATTATTGGTAATATAATAGAAAATAATATATATCTTTTATTATAAAATAAAGTAAGTATTAGTACTCCAGCAACTAAAGCTATAAGTGCATTTCTAGATTGAGATACAATAATATTAAATAATAATAATAAGGAAGACACAAAACTTAAAATTTTTAATTTTTTATTTTTACTTTTAATAAAAAGAGTTATAAAAGTAAAAATTATTAGAATACTGTATGTACCCAAATTATTAGGGTTTTCTAAAGTAGATGCAATTCTATGATCCATGTCAATATTATTACCTAGCATATTAATATAGATAACTTGACATAAAGTTATAAGACTTACAATAATAGAAGACGATAAAAATGTGATTATAATGTTTTTTAATTGTTTAGTATTTAATTTATAGCCTATTAAATAGAAAATAAAAAGGTACATACTAAATCTAATACTATGTGATATTGTAGTTTCTTTACTTACAGCCACAAATACAGAAAGATACATTAATACATTTAATAAAAGTAAAGATAAGAATACTCTATCCTTAAACAAAATGTTTTTTATATCTTTAAAAAATCTTTTCCTTTCTACAGAGAGAAATAGTAATGCTACTATTTCAATTAAAATTAGCATATAGATAAGTAAATCTGGACTTAACTTGCCATAACTGGGAAGTAAAGCAAATGAAGCACTAAAAGCTAAAAGTATTAGATAAATAGAGTTTTTATATAAATTATTCATTATTTTACCTCGTAACAATTATTGGAATTTAGAAAAAGATTAGTAGAAAAAGTGTTAAGATTTACTACTAATCATTCATTAAAATATGATAATACTTTCATTATCCCCTAGGAATAAATCCAATCTTCTTTTGCATTTTTCTAAGTGTCTTCATTGAAACATAGTTTGCTTTTTCAGCACCTAGTTTGTAGATATCTTCTAATGCTTTTTTATCTTTAAGGATATCTTTGATCTTATTTTGAATTGGTTCTAATTCGTTAACTATAGCATCAGCTACATCTTTCTTTAAATCAGCATAGCCTTTATCCTTATAGTATTCTACAAGCTCTTCTGATGTTGAACTATTGATTGCTATTAGAAGATCAAGTAAGTTTTTAACGCCTGGTTGTTCATCAGAATAATTTATAACTCCAAGGCTATCAGTAACAGCTCTAGATATTTTCTTTCTTATTACTTCAGGTGGATCCATTATTAAGATGTAAGCATTTGGATTATCATCTGATTTAGACATCTTTTTAGTTGGTTCTTGCAGACTCATAACTTTAGCGCCAACCTTTGGAATATAAGGGTCTGGAATCTTAAATGTTGGGCTATAAGTATTATTGAATCTATTAGCTATATCTCTAGCTATTTCTAAATGTTGTTTTTGATCTTGACCAACAGGTACTAAATCGGTGTTATATAAAAGAATATCAGCAGCCATTAAAACTGGATAAGTAAATAACCCTGCCCCTATTGAATCACCATATCTTTGTGACTTATCTTTATATTGAGTCATTCTGCTAAGTTCACCCATATAAGTGTTACATGTTAAAAGCCATGCACATTCACTATGAGCAGGAACATGTGACTGAATAAATAAAGTATTTTTTTCAGGAACTATACCTGCAGCTATATATATTGCAAGGACTTCAAGAGTTCTTTGTCTTAAATCCTTAGGTTCTTGCTTAACAGTTATTGCATGTAGATCAACTACACAAAAATAACAATCAAATTCATCTTGAAGAGCAACCCAATTTTTTATTGCCCCTAAATAATTTCCTAAAGTTAATTGTCCTGAAGGTTGAATTCCACTAAAAATAACCTTCTTTTGTTCTGTATTATTTTCCAATTAAAGCACTCCTTTCATTTGTGCATGTTATATATAACGTTTAACTATATCATTAATTATAGATTTGGAAAATTGCCGTGTCAACAAAGAATGAGCTAATATTAGACTTAATAAATTTTATGAATAGTATATGGTAGTGATTTCAAATACTAAGAAAATGATTTAAAAGATATGATAAAGAGTAAATGATGGTGGTAAGGTAATTTGGAATTTAAGAAATAGTGATAATAATTTAGTTATGTGGTTCTTTGATGAGGAATCGTATCATAACAATTTAGAAGGAGTTAAAAATTTCATAAAGCATTAAATTAATCAGATATAATATTTAATAAATCTTCCAAGAGAGGTAAGGTTAATTTATTTATGGAGTTTTGTAGGTGTTCAAAAGAATTGACACAGGATTTTAAGATTTTACATTTAAAATCAGCAATAATTACAAAAAAGAAGATTTTGTCTTATGTTAAGGATGGATGTTATAGAGAGGGAGAAATTAAAAAAGTATATGATGCAAATATTTTAATTAAAGATATAATATAAAATTAATTTATAATCCTTTTTAAGCCTTAACATAAAAAATATCTACTATTAATAGCAAAATTGCTGAAATTAATATTACATCTATAGCCCAAAATGAAAATTTAAATATTAAAGATACTAGAACTAGTAAAGTTAATATTGTAAAAAATATTTTTAATGACTTCATTATACATGCCCTCCTATTAAGTAAATCATTGTATAGATTATTAGTTTATGCAAAATTAATAAAAAAATACTTATCATATAAAAAAACAAAGACTAACCCATTAATTGGTTAGTCTTTAAAACAGAAATTATCTTCTGTTATTTTGAGCTTTTCTAGCTTTTCTACATTCAGGACATCTTACAGGATCATTATCAAATCCTTTTTCCTTGTAGAATTCTTGTTCTCCAACAGTGAAAATAAATTCCTTTCCACAATCTTTACAAGTTAGTTTCTTATCTTCCATTTTAAAATCCTCCTTAAAATTCATAGGGATAAACTTGATATATTTCTTCGCTTAAGTATATTGAACTTTAAGGAGAGAATTTATCGAGATTAACCTAATCATTTAAATTTTCAAAATAATTATACCATAAAAATAAATAAATTCAATACTTATATAAAGAAAATTTAGATTATTTAGAATCTTTTAATAATTTCTCTTTAGACTTAAATTTAAAGTAGTAAGTAGAAAATACTATAAGTGGTATTAAAATAAAACTAAATAAATTAATTATTTGTAAATACTTTAATACATCATAAAGCACATAGTTATTCATTCCTAAAAAGCTTGATAAAACAAATACTATAAAAGTATATATGCCTATAAAAAGACGTTTATCTTTAATATATTTTCCTAGGATCAATAAGATACTATAAGTAGCTAATACATACTTTATAAAGAAGCCTAAAACTGTTTGGATTATGAAAAATAATTCCCCAAACTCTAAAAATCCTGCTACTTCAATTCTTTGCCCTAATATAAATTCTGGATAAAAAATATTTGCAGATCTTAGTGGACCAAAAGCTGTAATTACTCCAATTATTGAAATAACAACAAATGCAGAAGTTATAACTCCAGCATAAAGAGTATGTTTTCTTATATGTTCAAATTCATTTATATACTTTAAAAATGGTATTGCAATCATAAATGAGGAAAATCCACCTAAAATGAGGAAAAGAGAAACAGTAAAGCCTGAAGATATACCATTTCCAAGTACAGGTAATAAATTATTTATATCCTTATAACTTTGAGTTAATGCAAAAAATACTATTCCATTTATTATAATTACAAAAACACTTACTAAAACAAATATTAATATAGTACGCAACCTTTTATTAAAAATAAAAAGTGATGGAAGTATAAAAAATATTAATGCATACCAAACTGGAGTTTCAAGAAATAATGTAGAATGTAATACATTAGCCTCAACAGCAGCTGACTCAATAGCATTTATAAATAAAGTAAGTGTAAATATAATCATTAAAATAACGCTTATGGCTTTTGGCATAGAACGAGCAAAAATATCATTTATATCAAAAGTCTTAGTGGAAACACAAATATTAATTATATAAATTAAAAAGATAACAAATATAATTGATGCAATAAGAGAAGCAAGCCAAGTATCTCTTCCCCCTATATCTATGAATATAGATGGATATGTTTTAACAGATATAAATGCCACCCCAATTATAAATAATATAAAATGTTTACTAGAAATTTTATTCATTATTAACCACCCTTCTAAAGTTAATGGGAAAAGTGAAAGAATGAAAGAGTGAAAAGTTATTGAAATAATTTAGCTTTGCTAAATTAAGAAATATAATTAATAATTCTTTCATTTTCTTATTAATACAATGTAAAAGTATATTAATGAATTAATGAAAGGCTTTCTGAAACAATCTTTATTTCAATAAATTTAAGTTACTAATTTAATAGAAAAACTCCATAGGAGTTTAACCTTGATTCTTCATTCTTTAATTCTTTCATTCTTTCATAGTATTAGCAAAAAAATGAATATTAAACAGTTTTTCAACAAATAATACAATCAGGTGATGTATATGAATAATTTAGAATATGTAAAAGAGAAATTGAAAAACTCTTTTGATGTTAAGTATAGGCCAGTCCAAACAGTTTTAGGCAGAGCAACAGTAGTATTTATTGATGACTTGTGTAATGCTGAAATGATAAGTGAATATGTAGTTTCTCCATTAAGAGGCACTGGCGAATTAGAGCCTAAAAATGGGAAAATTGAAACTATAGAACAATTAATAGAAAATTCATTGGATATAAATGCAGCAGGTATAGCTAAGGATTTAGATGATGCAATAATGCATATACTATCTGGTGATCCAGCAGTAATATTTGAAGGATTTGAACAAATATTATATGTAGAAGCAAAAGGGTTTCCGGTAAGAGGGGTTGGGACTCCCGAAACAGAATCAGTCTTAAAAGGGCCAAGAGAAGGATTTAATGAATTAATAGTTAATAATGTTGCATTAATTAGAAGAAGAATTAAAAATCCAGATTTAAAATTTGAAGCTGTAGTTGTAGGGGAAAAATCTCAAACAGCAGTAGCAGTATGTTATTTAGAGGGCGTTGCACCAAAGGATTTAGTTGAAAATGTTAAAGAAAAGGTAAATAACTTAGATTTGAGATTTATTTTAGATACTAATTACGTTGAAGATGCACTAAAAAATCAAAAAAGCTTTTTTGACACAGTAGGATATACGGAAAAGCCAGATGAAGTTAGTGCAAAGTTATTAGAAGGAAGAGTTGCTGTAATAGTTGATGGAACACCATTTGTAATTACTGTACCATATTTCTTTTTAGAGAATTTTCAAATGCCAGATGATTATTACTTAAATAAGTATTATACAAATTTTAATCGTATATTAAGATGGCTTGCATTTTTTGTAGCAACATTAGTACCAGGATTATATGTAGCAATAATAACATATCATTTTTCTATGATACCATCATTATTTATGTTTAGACTTGCCGTATCAAGGGCAGGAGTTCCATTTCCTACCTTTCTTGAAGTAATACTAATGATGCTGGCATTTCAATTTATAAAAGAAGCAGGACTTAGACTTCCACAACCAATAGGTGGGGCAATGAGTATAGTTTCAGCTTTAATTTTAGGAGATGCAGCAGTTGGAGCAGGGATAGCATCAAGAATAACAATAATAGTTGTAGCTTTAAGTACATTATCATACTTCCTAATTCCAAAGCTTTATGGAGCGGTTTCATTTTGGGCAATAGTTCTAGTTGGATTTTCTGCTGCATTTGGTATACCGGGGTTTTTATGTGGAGCTTTATTACTACTAATACAGTTAGCTGAATTAGATTCAATTGGATATCAATTTTTATTTCCAGTTGGAAGTATTAACGAATATAGATTTAAAGATGTTGTACTTAGAGGAAGCTTAGGTAAGATCTCAAAGGATTTTATAAAAAAGGGGGATGAAAAATGAGATTAAAAAGATTAAGTAAGATTTTAGCAATATTTTTTATTCCTTTATTTCTAGTTGGTTGCTTTAATTATAGAGATATAAATAAAGTTAGTTTTGCAACTAGTATAATTTTTGATACAGATGATTTTGGAAGAGCAATAGTTTATGTTGATTGTGTTAAACCGTATAGAAGTACTAATGAAAGTTCAGATAAAGGAAAAAGAATAATATATAAGGGGATAGGCAAAACAGCATTGGAAGCTTTAAGAGATGTAAATTTAGCTTCAAGTTATGAATTAAATTATTCACAAAATAGAGCATATATATTTACTGAAAAGGCTGCAAGAAATGGAATAAAAAGATATGTTGATTTAATAAATAATAATCAAGAGTTTCAAATTAAGCCTTATATGTTCATTTATTTTGGAGAAGTTGATGAATTGCTTAAAATTACATCTAGTGATGAAGAATATTTAGGATTATACTTAGAAGAACTAGTTCATAAGAATAAGAGAAATCCAAGAGCAATGAGAGCAAATATAAATGATTATTTAAGCAATTCTATAACAGCTAGTGATACATATATTGTTGGTGCAATTGAAATAAGAGAAGATGCATTAGATAAAAAGATAGAGATTGGTGGGGGCGCAATAATCAAGGACAATAAATTAGTTGAGAAAATAGATTCTAAAGATGCTATGAGCTATAATTTATTTATGAATAATATTAGAAGAGGAACCCTTGAAATGTCTAATCCACAATCACAGCAAGGATTTATTACATTAGATATTTTAGATAATAGTACAGAGAGTAAACTTAAGTATGATGGAGAAAACATTACTTTAGTTAAAAATTTAGAAATGAAGGTTTCAGTTGCAGAAATACAAGGTAGGCTTATAGTTGATAATGAACTTTTGAAATATATAAAAGATGTTAAAGAAGAAGAAATAGAAAGCTATCTTAAAGATATATTTAATAAATATAAAGAAAAGCAAATAGATGTTTTTGAGATTGAAAGACTTTTAGATATATACTATCCTAAAGCAGCAGTGTATAATCCGATTGCAAATACTGATTTGGAAGTTAATGTTAATTTAATAGTTGAAGGAACTGGATTAGTAAAAGATAGTCTATAATAAATACTGCAATGAAAATGATTTAGAGGGCAAAAAGCTATTGATATTAAAATGGAAATAAAGTAATATTAAGTTATAGATTATCTGAATTCGATTCATACTATATAAGATGAGATGGGGAGGGAGTATGGACGATTATAAAGCAATGTATCACCAACTTAAGTTAGAGTACGAAGGATATCAGAAAATCACTGAAGAAAAAATACAAGAATTAAGTTCTGTTAATATTCAGCATGAGAAAAATCTTGATATGCTTTCAAATGTAATATTAATTAGTAACTATATAAACTCAAATTTAAGTAGTAAAAATATAATACCTATGATAAATGATATGATAATAGGAATTATAGGTGTAACTCAATCTACAATATATTTGTTAGAAGACTCTAAGTTTGTTATCAAGGCTACTAATGGTACACAAGATAGTATAGCTATTACAGAAGAATGTAAAAATTACATAAGTAAAAATAAGACATTTATCTTAAATTCAAAAGAACCAATTGTAAAAGATGAATTAAATAATATATATATTCATTCAAGGATGGGGGTACCAATAAAAGTTGCTGAAAAATTTATAGGATATATTGTAGCTGACCATACCCATTATAATTTTTTATCAGAGTTTCATGAAATATTCCTAAGTTCAATAGCAAGTCAAATTGCAATAGCTTTAGAAAATTCTATCCTATATAAAAAGATAGAAAGAGCAGCTAAGTATGATGCATTAATAGGTATCTATAATAGAAAGACTTTTTATGAAATTATAGAAGAAAGGTTATCTAATGGAGGCGTAGATAAATACGCAATAGTAATGATTGATTTAGATAACTTTAAAAAAGTAAATGATACTTTAGGACATCAATTTGGTGATAAAGTTTTAATAGAAACTGCAAATTTAATTAGGAGTATGTTAGAGCCGAAAGATATAATTGCAAGATATGGTGGGGAAGAAATAATACTATATATAGATTGCAATAGTGATAATGAAGATATATATATAAGAATAGATAAAATAAGAAATTCAGTATCAAGTAATTTAGTTTCAAATGAAAAGAATGAAAGAAGTATTACTGCAAGTTTTGGAGTAGGCTTTTATCCTAATGATGGGAAGACACTTGAAACTGTTATTAATTGTGCAGATAGGTTTCTTTATAAAGCAAAGCACGCAGGAAAAAATAAAGTTATGAGTTCGCATTTTTTTAGATAAAAGATAGAGATTAAGGTATTTTCTCTATCTTTTATTATTTTTTATATTATATTGTAAATAATTTCAATGCTGTAGAATATATATAAATTAAGAGAATAAAAATTCTATAAGAGGAGTGGATTCCAATGATTCAAGTTTTTTGCGCAAAGAGAGGGGCAGGTAAAACTAAAAGATTAATAGAACTTGCAAATGAACATTTAAGCAAAGCAAAAGGGGATTCAGTTTATATTGATGATGATGCTAGACGTATGATGCAACTTAAAGGTAAGATAAGGTTTATAAATACTAATGAGCTTGGCGTAATAGATTGTGATAGCTTTTACGGATTACTTTGTGGAGTTATATCTCAAAATTATGATGTTGAAAATATATATATAGATGCTTTATCAAGTATAGTTACTAAAAATATGTCTGAATCAGCTAAACTGTTTGGAAAGTTAAAGGAATTCTCTCAAAAATTTAATTTAAATTTGTATATAAATTTGAATTGTGAATGTAGTGATGAACTACCAGATTTGATAAGGGAATATGTGGCTTAGAGGAATGGGAAAAGTTAAAGAATTATGCAAATAACTCATGCAAGCTGAGTTATTAAAAATGAGAAATGAAGAAGAGAAGTAATGGGAATAATGGGGGATGGTTCGGAAATTCTGAGTGGTTGAGAATTTAGAGAGTAGAAGTATAAATGGATAAAGAGGGGTCTGGGAGTCTGGATTATGTGAATTACAAAGCTGTATGAATGAATATTATTTAAAATTTAAATTTGTATTTTAAGTTCAAATTTTGAATAATGAATAAGAGAATTTTAGTTATAATTTGGATTAACAGAATTAATAATAATTAAGTGTCGCAGATTTAGTAATGAGGGGTGATTCTAGTATATTGAATTACTCCTTTTTTATATTCTCAAAATATAACAATAGTATCATTAGTTGTTTTATTGTTGATAATATTTTAATAAAAAGATATACTATAATAAGTAAAATAAATAGGAGGTTACGTAGAATGGCTAATGTTTTAGACGAGTTATTAGATCGTGGATACATAAAGCAATTTACTCATGAGGATGAAACTAGAGAATTGCTAGAAAAGGAGAAAATAACTTTTTATATAGGCTTTGATCCAACAGCAGATAGTTTACATGTTGGACATTTCATTGCGTTAATGTTTATGGCACATATGCAAAAGGCAGGACATAGACCAATAGCACTTCTTGGTGGTGGAACAGCAATGGTAGGAGACCCATCAGGAAAAACTGATATGAGAACTATGCTTACAAAAGAACAAATTCAACATAATGTTGATTCAATAAAGAAGCAAATGGAGAGATTTATAGACTTTTCTGATGATAAAGCAATATTAGTTAATAATGCAGATTGGCTATTAAACTTAAATTATGTGGATTTTTTAAGAGAAGTTGGAGTTCATTTTTCTGTAAATAGAATGCTTACAGCTGAATGTTTTAAACAAAGATTAGAAAAAGGACTTTCTTTCTTAGAATTTAATTATATGTTAATGCAAGGATATGACTTCTACGTATTAAATCAAAAGTATGGTTGTAAAATGCAATTAGGTGGAGATGACCAATGGTCAAACATGATTGCTGGTGTTGAATTAGTTAGAAGAAAGGCTCAAGGTCAAGCTATGGCAATGACTTGTTCTTTATTAACTAATAGCCAAGGACAAAAGATGGGAAAAACAGTAGGAGGAGCTTTATGGCTTGATCCAGAAAAGACTTCACCATTTGATTTCTATCAATACTGGAGAAATGTAGATGATGCAGATGTAGAAAAATGTTTATCATTATTAACATTTGTTCCAATGGATGAAGTTAGAGAAATATGTTCTGTAGAAGGAGCAGCTATAAATGAAGCTAAAAAGCGTCTTGCTTTTGAAGTTACAAAGCTAGTTCATGGAGAAGAAGAAGCAACTAAAGCTAAAAGTGCAGCAGAAGCTTTATTCTCAGGTGGAGTTGATATGAGCAATGTTCCTACAGTAACTATAAGTAAGGAAAAGTTAGGAGCAACTATTTTAGATATAATGGCTGAAAATAAAATAGTTCCATCTAAAGCAGAAGGAAGAAGATTAATTCAACAAGGTGGATTATCTTTAAATGGAGAAAAAGTAACTGAAGTTACTAGAACTTTAGAAGAATCAGATTTAGAAGATGGTTCAGCATTACTTAAAAGAGGAAAGAAAAACTATAATAAGATAGTTATAGAATAAAAAACTTAAGGGAGTCGCGTTACGCGACTCCCTTAAGCTTTTGATTAAAAAATACTATTTTTAATCAAATTTAGATAACTACATAATAAGGAATATTTATATATTATTTATGAGAGATTACTATTATTTTCTAATGGTAAAGTTAATTTTACTTTTATTTCATTACCATTAACTATGCTGATTGAACCATTATGATCTTTAATAATTTCGTTACATAAGTATAATCCTAAGCCTGTACTATACTCATCATTAGAAGAATTTGACTTCGTAAATGGTTCAAAAATATGATTATAAACATATTCAGGTATAGGATTTTCAACGAAGTTAGTAATTTCTATAGTATATTTATCATCAGAAGTATAAGAGCTTATAGTAATAATAGAATCTTTACTAGAGTATTTTATTGCATTATCTAATACATTAATTAAAACTTCTTTTATTTTATTTGGTTTAAAGTGTACTGTTTCTTTTGATATATTTGAGTTTATTTTTAAGTTATATTTTTCTGCTTTAATACTTAAATCAGAAATTGTTTGATTAATAATCTTAGAAATTTCTGTATATTCATAAGTATCTTTTATAGAGGATAATCCTTTTGAAATTTTTATTATTTCAAGTACTAATGTATTTAATCTTTCACTTTCTGAGTGAATTCTATCAATAGCACGATATTTAAATTCCTCATCATCTACAACATTTTCTAAAATCATTTCTGAATATCCAATAATTGAAGTTAAAGGTGTTTTAAGTTCATGAGTAACAGTATCAAAAAATATTTTTCTGCTTAAGGCTAATTTTTCAACCTTTTCTTTTTCTTTTTCAATATCTAAAATTTGTTCTTGAATTTTAGATTTCATATTAATAAATTCTCTAGACAATATAGATATTTCATCATTTTTTTTTGCATTGATATCTATATTTATGTCATAATTTCCTACACTTAATTCCTTTGAAGCTGAAGTTAATTTTTCTATTGGACTAACTATTTTATTTGTTAATCTATAAGAAATAGCAAATATAAAAATGATAAGTGATATTTCAATTAAAGTTAATATGCTTGTAGCTTTCATATAGTCTGAATAAAGATAAGTATAGTCCTTAGTTAAATTGATTATTCCAATGTAAGATTCATTAATAATTATTGGATAAGAAAGCATTCCAATAAGATTTTGATTATTATATTTTATATCAACAATAGTTTTACCAGATTTAATATCAGGAATATTTTCAGCGAATTCAGGATTAGCTTTTTCTAAATTAGAAGCAAGTACATTACCATCGATATCGCATATTTGAAGGTTGCTATCATAGTTAATTGAAATATATTCTATTAAATATTTACTTTCTTGAGATAAAGCTTTATCTTTGTATAGATAATTTCTAACTGACAATGTATATTTAACAGATTCGCGAGTACTTTTCATTATTTCTTTTAATGAAGAGGTAACTGTGCTTTCCATATTATCTTTTAATATTTTTCTAACAGATATATTTAATGAAATTCCTAGTAGTACAATTGTAAGAGTAATAATTAAAGTGAATTTGAATTTAATTTTCATACTTACCTCATCATATATCCAACACCAAAAACTGTTTCAATTACAGAGGGTTGTCCGTTTGTATCAAGTTTGCTTCTAATTCTTCTTATATGAATATCTACAGTTCTTATATCGCCATCATAAGAAAGCTCCCAAATATTATCTATAAGTTGTTCTCTAGAAAAAACTTTATTTCTATTTTGAACAAAGAATTCAAGAAGCTCATATTCCTTTGGTTTTAATTGAATAACTTCATCATTTTTTAAAACAGTTCTGTTATTAAAATTAATCTTTATATTTGAATTTATCTTAATGAAATTTTTATTATCTTTAGAAGCAGACTTTTCAATACGTCTAAATACAGCCTTAATTCTACTTGTAACTTCTTTTATATGGAATGGTTTAGTAATATAATCATCAGCTCCAAGCTCAAGTCCAAGAACTTTATCAAATACATCATTTTTAGCTGTAAGAATTATAATAGGAATAGTATATTTAGCATTTATATCTTTACAAAAGTCAAAACCACTTCCATCGGGTAAATTTAAATCTAACAAAATTAAATCGGGTAAAGTGGTATTTAAAAAATCATTAGCTTCTTTTAAAGAAAAGACACTATGAGGTAAATAGCCTTCAGCCTTTAAAGTATGAAATAGTATATCATTTATAGATTTATCATCTTCAACAATAAGTACTTGAGTATTCATTACACATTCTCCTTAATATGGATATTATAATTTAATTATATTAAATATATTTTAAATAATATATAGAAGTATAAAACTATTAGTATTATTTTGCGAAGCAAAATAGTGAAGAGTGAAATAGTTAATAGGGAAAAAGTTAAGGAGAAAATCCTTACAGGATTTTTTTAATAAAAGGTGCTTTGCATTTATAGATTAAATTTTGCGTAGCAAAATATCCTAAGCTTTTCACTATTTCACTTCTAACTTTTCACTAATAAATTGCTTCGCAATTTATTACTAAGGTGTATATTGTCTGTAGATTGAGTAAGCAACTCCATTTTTTAGTTCTATCCAACATAGGGTTTCTCTATGAGTTATAGGTTTTTCATCACTTATATCTAAATTTCCTATATCCATAGGATTTCTTAAATCAATATAATTTATAAAATCATTAAATGAAGCTTCTTCATTTATAGAAGAATTTTTAGGTGGTGGAACATTATATCCTAATGCTAGAAAATCGTGATTTAATAATTGGAAGCTGCAATTACTTGATATCTCATAGGTGGTTAATTTACTATTATTATTTCTTATATAATAACCATCTGGAACATAAGGCTCTCCATTTTCTAGATAAGCAATTTTTTCGTTATCTTTTAATGCTTCTCTTAAAGCAATTTCATTTCCAAAGTAAAATTCAACTAAGTCAACATCTATATAGGTTTTTCCATCAATAGAATAGATATTATTGATACATCCAATTTGTTTATCATAAACATTTTTTAAAACTGTCAAAGTAAATTCTACATGCCTTCCATACTCTTCATTTGTGCCATAATAAGTGAAAGTACCAGCGCTTGAAGTATCAACAGTTGCTACATTCCAAGTTAAAGGAAGTGAAAGCGAGGTTCCATTTATATCAGTAGATACACTTCCAGGAAGGTTATATTCTGATTCCTGATAAATAGAATCTGCAAGCTTAATTACCTCAAATTTAGATGAAATTTCTTTAGCTATTGATTTCATATTTTCAGTATCAACATTATTGGCTAAAGCAGATTTTATTATAAAGTAAGCATCATCATATTTATTAGAATTCATATAAATATCTTTTATTTCTAAATACAAATCCTTATTAGATTTATCTAAAGAAATTGCTTTATTAAAATAGGCTTTTGCCTCATCATATTTATTATCAGTTAGAAGTTTTTTAGCATTGGTAATAGCTTCATCAACTTCATTTTCTTCTACCAAAATTTCTTCTGAAGTATTATTAGAAACTGTTACTTTTTTTGTTGTGTCAGTACAAGAAAAGAGGGAGGAGGTTAATATTAAAAAAAGTGGGATAATAGTTAGTTTTATAAATTTTTTATTCATTGTAAAGTCTCCTTTTAAAATTTATAAATATTTTCTAGATATAGAGTATACATTGTTATTTTTGTTTTCAATCCAACATAAAGTTGTTCTATGAGTTGTTATTTTGTCACCCAATTTTTGATTATTATCTAGGTACATCTTATTCATCATATCAATATAATTTTTGAAGGTTTCATAAGGAACTGTATTGAGTTCAGGAAGCTTTGACTCACTGTCATAACCCAAGGCAAATAAATCGATAAAATATAGCTGGAATATACAATCCTTTGAAACTTCGTAAGTAGTTATAGTGCTATTATTATTTCTTATATAATAACCAAATGGAAGAAAGTATTCTCCTTTTTCTTCATCATATGCTGCCATATTATCTTTTTTAGCTTCAGTCAAAGATTCGTCCAAACCTTCATATAATTCAACTAAATCAACATCGATATAAGTCTTTCCATCAATAGTATATATATTATTAATAGACCCAATTTGCTTATCATAAACATTTTCCATAACTGTAATTTCCATATTTACTTTTCTACCATAATCTTCATTAAAGCCTTCATAAATGAATGTACCTACAGTAGAGGAATCAACTACTTGATTATCCCAAGTTACAGGAATTGATATAGATTCACCTGAAATTACTGCTTTGACTTCATTTGGTAAGGTATAGCTAGTATCTTGATATATGGATAAATTCATGTTTATAGATTCAAATTTAGATGAAATATCCTTTAAAATTAATTTCATATTTTCAATATCTATATTATTAGTTAAAGCTGTTTTTATAATGAAATAGGCATCATCAAATCTATTAAAAGACAAATATATGTCCTTAATTTTTAAATAAATATCTTTATTACTTTTGTCTAATGATATGGCTTTATTAAAGTATTCCTTAGCTTCATTAAAATTATTTTTGGTAAGATATTTCTCACCAGTTTTTATTGCTTCATTTACTTCATTTTCTTCAGTAGAGATTTCATTTTGAGTATCTTCCGATATAGTTATTTTCTTTGAAGTGTTTTGGCATGATACAAATGTAGAAGATATAGTAATAACAGATATAATAATTATTTTATAAAAAAGTTTTTTATTCATTTTTAACCTCCAGTTAAATTCTATATTTATATCATATAAGGTAAAAATTTCTAAAGATTATATAGTTATTTCTAAAATATTTCCAAATGAAAGTTATTTTAATGATAGAGTTTCTAAAGTTATATATGCTAAGGTGTTAGATAAAGTATTCGACATTATAAATAATATAGATGTATATGAGGTGGAGTTATGCCAGGAGTTTTTAATGTAGGTAATTCATACAATACAAATAACAAAAGAATATCTAGTAAGCTAACTTTTGATTCTGGTGAGAAGTTTTCAGGCAAAATAATTAAAAAAGATGATAAAAATGAAGTTACTATAAAGCTAATAGATGGTTGGGAATTTTCTGCACAAATAGACGGAGATATAGAAGGATTAGAAAATGGATTACAAAGATTTCAAGTTGAAGGCTTTGTTGACGGAAAATTAAAGTTAAAAGTTATTGCTAAGAATATCAAAGGTGATGAGTTAGCTCAAGGTGAGTTTAATGATATAATTTCTAGTTCAGGGCTAAGTAAAGAGGATGTTGTTTTATTAAAATCAATGTTAAAGTTTGATATTCCTCTTACTAAGGAAAATATAAGAGAAATTAAGGGACTAATTCAATTTCTAGATAAAATACAAGCAAATCCAAAGGAAATAGATGAATTCATTTCTAAGTATTTAATGGGGAAGGGAATACCTCAAAATAGTGAAGAAGGAATAAAAATTAATAATGTATTAAAAGAGTTTTTAGGCGAGTTTAAAACTTTATCTTATGAGGATATTTTATTGTTCATTGAAAATGATATGGAGTTTAATAAAGAAAATATAAAAGGATATAATAATTTATTTAAAGGGAAAGAAAATTTAATAAAAGTACTTGATAACATTTCTAATTCAATACCTGAACTTAATGATTTTTCAAAGAAGAATATGCTAGAAAATAATTTAAAGCAAAGTATTAAAGGATTAGATACTAGTACTATAATTCCTAAATCCATAGATGTAGATGGACAAAATATAGAAGAACAAAGAATTTCAAAAATATCTCAATATATTAATGGGCAAGAGACAAGTATAAATAATAAATTAGCTAATGATGTGTATCAAAAAAGTGATACTGGTAATTCTAAAGTTAGTATATTGTCACTTCTTAAGTCTATTTCAGGGAAAAGTGAAGATTTACTTAACACATCTTTAAAAGAAATATTAACTAATAGAAGAATGGAGTTCACAAGTAGTGAATTTGATAGAGTCTTCAATTTAATCAATACTATGAAACCAGAAGAATTAATAAATAAGCTTAAAGAAACTATATCTGAGTTTAATGAAATTGGTGCTAAAAATATAGTAGATGATTTTAGTGATTATTTGAATAAAACTAATAATGAAACTTTAGGGGTGAAAGAGGCTTTAGATTTTAGTAAAGGACAATTAGAAAAAGTACTTTCAAGTGTTATGGGAAAAGGTATAACATTAACAGAAGAGGAATTTTTAAAATTAAAAGATGTTATTAATTTAAAGAATCAAGGAATTATAGATAATGAGGTGTCACAAGATCAGATAGGCAATGATTTAGCAAAGGATATACTAACTAAAGATAGTATTATTGGTCTTAATAGTAATAATATTGATAAAAATATAAATGAAAATAATATAATAAATAAAAATCTAACTACAAGTATTCCAACAAAAGAATTGGTAGAAGCTTCTCTAAATAAAGGAGCAGAAGGTAGTAAGGAAATAATTAAAGATTTAATATCTAATTTAAAAAGTGAATCTTTAATATCAGAGAAAATTTTAGATATTATAAAAAATAATATTAGTGATATAAAAGTATTTAATAAAATAAGCTCAGAATATTATTATGCAGATATTCCGGTCAATATAAGGGAAAGAGAATATCCGTGCAAGATAATAGTAAAGGATAATAGAAAAGAAGGTAAAAAGATAGATAGTACAAATGTTAAGATGGTAGTAACAGTAGAAACTAAGAATTTAGGTACAGTAGATGGATATATGCAAGTATTAGATAAAAAAATAAATATAGAATTAAAATGTGAAGAAAAATTTGTTAAAATAATTGATATGACAAAGAGTAAATTAGTTAATAATATAGAAAACATGGGTTTTTTAGTTAATGTGAAAGTATCTAAGAAGGAAAATGAAGTTTCCTTAACAACATGTAGAGATTTTTTTAGTTCAAATGCTGGAATATCACTCGATAGAAGAGTATAAGCTAAACATCTTAGGAGGAAAAATGAAATATAGAAAAAAAGCAGCAGCTTTAAAATATGAGGAAAATTTAATAGCTCCAACTGTTACTGCAAGTGGTATGGGACATATTGCAGATAAAATACTTGAAAAAGCAGAGGAAAATGACGTTCCTATAGTGTATAATAAGGAATTGACAGATCTGCTTTGCAATGTAGATATAGGTGAGTATATACCATCTGATCTTTATGAAGCAGTAGCTCATATTATTGCATATGTGACAGACTTAGATAGTTTGTAGAATTATAAAGGTAAATATAGTTAATATGTTTTGATATGTGAGCTTTCACATTAGTTAAGTAATTAATATTCTATAGATAACTTAATGTGTAATGTAAAGAAATTTATGTCAGAAAGGTGGTAGATTAAATGGCTTTATATGCTATTTCAGATCTTCATCTTGCTTTTACAACAGACAAACCAATGGACATATTTGGAGCAAAGTGGCTTAAGCATGATGAAAAGATAAAAGAAAATTGGATAAAAAAAATCACAGATGAAGATACAGTGCTTATAGCTGGAGATATATCCTGGTCAATGAGATCAGATGAAAGTAAAGTTGATTTAGATTGGATAGATGCGTTACCAGGGAAAAAGATAATTTCTAAAGGAAATCATGATTATTGGTGGGGTGGAATATCAAAGCTTAATAGGATGTATGAAAATACGAAATTTCTTCAAAATAATTTTTATACTTATGAGGATTATGCTATTTGTGGATCAAGAGGATGGATTTTAGAAGGTAGTGATAGATTCACAGAAAAGGATAAAAAAATATTTGATAGAGAAATTATAAGATTAAAACTTTCATTGGATAAGGCTAAAGAAGCAGGATATGAAAACATAGTAGTAATGATACATTATCCACCAATGAATGAAAAAAGAGAAAATTCAGCATTCACTAATTTATTTAAAGAGTATGGAGTAAAAAAAGTAATATATGGACATCTACATGGACCTTCCTTAGCAAATGTGCTTAATGGAGAACATGAAGGAATTGAATATTTAATGACATCATGTGATTTTTTAGATTTTGATCCAAAAAGAATACTATAAGAATAAACTTATCTACACCTTAGTAATAACTGAGGTGTAGATTTTTTTTATTAAAAATATATTAATATTTAAAAAATAAATATTAAGTAATAAGTCTTTTAAAACTTATTACTTAATAGAAGATATTACAAATTATACTCAGATAAATAAATTTATATATTAAAAACTAACAAAATTAAAAAAATCTTTGATATAATTAGTCAAGAGTTATTGACAATCAATATCAATTGATTATAATTATAAATATAGAAAATAATGTAAGGGGGAGATTGCATGACTATTTATAATATGAAAGTAGGTCAAACTGGTACAGTTAGGGATATAATAGGGGATCCAAGACTAGCAAAAAGGTTAAAAGCTTTAGGTTGTGTAAAGGGGACACAAGTAAAGATTAAATTAGTTGCACCACTTGGAGATCCAATATTAATATCTTTTAGAGGATTTGACTTAGCTATTAGAAAAAATGATGCAAAAAATATATATTTAAATGTTTAAGGAGATGGGGAAATGATAAATGTAGCATTAGTAGGTAATCCAAACACAGGAAAAACTACAGTATTTAATGCTTTAACAGGATCAAAACAATATGTAGGCAACTGGCCTGGAGTAACTATCGATAAAAAGTTTGGATTTATAAATAAAGATATGAAGTTAGTTGATTTACCAGGTATATATGCTATGGATACTTATTCGAATGAAGAAAAAATAGCAAGAGCTTTTTTAGAATATGAAGATGTAGATGTTATAATTAACGTAGTAGACTCAACAAATTTAGAAAGAAACTTATATCTCACAACTCAATTAATGCAATTCAATAAACCTATAGTAGTTCTCCTAAATATGATTGATATAGCCAAAAAGAGGGGAATTAACATTGATCATAATAAATTAGCTAAAGAATTAGGAGTTACTATACTACCTATATCTGCAAAGACAAAAGAAGGTCTAGACAATATTGAAAAAACAATAATCGAATCTAAAGAAATTATTCCAAGTTATAATATAAATTTTAAAACGGAAAAAGAAACTTATACGTATATAGATAAAATTATTAATAAAAGTTCAAAAGAAAAAGGTAATTCAAAGTACATAGGGGAAAAAATCGATAAAATAGTACTTAATCCAGTACTTGCATATCCAATGTTTTTATTGGCACTATTTATAATTTTTAAATTTACTTTCAGTTGGTTTGGACAACCTTTAGCAGATGGATTAGATGCTTTGGTTGCTGATACTTTTACACCTTTTGTAGAGGGCCTAGTTGGAAATTCTTCTGGATGGTTTCAATCATTAATAGTTGATGGTATTGTAGCAGGAGTTGGTGGAGTAATAGTATTCTTTCCAATAGTATTTGCACTTTTTCTTGCAATATCATTCCTAGAAGATAGTGGATATATGTCAAGAGTTGCATTTCTTATGGATAAAATAATGAGAAAAATAGGTTTATCAGGAAAAGCATTTATTCCAATAATAATGGGATTTGGATGTTCGGCACCAGCTATTATGGCAACTAGAACATTAGAAAGTGAAAAAGATAGAAAAATGACTGCATTACTAGCTCCATTAGTATCTTGTGGAGCAAGATTACCAGTATATGCACTATTTGCATCTATATTCTTTAGTAGTAATCAAGAATTAGTTGTAATGGGAATTTACCTTTTAGGAATAATTGTAGCAATTTTAGTTGGATTATTATTCAAAAATACATTATTTAAGAAGGATGAGCAGCCATTTATATTAGAATTACCTGAATATAAACTTCCAAGTTTAAAAAGTATTATATTAAATGCATGGGATAAATCAAAGGGCTTTATAGTTAGAGCTGGTACATTAATTTTTGCAGTATCAATAGTTGTATGGTTCTTAACTTATTTCAATATGAATGGATTTACAGAGGAAATAAGCACAAGTTTCTTCGCTACTCTTGGTGGATTTGTAGCACCAATATTTGAACCATTAGGATTTGGAACATGGGAAGCTGGAGTATCAATATTAACTGGACTTGCAGCTAAAGAGGTTATAATAGGTACTATGGAAATAGTATATGGTGATTTAGCAGTTATTTTACCAATGATGTTTACTACTATAACAGCATTAACATTTTTAATATTTGTTTCATTATATACACCATGCTTTGCAGTTATAGGGGTTATGAGAAAAGAATATGGAAATAAAATGATGTTATTATCAATAGTATATCAATTTATATTAGCATGGATAGTTGCATATTTATTCAAATTTGTAGCAACTTTAGTAACAGGTGGAGTAACATTAAGCTATACTATACAATTTTTAATATTCTTAGTAATTGTAACTTTAGGAATTATAATGTTAGTTAAGTATTTTAATAAAGAAACAGTAGGAAAAACAGCGCATTTAGCAGAATAAGAGAGAAGTTAAATAGGTTATACGAAAGACTGAAGTATAACCTATTTTTTTATGCATAATTTTTATGTAAATTCCTAAAACTATATATAAGGAATTATAATAATATAAAGTAAATATTGACAAAAATAATATAATATTATAATATCTAATTGATAATGAATATCAATATTAGTTAATAAAGAGGATATTTGTAATAGGTGGTGTTATGAATGGATAAAATTGAATTTTATAAAGACTTATTTAAAATTGAAGATAAAGAATCTATAAAAAAGTTTTTACTATACAATAGTTCACTTGTTATAGCAGGGGTAAAACCTTCAGCAACTGTAACTGTCAATAAAATGTTGAAAGATTTATACAAAAGTTGGATTGAATACGGAAAAGATTTTTTAGAGTCTATAAATTTAAGCTTTATTAATTTAAGAGAAGATGACAATGCCTTAATAATATTAATTTATAATAATGATATTCTAAAAACACATATATTTAAAACTGAAAATATAGAGTTTTTAAGAAAACTTGGATATGAACATAATAATAATATTTCTTATTATGTTGAATATTTAAAAGATAGATATGAGGAATTTAACTGTCCACATGAACTTGGTATATTTTTAGGAATTCCCATTGATGATGTGAAAAGCTTTATGCAATGTAGTTATAAAAAATGCCTAGGATGTGGATATTGGAAAGTTTATAGCAATTATGAAAAAGCTCTAGAAATATTCAGTATATATGATGATGTTAGAGAAAAGACAATGGATAAAATTGTAGAAGGAGAATCTATTGATTCAATAGTAAATAATATAATTTTCAGTAACTACGATAATATTAAAGTATGCATATAATCAAAATTTTATGAATTTAGAATATAGAGGCTATGATAAATAGATATACAAAGAAGTACTAGGCTTTGAAAAAACTACTATGCAAAGAGTTTTAGTTAACTCGCTGTGCTCAAATAATTAAGCAACACTAAGTACTTCTAATTGCTCACTATATGCTTATTCCACCATCTATTTATCTTCGCCAACTTATATTTTGTCACTTCAAACCATTAAACGAAGAATTAGCCTCATTAATTATATGAAAATCGGAAAGTTAATACATATCATTAAGGGTAACTAGCATTATAAAAAAATTAAAAGAAAGAGGGTATCTTAAATGAGTATAGTTGTAATTGGTGGTCATGATAGAATGAGTAGGGATTATTTAGATGTCTGTAAAAAATATAAGTGCAAGGCTAAAATATTTACTCAAATGAAAGCTGGGTTAAATGATAAGATAGGAAGTCCAGATGTAATAATATTATTTACAAATATAGTTTCACATAAGATGGCTAGAAAAGCAAAAAAGGAAGCTGAAAGAAAAAATATAAGAATAATAAATAATCATAATAGTACTGTCAATTCTTTAGAAGAAATTATAAAAAATATATTATAACGATGTTCATAAAGAATTAACAAAAAATATATGTTTCATTATTGAAAATGAGTATCATTTACAGTATACTTTGTACTGTAATTATCAAATGAAATTTAATATCAATGAATGGGGGAGTTATAATATGATGATCAATAAAAGGCTTATAAACCTTTGTAGTGATTCTAAAAAGTATATTGGACTGACGATATTTGTGAATTGGCTTGCTATTATATGCAATATTATAATAATACTACTTATAGGACAGTTCATAAATAATATCTATTCTGGTGAAATAACTAGCATAGCAGACAAATCTATTTTTATGTCTGGGACTATAATAATTTTACTATTATGTATAAGATTTATCTGTAATATTTTATATGCTAAGTTTTCAAATCTAGCATCATCAAAAGCAAGAATGACTTTAAGAGAGCTTGTTTATAAAAAACTATTAAAACTTGGAAATGAATATAGCAATGTAGAAAGTACATCATCCATAGTTCAAGTTATGGTAGAAGGGGTAGAGCAATTAGAAATTTATTTTGGTAAGTACTTATCACAATTTTTCTATTCATTATTAGTACCGATAACATTATTTGTTTTTATGAGTTTTATATCATTTAAAGCAGCTTTAGTATTTATACTTTGTGTACCTCTTATCCCAATATCAATAATTGCAATAATGAAAATTGCAAAGAGAATATTGAAGGATTATTGGAAGAGTTATTCAGATTTAGGTGGAACATTCTTAGAAAATCTTCAAGGATTAACAACTTTAAAAGTTTTTAATATAGATGAAAAAAGACATCAAAAAATGAATACGGAAGCAGAGAAGTTCAGAAAGATAACAATGAAGGTTTTAAGCATGCAGCTAAACTCTATTACAATAATGGATTTAGTAGCATTTGGCGGAGCAGCAGCAGGAACAATAGTTGCATTAATTCAATTTAGTAGGGGGGAGATTGCTCCTGGAAGCCTAATTATAATAATTTTATTATCTTCAGAGTTTTTTATACCGTTAAGACTTCTAGGTTCATACTTCCATATAGCAATGAACGGGATGGCAGCATCTGATAGAATTTTTGGAATACTAGATGCAAAAGAAAGAGAAAAGAACATAGATAATAATGTTAAAGAAATAACTGGTGATATTACAATTAAATTGAATAATGTTAGCTTCAGTTATGATGGAGAAAGAGAAGTTCTTAAGGATATAAATATGGAGATAACTCCAAAAGGTATGGTTGCAATTGTAGGAGAAAGTGGTTCAGGTAAAAGTACAATAGCATCTATAATTTTAAATAACTATAAAGTTAATCAAGGTGAAATATTACTAAATTCAGTTGATATAGAAAATATCGATTTAGATACTATTTACGAAAATATAGCCTTAATATCAACTAATAGTTATATATTTAATGGAACTATTTTAGATAATTTACTTATAGGAAAGAAATATGCAACCGATGAAGAAATAAAAAATGCATTAAAGATTGCTAGATTAGATAGCTTTGTAGAAAGTTTAAAAGATGGATTAAATACAAATGTAGGTGAAGGTGGAAATGCTTTATCTGGAGGTCAAAAACAAAGGTTAGCACTTGCAAGAGCAATACTTGCAAATAGAAAAATGATAATATTTGATGAAGCAACTTCTAATATAGATGTGGAAAGTGAAGAGGCCATTTGGGAATCAATATATGACCTTTCAATAGAAAAAACAATATTAGTAATATCACATAGATTAGCAAATGTAAGAGGTGCTAAAAATATATATGTTATGAATAAAGGAATATTATGTGAAGAAGGAACTCATAAAGATCTTATGGGGCTTAATGGGTATTATCATAGTATGGTTGAAAAGCAAAATGAATTAGAAGATATTAGGGAGGTTTGTTAGATATGAAAAGAAGATCAGGCTTCCAAATAATGAAAAGGTTAATAGTTGAGTTAAAACCATTAGCTCCTATAATGGGAATTACTATTTTTATGGGGGTATTAGGTTTCCTAGCGGCTATTTCTATAGCTTCTTTTGGAGCAGTAGCATTAGGAGCATATATAGGAGATATAACTTTTATAAGCTTTAAAGGAGCAATTATAGTAATGGCTATTTCTGCACTTCTTAGAGGCTTCTTAAGATATGGCGAACAGCTATCAGGTCATTATATTGCTTTTAAGATACTGTATATATTAAGAGATAAGATATTTACTGTATTAAGAAAACTAGCACCAGCAAAGCTAGAAGGAAAAGAAAAAGGGAATTTAATTGCATTAATAACTTCTGATATAGAATTGCTAGAAGTATTTTATGCTCATACAATTGCACCAATTTCAATTGCTATAATTACAAACTCAATTATATCAATAATTTTATTTAATATAAGACCGATATTTGGTGTACTAGCTGTTATATTCTTTTTAATAGTTGGCTTTGTAATACCTTATGTATCATCAAGCTTTGCAAAAGAGGCAGGAGTAAATTATAGAAATATCTTTGGTGAAAGTAATAATTATGTTTTAGATTCATTAAGAGGTTTAAAAGAAGTATTACTATTTAAAAATGGGGAAGAAAGATTAAATAAGATAAATGAAAATTCAATTAAGCTTAATAAGAGCTTAGATAAAATAAAAGGGCATGAAGGAATCATTAGAGCAACAACAGATATTACAATAATGATTGCTATATTAACTTTTGTAATACTTGGGACAAGTGAATATTTATCAGGAAACATTAGCTTTACAACTGCTATAGTATCAATAGTAATAATAGCTTCATCCTTTGGACCAGTTGTTGCTTTAAGTAATTTATCAAATACATTACTTCAAACTTTTGCTTGTGCAGAAAGAATTTTTGCTCTTTTAGATGAAAAGCCTCAAGTAGAAGAAGTAAGAGGGAAAAATGATATACAAGGAAAAGATATTGAATATAAAAATGTAAGTTTCTCATATCCAAATAGAAAAGAAAGTATATTTAAGAATACATCTTTAAATATAAGGAAGGGAGAAAAGATTGCATTAATAGGGGAAAGTGGAATTGGTAAAAGTACATTTATAAAATTAATAATGAGATTTTGGGATGTAAATAGCGGGGATATAAAATTAGATAATATAGATATAAAAGATGTTAATACGGAATCACTGAGAAATTCTCAAACATTAGTTAGCCAAGAAACATACTTATTTAATGAATCGATAAGAGAAAATATAAAAGTAGGAAATGAAGATGCTTCTGAATCAGACATAATAGAGGCTGCAAAGAAAGCTTCTATTCATGATTTTATATTAAGCCTTCCAAAAGGATATGATACAAAGGTTTCAGAGCTTGGAGGAAATTTATCTTCTGGAGAAAGACAAAGAATTGGATTAGCAAGGGCTTTCCTAAAGGATAGTGAAGTATTAATATTAGACGAACCAACAAGTAATTTAGATGCTTTAAATGAAGGGGAAATATTAAAAGCTATAAATGAAAATTGCAAAGAAAAAACTATTATATTAATTTCTCACAGAAAATCCACAACAGCTATTTGTGATAAGGTATATAAATTAGAAAATAAGCAAATTAAGATAAGTTAAAGTAAGATAAGTTAAATTTTAAGAGGATGTAAAAGTCCTCTTAATTTAAAGGATATACTGATAATGATTATTAAATTCATGGGGGAAGTATGACTAAGATTGAAAGAGAAAAAAGAACAATAGAGCTTATGATAAAAATATATTGCAAAAAGAAGCATAAGGAAAAAGAACTATGTCCAGAGTGTAGTGAATTACTTGAGTATGCTTTAAAAAGACTTACTTATTGCAAATTTGGTGAAGAAAAAAGTACTTGTGGTAAATGTCCAATACATTGTTATAAGAAGGATATGAAGGAAAAAATTAAGAAGGTTATGAGGTTTTCAGGACCGAGACTAATTATATATAATCCGATAGAGTTAATTAGACATATGACTTATTAACTTAAATAATAATTAGAGGGGAGAAATTATTATGAAGTCAATAAAAAAATATATTTATATAACAGTAGGACTAATTTCAGTAGTATTGGGAGCTATAGGGGTAGTATTTCCAATACTTCCAACAACTCCATTTTTATTATTAGCATCATATTGCTTTGCAAAAGGATCAGATAGATTTAATACTTGGTTTATAGGAACTAAGTTATATAAAAAGCATTTAGAATCATTTGTAAAAGAAAGATCTATGACATTAAAAGAAAAAATATGTATTTTAGCTTTTGCAGATTTCATGTTAGCATTTCCGTTAATATTAATAGATAGCTTATTTATGAAAGGTGTGATTGTAGTACTTATACTATGTAAATTCTATTATTTCATTTTTAGAATCAAAACAATAGCACCAGAAGAAAAAGCAATAAAAAAGTTAACACAAGAAAATTAGTTGGAGGAATCATGGAGAGAATATCATCATCATTTTTTATGTTATCACTATTATTTTATTATGTGCCTAAGATATTTAAGATAAAAAAGATAAATTTTATAAAAGTCCATATTTGTCTTGGTAGCATATCTGTATTAGCAATGTGTCTTGCATTAATACAAAAAATAGGACAAGATGACTTTATAAAATATATTGGTTTTGCTGGAATAATGATTGCTATTGGAGTAACAGGATACTTTTCAACTAAAAGGCCTAAGCTATATAAGAAGGCACATCTTATTTGCACAATAGGATTTTTCGCTTACTTATTTACATCCATAGCTATTTTTAAATGATATTAATAAGTATTAAATAATACATTACTTAAGTTTTTAGTATCAAAATAAGTATATTAGCATAAAAATCTAAATAGATTTAAATATTTAGGCTTAAATATGATTGTATTTGTATAACTATATACGTATATAAGGGTTAAGTAGAGAAAAAAATATACTTGTAAAAACATACTTTATAGAGATAAAAGTATGTTTTTTTTATTATAGAAAAAATTAGTTTTGTGACTTTGTTACAGTCAAATTTGAGAAATAAGAATATACTTATATCATAGAATAAATAATACATTATTGGAGGAAATAGAAATGAATAATATAAGAGTTTACACAACTAATACTTGTCCATGGTGTACAAAGGTAAAAAATTATTTGAAAAGTAAAAATGTAAATTATGAAGAAGTAAATGTAGGATTAAATAGAGTAGCTGCTATGGAGATGGTAAATAAAAGTGGACAAATGGGAGTTCCGGTTTTAGATATAAATGGGAAAATAGTTGTTGGTTTTGATAAGAATAGAATAGATACTTTATTAGGATTACAATAAAAAATAATTATCAAAAGCATTGATAAAGAAAAAAAGTAAAGCTAAAATAAAATTAGTTTTACTTTTTTTGCCTTTCATCTTTGAATTTTCAAGTGGATTTTAATTAGTGGGGTTTAAATCAAGTAAAATTATGAGTAAATTAGCTTACATATAAAGATTTTATATTTTTAAGAATTTTATGAGGTAAAAGGTATGGAATTAAGAAAAGAAATCATAGAAAATTATCCATTTTTAAGTGATTTAGGTGAAGAGGTATTAGAAGAGTTTTTTAAAAGAGTTATTGTAAACAATTATGAAATCGGACAAAGTATGTTTAATAATAAACAAAGTTGTATAGGATTTTCATTTATATTAGATGGGAGAATAAGAATTTATAAACTTGGTGATGATGGAAAAGAGATAACTTTATATAGGTTAGGTAAGGGCGATAATTGTTTTAATACAATATTATGTGCTTTAACTGAATCAGAAGAAACTTCATTTTCAGAGGTAGAAGAAAATGCAGTAATTGCTTTATTGCCAATGGATTTTTTTAAGAGACATTTATTAGATAATAGCAGCTTCTTAAAATATATATTTAAAAATTTATACGATAAGTTTGAAACTGTAGTAGAAGGCTTGGAAAAAGTTACATTTGATAGTATAGAAAATAGAATTATAAATTATTTTAAAGAAAAAATGAATGATAATAATGGAGGAAAGATAATTTATACAACTCATGAAAAAATTGCTGCCGATATAGGTTCTTCAAGAGAAGTTGTAAGTAGAAGTTTAAAATCATTAGAAAAAAGAGAAATATTAGAGCTTGGAAGAGGAAAAATAAAAATAAAAAACTGGATTTTTTAAATTAGTATTGACATTTTGGTAACAATATCTTAAAATTTGAATATAGTAATATTATTGATAGATAAATAACAATAATATGTGTATTTAATATGCAAATGAGAAGAGGTGATATCTTGGACAGTAATTATAAACAATACGAGGATATAGCAGAATTTTTAAAAGTTTTAGCTCATCCAGTTAGACTTTGTATAGTAAAAAATCTTTTGGAAAAGGGTTCTTGTAATGTAACTAATATGCATAGTTGTTTAGGTATGCCTCAATCTACGATTTCTCAACATCTACAAAAGTTAAAGAGTGTTGGAATAATTAAAGGTGAAAGAAACGGCCTTGAAATAGTATATGAAGTGGTAGATGAAAGAGCTGAAAAAATTATAAAAGATCTTATATAAGAATGATATTTAATTTAAATGGTATTAGTTTTAAAATATGAGTATTTTTAAGTTATTAATATTTAAAGGTTGTTAATTTTGAGCAGCTATAAATTAGCTGTTCTTTAAATTTAAAATAAATATCGCAATATTATAATATAGCAATAACTAATTAAATGAATATTATATTAAGTATAGATGCAAAGATTTTTAGAAAGAAAGAATATCACTAAATTTAGGAGGATTTTTAATGAATAAGAAAGTTTTAATAGTTGGAGGCGTTGCCGGTGGAGCATCTGCAGCAGCTAGACTTAGAAGGTTAGATGAAAATATAGATATAATAATGTTTGAAAAAGGTGAGTATATATCTTTTGCAAACTGTGGACTTCCGTATTATGTTGGAGAAGTAATAAAAGAAAGAGATGCATTACTTCTTCAAACACCAGAAAAAATGAAAGATAGATTTAATATAGATGTAAGAATTAATAGTGAAGTTATACAAATCAATACAGAGGATAAAAAGGTAAAAGTAAAAACACTTAATGATGAAGAATATGAAGAAAGCTATGATTATTTAGTATTATCACCAGGAGCAAAACCAATAAGACCTAATTTGCCAGGAATAGATAGTAAGAAAATATTTACGGTTAGAAATGTCCCAGATACAGATAAAGTAAAAGCTTTTGTAGATGATAAAGATACTAAATCAGCTGTTGTTATTGGTGGGGGATTTATTGGAATAGAAATGGCAGAGAACTTAAGGGAAAGAGATATTCAAGTAACTTTAGTAGAAGCAGCACCACATGTTATGGCACCTTTTGATTCAGAATTTTCAAGTTTAATTGAAAAAGAACTGAATTCTAATGATATAAGTATCATGTTAAATGAGAAGGTTAATGGATTTGAAGAAGTAGATAATTTAATAAAGGTTAAGTTAGAAAGTGGAAAAGAAATAGTTGTTGATATGGTTGTTTCAGCAATTGGAGTAACTCCAGATACTACATTCATAAGAGATAGTGGTATAGAACTTGGAGAAAGAGGCCACATAATAGTAGATGATCATATGAGAACTAATAAAGATGGAGTATATGCAGCAGGAGATGCAGTAGTTGTAAAAGACTATGTAAATGGAAATGAAGCATTTATACCACTAGCAGGGCCTGCAAACAAACAAGGAAGAATAATAGCTGATAATATAGCTGGATTAAATTCAGCATATAAAGGAACTTTAGGAACATCCATAATAAAAATATTCGATATGGTTGCATCATCAACAGGAAATAATGAAAGAACTTTAAATAGATATGGAATTAAATTTAATAAAGTTTATTTACATCCAATGAGTCATGCAGGATATTATCCAGATGCTACCCCATTAACAATAAAGGTTATATATGATGTCGAGGGGAAAATATTAGGAGCACAAGCATTAGGATATGAAGGTGTAGATAAATTTATAGATGTAATAGCAACATCAATTAAATTTGGTGGAACAATGGAGGATTTAGCAGAACTTGAACTTGCATATGCACCACCATTCTTGTCAGCAAAATCTCCAGCAAATATGGCAGGATTTATAGCTCAAAACCAAAGCAGAGGATTAGTCGATGTTATAAACATAGAAGAGTTAGATAAATTTGATGAATCAAAGCAAATTTTATTAGATACAAGAGATAAGCAAGAAGTAGAACTTGGAAAAATAGAAAATTCAATAAATATATCAGTTAATGATTTAAGAAGTAATTTAGATAAGCTAGATAAAGAGAAAGAAATTTTAGTTTATTGTGCAGTAGGAATAAGAGGATATATAGCAGCAAGAATATTAAGGGCTAATGGCTTTAAAGTTAGAAACTTAAATGGTGGATATAAATCATATGTTAACTGGAACTATAAAGCAAAGGTTTTTGAAAGCAATAACAATAATATAAATAACAATGAAAATGGAGATTCTGTAATGAAAGAAGTAGCAGCTGATAAAGTAAGAGAATTAAATGCAACAGGATTATCTTGTCCAGGACCTTTAATGCAAGTAAAAGCAACTATGGATGATATGAGTGATGGAGAGGTTTTAAAAGTAAAGGTATCAGATGAAGGGTTTTGCAGAGATATAGAAGCATGGACTAAGAAAACTAATAATAGACTTATGAATTTAGATAAAAATAAGGGAATTATAGAAGCGACAATTATGAAGTGCTCAGATCAAATTCTATCTGGAACTGAAATTTCTAATACTTGTACTACAGTTCCAAGTAAAAATGGTCAATCTATGGTTGTGTTTAGTGGTGATTTAGACAAGGCAATTGCGTCATTTATAATTGCTAATGGTGCAGCTACAATGGGTAAAAAGGTAACTATGTTCTTTACATTCTGGGGACTAAATGTTCTTAGAAAGCCTGAAAAAATAAAAACACCTAAAAATATAATAGAAAAAGCATTTGGAATGATGATGCCAAGAGGTAGTAAAAAGCTTGGATTATCAAGAATGAACATGGGTGGAATGGGCGCTAAAATGATTAGAGGAGTCATGAAAGATAAAAATATTCAATCATTAGAAGATTTAATGGATGCAGCTATAAAAAATGGAGTAGAAATAGTAGCATGTACAATGTCAATGGATGTTATGGGAATTAAAAAAGAAGAGTTAATAGATGGAATAACTTATGGTGGTGTTGGATATTATCTTGGTGAAGCAGACGATGCTAATGTTAATTTATTTATATAAGGAAAAGAGCATATTTTAGAATAAATAAAAGGAGCTGTAATCAGCTCCTTTTTAAATTGAAAATAATATTTATCAAAATATAGGTTGTTTTAGTTACTAAAGTTGATTATTTAATGACGAAATAGTGTCATCAAGCTTCTCTAAACTTGTAGTTTGAAGATCCATATTTGCCGCAATTTCTTCACATAATGCAGAATGTTCTTGAGAAATCGTAGAAACTTTTTCTATTATAGATAAAACATTATCTTTTTCAGAAGAAGCTACAGTTAGATTTTCTATACAACTATCTATTTCTTGAATCGAATCACCTATTGATGACTTTATGTTTGTAAAGCTACTCTTAGTGCTAAGAAGAGTCTTTTGTTGATTATCAATTGCTGAACTTCCAGCTTGCATTGCCTTAGAAGTATCAAGAATATCAGATTTTATATCATCTAATATTTTAGTAATACTTTCAACTGATTGTTTTGAGTTCTCGGCTAGTTTTCTTACTTCGCCAGCAACTACAGAGAATCCTCTACCAGCTTCCCCTGCTCTTGCAGCTTCTATTGCAGCATTTAAAGAAAGTAAATTTGTTTGGCTTGCAATTTGGCTTATAGAATCTGTTATAGTATTTACTGATTCTAGCTTTGATACAAGAGAGTTTACTGTTGAACTAACTATTGTGAAAGCATGTTGTAGAGATTTTAATGATTCATCTAAATCAGTAAATGTATTTAAGCCTGCATCTGCAACTTGATCAGTATCTAAAACAGCAATTTGAACATTAGTAACATTATAAGCTAATTGTTCCATATGATTATTAAAGTTTGCTAAGATATTGTTTACATTATTAATTTCTTCTGCTTGAGTAAGAGTTGCAGTTGTTAAGTTAGATAATGAATTATTAACATCTTGAATTGCATTAGATATACTAGAGCTAGTATCACTTAACATAACCATCTCATTTTTTAAATTCTCATTTGTATTTTCTTTTTCATTAATATTATTGGAAACAAAGTCATCTGAAATTTCTTTAGTAACATCATTCAATGCTACATTTTTTTTCTTTGATTTAGAAAATAAACCCATATTAGTACCTCCTAATTTTATCTTTTCCATCTCGAGCCATTTCTTTTATTTTTTGGGGTGTGCCTATAGATGTAATGACTTCAGAAAACCATCTTAAGGCCGATGTATCTTCACCAACTCTTCTATGTAATTCACCTATTAGGAACATAATAGAAAATCTATCCAATCCATACACTGGTAGCTTTTCATTTATAAATGTATCATTAAAGGCTATTAATGCTTGATTTATATAATTTTTTTCATTAGCTTCATCCATTAACAACCTATACATCCAAGCAATTTTTAAACAAATCATAGCTTTTGTACTATTTTTACTTTCAATAACGAGTGAGTTAACTAAAGCTAATTTGTATCTTTCAATTGCAATTTTTTCAGTAAAGGGAATATCATATTCACGGTTAACCCATTTAGGAGTAATTTTTTCCTTTACAAGTTTTATTTGAAATTCTCTAATTTTATTAAAGTCTGTTTTAAGAGCTGCATAACCACAGCTTGGACATAACCATACTTCATAAAAATATGGATTTTCTACTGAATATCTTATAAATAAGTCAGAATCCCTAGAAGTAATCCTAGGGGCATTAACTTTTACAGTTGGTGTTCTAAAGGAATTTTTACAAACTGGACAAGTTACTCCTTTAAGAAATAAGTTTTTAGTTTCTTTATTAACATTATCGTCTTTTTTAATTGAATCTTTAGCGTTCGCACCCTTTAAAGAGTTTATCATAAGTTATCACCTCTGTATTCTACATATACCTAATTATAGCATAATATAGCAGATTTGTAGTTAAAACATTTACAAAAGTAGAAAATATAACTTAAAAATATACATTTTTAAATAATAAGCTACAAAATTAATAGTATTATGATATAAAATAGTTAATATAATTATTTGAGTACACAATAAAATGAAAATAATATATATTAATTAAGTGCGAAATATTCTGTAATTAAAGGTTATTAATTAGCTACATTTTTATCTATACGCAATAAAATCTTTATTTTATCGTATATACTTTAATAATTTAATTACACAATTTGATATTTTTGATATAATATTTAGGGTGAAGTTTGAAAAGGGTGATAAGATATGGCGATTCAAGATTGGAAAAGTTTTTTTATGCCTTATGAACAGGCTGTTGATGAACTAAAGGTAAAGCTTAGAAGTATTAGGAAGGAATATAGAAAGAAAAATGAATATTCTCCAATAGAATTTGTTACTGGAAGAGTAAAAGAGATTTCTAGTCTTCTAGAAAAAGCTAATAAATTTGAGATTCCTTTAGATAGGCTTCAATATGAAATTGAAGATATAGCTGGCATTAGAATAATGTGTCAATTTGTAGATGATATAGATAGGGTTGTAGAAATACTAAGAGCAAGAAAAGATATGCAAATTCTTTACGAAAAGGATTATGTTAGAGGAGTAAAGGAAAGTGGGTATAGAAGTTATCATGTTATAATTAAATATCCAATAAATATGGCAGAAGGCCAAAAAGAGATACTAGCTGAATTTCAAATAAGGACTTTGGCAATGAATTTTTGGGCAACAATAGAGCACTCATTAAATTATAAATATAAGAAACAACTTCCTGACAATGTAAGAGAAAAGTTAAAAAAAGCTGCTGATGCAGCATTTGAATTAGATGAGCAAATGCTTGATATTAAAGATGAAATTAAGGATGCTCAAAAGCTATTTGAAATAAAGTCAGATATAATTTCAAGTATTATGCACAATATATTAACTCTTATATCACTAGGAAAATTTGCGGAAGCAAGTAGATATGAAAGTTCATTAAACAAGCTAATAGAGGATGGAGAAATATATGAACTTAATAATTTATTAGTGTCTATAAAAAGGGATGTAAATAAATATAGAGATTGAGTTTAAGTTAAGAGTATGATTTTTATTAATCATACTCTTATTTTTTATACAAAAATAAGTGAGTATAAAATACATGAAAAATATGACTATTATTAATTAATTTATAAAAATATAGATAAATTACCTATAATATATTGACATTGATAATCCTTATCAATTATAATAAGAATCAGTTGATATAGATTATCAAATAACGGGAGTGAGTATATGACTAAAAAATCTTTATTGGCTATTACTATTATTCTATCAGTAATATCCATATTCGTTGGAGTATCAAATATAAATATATTTAATATGGGAACTTCAGAAATAGAGGTTCTTATGATAAGTAGATTACCACGTTTGATCAGTATATTAGTTGCTGGAGTAGGTATGAGTATAAGTGGTGTAATAATGCAACAAATAAGTAATAATAAATTTATTTCACCAACTACAGCAGCAACAGTAGATTCTGCAAAACTTGGAGTGTTATTTTCTATAATAATATTTACATCTGCTAATATATTTCAAAAGATGGTTTTATCTTTTGTATTTTCTTTAGTAGGAACATTTATGTTTATGATGATATTAAAGAAAATAAAAATAAAAAATGTAATTTTCATTCCACTTGTAGGAATTATGCTAGGAAATGTAATAGGATCGATAACAGATTTTTTTGCATATAAGTACAACTTGACGCAAAGTATGGGAGCATTTTTACAAGGTAGTTTTTCAACAGTATTAAAAGGAAACTACGAAATACTATATTTAAGCATACCATTAGTAATTATAGCTTTTGCATATGTACATAAATTTACCTTAGCAGGTATGGGAGAAGAAATGTCAGTAAGTCTTGGATTAAATTACAAAAGAGTTACTAACATAGGAGTTATAATAGTTGCTTTAATTTCATCATTGGTTGTAATAACGGTAGGGAGTATACCTTTTGTAGGATTAATAATACCAAATATAGTTTCTATATGGAAAGGGGACAACTTGAAAAATAACATGCCTATAGTTGCTTTACTGGGTGCAAGCTTTGTTTTAGCTTGTGATATTATAAGCAGATTAATAATTGCACCATATGAAGTTCCTATAGATTTAACAATTGGCGTTATTGGAGCTGTAATATTCCTTTATTTAATATTTAGGAGGAATAAATAATGAGAAATAATAAGAAAAAAATAATTATAATGCTAATAATTGCAATAACATTTCTAACATTATTTGTAGTTTGGGGATTAAATGCAAAGAATTATAGATTTAATTTGTCTCTTAGAATTCCAAAAGTATTAGGTATATTAATAGCAGGAGGAACTATTTCAGTAGCATCGCTATTATTCCAGACAATAACTAATAATAGAATTATAACACCAAGTATTATAGGGTTAGATGCTTTATATAATTTAGTACAAACTATAGTAGTTTTTATATTTGGATCTACATCAATATTCATGGTTAATAAAACAATTAATTTTTTAGCAGCAGGTACCTTAATGGTAGTCTTAGCAATGATTCTATTTAAAGTAGTTCTTAAAAGTGGAAGAAATAATATATTCTTTTTATTATTAGTAGGAACAGTTGTTGGAACATTATTTAGAAGTTTGTCATCCTTTATGCAGGTTTTAATAGATCCAAATGAATTTGATGCACTTCAAACAAAGTTATTTGCCTCATTTAGTCTAGTTAATACAAAGATAATACTTATTTCTATTGTAATATTAGCAATAATGGCAGTTATTTTATATAAAGATTTTAATAAATTAGATGTTATGTTATTAGGTAGGGAACAAGCTATAAACTTAGGTGTTGATTACGATAAATTTAGCAAAAAAATATTGATGTTTGTAGCTATATTAGTTTCATTATCAACAGCATTAGTTGGACCAATTACATTCTTAGGAATAATAGTTGTTAATTTAACTTATGAAATAACTAAAACTTATAAGCATTCAGTTCTTCTTATAGTTGGTACACTTATAAGTATAATTGCTTTAGTTGGAGGTCAATTCTTTGTTGAAAGAATATTTAACTTCAATACAACTATAAGTATAATTATTAACTTTATTGGAGGAATTTACTTTATAAATCTATTATTAAGGGAGAGTAAGCTATGATAGAAGTAAGAAATATTAGTAAAAGTTATGGAAGTAAAAAAGTTTTAGAAGATGTTTCTTTTAACATAGAGGAAGGTAAAATAACCTCGTTTATAGGGCCAAATGGTGCTGGGAAAAGTACTGTTTTATCTATAATATCAAGACTTATGGATTCTGATTCAGGAGAAGTTATTATAGATGGTAAGGAAATAAAAAAGTGGGACTCTAAGGAGTTATCAAAAAAATTATCAATATTAAAGCAAAGTAACAATTTGAATATAAGATTAACTATTAGAGAACTTGTTTCATTTGGAAGATTTCCATATTGTGAAGGAAAATTAAAAAAAGAAGATGAAAAGCTTGTTGATAATGCGCTAAATTATATGAAGCTTACTGACATTCAAGATAAGTATATTGATGAGTTAAGTGGTGGACAAAGACAAAGAGCATATATAGCAATGATAATTGCTCAAGATACAGATTATATACTTCTAGATGAGCCATTAAATAATTTGGATATGAAGCATTCAGCTGAAATGATGAAGATGCTTAGACAAATGGTTAATGATTTAGGAAAAACTATAATAATTGTTATACATGATATAAATTTTGCATCTTGTTATTCAGATAATATTGTTGCATTAAAAGATGGAAAATTAGTTAATCATACTACGACAGAAGAAATGATAACAGAAGATAACTTAAGTTGTCTTTATGATATGAATTTCAATATTAGAGAAGTAAATAATCAAAAAATATGTATTTATTTCTAAAGATTAGTTAGTAAAAAATATAATTTATATAAAATAAAAAATGGAGGGATTTTTAAATGAAAAAAAGACTTGCAATCATATTAAGTATGGTTATGTTATTATTAGTAGGTGTGGTAGGATGTACTTCAGGTGATAATAAAACTGATGAGACAGCACAAGAAGAAAATAAAACAGTTGTTATTACAGATCAAAAAGGTGAAGTAGAAGTTCCTGTTAATCCAAAGAATATTGTAGTTTTAGATTATGGTTCATTAGATATAATGAGTAAGTTAGGGGTTGAGCCAGTAGCATTACCAAAAGGCTCACTACCATCATATTTAGATAAATACAAAGATGACAAATATGTTGATTTAGGTTCATTAAAAGAATTTGATTTAGAAAAAATTAATGCAGCAGAACCAGATTTAATTATAATAGAAGGAAGACAAGAGTCTTATTATGAAGATTTAAAGAAAATTGCTCCAGTATTATATTTAGGTACAGTTAATAATGATATATTTGCTTCAGCAGAAAATAATGCTAAAATCTTAGGACAAGTATTTAATAAAGAAGAAGGCGTTACAGCTGAATTAGAAAGTATAAATAAGAGACTAGAAGCAGTAAATGCAAAAGTTAAAGAAAATAACTCAACAGCTTTAATGACAATGTTTAATGAAGGTTCATTATCAGTTTATGGTATAGGATCAAGATATGATATGGTTTATAGCAAGTTCGGATTTACTCCAGCAGATACAGAAATAGAAGTATCAAATCATGGACAAAATATTTCATTTGAATACTTAAAAGAAAAAAATCCAGATTACTTATTTGTTTTAGATAGAGGAGCTATAACTGGAACTCAAGCATCAGTTAGAGAAGCTATAGAAAATGAATTAATAAAAACAACTAAAGCTTATGAAGAAGGACATATAGTATATGTAAATCCACAAGCCTGGTATGTTGGTGGAAGTGGAATAATGGCAGTAGATGCTATAATTTCAGATATGGAAGTTGCAGTGGGAATAAAATAATAGAATAGATAAATGGAATAAAAGGGAATTTAACTTGTGTTAAATTCCCTTTTTGTTTATAAAATAAAGTTTTATATATTAAATTGTTAATTAAATATAAAGGTTTATAGTAAAAAGTTTAATTTGTACATTTTATTTTTGGATTTTCATAAAAGTGAATTTAGCTATTTACAATGGATAATTATTATTATATAATAATAACATCAAAAGTATTTGATAAAAGTTATAGAATATAAATTATTGAATTAGATATAAATGAGGAGGAGTTTAGATTATGAAGAAATTTGTTTGTACAGTATGTGGATACGTTCATGAAGGGGATACAGCACCAGAAGTATGTCCAGTATGTAAGGTAGG